>Ga0210395_10002978_pt1 | contig 13060 bp, 12 predicted proteins | sample IncBWH4OmetaG_FD_150861 | JGI IMG/M metagenome (GOLD analysis project Ga0210395, IMG submission 150861) | Forest soil microbial communities from Barre Woods Harvard Forest LTER site, Petersham, Massachusetts, United States - Inc-BW-H-4-O ...
CGCAGCGGCGGCGCGTACCAGTACGCGTTGTTGAGATCGCGGTAGGCGACGATGCCGGACATGGGAAATTCCGGCGGCAATAGGCGCGCGGCGCGCAGTTCTTCGCCGACGCCCCAAAAATAGAAATGCTCCACCGAGCGCTGAGTCAGGTTCTGTCCCTTCGGGATGCGCTGCGGCTCAAGACGGCGCTCGACCAAGGCGCAATCGATGCCGCGCTGCCCCAACTCGACCGCGAGCGCGACGCCCACGGGTCCTCCACCGACGATGACGACCTGATGTCGTTTGCTCATTCGTTGATCTGATGCTGATCTGATGATGTTTGAAGTTTTATCGGTTATTGCCGCACCAGCAATAGCGGATCGGCGCTTTCCGGCAAGCGCTGCCAGGTATTGGTGTCGTTCTCTTCGAAACGCCACGTCTGCCCGCGCGCCGATTGCAGGACCAATTCGCCGTTATCCATATGCCAGGATGTCGGGCCGAAACGGGTGATCAGCACATCGCAGCCGGGTTTTAGCTTCAGCGCCAAATTATCGGAGCCGGCGGCCGCGGCGGTGTTGGCGAGCGTGACTGTGCAGATCGGCTTGCCGGTGCTGCGCGCGATTCCCCAATCGCCGATCAGGTCATCGGCGGAGCGGACCGGCGCCGCCGCGGCGGACTGCAGGACATAGCGGCCTTCTTCCGGTGTGAAGCCGTCGTACATGCCGCTCTCGACCTCGGTCAGCTCGATCACCGCCTCACCCTGGGCATTGAGCAGCCGCAAGCTGCCGTAATTGTCGACCGTCCAGGCGGTGATGTCCTTGGTCGAGGGAAAAACACTGGGGCAGTTCTTGTCGACGTCGATTCTATAACCGCCAGGCGCGGCGTCGGCGCGGAAATTGAGGCGACAGGTCTTGTCGTGGTCGGCATTGGACAGCTCCCAGGCGCCGACCACCGCGGCGACCGGATCGGATTGCGGATTATTTTGCGGCTGCTGGGCCGGTTGCTGCGTTGGCTGCTGAGTATCTTGCGCCAGCGCGGCGCCGCCAAAGAGGCTCGCCGCGATGGCCACGACAACGATACGACTCATGTCGAAACTGCTCGCGCTCACGGTTGCAAGCTAGCACGCACATCCGGTGCCGTCATGCCGGGGCCGGGCATGGCACTGATGCAATTTATTGCCTAGCCCTTCCAGGCTCGCCAAGGCGTCTCCGCGACCGGCGTCAGCGGCGGCTTGCCCGCGGCCCAGGCGGCGATGTTGTCGACGACGAGCTGATCCATCTTCTCGCGCGTATAGACCGACGCCGAGCCGAGATGCGGGAACAGCACCACGTTATCCATGGCGATCAGTTCCTGCGGCACGTCGGGCTCCTTGGCGAAGACGTCGAGGCCCGCCGCCATGATGCGCTTGTCCTGAAGCGCCTTGATCAGCGCCGGCTCGTCGACCACGGAGCCGCGTGCCATGTTGATCAAGATGCCGTCGGGACCCAGCGCTTCGAGCACTGCGGCATTGATCAGGTTCGCGGTCCCCGCGCCGCCCGGCACGATGACCATCAAAATATCGACCGCGCGCGCCATCTCGATCAGGCTCGGGCAATGCAGATAGCTGACGTCGCGCCGCGGCTTGCGCGTGTGATAGACCACCGGAACCCCGAAGGCGGCGAGCCGCCGCGCGATCGCCTGGCCAATGGCGCCCATGCCCACCATGCCGACGGTGCGGTTGCGTAGCGTCGCCTTGGTGAGCGGATAGTTGCGATCGAGCCATTTGCCGGCGCGCAAATACCGCTCAGCTTGAGGAAATTCGCGCACCGTACTCAACAGTAGCCCGAGCGCAGTATCGGCGACCTCTTCGGTTAGCACGTCGGGTGTGTTGGTCAGGACCACGTTGTGTGCGGCCGCCCATTTGACGTCCATGTGGTCGTAGCCAACGCCGAAGCTCGAGACGAGTTCGAGATTTGGGAAGCGCGCCATCAGATCGCCGGGGATTTTGCAGGCCGTGTCGCTGCAGGCGATGGCGCGGACATCAGAATGCGCGGCGATAAATGCGTCGGGGTCCTTCGCCGCAGCGATCTTATGCACCGTGCAGACTGCATCCAAACCTTTCACCACGACCGGCTTGAGCGGGCCGATCAGCATCACCTCGGGCTTGTCGGTGGTCATACGTTAATCCTCTCATCACACGAGCATGGTCACCGGCATTTCCACATAAGCTTTGAACGCAGCCAGAAGCTCGGCGCCGACTGCGCCGTCGAGCACGCGGTGGTCGCAAGACAGCGTGACGGCCAGGACGCTCGCGAAGGCAACACCGCCATCCGGCTTTTCGACCGCTTGCCGGCGCGCGGCGCCGACCGCGAGGATCGTTGCGTGCGGCGGATTGATGATGGCCGAGAACTCGCGCACGCCGTACATGCCGAGATTGGAGATCGCCGCCGAGCCGCCCTGGTAATCCGCCGGCTTGAGCTTCTTGTCGCGGGCGCGCGCGGAGAGGTCCCTCATCTCCGCTGAAATGGCGCTGACCGATTTGGTCTCGGCATTGCGGATGACTGGCGTGATCAGGCCGCCGTCGAGCGCGACCGCGACGCCGATGTCGGCATGCTTGAAGCGCAGGATGCGGTCGCCGGCCCATGCCGCATTCGCCGCCGGCACGCGCTGCAGCGCCAGCGCCAGGGCACGGATGATGAAATCATTGAGCGAGAGCTTGAATGCCGCGCCGCCGTCCTTGTCCTTGGGCGCGCTGAGATTGGCTTCCTCGCGCAGCTTGATCAGGCGGTCGATCTCCACGTCCGCCGTCAGATAGAAATGCGGGATGGTCTGGATCGCCTGCGTCAACCGCGCCGCGATGGTGCGGCGCATGCCGTCGAGCGGCACTTCTTCATAAGCGTCGGGCGCGAACAGCGCCTTGACCTCGTCGGCGCTCGGACCCGCGCGCGCGGCAAGCGGGGTGTCCGCCGGCCGCGGCGCAGTTGCAACGTCGTGCGCGACGATGCGGCCGTGCGGGCCGGAGCCACTGAGGCGCGAAAGATCGATGCCGGATTCGGCGGCCAGGCGACGCGCCAGCGGCGTGACCGGGACACCGCCGGACAATCGCGCCGGGCCGAAATTACGCTCGGGCGTGCGCACCTCGAAAAACGGATCGAGTTTGATTGGCCGTGAATATTGCGGCGCTGGTGCCGCCGCCGCTGCCGCCGCAACCGTTGCCGGCGCGGCCGGTTTCGTCACCGGTGCTGTAGCTGGCGTGGCTGGTCGACTAGGCTGCGCACCAGAGCCGTCCGCGATCACGGCGACGATGGCGCCCACTGGCGCGACGTCGCCGGCCGGAACGCGAATTTCGGCAAGCACGCCGGTCGTGGTCGAAGGCACTTCCATCGAAACCTTGTCGGTCTCGATCTCGAACAGATTGTCGCCCGGCTTGACCTGTTCGCCGGCCGACTTGAACCACTTGGTGATCTTGCCCTCGGCGACGGTCTCGCCGAGTTGCGGCATCAGGACGTCCATGAGTGCGTTTCCAGGTGCCGCCTCACTTGATCCGTTCCCAAAGCACTTCGGTCGTGGTGCCGATAGGTTTTAAGATCAGCCGGTCGCCGGCGAATTCGTAGCCGCGCACGAGATCGCCCTTATCGCCGGGCTGCACGCTGCCGTGGCGATGGTGCGTGACGGTACGGGCGCGCTCGTCGACCGAATATTTGCCGAAATAAGCGACGTGGCCGTCGAGCGCCGCCTTGGCCTCGTCGCCGGTCGGCTTGTCTGCCGCCTTGGTGACTTCGCGGTCGGGCGCGACCTGGCAGGCCATGTAGCCATGCGCATCGTAGATGATGATGCCCTTGGGGTTGGCACCCTGTCCCGGCCGCGGCTTGCCGTCGACCGTCGAGCCGATATGGCGCCACGAGCCGATCAGACGCTCCTTGTCCGATTGTCCGTTCACTTAATCCGCTCCCACGTGACTTCCATGGTCGAATTCGGCGGCCGCAACACAAGCCTTTCGCCGACGAATTCGTATCGGCGCACCAGATCGCCGCTGTCGCCCGGCTGCAAATTGTCGTGGCGATGATGGACCACCGTGCCGGCTGTCTCGTCGACCGTGTAGGTGCCGAAATAGGCGATGTAATCCTTCAGCGCGACGAACGCTTCTTCCGGCGTCATCACCGCGCCGGCGCGCTTGCGCGCGACGTCGGGAGCGATCTGCACCGCCATTTCCCCGTGCGGGCCGTAATAGATCATGCCCTTCGGGTTCTTGCCGCGATCCCAGTTGCCGCCGTTGATCCGCGTGCCGAGATAGCGCCATGCGCCGATCAACCGCTGCGCGGCGGATTGCGATTCTCCACTCACCACGTCACCGAGATGTATTGCGTTTCCAGAAATTCCAGCATGCCTTCGTGTGCGCCTTCGCGGCCGAGCCCGCTCTGCTTGGTGCCGCCGAACGGCGCCGCCGGATCGGAGACGAGGCCGCGATTGAGCCCGATCATGCCGAAGTCGAGTTGTTCGGAGACGCGCATGCCGCGGCTCAAATCCTTGGTGTAGAGATAGGCGACGAGGCCGTATTCGGTGTCGTTGGCACGCGTGATGACCTCGTCCTCGGATTTGAAAGTCTGGATCGAGGCGACCGGGCCAAAAATTTCCTCGTTGAGCATTTTGGCATCGTTGGACACGTTGTCGAGCACCGTCGCCGGATAGAAATATCCCGGTCCATCCGATGTTTTGCCACCGGTGAGGATCTTTGCGCCCTTCTTCACGGCGTCATCGACCAGCTCGATCACCTTGTCGCGGCCTTCCTTGTTGACCAGCGGGCCGAGCGCGACGCCGTCGTCGAGGCCGTTGCCCATTTTCAGCCCGGCCATCTTGGCTGTGAGTTTTTTGGTGAATTCGTCGTGGACCTTTTCGTGCACGTAGAAACGGTTCGCCGCGGTGCAGGCTTCGCCCATGTTGCGCATTTTGGCGATCATGGCACCCTCGATCGCCGAATCGATATCGGCATCGTCGAACACGATGAAAGGCGCGTTGCCGCCGAGCTCCATCGCCGGCTTGACCACGCAATCGGCGGCTTCGTGCAACAGCTTGCGGCCGACTTCGGTCGAGCCGGTGAACGACACCACGCGCACGCGCGGATCATGCAGCATCGTGCTGACGACCTTGCCCGAGGAGCGCGACGGAATGACGTTGACGACGCCCGCTGGCACGCCGGCTTCTTCCAGGATCGGCATCAGAGCCAGCATGGTGAGCGGCGTATCGGACGCGGGCTTGAGCACGACCGGGCAGCCGGCGGCGAGCGCCGGGCCGATCTTGCGCGTCGCCATGGCGGCGGGAAAATTCCACGGCGTCACCAGCACGGCGATGCCGGCCGGCTTGTGCTGCACGAAGATGCGGGCGCCGGAGGAGGGGGCGCGAGAGTTCTGGCCGACATTGCGCACGGCCTCTTCGGCGTACCAACGGAAGAACTCGGCGGCATAGGCGACTTCGCCGCGGGAGTCCGATAGCGCCTTGCCGTTCTCGATGGTGATCAGCTTTGCCAGCCGCTCGGCGTCGCGCATGATCAGGTCGTAGGCTTTGCGCAAAATCTCGGCGCGCTCGCGCGGTTTCTTGGCGGCCCAGCCGGGAAACGCGGCGCTCGCGGCATCGACCGCCGCCTTGGCGTCCTCCACCGTCGCGCTGGCGACTGAGGCAACCTTGTTCTCGGTGGCCGGATCGATCACGTCGAAGCGGCCGCCGTCGGAGGATTTGCGCCATTTGCCGCCGATCCACAAATCGGTCGGAACGTTGGCGAGAAGATTGTCGTACATGGCCATGATGCACCTATCGGGCGGCTAAGATGAGAGCGAGCGCCGTACGCGTTCGGCGATGCGGTCGGCGCTCGGCAGCGCGAGATCTTCCAGAATATCGGCAGCCGGTAGCGGGATGTGCGGCGTCGTGATCCGCACCGGCGGTCCATCGAGCTCGTAGAACGCCTCGTCGGCGACAATCGACACGATCTCGGCGCCCCAGCCGCACAGCCGCGGATTTTCCTCCACGGTGAACAGGCGATGGGTGCGCGCCACGGAACCGAGGATGGTCTGGGTGTCGAGCGGCACCAGCGAGCGCACGTCGACGACTTCGCAGTCGATGCCGTGCTCGCTTTTCAGCTTGTCCGCCGCCGTGAGCGCCCGCGGCACCATCAAGGCCAGCGCCAGAATGGTGGCATCCTTGCCGGGCCGCACGATCTTCGCCGTGCCGAGCGCATCGACGATCTCGCCATCGGGCACTTCGCCCTTGGTCGCATAGAGCGATTTATGCTCGAAGAAGATCACCGGATCGGGATCGCGCACCGCAGCAGCCATCAAGCCGATGACATCGCGCGGGCTCGACGGCGCCACCACCTTCAGGCCGGGAATCATCATGCACCAGTTCTCGACGCTCTGCGAATGCTGGGCGCCGAACCGGGAGCCAGCGCCGTTGCCGGTGCGCACCACCAGCGGGCATTTGAGCTGGCCGTTCGACATGTAACGGCTCTTGGCGAATTCGTTGGCGATGTAGTCGAAGCATACGGCGAAAAAATCCGAGAACATGATCTCGGCGATCGGTTTCAGCCCGGTCATCGCCGCGCCCATGGCGGCGCCGAGGATCGCCTGTTCGGAGATCGGCGTATCGCGCACCCGCAACGGCCCGAACTGCTCGAACAGCCCGACGGTGGCCTTGAATACGCCGCCGGCTTTGGCCACGTCTTCGCCCAAGAAGACCACGTCTGGATCGCGCGTCATTTCCTGGGCGATGCCGCGGGCGACGGCGTCGCGATAAGTCAGTTCCGCCATGCCCAGCCTCCATCTGCGTAAACGTCGGTGGTGAGAATATCGAGCGGCGGCATCGGCGCCGCCTTGCATTTTTCCGTCGCTTCGTCGACTTGCTGCTTCACCTCGGCGTCGATGCCGGCAATGACATGGTCGGCAATGCCGAATTGCTTGAGCCGCTCGCGATAGATTTTTATCGGATCGCGCTCCTTCCATTTTTCCAGTTCGCCCTCGGGGCGATATTTGGCCGGGTCGGCGCGCGAATGGCCGCTGTACCGATAGGTCATGCACTCGATCAGCGACGGGCCGTTGCCGGCGCGCGCTTTCTCATAGGCCGCGGCGGCGGCGCGATAAACTTCGTCGGCGTCGTTGCCGTCGACGACGATGCGCGGCAGCCCATAGGCCGAGGCACGGTCGGCGGCCGGGTGCTGCACCGCGGTGACGTCGCCGATCGGCGTATATTCCATGTACAGATTGTTTTCGCAGACGAAGATCACCGGCAGCTTCCACACCGCTGCGAAATTCAACGCCTCGTGGAACGCGCCGATATTGGTGGTGCCGTCACCAAAGAAGCAGACCGAGACGTCCTTGGCGCCTTTGTACTGGGCGCGCCAGGCGGCGCCGCAGGCGATCGGCAGATGCGCGCCGATGATAGCGTAAGAACCCATGACGCCGTGATCGGTCGAGGTCAGATGCATCGAGCCGCCTTTGCCGCGCATCAGCCCGTTGTCGCGCTGCATCAGCTCGCCCAACACCTTCTCGATCGGCACGCCGCGCGCGAGCGTATGGGCATGGCCGCGATAGGTGCAGAACGACAGATCGCCGGGCTTCATGGCGACGGCAAAGCCGGCCGCGACCGCTTCCTGGCCGAGCGACAGGTGGCTCGTGCCCTTGACCAGGTTTTGCAGGAACAGATCGAATGCGCGCTGCTCGGCCTCGCGGATCTCGACCTGGACGCGATACAGGCGAAGCCGCGTCTCCTCGCCGATATCGTCGTTGAGGCTCGTCTTTGACGCGAGCGCGCGATCTTCGACAGTGGCCATGGAATATCCTCGGAATGCCCAAAATAGCTTTGGGGCGGGGGCAACTTAGCGCCACTTGCGAAGGCGAGGCAATGTCGTCGATAGGTGGCTTGCGCGGGACCGGATAAGTTCCTAATTGACGCAAACGGGAGATTTCGATGAGCCAACAATCCCTGGAATCGCGGAAACCCGACGACTACGTTCACCGCTTCTTTGGCGGCCGGCCGCTGGCGGTGGTCGGCCGGCTGATCCTGCTGTCGATCCTGGTCGGCGTCATCCTGGCGGCGATCGGGCTGGACCCGTGGAATATCATCGACTCGGTTCGCCGGCTGATCGTGCACATCTGGAACATGGGCTTCGATGCCGTGCGCTGGCTCTGGCAGTATTTCCTGCTCGGCGCCGTGATCGTGCTGCCGATCTGGTTCCTGATGCGGCTGGCCAAGGCACCGCGCGGGCAATAAGTGCCGGGCGGCCCAAGGCCGCCGGCATGCGCCTTTCTGTGATCGGCGTGAATCTTAAACGTGATGCCCGGCGCAAGGCCGGGCATCGGATCAATCTTCGCTCTGGGGTCCGCCGGGCGGCATCGGCGCGTCGCTCTCATTGGACATGGAATGGTCGCGCGGTCCGCGATGACGCCGGCGCCGGCGATGCAGCGGGAAGCGATCCGGCGAACCGTCGTAGCCGTTCTGGCCGGGTTGATTGTTCTGCCCATTCGGACCGTTCGGGCCATTGGGCCCTTGGGGCCCTTGCCCCTGTTGCGGTGACGGTTGCGGTTGGCCGCCGGTGATGAAGGACGGCAGTCGTTCGACGTCTTCGTCATTGGTCGGCTGAAAGCTTTGGTGCCGAGGCTGGTAGTGCTGCTGCGGTTGCTGCGGCTGCTGATGCGGTTGCTGGTATTGCTGCGGCTGTTGATGGTGCTGCGGCTGCTGCTGATGGTGAGACGGTTGGTGCAGCTGCGGCTGCTGTTGCTCGCGCGGATAGTAGGACTGCTGCTGCGGCGCGAACGGCTCGCCGCTGATCGGCGGCTGGTCATTATCGCCGTCGTCAAACGAGTCGTCGGAGTCGTTGCCGCCTTGCTGCGGTTGCTGCTGATAGAAGGAAGGCTGGGTCTGCCTCAGGTGTTCCTGTGCGGCGGCGATCAGGCGGAAATAATGCTCGGCGTGCTGGTAGTAGTTTTCGGCCGCGATCGGATCGCCAGAACTTTGCGCGTCACGGGCTAGCTGAAGGTATTTCTCGGCAATGTGAGATGCATTGCCCCTGATCTTCAGGTCCGGTCCGTTGGACTCGTACATGCGCGACAATGGATTTTGGTGATGGTGATGATGATGACCACCACCACCTTTACCGCGGTTGCGACCCCGCATGCGCTTATTCTGACCGTTTCTCATGACTTGCTTTTCCGCCAACCCCCGTTTGCGGCGGCGCTGATGCCGCCGTTTCTTTTCATAGGCCTACTGTTCTCGAACTTGCCGTTCTCACTATGCGTCACTCATGCCGCCGGCTCACAGCAGTGAACCGCCGGCAAATGCATCCTGACCCTCAACGTATCCTCAGCAACTGCTGCCCTCACCCTCGGCTTGACCGCGGTGTTGCAAACCCCTTGTTGCGCGCGCGACCGCTCCGTACAAATGCGCGCCAACCGATGAACGTCTCGGTATGAATGGTGGCGATCCCGTCTGCCGTCTGTTCCAGCTTTCGCTTTCCGGCTTTCGCTCTTTGCTGGGCCTGCGCTGCCAACCTCTGGGAGCCGAACTCTTAAAAGCCTGCTCCGGGCATTCGAGGCGGCGCGGCACCATCATCTCGGGCCGATTCCGTGGCCGCAAGCTAGTCGGTTCCGGCCGATATTCCAAGTGCTTTTTTGCCGGGGCCCCAAGTGCTTTTTGCGGGGCACAGAGCTTTTTTGCCGGGGTCCAATGCTTCGCGCTCATGCCCGTTTTCTTGCAACGAGGGCGCGTAGCGTACCGTTAAGGTCGGGGTGCGGCGGTGACGGCGCAAGCCCCACCGCTGCAAATAAATGTGCGACCGGTTCCGCCTGGCCGATGCCAAGCTCGACGACCAAGGCCCCATCGGGCGCCAACAGGGCGGGCGCTGCCGCGGCGATGGCGCGATAGAAATCAAGTCCGTCGGCGCCGCCGTCGAGCGCCAGATGCGGATCGAAGTCGCGTACGTCCGGGGCGAGCATGGCGATGTCGCCGGACGCGATGTAGGGCGGATTGGACACGATCGCATCGAACGGTCCGCGCAGTGCCGCAGCCATGTCGCAGGCGACGAATCTTGCCCCTGTCGGGGCGAGACGACGGGCATTGTCGCGCGCCACCACAAGTGCCTTGGTACTCGCGTCAGTCCCGACACCGAAGGCGTTCGGCAGCTCGGACAAGAGCGCCAGAATGAGCGCGCCGCTGCCGGTGCCGAGGTCGGCGATGCGCAGTGCCCGCGAGCGCGGACCGCCGGCATCGATGGCCGCGAGCGCAGCCTCGACGACAGTTTCCGTTTCTGGTCTTGGCACCAGCGTCGCGGCATTGACGCGCAGCGGCAAGCTCCAGAACTCCTTGTATCCGAGAATGCGCGCGACCGGCTCGCCGGCGAGACGGCGGTTCGCCAAAGCGGCGATGGTGCTTGCCTCGTCTGTGCCAAGCTCGCGCGTGGCAGCCGCAGCAAGCGCCGCATGATCGAGGCCAAGCGCGTGACCGACGAAGATGCGGGCGTCGAGGTCGGGCGTGTCGAGGCCGGCGGCGCGAAATCGTGCAGCCAACGCGCGGCGCGTCTCGTCGACGGTGCGCATGTCCGTGCCGTCAGGTTTTACAAGAGTAGCGGCGGCATCGACGCGGGGCATCAATTCGCCTCCTCGGCCGCAAGCAGCGCTGCCTGGTTCTCGGCGACAAGCGCGTTGATGATCTCGCCCAGCGCTTCGCCTTCAAGAATCTGCGGCAACTTGTAGAGCGTGAGATTGATGCGGTGATCCGACACGCGGGCTTGCGGATAATTGTAGGTGCGGATGCGCTCGGAGCGATCGCCGGTGCCGACTTGGCCGCGCCGTTCGGCGGCGCGCGCGGCATCCTGTTTCTGCCGCTCGAAATCGTAGAGCCGCGTCCGCAGCACGGCCATCGCCTTGGCACGATTGCGGTGCTGCGAGCGGTCCTCCTGCATCGTCACCACGATGCCTGAGGGAATGTGCGTCACCCGCACCGCCGACTCGGTCTTGTTGACATGCTGGCCGCCGGCGCCGCTCGAGCGCAGCGTGTCGATCTTGAGATCGGCATCGTTGATGGCGATGTCGAGGTCCTCTGCCTCGGGCAACACGGCGACGGTCGCGGTCGAGGTGTGAATGCGGCCGGAGGCTTCGGTGTCGGGCACGCGCTGCACCCGGTGCACGCCGGATTCGTATTTGAGCTTGGCGAAGGCGCCGCGGCCGCGGATTTCGGCGATGATCTCCTTGTAGCCGCCCATCGAGCCTTCGCTCGCGGTCACGATCTCGACCTTCCAGCCTTGGCCGATGGCGTAGCGCTCGTACATGCGGAACAGATTGCCGGCAAACAGCGCCGCCTCGTCGCCGCCGGTGCCGGCGCGGATTTCGAGAATGACGTTGCGCTCGTCCATCGCATCTTTGGGGATGAGCGCGACGCGCAGTTCCTCCTCGAGCGCCTTGCGCCGCGCCTCGAGCCCGGGCCGTTCCTGTTCGGCGATGGAGCGCATTTCAGCGTCGGTCGACGGGTCCTCGATCAGGCTTGCCAGCCCGTCGAGCTCGCGTTGCGCGTCGCGATAGGCCTTCACCGCCTCGACCACCGGGGCAAGCTCGGCGAACTCGCGCGACAGCTTCACATAGGTCTCCGGCGGCAGCGGCGCCGTGAGGTCGCGTTCGAGCGCGGCTTGGCGGGTGACGAGCGCAGTGAGTTTCTGATCGGGCAACATTGGGTGACTTAAATTTGCAGCGCTTCGCGGGCGGCGAAAGCTTTCAACTGCTCGCGGATCGGTACGCCGCCATTGCGCTTGTCGATGAGCGGCCGAAGAAACGCGGCCGCTTTGCGGCAGTCAAGATCGAGCAGCATGGCCTTGACCGGGCCCACCGCGGACGGCGTCAGCGACAGCGAGCGATAGCCGATGGCCGCCAGCGCCAGCGCGCCGATCGGCTGCGAAGCCAGCTCGCCGCACAGGGTCACGGGTTTTTTGTGTTCGTGGCATTTGTCGGCGATGTCTTTGAGCGCGCGCAGCACCGGCGCCGACAGCGGGTCGAATCGGCTGGAAACCCGCGGATTGCCGCGATCGACGGCATAGAGGAATTGCACCAGGTCGTTCGAGCCGACCGAGAGGAAGTCGACGCGTTCGAGCAATTCGTCGAGCTGATAGAGCAGCGACGGTACCTCGACCATGCTGCCGACCTCGACCTCGTCGGGCAGCTTGTGGCCGTGGCGACGTAAATGCGTGAGCTCCTTCTCGACCAGTTCCTTGGCCTGGTCGAATTCGTCGACAGTGGCGATCATCGGAAACATGATTTTCAGCGCGCGGCTGCCGGCGGCGCGTAACAGCGCGCGAAGCTGCGTGCGCAAAAGCCCCGGCCGGTCGAGCCCGAGCCGGATGGCGCGCCAGCCGAGCGCCGGATTCTCTTCCTCGACATTGCGCATATAGGGCAGCACCTTGTCGCCGCCGATGTCGAGGGTGCGGAACGTCACCGGCTTGTCGCCGGCGGCATCGAGCACGGCGCGGTACAGCGTGTATTGCTCGCTGGTGCGCGGAAAGTTCGGCGCCACCATGAATTGCAGTTCGGTGCGGAACAGGCCGATGCCGGCGGCGCCGGTGTCGGCGATGTGCGGCAGGTCGACGCTCAGTCCGGCGTTGAGCAGCAATGTAAACGCTTGGCCGTCCTTGGTGACGCACGGCTTGTCGCGCAGCGCGAGATATTGCTGCTGGCGCCGCGCGCCGAGCCGCACCCGCTCCGCATAGGCCGCTTCCATGTCCGGCAGCGGCCGCACATGCAGATCGCCGGCCGAGCCATCGACGATGATGGCGTCGCCCGGATCGACGACGCCGGTGGCGTTGTCGACATCGCCGACCGCCGGGATGCCGAGCGCGCGGGCGACGATCGCGACATGGGAATGCGGCCCGCCTTCCTCCAGTACCAGGCCGCGCAGCCGCTTGCGATCGTAGTCAAGCAGCGCCGCCGGGCCCATCGAGCGCGCAACGAGAATCGCGTTCTCCGGCAGGCTTTCGCGCGACGGCGCGTGATCGCGGCCGGTGAGCTGACGCATCAGCCGGTTGGCGAGATCGTCGAGATCGTGCAACCGCTCACGCAGGAACGGATCGGTCTGGCGG
>Ga0210395_10002979_pt1 | contig 13058 bp, 14 predicted proteins | sample IncBWH4OmetaG_FD_150861 | JGI IMG/M metagenome (GOLD analysis project Ga0210395, IMG submission 150861) | Forest soil microbial communities from Barre Woods Harvard Forest LTER site, Petersham, Massachusetts, United States - Inc-BW-H-4-O ...
CGGCGCACCGCGACAGCACGGACAATCAGCGCTTCGCCCAACTGGCCGCGCCAGTAGCGGCGCGCGCCATCCTGGCAAGCTGCGGAGGGGACTCACTGAATACGATACCAGCCAGTCTACCGGTTAATGGTGGCCCCAAGATAGTGCATGCGTATCGACAAAGCAGCACCATACTGGTTCTGACGATCCAGCACGACGCCGGCAACGATCTGATCGTGCCATTGCAGGCAGTGACTGGAGTAGGTTTCTGCGTGATGGACGGTGGTTCAACCGCAAGTCCGGGAACTGTCGTGCCGGCCACTGCCTGCGCGCGCATCGATGCCACACATCTGACCATCACGCTCGCGCAGCCGCTTCAGAATCTCAGCGCGTCGTGCAACCTCTACTACCCGTATGGCAATGTCACTATCGGCCGCGGCAACGCGGTAACCGATGATTTCTCGATGCTGGTCCCCCCGCCCGGATGGGACATCGTCGGCGATCTCGGTAGCAACTGGCGCTGGTCCTTCCCGCTGGCAGCGACGACAACTCCTGTCACGCTCAGCGACACTCCCGGTTGAACGTCATGAACAACTTTGATCGAATGTTCGACATTGTGGCCGGCCACGAAGGAGACTTCACTGCCGACCCGGCCGATTCAGGCAACTGGACAGGTGGCGCGGTCGGTGCCGGAACCTGTCGAGGAACCAGGTTTGGTATCAGCGCCGCGGCGTACCCCGACCTGGATATTGCCGCTCTCTCTCTCGATGCTGCCAAGGCTCTTTACCAACGCGACTATTGGCAACGGATTGCAGGGGATCTCTTGCCAGCCGCGCTCGCTCTGTTGGTGTTCGATGCTGCAATCAACAATGGCACCAATCGAGCGACACGTTGGCTGCAACTGGTCGCTCAAGTTCCGCAGGACGGCGTGATCGGTGAGCAGACCCTGCACGCCATCGATCGGACTGCCGCAAGACAAGGTGGGGTCATGGACCTCTGTTCCGATTTCCTGGCATTACGGCTTGCCTTCATGACGTCGCTGCCGACCTGGAAGACCTTTGGCATCGGCTGGGCTCGGCGCCTTTGCAGGCTGCCGTACGAGGCGGCGGACGCGGGCTATCTTGACCGATAAATCCGGCCGCTCAGTGGAAGTCGCGTGACCGGGGAAAAATCCGTTCTTGACGTGGATGACCGGGACTTCGAATCGGCAGCGTCCTAGCAGTCGCTGGTGCCTCGGCGATCCGGGCCATCATGGCGCTGCGGTCGTCCAACCGATCGGCGATGACATGGATGATGCCCTCCGGGCTGCGTTGCAAACGACCGGTCACCTGCAGCAGGCTGCTGCCCATCACGGCGCGGCGGAACCGGTCCAATAGGCTGGACCACACCACGACGTTCGCGATGCCGGTCTCATCCTCGATGGTACAAAACACAACATTGCCATTGCCTGGTCGCTGACGCACCAGGACCACGCCGGCAACGGAGAGCCGGGTACCATCGGCCAGCACCGCGACCTGGGCACAGCTCAACACACCTTCGCCGCTGAACAACGTGCGCAGGAAACGCATCGGGTGTGACTTCAGGGACAGACCGACGGTCTGATAGTCGGTGATGACGTGCTCGCCCGTCATCATGACCGGCAGCGGCACCTGGTGGATCGCAACCGGCTGGTGGGCAAACAGAGGCAGCTCCGCCAAGTCCGACAGGCCGCGCACCTGCCACAGTGCGGCTCGTCGATCGAGTTTTTGACTCCGCAGCGAATCTGCTTCCGCCAGCAGCACAAGAGCGGCGCGCGGAAGTCCGACGCGCACCAACTCGGAAAATCCCTGAGAGGTCTTCTCCTCCTCCCCTTGCGGGAGGGGGGGGTGGGGAGGGGGCGCCGCCCATATCCCGCCACCCCTCCTCTCACCTTGAGCCGTGACTAGCCGTTCCGCCCATTCCTGCGAAAAGCCAGTGATCAGGCGGAAACCAAGACGCAGCGCCCCCTCTTCCAGAGTACAGTCCCACGCGCTGGCGGCCACATCGACAGGCCGCACCTCCACCCCATGCTCGCGCGCATCGCGCACGATCTGCGCCGGCGCATAGAACCCCATCGGCTGCGAGTTCAGCAACGCGCAGGCGAACGCCGCCGGATGATGGCACTTCAGCCAAGACGAAACATAGACCAGCAGAGCGAAGCTGGCAGCATGGCTTTCCGGGAAACCGTAAGTGCCGAAGCCTTCGATCTGGTGGAAACAGCGCTCAGAAAAATCCTGCGTATAGCCGCGTGCCGTCATCCCAGTGACCATCTTCTCAAAGAAGCGATGGATGGTGCCTGTGTTGCGGAAAGTCGCCATCGAGCGGCGAAGCTGATTGGCTTCCTCCGGTGTGAACTTCGCCGCATCGATGGCAATGCGCATCGCCTGCTCCTGGAACAGCGGCACACCCAACGTCCTGCCCAACACCTGCTCCAGTTCATTGGCTGAACCGGATTCAGGAGCGGGTGACGGCAGCTCCACTTTCTCCAGTCCCTGCCGCCGACGCAGATACGGATGCACCATATCGCCCTGGATCGGCCCAGGACGAACGATCGCCACCTCGATCACCAGATCGTAGAATTTGCGCGGCCGCAGCCGCGGCAGCATGTTGATCTGCGCTCGTGATTCCACCTGGAACACGCCGATCGAATCCCCTCGGCACAGCATGTCATAAACGGCTGTGTCTTCCGTCGGCACCTCAGCCAGGTTCTTGATCCCTAGCATCTCGAACGCCTTCCTGATGCAGGTCAGCATCCCAAGCGCCAGCACATCGACCTTCATGATACCCAGCCGGTCGATGTCGTCCTTGTCCCACTCGATGAAGGTGCGCTGGTCCATTGCGGCGCGACCGATCGGCACGGTCTCGTCCAACCTTCCGCGCGTCAGCACAAAGCCACCGACATGCTGCGACAGATGACGCGGCAGTCCCACCAATTGTCGCGCCAGCTCGACCGAACGGCGAAGAATGAAGCTCGTCGGATCAAGGCCGATCTCGGTCAGGCAATCATCCGACCACAATCCTTCCCCCGCATGCCATGCTTGCGCCGACAGCGCGGCTGTGGCGTCCTCCGACAGCCCCATCACCTTGCCTACCTCGCGGATAGCCCGCTTCGGCCGATAGTGAATCACCGTTGCAGCGATGCCTGCGCGCTCGCGGCCATAGCGCTCGTAGATATATTGGATGACCTCCTCGCGCCGCTCGTGTTCGAAATCCACATCAATATCAGGCGGCTCTCGTCGCTCGGTGGAAATGAAGCGCTCGAACAGCAGATCGATCTGCGCCGGATCGACAGCGGTGATGTGCAGGCAATAGCACACAGCGGAATTGGCCGCCGAACCACGGCCCTGGCAAAGAATGCCGCGGCTGACGGCGTAGCGCACGATGTCGTGCACCGTCAGGAAATACCGCGCGTAGTTGAGCTGCGCGATGATGCGCAGTTCCTTCTCGATGGCATCGCGCACGTCCTGCGGGATGCCATCGGGATAGCGCACCGCAGCGCCTTGCCAGGTCAGATTGGCAAGGTGCTCATCCGGCGTCTGGCCTGGCGGAATCGGTTCGTCGGGGTATTCATAGGCGAGCTCCCCGAGCGAGAAGCTGCAGCGCTCAGCGATGTCTTCTGTGCGCCGCACCGCACCGGGGTATTCGCGAAACAGGCGAGCCATTTCCTTTGGCGATTTCAGATGCCTCTCGGCGTTGGGTTGCAGCGCGAGACCCGCCTGATCGATGCGGCAGCCGAGACGGATGCAGGTCATCACGTCCTGTAGCGGACGCCGGTCAGGCAGGTGATAGAGAACGTCGTTGGTCGCCACCATCGGCAACGGCAACTCGGCCATTGCGCGCAGCCGGCCAGCATCATCGCCGCGATAGCGTCGGCTGGCGGCTAGATACGCCCGACCGCGAAAATCCGCTTTCAGGCGCCGAAGATTTTCCTGAAAGCCGCCATCCAGCCGATCCGGTGCGACAGCAAGCAGAATCTGTCCTTCGCCATGCTCCAGCAGGTCGGCGTAATGCAGGAAGCAGCGATTGGTGGCCTTCGCGGCATCGCCGGTGTCGCCATGCGGCACGCGCCCCTTGCCGACGGTTAGCATACGCGTCAGCCGCCCCCACGCCGCCCGATCCCGCGGGTAGCAGAGCAGATCAGGCGTGTCGTCGCGGAATGCCAGGCGCGCACCCACCACCAGACGGATGCCGACATCCTTCGCCGCATCCCACATCCGCACTACCCCAGCCACGCTGTTGAGATCGGTGACGCCGATGGCGGAAATCCCCAGCACCGACGCGGTGGCCGCAAGCTCCTCTGGCGACGAAGCCCCGCGCAGGAAGGAGAAAGCGCTCGCCACCTGAAGCTCGGCATAAATTCTCCCCCTCTCCTCGCGGGAGGGAGCTGGGGGGAGGGGGCTCTGGGAAATGGGCACAGCCCCTCACCTCACCCGAACAGCCCATGCAGGTACCACCGTGGCATCCGGTCCTCGGCATGCAGGCCGGCACGAAAGATCCAGAACCGGGCACCATCGGAATCCTCCACCCGGTAGTAGTCGCGGATCAGGTCCGTCTCTGGTCGCCTGCCGGATTGCTTGCCGCGCCACCATTCGGCAGCGATCCGCTCGGGACCCGCGGAGGCACGCACGCGATGAGACGCCCCGCGCCATCGAAACCTGATGGGCGGATCGTCCGGCACCGGAGCGATCACCTCGATCTCTTCCGGCCGATGCAGCAGGCGGATCGGCCGAGGCGCGGCGGGATCGTCCACCCAGGATGGCTGCTTGAGCGGCAGCGGCGGCACGCGCCGCACGGCACGCTCCGGCACATGGCTCGCAAACGGCACGACACGGAAAACGCGGTCCGAACCCAGGCGGTTGGTCAGCGTGTCAACCACGCCTGTGAGACGATCGGCCGCGCCCTGAGCAGCGACATCGGCAAGCTGGGCCTGCGCTGACTTCAGTGGCGCCACGGTCTCGGCCTCCATCGCGATTACCTCGATGCCAAAGCCTGGATCGACGGTGTCCAGCTTCTCGCGCAGCAGCTTGGTCAGATACGCCGGGTCGCGCACCGGCAGTGCGGTGCTCACTACGATCTGCGGCACGACATCATCGACACGGAAGAACCGCGCGACGATGCGCTGAGCGCCTTTCTCCTGCTCCGCCAGACAACGGCACAATTGTTCGGCCAGCAGCGAAAGCGAGCGCGCCAGGTCCTCCGACGTGCCGATCGGTTCGGCGAAGGCCAGGCGTTCATGCCACTCGATCGGCGGGTGCGGCCAATCGATGGCTTCCTCGATCGCGCCCAACGCCTGATCCAGCCGCAGCACCGGCATGGCACCGAACCGAGCAGTGATCTGTGCCCGCGGAATGCGCAGCAAATCCCGCACCGTCCGCAGGCCAAGCCGGCGCAGTCCTGCCACCGTGCCCGCATCAAGCCGCAGGCTGGCGATGGGCAGATCGGCCAGCGCCGTCTTTTCCTCCCTCGGCGGCAGAACAACCCGATCCGCCCCGGTGTGTGCCAGCGCCCAGGCAGCCCCGGTGGTGCCGGCAACCGCCGAGCGGCAGAGAATGGCACTCCGCTCCAATCGGGTAGAGAGGTCCTGCACCAACTCCGCTTCAGTCGCGAACACAGCGGTGCAGCCGGTGATGTCCAGCCATAACCCATCCGGTGGATCAGCCCCCGCCATCGGCGTGTAGCGCTCGCACCAGGCGGCGAGCCTGCCCAGCGCAGCCTCATCGGCCGCCGGATCGGCATCGAGAGGCACCAGCGTCGGGCAGACAGCGCGCGCATCGGTCAGCGTCTGCCCGGGCCGCAGCCCCTGCGCCTCGCCATGCTCGCCCACCGCGACAAGATGCCGCACGCCGCGGACGGCCTCGACAGTGACCAGCGGCCTATCCGGCGAGGCGGAGACGCTGCGGTTCAGGCGCGTGATCGGCCAGTGCGGCAACCACACGGAGAGGATGCGTCGCATCATCCGAAGCCTCCATGATCCATTCCCCTGGCCGGCCACTGCGGGCATGCGTCAGCGCCACATGCCAGCGCGGCCGTCCCGGTTCCTTGCCATCCTTCACGCTGGGCACCGGCGTGAGATGCCAACGGGTTACGGCGACGCTGGCCTCCCGGTCCGCGGTCCTGTGACCATGCAGCCAGCGGCGCAGTACAAAGGCGGTGGAGCCGTGGCGCAGGCAGGCAAGCTGCAGGCGGCGCGAGGCGGTGCGGTCGAACTGTGCCACCTCGCCCACCACCGCAGCCGCGACGCCCTCCCGCAGCGTCACCTCCATGGCGGCGAGCGTCTCGACATCCTTGGCGGGATGCACCAGCACCAACCGGTTGGGATCGAAGCCATAGGGCAGCAGACCAGGCGGATGCAGATCGCTCTCAGGGCCGATCCAGAACACCGGGCGACTGGGAACGATACGGGCCAGCAGAGCGGCGATAAACCCCGTGGACAGCGCGGCGGTCTCCGCGTCAAGCCCGGCCGCACCGATCTCATGCAACTGGCCCAGCGCCAAGCCGCCGCCCAGACAGCTATCTAACCGCGGATCACCGAACGGCAGGAGAGCGCCGGGTGACTTCGCTGGCCCTCGCAAGCCAGCCAGATGTGCCGGCAAGGCTTTTGGCCGGCTAAACCTGCCCATCCGGCCAGAGTCCTCGGCCTCGGAGACAGTTGGGGATTCGTCAGCAGGCCGTTCAGTGATGCAGGATGGCATGCGCATGGCTATGTTCTTTATTTGTTCCTAGCCAGCGCTCAGAGTCAACGACTCGAATCGGGACTCCGATTCGTCAGTCCCGCACGAATCAGGAACTCGCGCGCCGGCGGCACCAGCCCCTCCCCAACCTTGGCCAGAAATGCCGAAAGCCGGCCCTTCGGCACCACCAGCATTTGCTCGTATTCCGCATTTCCACGCGCCCGGTGCGCCGACAGCACCGCCTTGGCGCTCAGCTTCGTGGCCAGCGCCATCCCGAGATCCGAGACATGACTGCCCGGATGCTCCACGACGCAAAGCGGCCGCGGCTCCCCCACCGCATCAGGCAAAAGCCCGAGTTCTTCCCGCAATTCCCGCAGCAACTGGCGACGAAGATCGGCAGTGCCATCCTCGGACACGGCAGCCGCGTCCACGCTGCCAGCCGGTGGCAACTGCCACATGCCAGCCTGATAGATCGCCGCCCGGTGCCGCCGCCCCACCATCACGCCACCTGCACAGAGCAGCACTCCGCACACCGCGAACGACCGCACGCCCAGCTCGGCGAACAGCTCGGGCCGCTCCATTTGTGCGACGACGCGGCGGTATTCAGTCAGATGGCCGGAGATCAGGTGCGGTGTGATCGTATCAGCGCTGAACACCCGGCCATTGAACATCTGCCCTGCCCCGCCGGCAGCCACCCGCTGGAACGCCTCCTGCCATAGGCGTTCCACCTCCTGATCCACGGCGCGCGCCAGCTCCGGCATCGCGCGCTCAATCCGCACCACGACATCCGGCGCGACCTCATGCACGACAAATCCGTCCACCGCCTTCCCTTCCCGCGCCGGCGACCCGATAGTAAGGCCGGATCAGCCGAAGGAAGCAGGGCATGAGCCAGCACGACCATCATCATGAGGCGCCGGCACCAGGCACCGTGGACTGGCGGCACAACGGCGTACGCGTGATCAAGGGCAACCAACTCGATCCCAACACCGCGCAGACGCCCGGCATGAACCGCGCCGCCGCGATCAACGCCGCCCGCGTCGGCGCCCAGAAAATCTGGGCCGGTACCGTCAGCATCCATGCCAACGCCAAGACCGGCGCTCACCACCACGGCGCCCTGGAAAGCGTGATCTACGTGGTGCGCGGCAAGGCCCGCATGCGCTGGGGCGAGCATCTGGAGTTCGTCGCAGAGGCCGATGCAGGCGACTTCATCTTCGTGCCCCCCTACGTGCCGCACCAGGAGATCAACGCCAGTTCCGACGAGACGCTGGAATGCGTGCTGGTGCGCAGCGACAACGAAGCCGTGGTGGTCAATCTGGACATCGAGCCTGTGGAGAAGCCCGAGGCGGTCTATTGGGTCGACCCCATCCACAAGCATCCCTAGTCGTTCACATCACCCGCTTTTCGTAGACCATGGTGATCGCCCGCCCGTCCCACACATAGCAAAGATGCCGTTCCTGCCTCGGATTGGTCAGGCAACGCGGCCTGAACACCGCGGCACAGATGCCGCCGATATGCCGGACGCTGTCATAGATGATACCGGACGAACCCTCGGCGCGAAGCCGGCCCGCCAATGCCTGACCCGCAGCATAGTTGTCCGGATGGTAAACCAGCGGCAGTGCCGCTTGGTTGCCGCTTATGTCGTGCAGCTCCCCATCCAGGTCCACGGCATAGACGCGCATGTCCAGTTCCATGCGTGGTTGACCGGTCGCCTGCATGAATCGCTCACGGTGATACCTCGTTTCAGTGATCGCCGTGTGCAAGGTCGCACCGGCATAGAACACGCCGTAACCGCCGTCGCTGAAGCGGCTGCCGTCCGGGTTCGGGTGAGTGAAGGCCGCCATGATGACCGAGCTGCCGGGTCCACTGATGCGTTCCGCCACCGGGACCAGCGCGATGTCTCCCACTTCGTCCCTCATCCGATCGTTCGTCAGGGATTCCAGCGCGATCAGTGCATCCCAGTCGGCGGGATCAGCGATCCGCTCAAACAGGTCGATCGGCGGAAATCTGCTCGGAACGATGCGCCAGCAGGGCTGCCAGACGACATGCCGTTTGTCGATCGTTACGCCCATCCGCCTCGTTGCGCGTCGAGATAGCGGCGGACGACGAACAGGTCGGCGACGTGGCCGGACAGCATCCGTTCCAACGCGGATCGGCCAGCAAACAATGGAGCCTGATTGGGTTGGCGCACCCAGGCGTCTGCGGCGTGAGGGTCAGGCAAAAGGATTTGCAGAGCCTTGTAGATACCCAGGAGGTAGGAGATCCGTTCCAGCGTATCCTTCGGCAACTCGACATCGGCATTCTTCTTCCATTTGAAGAAGGTGGACCGCGCGGTGACCCCGAGCAGGGTCATCTGCTCCGCAATGCTGAGCTGCCAAAGTTCGGCAATCCGGAAAAACGCCCGCAACGCAGGCGGTGAGAGTACCTTCCTGGATCCCTCTTGCGGTTCCACGGCCGAGATCATGATGCATATTTGGACTTGAAGAACGATTTGTCCAGCATTGGACTACGTTTCTCCGCCGCACCCATTCAATGCTGACACGATCAGGGCGATTCCCTGGGCGTGCCAGCGCTGCACCGCCTTGTGGTCGGCACCGATCGCGACGGCCAGCCGGCGCCATGGGTAAAGATTACGCTCGGTGATTGGGTGAACCAAGGCCCGGGCACCGACGATCCGTCGCAGCACGTAGCGATCCACCGGGATCAGGGGGATCCAGCCCATCGCCTCGTCCATGCGAGTTATCCGCGCAGCGGGGGGAATCGGCGGACGGATGCTCTTCGAGGTCCAGCCATAGCTTTCGACCGCGGTGCGTACGATCTCGAGTGATGAACTGCGCAGCCTGGTCGACCAGCCTGAACCTGGCAGAGCGAGCAGCGTCGCGCCCGCCTCTTCCAGCCGGTGGATCACCGATCCGGCGTCGACTGGCCGCGCTTCCGCGCCTCGCGCCTTGCTCATTAGTCGGGTTCCTTGGGCGGTATCACCGCGGAAAAACCGGTAGCGGGTATGGCGTGTTCTCCAGCACGGTGCCGGCGGTGATCACGCCCCAGCTTCGCGGATGCCCTGCCGGTAGCGGATCGCGCGATGGATCCTCCGGTGGTGGCACGAATTCGTGCGGCGGCGGCCGGGCTCCGATGCGACGGCCACGCTCGATGACGGACCAGCGGTTGAAGCCAAGGATGGCAGCGATCGTGTCCCAGCACGCGCCTTCGCGCCTCAGACGCCTGATCTGCGTGTCCTGCGCCTCGGTCCAGACGAGCTTCTTTGGCATGCCACCTCCGAACAAAGCGGGAACGATGCAAGTTAGTAAAACAGTCCACATTATGTCAATATAAATAACAGATGGCGCCGTTAGCAGAACTGACGTAGGCTGCCGCGATGACGAATCCGCAGGATATTGGCGCCCGCATTCGCGCCTCGCGCGAAGACCAGGGCTGGACGCAGGATCAGCTGGCCGCTGCGGTCGGCGTGTCACGCAGCGCGGTGGCGCAATGGGAAACCGGCCGCGCAGGGCAGGTCACGACGAACCTGACGCGGGTCGCGGCGGCGCTAGGCATCGGCGTCGAATATCTGATGTACGGCCGCGACCCGCGGGCCGCCGGTCAGGCCTACAGCGGCGACGAGCTCGCAATGCTGCGGCTGTACCGCGAGTGCTTGGCGGAAGACCGCCAGCTTCTGCTGCGCACAGCCCGTCGGCTGGCGAAGTCCGCTGCTAAGTAGCCGCTGTCCGCCTTAGCCGCGCCGCCGCCACCATCGAGGCGATCGCGCACGACGCCTGCCGCGCCAGAAGCGAGTCCGCCCGGCTGGTCAGAATGATCGGTACCCGCGCTCCAAGTACGATACCCGCCGTGTCGGCACCGGCAAGGAACGACAGGCTCTTGGCCAGCATGTTCCCGGCCTCGAGGTCAGGGACCACCAACAGATTGGCCCTGCCCGCGACCGGCGAGACAATGTGTTTGATCGCAGCCGCCTTGGGACAGATCGCATTATCGAGCGCCAGCGGGCCATCCAGCACCGCGCCGGTGATCTGTCCGCGGTCCGCCATCTTGCAGAGCGCCGCCGCCTCAATCGTTGACAGAATTTTAGGATTGACCGTTTCCATCGCCGACAGGATTGCGACACGGACTTCCGGATAGCCAACCGCGTGCGCCAGGTCGATCGCGTTCTGCACGATGTCGATCTTGTCTTCCAGCGTCGGCGCGATGTTCACCGCGGCATCGGTGATGATCAGCGGGTCGAGGTGGCCGGGGACGTCCATGACGAAGCAATGGCTGATCCGCCGCTCAGTGCGGATGCCGGTATCTCTGGCAATCACCGCGGCCATCAGTTCATCGGTGTGCAGGCTGCCCTTCATCAGTGCGCCGGCCTTGGCTTCCCGCACCAGGGCAACCGCCTTCGCCGCCGAATCGTGGCTGTGCGCAGACTCGACGATCGGCAGATCGGTAATGTCCAACCCATATCGTGCCGCCACATCGCGAATGCGCGCCGGCGGACCCACCAGAATCGGCTCGATCAGACCTAGCTTGCGTGCCTCGATTGCCCCCCCAAGCGACACTTCGTCGCAGGGATGCGCAACTGCTGTCGTGACCGGCGGCAGCTTCTTCGCCGTCTCGATCAGGCGCAGATACTTATCGTGCGCGCGCGGACGAACATGCAGGGAGTGGGAATACTGATTGTCCATGTCCGTTGCACTATGTTGCATCACGGTGCGCGGCGCATTGACCTGGATCAACCAGGTCCAGGCGTCAATTCAGTGTAGAATGAGCAGTTCGCTCGTAGGTCACCAAAGGAATTCACGGATGCGCCGCATCGTCACTTTCGTCATGCCCACCGCCGCGCTGGCCTTGAGTGCCTGTGCCGTTGCACCGCCGCCCGGCCCATCGGTGATGGCGCTTCCCGGCCAGGGCAAGAATTTTCAAGCCTTCCAACAGGATGATGTCGCCTGCCGGCAATACGCGTCACAGCAAACCGGTGGAGCTTCGCCTGATGTGGCGGCCACAAACAGCGCGGTCGGCAGCGCGGTCGTGGGCACTGCCCTGGGCGCCGCTGCGGGCGCCGCGATCGGCTCTGTGGGCGGCGCGGCAGGCGCAGGCGCAGCGATCGGCGGCGCAACCGGACTGCTGGCCGGCAGCGCCGTCGGCGCCAACAATGCCGCCGCGGCATATGGCGGCGTACAGCAGGCCTATGACGTCAGCTACACCCAGTGCATGACCGCACACGGAGATACCGTGCAGGCACCACCCACCGGTTATGCCGCTTACCCCTACCCGTACCCTTATTCCGCCTACCCATACGGCTACGCCTATCCAGGCTATTACGGGGCTCCGTACTACGCTCCGTCAGTCGTCGTAGGATTTGGCGGCGGTTGGGGCTGGGGCGGCGGATGGGGGTGGCGTGGCGGCGGCTGGCGCGGCGGTGGGTGGCGCCGCTGATCCCGTCACCAAAGGCTCAGATTGGCCGCGGCCGAATCACGACATCAGCCGAGTCAGATCGGCCGCGATCTGCGCACCGTCCTCGTCCGCCTGAATTGGTGCGATGAATTTGCCGTCCGGCCCCATCAGGTACAGCACCGAGCTGTGGTCCATCGCGTAGTCATTCGGTCCGGGACCAGTGCGATGCTCGGCATAGTAGACCCGATATTCCCGCGCCACGTCGGCGATCTGATCCTGCGAGCCGGTCAGGCCGATCAGCCGTGGAGTGAAGGAAGCAGTGTATTGCTTCATAACAGCAGTTGTGTCGCGCCTTGGATCGATTGTGATGAAGATCGGCTGCAGTCGGTCGGCCTTGGCGCCCAACCGGTCCAGCGCGTCGGCCACATCGCTCAGCGTGGTGGGACAGGCATCCGGGCAGTAGGTATATCCAAAGTAAACCAGCATGTACTTGCCACGGAAATCGCGGTCGCTGACCTGTTTCCCGTTACCATCCTCCAGTGCAAACGGACCGCCGACCAACGACGCCGTGCCGCTTTGGTTCAACCAGAAGAACGCGCCGGCGCCCAGAATCAGCACCGCAACAACCAGTCCGATGATGCCATAGACGAAAGCGGCCGGCCGGGTCGCGCGCGGCGGAGGGTCAATTGAGGCGCTCATGGCGGGCCGGACCCTAGACCAGTCTCTTCGCGCCAGGTAGCCCTAAGCCCGGCAGAAGGCGAATGCCAAATATGCGCTGTCGTGCAGCGAAGGGGCTCCAGTGGACGAAATTCGGCGGAAGACTGTGCGGTGCGACGTGCCAATCCGGCGTGCGCACTGTGATAGCTGGGGCATGACCCCGACCAAATCATCCAAGGTGTCCGACGCGGGCACCCAGTGTTAGTCCCTTACGGGCCAACTCTTCTCGCCTTCTGCGTTGAATTGCACCATCGGTTAAATCCCATCAAATCATAGCCGGAACGATAA
>Ga0210395_10002980_pt1 | contig 13055 bp, 10 predicted proteins | sample IncBWH4OmetaG_FD_150861 | JGI IMG/M metagenome (GOLD analysis project Ga0210395, IMG submission 150861) | Forest soil microbial communities from Barre Woods Harvard Forest LTER site, Petersham, Massachusetts, United States - Inc-BW-H-4-O ...
TTTCGCGGAAGAAATTTACGCACGGATTTTATTTAGCGGAGAATATGAATCGATCTGGGCTTTGCCCGGAATGGCGGAGCGAACCCTGATCATCGATGGATTTTCGAAGAGTTTCGCGATGACCGGTTGGCGGCTGGGTTACGCGGTGGCGCCAAAGCAGGTGGTGGATGCCATGGACTTGCTGGTGCTGAATACCTTCACCTGTGTGGCGGAGTTCACACAGGTCGCAGCGATGGAGGCGCTGCTCGATTCTACCCACGCCGTGGAGACGATGGTGGCGGAGTACCGCAAGCGGCGCGATCTTTTCGTGGCGGGATTAAATGGCATTCCCGGTTTTCGGTGTCAAGCGCCCGGCGGCGCGTTTTATGCGTGGGTGAATATCGAAGAGACTGGGCTAGCTGCGGAGCAGGTGGCGAAACTGCTCTTGGAGGAAGCGGGTGTAGCGGGAATCGCGGGAGCGGCGTTTGGTCCGGGCGGGAAGAATTATTTGCGATTTTCGCTGGTCAGCGCGCGTCACCTGCTGGAGGAGGCGCTTCGCCGCATGATGCGGGTGTCTTCCCGGTGGCGGGCGGCGGTGGTGCGCTAGGACGGGCATTGCTGCCGGTCCGTCTTTGCGGGAGAAATAAGGTTGGAGGATAGGCGGGATGAGCGACACGGAAGGTCCGTCCCACCGGGTCACACGAGATTTTGGGAAAGAGTGGAAGAATGAGGAGTCTCATTAAAGTGGGAAAGGCGCTGCTCCTCGGCGCGTTGGCGGCTCTGGTGGGTGCGCCGAATGCGGGTGCCCAAGCCCAACCTCTGGCGGGCGCCGATGTGCCGAAGATCTATCTAAGACTACTGAAGCAGATCGACCAAATCCCTATCTACGACAATCACTCGCACGCCACTTTTCCCGACGATTCCGACATGGATGCGATGGCTGCACCGCCCGACGAGAGCAGCGTTTTTCGTTTGAGCGATACGAATCTTGAATTCGTTGCCGCGGCTAAAGCGCTCTTCGGCTATCCCTATGCTGATTTCAAGCCGGAACACGCGAAGTGGCTCGTCGACAAGAAAAAAGCGGCGGAAGCGGCGGGCGGAACCGCTTATTGGGACAGCATTCTCGATAAACTGAATATCGAGACGTGCCTTGCGAATCGCGTGGCGCTGGCGCCTTATCTCGATCCGAAGCGTTTTCACTGGGTTTTCTTCGTGGATTCGTTCCTGTTTCCGTTTGACAATCACGATCAAATCGCCAAGAACGGCGATATGGCCGTGTATGTTCCGCTGCAAGAGAAAGTGCTCGAGCGCTATAGGAAACGCGAGAGTGTGAACGCGCTGCCAGTCGATCTCGCCGGGTACGAAGGTTTTGTCCGGCAAACCCTGGCCCACAATCAAGAGCAAGGCGGCGTGGCCATCAAGTTTGAGGCCGCCTATTTCCGCTCGCTTTATTTCAGCGATCCTCCGCGGGACCAGGCCGAAGCGATTTACGCGAAATACCGAGCGGGGGGCGTGCCCAGCGCCGAAGAATATCGGACCTTTCAGGACTACATTTTTCGCGCGCTGCTCGATCAAGCGGCGAAACTGGATCTGCCGGTGCATTTTCACAGCGCCGTGGGTATCGGCGATTATTTTAGTTTGCGCAATGGCCACCCGTTGAATCTTGAAAACGTGTTGCGCGACCCGCGCTACAGCAAAGTGAAGTTTGTGCTGCTCCACGGCGGGTATCCCTACACGCTCGACATGATTTGGATGACGGCGGCCAAGAACGTGTATACGGATTCGTCGCTGATGGGGTACTACGTCTATCCCTCGGAGCTGAAGAACATATTGAAGCAGTGGATTTCGCTTTTTCCGGGCAAGATCATGTTTGGCTCCGATGCCTTTCCGTTTAACGATGCGGTGGGAGCCGAGGAGACTTTCTGGCTGGCGTCACGCTCGGCGCGGACCGCCGTCGCCGCGGCGTTGGCCGAACTGGTCTCGGAAGGCGCATTCAGCGAAGAAAAAGCGCTTGAACTGGCGCGCATGTACCTGCACGATAACGCGGCCAAGCTGTACGGAGGCAAGCCATGAGCAACGCTCCAGAAATGAAATATATTCCCTGGAAGAACGTCGAGCGCGAGCAACTCAATCCGCAAATTGACCGGGAAATGGTGGTGGGCGACAAGATCATGCTGGCGCGCGTGCTCATGAAGAAAGGCGCTCACGTGCCGCTGCACCACCATCACAACGAGCAGGTGACCTACATTCTGGAAGGCGCTTTGAGATTTGCTATCGATGGAAAAGAGATCGTGGTGCGAGCGGGTGAAGTGCTCTGCATTCCGCCGCACATGCCGCATGAAGCCTGGGCCATGGAGGACACCGTCGATCTGGACGTCTTTAATCCGCCCAGGGAAGACTGGTTAAACAAGACCGACGACTACCTGAGGCACGGGCGCTAAAAGCTGCCTTCCCAGGTGTTTACTACTTGGGGCAACCCTCCCCGCCCCGTTTTTCTTTCTTTGTACTATAGCGAAAGAACGTAGACAAAGGCCTATGGCCTTGTTTACCGTAGCAGGGTGGGATGATTCAGGCGTGGGTCATACCGCTGAGGGGAGAATCATGAAGAGGCAACTCATTGTTGTATGTTTGCTACTTGGGGCCGGGTGCGCCGCTCGCGCGCAGGAAGCTGTCCCGGACGATCAGACCGTCAACCGCAATGTGGCGGCGGAATTTTCAGCGTCGCCAACTGCAAGTACCAGCTCGTTTCAGCCGGCCACTGCCAGCGCGCTTGCTCCCGTTCCCGGCTTCGCTTCGCTGCCGGCTTCTCCATCCCTTCCCGGAAACGATGCGCCCGAGGCCTCGCCGTCGCCGGCCCCCGATCCACGGTTCATCTATGGCGGGCGGGACGATTACCGCTGGCAGCTTGGTGTCGGAGCTGATTGGGTCAGGTTCCGATCCTCGATTTTCAATGCCAGCGCCGTCGGCGTCAACGCTTCGGTGACCTATTTCACGAATGAGTGGTTTGGAATCGAAGGAAGCGCGTTCACTGGTTTCGCGCCGGAAATCTTTGACCGCGAACATGTGAAACTTCTGTTCTATGGCGCGGGGCCTAAGATCGCCTGGAGAGAAAAGAAATGGGAACCCTGGGCGCACCTCCTCGTGGGGGGAAGCCACGAACAGCCGCAGACGGCCGGCAACAGCAAGAACTCGTATTCCATCGAGGCGGGGGGCGGTGCGGATTATCGTTTCAATCCGCGTTTCTCCGGGCGCTTGGAAGCCGATTGGGTGCGCTCGGGATTTTTCAGCCAGTCGCAGAACAATTTTCAGCTCATGGGGGGAGTGGTATTCCACTTCTAACGAACTCGAGAGCTTCGGGTTAGTAGATTCCGTGATTTGCGGGGAGAGTCTTTAGCTCGCCGTTTAACAACGAGACCCGATAGTCATCGCCGCCGGCCCTTTTCCAAACCTTCACATTGAAGGAAGCGCCTCGTGGGTGCGCGGTGAACGGAAATTCCGCTGAAACTTTGCGCCGCCCAATCGGTTTGCCGGACGCGAACTACCAGATTTTGCAGACTTGTTCCCTGACCATGGCGTCACCCTTCTTACAGCCGAAAGCTCTGGCGAATTCAGCCATGTTCCCTAGCGGTCCGTTTCCGCGAAAACGCGGCAGCGGGTGAGGATTGGTGTTGGCCATGAGGCGTTCATACTCCGGACGGTCGTTCGCGCCCCAGACCTGCGCCCAGCCTAGAAAAAAGCGCTGCTCGGGAGTGAAACCATCCTTGTCCGGCGGACGTGGTTTGCCTTCCAACGATTTTTCGTAGGCCGCATAAGAGATCGCCAGACCGCCCAGGTCCGCAATGCTCTCGCCAAGAACCAACTTGCCATTCTCGTGTAAGTCGCCGTCCACCACGTAATTGTCGAACTGCGTTTGGACGCATGTGGCGCGCTCCTTGAAATTTTTCATATCGTCCGGCGTCCACCAGTTCTTCAAATTCCCGTGGCCGTCGAACTCGCTTCCGTGGTCGTCGAAACCATGAGTAATTTCATGGCCTATGACTGCGCCCATCCCGCCGTAGTTCACGGCATCATCGGCTTTGGGATCGTAGAACGGAGGCTGCAGGATTCCTGCGGGGAAGACGATTTCGTTCATGCTGCTGTTGTTGTAGGCGTTGACCGTGGGCGGCGTCATGCCCCATTCCGTGCGGTCCACGGGCTTGCCGATTTTCGCTAGCCGCCGTTCGAATTCAAACGCCGAGGCGCGCCTTTGATTGGCGAAGTAAGAAGCGCGGTCGATCTTTAGCTCGGAATAGTCACGCCATTTGTCCGTGTAACCGATCTTGACGGCGAACGCTGCGAGTTTACCGGTAGCTTGTGCGCGGGTGTCCGGGCTCATCCAGGAGAGTGTCTGGAGGTCGTCATGGAGTGCCGTAATCAGGTTATCGACCATCCCGAGAGCGTGCGCCTTGGCTTCCGGTGGAAAGTACTTCCGGACGTACAGCTGGCCGAGGGCTTCTCCCAGTGCCCGGTCGGTCGCCTGCGTGCAGCGCTTCCAGCGCGGCTGAATCTCTTTCGCTCCGGTCAGTATCTTGCCGCGAAATTCAAATTCTTCGGCTACGAATTTCTCGGGAAGCGCGGGCGCTGCGGTATTCAGGAGGTGCCAACGGTAGTAAGTCTTCCAGTCCGCGAGCGGCGAGGCGGTTAGTTGCGAGTCGAGCGCCCGGAAAAAGTCTGGCTGGCCGACATTTATTTCCTTCAATTCCGGATGACCGAGCAACTTGAAGTAGCTTTCCCAATTAAAATCCGGAGTCATGGTCTCGAGTTCCGCCATGTTCATACGGTGGTAGGTTTTGTGGGGATCGCGCAGGTCGGTGTTTTTCATGGAGGCCGTGGCGAGAGAAGTTTCGATCCCGAGGACCGTCGCCGCTTCCGTTGCGGCCGCGTCAGAGGAATCGCCCGACAGCTCGAACATCCTGGCGACGTGTTTCAGATAGGCGTCGCGCAGCTGCTTCGATTTGTCGTCTTGCTTCAGGTAGTATTCGCGCTCGGGCAGTCCCAGCCCCCCCTGCCAAGCTGCGCCGACGACCTGCGTGCTGTCTTTCGCATCCTGATTGGCCCTAAACCCGAACAGCACTCCCACGCCTTCTATTTGCAGACGCGCAGCTTCTGCTTCGAGGTCGGAAGCGTTTTTCATCTCGGCGATGCCGGCGAGTTCTGCGTCGATTGGTCTTGTGCCGGCGGCCTCAATCGCTTCCGTGTCCATGCAGCTGGCGTAAAAATCGCCGATCTTTTGTTCGTTCGAGCCCGGCTTGGCTTGCTGTTTCACGGCCGCGTCCAGAATCTCCCGTAGGTTCTGTTGATTCTTGTCGACCAGCTGCGAGAACGAGCCCCAGGTGGAATACTCGGGAGGAATGGTATGGGTTTTCATCCAGCCGCCCATGGCGAACTGATAGAAGTCATCGCAGGGTTTGCACGTTCTGTCGAGATTCGCAGCGTCGAATCCCCAATAGCTGCGCTCCTCCGCCGGCTTCGCCGAAGCCCGCAATCCTGCCGCGGCCATCACTACCGCGGACACCAACATCACTGTGACCACCACGCCAACCGGATATCTACGATTCCGCATGCCTTCTCCCGATTCGCTTGCTTGCCGTGTTGAAGCTCTGGAGCCTGCTCGGTTCCGACCTAAGAGACAGACGAAGGGCCGCGCACCGGCGTTTCATATTTGTCGGTGATGGTCCTACTTCGCCAGCAAAGAGCGGCACCGCGAGTCACGCAGCATCCCTGCCGGCATGTTCCGGGGACAGGGAAGCGTGTCAAGACGCGAGACCACTGGTCTAGTCAGGTGCGGGGATCACTTGGCGGGCAATGGCGATTCATACTTCGTGATGTCGACGCCTTGCCAGTCTCCGCGCTCGATGCCTTCACGAATCTGCGCTCCGGTTTTGCCTTTGTGCCATTGCTCGTAGGCGTAGAAATCTTCGCGTTCGCAAATCCCGCATACCGCAGCGTGCTTGCTCACATAGCAATCCAGCAGGCTGCCGTGGCCCTGGCTGCGGTCGCAGTGGCAATAGCATGGCTCCTGATAAAGGATCTTTTTGATGTGGGCCGCGACGCTGTAGGCATTCTGAGCAACCGGGTCGGTGAAGAGAGCAGGGCTCATGGTCGCCGGCAACGGTGCCACTGGCACGGAATTGTGAAATGCGGGAACCGCTTCGGCGTGCGCTTCTTGCCACGAAGTGTCCGCGGATCGCGATGAAGCCCGCTCGGGAATCAGCACCAGACCAAGCGCCATCGCCATGAGAATGATTCCACCAAAGACTTTTTGTGTTCCCCGCATATTCGGCCCCTTCAGCGCGCCCGCAAGCAGCGCGGCAACTGCTGGCTATTACTCTACGGTGCTCTCTCGCTAAATTCCACTCCCGGTTTTTGCCGCGTCCTTTCGACCGCCCTATCAGGGAAGCCGCAGGACGCCAATGCGGATCACTTCGAGCCGCGTCACGTCCATCACTTTGTCGTTGTTCAGGTTGTCGATCTGGCTGTTGGCAATGAAGAAGAAGTCGGACCCTCGGATGGCTCCGGTCGTCGGCAAGATACAGAAATTGCTGCGGTTTTCAAGGACCGTTGTGCGTGTCACGCGAAGGCCGTCACTGGAAAGGTGAAACGAGGCGACGCGAGGCGAGCCGATGCCGTTTTGAATGCCAATTAGACCGCCCTTGTACCAATAAAGACCATCAACGCCGGCGAGCGTGCTTCGCGGTCCTGGATCGACGTCGCGGCTTTCCCCACCGTCCAAATCGAGCCGCACTACACCGAGGTTATCCGCAACGTACAGGGTGTGGTCGTCCTCGACGAGGGCAATGCCATTGGGATAAAAGAGGCGACGATGAAGCGCCAGGGCCGTAAAAATTCCGGCAGCCGGATCGAACCGCAACACCGCGTTGGCCAGACTATCCGTGGTGATCACTTCGCCGTTTTTGCGGATGACCAGATCGTTAAAGCCATGCTTCGCCGAACCCTCGGGTTTGAAGCGTCCCAGCAGTTTCCCGGCGGCGTCAAAATGCAGCAGTTCGGTGCGCCCGCCGTCCGTCGAGGAATCGGCCCATACCGTGCCGTCGTTGGGGCTGACCCGGATGCCCAGAACCGGCAGCAGTCCGAAACGGTCTGCCGGGACGAAGTCCGAGACTCTGCCGTCCCTTCCAATCTCCACAATCTTCCGGCGGCTAAGGCTGCTTAGATAAAAAATGTTCCGCGCAGCATCGTAGGCCAGCCCTTCCGGAATCAGATCTTTCTCCGTGGTTCGAAACGCTTCGCGCGCTTGTGCCATCACCGGGAAATCGCGGTGGACAGTTTCGACCAGCGTGGTGAATTCCTTCGTGCTTTTCAACTCCAGAAAGGCCGGATCGCCCGAAGGATCGAATCCTTCCTCTAGCGCGAGGCACTCTTTCAAAAGCGCCAAGGCCTCGCGCGTCTCGCGCAAGTGTTGTTTGGCGGCGGCGAGAAAATAAAGCGCCGCGCCGCGGTCCGGCAGCGTGGGTTGGAGTTTCCGTACGGCCGCAATCTGCTCTCGGATCTCCTGGGCATCCGTGGGCTCGGCAGGAGCGCCCTTAATCTCTTCTGGGTCCTGGCCGGCAGCGATAGGCGGGACAAACACGACTGTCAAGAGGGAGAGAATCGCCGTAAACCATGCGATCGCGGACCAACCTCGATTTATGGCCGTCTCGCGCACCTGACGTTTCTTGCCGCGCGTCAAAGGCCAAAAGTAAGAGTTGCTCGGCATGGGAGGAGGCGTTCCGCCTGCTCGAGGCTGGCCGCGAAGCTTAGACGAGTAAGGGCCGCGCTCGGGTATAGGCTCGACTCGAAGCAGGAGGAGCAGCCGCAACCGGCCTAACGGTAACATGCCGCAGGCGGAGGTTACGCTGCACGCGCGCGCCCCAGGCGCGCACAAAAGCATAGTTCAGAGCGCCGCCAATCACCGAGCTGGCCAGGGGAATCAAACGGCCGACCCACTTTTCCGCCGTTTCCTGTCCGAGCTTCACGGCCAGCCGTTCTGCGATGCGCGGGGCGAGTCTCTCAAGAATCTGCTTTTCGGCAAGATCCTTGCCGTAATCAACGCCCGTAGCTGCGGCAGCTGCCATCCACAACTCCAGCCGTTCACTCTCGCCACTCTGCTCGAATCCGTAAAGCAAGCAAAGTCTCTGGATGAGGCGTAGAGTCAGAATGGTGAGCAGCCCCGCATCTGGAATGATGGTGATCATTCCGCCCAGGCCCAAGCCGGCCCCTTCAAGAAGCGCAAGCCGTTCCGTGTCTCGAATCAGCGTCTTGGCGATGGCATCCAGGCGCGCTAGCGGCACCCGGTGCATCTGGCGGAAGTCCGCCACTTCAAGTCCGTGTTTCCGCTTGAGTTGCCGCCGGAATTCTTCCCGGTCGATTTCAATCGAGCGCAGCCCTTTCAGGAGCCCAAATCGAGCAAGCTTGCCGAAGACGCCTAGAGACGTTGTGTTGTGTAACCCTGACATGTCTTTAAGCATCCTACGGCGGTTAGATGCGCCTGGCAACCCCCCTGTCGTGCCAGTTGTTGTAGCAGGGTTACTAGCCCCTAAGGACAGGGAGTTGCACAAGTGGCGGCAGAAACCCTCGCGTACTACTTGACGGGGAAAATCTTTTCGGTAAACTGCATTTTTCTCTATGGCTACCTTGCCACAAATCGTTCCCTCGGAAGTCGTCCACGACTTCGACTTCCCTCAGCGTGAAGCGGCTTTCTTCTACGGCCTCTTCCTGCGTGGCCATTCTGCGGAGAAATTGCGCCAAGACATCGAAGTGCCCGCATTGGTGCTCGCTAAATGGCACAAGGAAGCGGAGCGTGAGCCGGAGCTGCGCGACATCTTCACGCGAATGGTGGAATATCGCAGGCACGTCCTGGCAATTTTCGATACTTTGGTTGGTTCAGACGTTCACAACCACCGCGTGCAGTAAGCACCCGCTAAATCCAGTCGCGGCCCAACCTGGCTGGTTTTCTTAGCGCGTAGTACTTCCCCCGCCGAGTTCTCTTTCTTGAGGCCTGTTCTATCGTTCAGGTCAAGAATTGTCAGGCAACCCTCTGCCATCTTCCAGGTTCTAACGGGAATCGGGGGACAAGTGCCACAAAATGCAGGAGATTCGCCGGTTGACGAGCAGCTTGTCCCAGGGGTAGAATTCAGTCGTCCGAGAAGTTGAGGTGTGCCAATGCCACGGGTAATTCGTACCCTAATTGCTACTGCATTCTCGTTTGCCATCTTTATTCCAGGTGTTCGGGCTCAACAGGCCCAGGATCCCATAAATCCTCCGCCTCCGCAGACCCTTACCAAAGAGCAACGCAAAGAGCAGAAACAGAAAGCGCGCAAGACCCTCAAAGAACTCGACAGCCAGTACAAACAGTGGCTGAACGAGGACGTGATCTATATCATTTCGCCAGAAGAACGGAATGCCTTCCTGCAGCTTGATACCAATGAAGAGCGCGAGCAGTTTATCGAGCAGTTCTGGCTGCGGCGCAGCAGCAATCCCGATCTTCCGGACAACGATTTTAAAGAAGAGCACTACCGCCGCATCGCTTACGCCAACGAGCACTTTGCCTCCGGGATTCCTGGCTGGAAGACGGACCGTGGTCGCATGTACATCATGTGGGGTCCAGCAGATGAGGTAGATTCCCACCCCACGGGCGGTACCTACGATCGGCCGATGGAAGAAGGCGGGGGCTCGACCACCACCTATCCATGGGAAACTTGGCGGTGGCGTTATTTGGAAGGAATTGGCGAGAACATTATTTTGGAGTTCGTGGATCCGAGCGGTTCGGGTGAATATCACCTGACTATGGATCCTTCGGAAAAGGATGCCTTGCTGCACGTGCCCGGCGCCGGCTTGAGCTTGCTGGAATCGATGGGCTTGGCCTCCAAGACAGACCGCTTTACGCGCTCCGACGGCACCAACCTCCCGACGGCCATGGGCGGAACGCCGGCAAGCATGGATGAATTCAATCGCTTGGAACTTTACGCCAAGGTGCAGAAACCGCCCGATGTCAAGTTCAAGGACCTCGAAGCGATTGTGACCGCGCGCATTGTCCGCGACCAACTGAAGTTCACTTGGCGCACGGATTTCATGAAAGTAACCAACGACACCGTATTGGTTCCCATCACTGTCCAGGTGTCCAACGGCCAGCTCAACTTCCAAGCGAAGGACGGCATCCATTCCGCCACGATGAACGTTTTCGGGCGCGTTAGCACGTTAACTGGCCGCGTGGTGCAGACTTTCGAGGATCCTGTTTCCAAGGATTTTCCTGATTCCTTGTTCCAGCAATCGCTTAAATTGCAGTCGATTTATCAAAAGGCCGTGCCCCTTCGCCCGGGCCTCTACCGGCTTGATATCGTCATCAAGGACGTGCAGAGCGGAAACGTCGGCGTGATAAACACCAGGCTTGCCGTGCCTCGCTATGCGGACGAGAAGCTGGACGCGAGCACGCTGATTCTAGCGGATCAACTCGAGCACGTGCCCGCCAAACAGATTGGCTCCGGACAGTTCGTTTTGGGATCGACCAAAGTGCGGCCGCGCCTCGATAGCGACTTCACCACCAGCGATCGCATGGGGATCTATCTCCAGGTCTACAACCTCAAGCCCGACGACAAGACCCACAAGTCCAGCGCTACCTTCCAATTCACCGTGAAGAAGGGCGCCGAACAGGTGCTGCAATTCAAGGAAACGTCGGAGGAAATGAAGCAGACCGGCGACCAGGTCACCATCGAAAGATGGCTGCCGCTCGCATCGCTTACTCCCGGCAAATACACGATCGAAATTAATGCCAACGATGGCATTTCCAATCAGTCTATTTCCAAGACCGCGGACTTTACGGTCAGAGGGCCGCTGGAGCCGACCAAGGCAGCTGCCAACACGGTTCCGGGGAGGTAGTCAGCAGTGAATAAAGGACAGGTCCGAGTCATGGGGGGTCTCGTCCTGGCCGCAGCGTTCTCATTACTGGGAGCGAATCCGGCAGTGGCGCAGTTGAAGTCTGTTCAAGGGATCCTTTCAGGAGTCGTTCGAGACACGGCTGGCACGCCTCAACTGGGCGCCACTGTGGAAGTGATCCCGGAATCGGTTGTGGCGGCGACCGCGCCGGGCATCGGCTTTTTCACCAACACGCAGGGAGTTTTCCGCAGCGAGCGGCTGGCTCCCGGCTTCTACACCGTGCGCGTTACCCTTGCCGGTTTTCTCCCCACTCTTGAAAAGCACGTCCGCGTAACCGCCAATCTTACGACGCTTGTGCGGATCCAGCTGGAGTCCATGTTTGCTTCTCTCGAGCAGTTGCGGCGCGCCCCTTCTTCCGCCGCCAGTGAAGCGGATGATTGGAAGTGGGTACTCCGCTCCGCGACCTCCGTGCGGCCCATACTTCAGTGGGTCGACGAGGACCCGCTCGGCACCTTAACGGCGGACTCGGAATCGGTTTCCTCGGAGCCGCCGCGAGGACGGTTAGAGTTTACCGATGGCGCCCGCAGGCCCGGTTCGGTTTCCAGTCTCCCCGCTAGCCCTGCAACTGCATTTGCTTACGATCAGCAACTGGGTCCGACCAGTCGGCTGCTGCTTGCTGGCCTGGTAAGTTATGACGGCGAGTCTCCCGCTGGCGGTATCGCCACGGTTTGGCTGCCCACCGGATCGCTTGGCGCCGGGCCGCACACCGCGCTGGTGTTGCGCGAATCGAAGCTGGGAGATATGGGCCCCACATTTCGCGGCGTGCGCATCGATCAAGGCGGCTCCCTGGTTCTTGGGGACCGCGCTGTCCTTGAATATGGCGGCGAATATGTCTTGGTCGGTCTGGGCCGCTCTGCTAGTTCTTTGCGTCCACGCTTGCAGCTTGACGCGCGCCTCTCCGACGATTGGCACGGGTCCCTGATTTTTGCTTCCATGCCAGCCGGCCCCGAGCCACTCGAGACGCTTGACGGAGAAACTGCAAACACCTTGGCGGCTGCCGTGAACGAACTGGATGCCTTTCCCGTACTCATGTGGCGGGCAGGACGTCCGGTGCTTGAAAGCGGTTTCCACGAAGAGATGGCAGCCGAACGGAAGCTGGGTGCGCGTGGCAAATTGCAGGTTGCGGCCTTTCACGAGGACAACACCCACGTCGCCGTCTTCGGCCGGGGAACGAATCTTCCTGTCGCTGACTTTTTCCAGGACGTCTATTCGAACGGTTTCTCTTATGACGGCGGCTCTTCGAGCAGTTGGGGCTCGCGTGCGGCGTACCGGGAAAAGTTGGGAAATGACGTCGAACTTACCGCCCTTTATGCTTTTGCCGGCGCTTTGACTCCTTCGAGCGCGGCCGCCGGACCCCTCCGCGAGCTGTTCCGCACCGCAGGGCGCCACTCTGTCGGAGCCAAAGTTTCCGGAAGGGTGCCGCGCTTGGGCACGAGGGTCTCGGCGGGCTACCAGTGGATCAGCGGTGCAACACTCACTCGCGTGGACAGCTTTGGCGAAACCCTCTTTGACATGGAGCCGTATCTCCATGTGGGTGTGCACCAACGGCTGCCCAAATTTGGACCTGGCCGATGGGAGGCCAACGCAGAGTGCGACAACCTCCTCGCTCAAGGTTACGTCACCCTGAACACCCAGGACGGTCGTGTGACGCTGATGCCCGCTTTCCGCACGTTCCGGGGCGGCTTGAGCCTGCAGTTTTAAAGGCAATTTGGGCTTTAGAAAGCTGTATGTGTCCTTCCAGAAAGCGGATTTTCGAGAAATCCCCAGCCTTTCGATTCTGTAAGTTATTGAAATATAAGGAAGTTTTTGCAAATACACGCTTCCAAGGAATGGACATTGGTTTGCACCTAAGATTTTCTGTCGGGGTGTCGCCCTGCCTGGGCCGTTTATGAAGCAGAACCTGCGAGTCAGCCTCGGGGCCGTTGTGCTAGCGCTTGCCACGCTGGCGGCCATGATTTTTGCCTGGCTGAATTTCATCCAGAGGAGTGAATTCGAGACTCCCGACGACGGAGTCGTTTGGCTGGACACCACCCAGGGGATTCAAGCCCAGCAAGTGGCTTCCAATTCCCCGGCGGCCCGCGCTGGAGTGCGCATTGGGGATCATC
>Ga0210395_10002981_pt1 | contig 13049 bp, 11 predicted proteins | sample IncBWH4OmetaG_FD_150861 | JGI IMG/M metagenome (GOLD analysis project Ga0210395, IMG submission 150861) | Forest soil microbial communities from Barre Woods Harvard Forest LTER site, Petersham, Massachusetts, United States - Inc-BW-H-4-O ...
CGGCACCGGCAAGGAACTGGTGGCGCGCGCGCTGCACGACTACGGCAAGCGCCGCACCGGGCCGTTCGTCGCCATCAACATGGCGGCGATCCCGCGCGATCTCATCGAGTCGGAGCTGTTCGGCCACGAGAAGGGCGCCTTCACCGGCGCCAATACGCGCAGCGCCGGCCGTTTCGAGCAGGCCGAAGGCGGCACGCTGTTCCTTGACGAAATCGGCGACATGCCCATGGAAGCGCAGACGCGGCTTTTGCGCGTGCTGCAGCAGGGCGAATACACCACGGTCGGCGGCCGGACCCCGATCAAGGCCGACGTGCGCATCATCGCCGCGACCAACAAGGATTTGCGCCAGCTCATTCAGCAGGGGCTGTTTCGCGAAGATTTATTCTTCCGCCTCAATGTGGTGCCGCTGCGGCTGCCGCCGCTGCGCGAACGCACCGAAGACATTTCCGATCTGATCCGGCATTTCTTCACGGTCGTCGAACGCGAAGGTTTGCCGCCGAAGCAGATCGACCAGGCAGCGCTGGACCGCCTGAAGAAACATCGCTGGCCGGGCAATGTGCGCGAACTGGAAAATCTGGCGCGGCGTCTGGCTGCGCTTTATCCGCAGGAGACCATCACCACGGCGGTGATCGAATCCGAGCTGTCGCAGCCGACATTGACCGCGCCGGGGGAAACCAACCGCACCGAGGACAATCTCTCGGTCGCGGTCGAGCGTTTCCTCGCGCAATATTTCTCCGGTTTTGACGACGGCCTGCCGCCGCCGGGCCTCTATCACCGCATCCTTCGCGAGGTCGAAGGCCCGCTATTGTCGGCCGCCTTGGCGGCAACCCGCGGCAACCAGATCCGCGCCGCCGATCTCCTCGGCGTCAATCGCAACACGCTACGCAAGAAAATCCGCGACCTGGAAATCCAGGTCTATCGCACCAGCGGCACTTAAGAACGCCAACCGGCCCTTCGGAAACGACCCGAAACCTGGTGCCGGGGCGAAATATCGCGCCTACGAATTGTCGCAATCGGGCAACATTGTTGTATAAAAGCATCACTGGGGCGAACGGGTGGGGTCCCAGCCAGTGTTCATTTTACACTTGAAGTTCCGAGTCCCACAGCGAAGCGCTGCATGACGACAGTCGAACAGGTCGCTCCAATCGACCCGGCTGCGACGGCACCAGTGCCGATCGCTTCCCGGCTGATCGGGGCGATTGCGGTCGGCGTTGCGCTACTCTCGGCCACCGCCACCTTCCTGGTGCTGGCCGGGCTGACGCCGATCGACCCGGTGCAGAACGTCGTCCTGACGCTGCTTGCGGTCAATGCCGCGACCAGCGTCCTTCTGCTCTTCATCATCGGACTGGAAGTCTGGGTCGTGATCCAGGCCCGCCGCCGCGGCCACGCCGGATCGCGCCTGCACGTGCAGATTGTCAGCCTGTTCGCCGTCATCGCCGCGGTCCCCACCGTGCTGGTCGCGGTGGTCGCCAGTACGACGCTCGATCGCGGCCTCGATCGCTACTTCTCCTCGAGCACACGCGCCATCATTGAGGCTTCGGGTTTCGTCGCCAACGCCTATCTCCGCGAACGTCTCCAGGCCATGCACGGCGAAGTCTTGGCCACGGCCTATGAGCTTGCCCGCGCCAAGCCGCTGTTCGACCAGGACCGTGACAAGTTCCACAAATTCCTGACCCAGCAAGCCGCCGGGCGCGGTCTCTCGGCTGTGCTCATCTTCACGCCGGACGGCCAAATCGTCGATCGCGCCGACATTCCCATCGCCACGCCACCGGTACTGCCGAATGCAGAGGTACTCAGTAAGGTCAGCGAAACCGAGGCGCAGATCGGACTCCTCCCAGAAGGCGTCGCCGGCACCATCAAGCTGTACGGCTACGACAACATGTATCTCTACGTCGTCGGTCTGCTCGACCCGGAGGTCATGCAGCAGCTCAATGCGACCCGGCAAAGCGTCGCCCAATATGCCGATCTGGAACTCCACAAAGTCGGCATTCAGATCGCGTTCGCGCTGATGTTCGGCATCATCGCGCTCATCGTGCTGTTGTCTTCGGCCTGGATCGGGCTCGATTTCGCCAATCGCCTGGTCGCCCCGATCCGCCGCCTGATCGGCGCCGCCAATGTGGTCTCGACCGGCAACCTGCAAGTGCAGGTCCCGATCCAGGGTTCGGGCGGCGATCTCGCTCGCCTCGGCGAGACCTTCAACAAGATGACCCACGAGCTGCGCACCCAGCACGAGGACATCGTGCGCGCGCGCGACCTGATCGACAGCCGGCGCCGCTTCACCGAAGCCGTGTTGGCGGGCGCCAGCGCCGGCGTCATCGGCGTCAATGCCGACGGCAAGGTCACCATCCTCAACCGCTCGGCGGAGCGCCTGACCGGACGCACCGAAAGCGAGGCGCTGGGCCGGCCGCTGACCGAAATCGCTCCCGAGCTCGCCGAGATTTTTCAAACCGCCCGCTATGGCAATCAGCGTCTGGTGCAGCGCCAGGTCGCGGTCTCACGCGACGGGCAGGAACGTAATTTCTCCGTGCGCGTGACCAGCGAACAGGCGCAAGACGCCGAGCACGGCTACGTCATCACCATCGACGACATCACCGAGCTCGTTCTGGCGCAGCGCACCTCGGCCTGGGCCGACATCGCCCGCCGCATCGCCCACGAGATCAAAAATCCGCTCACCCCGATCCAATTGTCGGCGGAACGGCTGCGCCGCAAATACAGCAAGGTGATTGCCGCCGACGACCTGGTGTTCGAGCAATGCACCGACACCATCGTGCGCCAGGTCGACGACATCAAACGCATGGTCGATGAATTCTCGCGCTTTGCCCGCATGCCGAAGCCGGTCATGACCGACGAGGACCTTGCCGATACCGTGCGTCAGGCCGTCTTCCTGCTCCGCGTCGCCCATCCCGACATCGACTTCGAGGTCGATTTGCCCGCCGAGGCTATTCCGGCGCGTTTCGATCGGCGGCTGATCTCGCAGGCGCTCACCAACATCGTCAAGAACGCCACCGAAGCGATCGGCGCAGTGCCGCCGGACAAGCTCGGCCGCGGCAAGATCATCGTCAGCGCGCGGCGCGATGGCAAAGACATCGTCATCGACGTCATCGACAACGGCATCGGCTTGCCCAAGGAGAACCGGGCACGCCTGCTCGAGCCCTATGTGACGACGCGGGAGAAGGGCACCGGGCTTGGGCTGGCCATCGTCGGCCGCATTCTGGAAGAACATGGCGGGCGCATCGACTTGCGTGATGCCGCCGATAAAATTCCGGGCGCCCGCGGCGCTTGGATGCAATTGCGCATTGCGGCGGAGTCTGTTGCCGCCGCGGAGCCGGTCGAACCGCGGCAAGCGGTCGTGTGACAAAGAGTAGGGCAGGGCGACTCAAATGGCATCCGATATCCTCATCGTCGACGACGAGGCTGATATCCGCGAGCTGGTCGCGGGCATCCTCCAGGACGAAGGCCACGGTGCTCGCACCGCGCGCGACAGCGACGACGCGCTGGCGGCCGTGGTGGCGCGGCGGCCCAATCTGGTGTTCCTCGACATCTGGCTGCAAGGCAGCCGCCTCGACGGGTTGCAGCTGCTCGACACGCTCAAGCTGGAGCATCCCGAGCTGCCGGTCGTGATGATCTCGGGCCACGGCAATATCGAGACCGCGGTCTCGGCGATCAAGCGCGGCGCCTACGACTTCATCGAGAAGCCGTTCAAGGCCGATCGGCTGCTGCTGGTCGCCGACCGCGCGCTGGAGAATTCGCGATTAAAACGCGAGGTGCGCGACCTCAAGCAACACGCTCCGATGGCGACGGCTTTGGTCGGCCATTCGCCGGCGTCCAACCAGTTGCGCCAGACCGTGGAGAAAGTGGCGCCGACTAACAGCCGCATCCTCATCATCGGGCCTTCGGGCGCCGGCAAGGAGCTTGCCGCGCGCACCATCCACAGCCATTCGGCGCGCGCCGACGGGCCGTTCGTGGTGATCAACGCCGCCGCGATCACGCCCGAGCACATGGAGGTCGAATTGTTCGGCGTCGAGGGTGGCGCCAACGGCAGCCACAGCCGCAAAGTCGGCGCGCTCGAAGAGGCCCATGGCGGCACGCTGTTCATCGACGAGATCGCCGACATGCCGCGCGAGACGCAAAGCAAGATTCTGCGCGTGCTGGTCGATCAGACGTTTCAGCGCGTCGGCGGCAACACCAAGGTCACGGTCGATGTGCGCATCGTGTCGTCAACGAGCCGCAACATCGAAGCCGAGATCACGGCCGGGAAATTCCGCGAGGACCTCTATCATCGGCTGTCGGTGGTGCCGATCCGGGTGCCGGGATTGGCCGAGCGGCGCGAGGATATCCCGGAGCTGGTCGAATATTTCATGACGCAGATTTCGCAGACCACCGGCTTGCCCAAGCGCAAGGTCGGCGCCGATGCGCTGGCCGTGCTGCAATCGCACGACTGGCCCGGCAATGTGCGGCAGCTGCGCAACAACGTCGAGCGGTTGATGATCCTCGCCGGCGGCGAACCGGACGCGGTGATCACCGCGTCGATGCTGCCGCAGGACGTCGGCTCGATGATCCCGGCCATGCCGAACGGCAACGGCGGCGAGCACCTCATGAGTCTGGCACTGCGCGAGGCGCGCGAAGTGTTCGAGCGCGAATATCTGCTCGCCCAGATCAACCGCTTCGGCGGCAACATTTCGCGAACCGCCGAATTCGTCGGCATGGAGCGCTCGGCGCTGCACCGCAAGTTGAAGGCGCTGGGCATAGACTAGAGCCGATGTCCCGCTACGCCTACGTCAACGGCCGCTACCTGCCGTTCCGCGACGCAAAAGTCCATGTCGAGGACCGTGGCTACCAGTTCGCCGATGGCGTTTACGAAGTCTGCCAGGTGCGCGGCGGCCGGCTGATCGACGAGCGCCGCCACATCGAGCGGCTGCAACGCTCGCTTGGCGAATTGCGCATCCCGCTGCCGATGTCGGTCAAGGCGCTCGGCGTCGTGCTCCGCGAAGTGGTGGCGAAGAACCGGGTTCGCTACGGTCTCGTCTATCTGCAGATCAGCCGCGGCGTGGCGCGGCGCGACCACGCATTTCCATCGCCGGCCGTAACGCCGAGCGTGGTGGTGACGGCGCGAGCGCTGAACATGAGGCGCAACGAGGCACTCGCCGCCACCGGCATCGCCGTCATCAGCGTGCCGGACAACCGTTGGGGCCGCGTCGATATCAAGACCATCGGGCTACTGCCCAACGTTTTAGCGCGGCAGACGGCCATCGAGCAGGGCGGGCGCGATGCCTGGTTCGTCGACAAAGACGGGGTCGTCATGGAAGCGTCCTCCGCCAACGCCTGGATCGTCACGGCACAGGGCGCATTGGTCACGCGGCACGCCGATCACGCCATCCTGCGCGGCATCACGCGTGCGGTGGTGTTCGACGCGGTCAAAGGGCAGGGGCTTTCGATCGAGGAGCGCACATTCACGCTGCAAGAGGCCTTTGCCGCGCGCGAGGCCTTCATCACCTCGGCGACCCAACTCGTGCTGCCGGTGGTGAAGATCGACGGCCGCATCGTCGGCGACGGCAAACCGGGCCCGGTCGCGAGCGCGCTGCGGCGCGAGTTTTACCGCTATGCGGAGGCCGGATAAGGCAATCGCAACAACACGCTAGGCCGCGCGAGCATTGACAATGCGCGGCCGCGCCATACGTGCTTATCACCAGACTGGGCTTGCATCGCCTGCCGTCGCGCCTTCTAATGGTTCCGCCTTCGGGTCCGTCCGGCCCGGATGATTGGCGGGACGAGGCGCAAAGGTACAAGAAAAGACCCGTGGGGCAGGGGCCCGCGGTACAAAAACGGAAACAACGGCCATGGCAGCCGACCGCGCACAAAACTTACAAGACACCTTCCTCAATCACGTCCGCAAAGCCAAAATTCCGCTCACCATCTTCCTGGTGAACGGCGTCAAGCTGCAGGGCGTGGTCACTTGGTTCGATAATTTCTGCGTGTTGCTGCGTCGCGATGGGCATTCGCAGCTGGTCTACAAGCACGCCATTTCGACCATCATGCCAGGTCATCCGGTTCAGCTTTTCGAAGGCGCCGAGGAAGCGCCGGCCGGGGATAAGGACTGATTGGAGCCGCGCCGTCGCGACAAAGGCGCTGACCGGCTGAGTCCCACGGGCTCGGCAGTCGGCCGCGCGCTTGTGATCGAGCCGGTGTTGCGGCGCGCCGCGGCGCATGCGGCCGCCTCCGAACGCTCGTCCGCGGCCAAGCTCGATGAGGCGTCAGGCCTCGCCCGCGCCATCGATCTCGACGTCGCGCAAGCCGGCATCGTCATGCTGCGCGCGCTGCATTCCGCCACCTATCTGAGCAAGGGCAAGGTCGAGGAGATCGCGGGCCTGGTCAAAACCTTTGAAGCCGGCATCGTGGTGATGGACTGCGCGTTGTCGCCTGTGCAGCAGCGCAATCTGGAAAAGGCCTGGAACGCCAAGGTCATCGACCGCACCGGGTTGATCTTGGAGATTTTCGGCCGGCGCGCGCGCACTCGCGAAGGTGCGCTGCAGGTCGAGCATGCGCATCTGACTTACCAAAAGGGCCGGCTGGTGCGCACCTGGACGCATCTCGAGCGCCAGCGCGGCGGCTATGGCTTTCTCGGCGGCCCGGGCGAAACCCAGCTCGAGGCCGACCGCCGCCTGATCGACGAGCGTCTGGCCAAGATCGAGACCGAGCTCGAAAAGGTCAAACGCACCCGCTCGCTCCATCGCGACAGCCGAAAGCGCGTGCCCTATCCGATCGTCGCGCTGGTCGGCTACACCAATGCCGGCAAGTCGACGCTGTTCAACCGCATGACGCGGGCCAACGTGCTGTCCGCCGACATGCTGTTCGCGACGCTGGATCCGACCTTGCGCGCGGTCGACCTGCCGCACGGCGCCCGCATCATCCTCTCCGACACGGTCGGTTTCATCTCCGACCTGCCGACCATGCTGATCGCGGCATTCCGCGCCACGCTCGAAGAGGTGATCGAAGCCGACGTGATCCTGCATGTGCGCGACGTCGCCCACGACGACGCCGAGGCGCAGCTGGAAGACGTCGAAAAGATCCTGCGCCAGCTCGGCATCGATCCAACCAACAATCCGAACGACAAGCAGACGCTGATCGAGGTGTGGAACAAGATCGACCGGCTCGACACGGACGAACGGGCGCGGCTGCAAAATATCGCCGAGCGCCGGCCGCCTGAGCAAACGCCGGCGCTGGTTTCGGCGATTACGGGGGAGGGGCTCGACGCGCTTGCCGCCGCAATCGAAGACCGCCTCGGCGCCGGCCGGGTGTTGATCGAGCTCCAGATCGATCCGGCCGACGGCGCCGGCGTGAGCTGGCTGCATCGCCACACCGAGGTGCTGCACAAGGCGATGGACGAAAATTCCGGCCGCCTCGCCATGACGGTCCGCGCCGCGGCGGATCGGGCCGATGCCGTGCGGGCAAAATTTGCCCACGCCGAACATTGACGATTCATCCGTGAAGGGACGGTGCGATGACGACGCGTAGAAAACTCATTGCCGGGGCCGCGGCTGCAGCATTCGCCGGAGTATGCGGCCGCGCGCACACGCAAACGCCGACGCAAATCCGGATCTCGACCGCCGCGCCGCCGTCGGATTTCCTCGCCAAGGCGCTCGAACAACTCAAGGCGGATGTCGACGCCGCGTCCGTCGGTCTCGATGTCAGCGTGCATCCGGCATCGACCCTGTTCAAGCAGGGCACCGAGGTCCCCGCGCTCCAGCGCGGCAATCTCGAAATGAGCACGATGACGAGCTTCGAAGTGGCGCAGCAGATTCCCGAGCTCGGCTATTTCAATCGCGGCTATCTGCTGCGCGACTACGACCAGCTGTTTCGCGTCTTCGACGGCGCGATCGGCGAGGATTTCCGCAAAACCGTCGCGGAGAAAATGGGCATCGTCATTCTCGCGACCCACTATCTCGGCACGCGCCAGGTCAGCCTGCGGCAGAAACGCGCCGTCACGACACCGGCCGATCTCGCGGGCGTCAAGATGCGCATGCCGGCGGGGCCGGAATGGCTCTTGCTCGGCCGCACGCTCGGCGTCACGCCGGTGCCGCTCGGCATGCCCGAAGTCTATCTCGCCATGAAAACCGGCACGGTGGACGGCCAGGAAAATCCGCTGTCCATTCTCAACGCGGCGAAATTCTACGAAGTCTCCGAGCAGATCGTGCTGACAGCGCACATGGTGCAGCCGGTGTTCTTCGCCATCGCCAAACCGGTTTGGGACAAGCTCAACCCCGACCAGCGCAACGCGCTCGACGCGGCCGCGCGCAAGACCGCCAAGGCCGGCAGCGACTTAAGGCTCGCCGACGAAAAGGCCATCGTGCAGGCGCTCAAGGATCGCGGGCTGTCGGTCGACGCCGTCGATCTCGCGCCGTTCCGGGCCTCGGCCGATCGGGTCTACGCCGAGTCCGATCTCGCCAAGGCCTGGGACGCCACCGGATTACAGCGCGTGCTCAAAGCTTGAGGCCGATCGTGGCGGACGGGCAAGGCGAGGGACCAGCCGCGGCGATCGCTGCAAAGCTTCGGCAACTGGCCGATTGGATCGCCTGCGCCATGTTCGCCGCCGTGTTCGTCATCTTCAACTACAAGATCTTCACCCGCTATTTCGAGCACGACGAGGCGGTCTGGGCCGACGAAGTTTTGGTGATCCTGTTCATCTGGATCATCTTCTGGGCCAATGCCTTTCTGGTGCGCGACCGGGAACAGATCACATTCGATCTGGTTTATCGCCTGCTCCCCGCCTCGGCCCAGCGCTACACCGCCCTGGCGCGCCTAGTCTTGGTCGGCGGCATCTTTGCCTGGGCGCTCCCGGGATCGCTCGATTACATTCGGTTTCTTTGGCGCGAGCACACGCCGGTGCTCAATCTGCCGCTCGATATCGTTTATTCGTGCTTCGGCATATTTCTTGTCGCGGTGATCGTCCGCTCGACGGTCAGTGCCGCAAAACTTCTCGGGCCGCGGTGGCGCGGCCAGATCTAGCAAGGCAATAGGGGGACGGGGTGTCGCACGGTCTTTGGGTCCTGCTCGGCGTGTTCACGCTCGCGGCGGTGCTCGGGGCGCCGCTCGGCCTTGCCATGCTGAGCGCCGGCTTCGTCTATCTGGTTGCGACCCACCAGGACACAGGCCTCGTCGTCGATCAGACGATGAACGGGCTCTACAACAGCTATCTGCTGATCGCCGTGCCGATGTTCATCTTCGTCGCCAACATCATGAATGCGAGCGGCGTGATCGAGCGCCTGCTGAAGTTCGGCTCGGCGATGGTCGGCCATCTGCCCGGCGGGCTCGCGCAAGTGAACGTGGTCACCAACCTGATCTTCTCCGGCATGAGCGGCAGCGCGGTGGCCGATGCGTCCGGCCCCGGCCTGATCGTGGCCCGCATGATGGCGAAGAACGGCCGTTATCCGCGCGGCTTTGCGGCCGCGACCTCGGTGGTCTCGGCGACGCTCGGGCCGCTGATGCCGACCTCGATCCCGATGATCTTCTACGCGCTGATCGCCAACGCGTCCGTCGGCGCCATGTTCATGGGGGGTCTGGTTCCCGCCGGCATCATGGCGGTGGGGATGATGATCGTCATCGCCGCCGTCGCGCGCCGGCGCGCCTTTCCGCGCGAGCCGCGAACGGGGTGGTCGGAGATGCCGGCGATTTTCGGCCACGCCCTGCCGGCGATCGCGCTGCCCGCAATCCTGCTCGGCCTGATCTATTCGGGCGTCACCACGCCGACCGAAGCGGCTGCCATTGCGGCAAGCTATGCGCTCTTGCTCGCCGTCATCGCCTATCGCACGTTGCAGATGCGGCAATTGCTGACGGTGATCTCCGACACCGTGCGCACCACGGCCATGATCGCGCTGATCATGTCCGGCGCCTTCGTTTTCAACTATGCGGTGGCCAACGAGGGCGTGCCGCAGCTTATTCACAAAACCTTCGTCGCCTGGGACCTGTCGCCGACAAAGTTTCTGCTGTGCGTCGACGTGCTGATGCTGTTGCTCGCCATCGTGCTCGACGAAGTGACGATCCTGCTGGTGATCGTGCCGCTGTTGGTGCCGATCGCGCAAAACCTCGGCATCGATCTCATCCATTTCGGCATCGTCGTCGTGCTCAACATGATGGTGGGTCTGACCTTGCCGCCGCATGGGCTGTTGCTCTTCGTCATGAGCGGATTGACCGGGACGCCGCTATCGGAAATTTTCCGCGAAGTCCCGCCGTTCATCGTGATGATGCTCTTGGTCGTCCTCTTGGTGACGTTCTTCCCGGAGATCGCGTTGTGGCTGCCGCGTAGCGCGGGTCTGATTAAACCGTAGCGGGGAGGGCAACGCCGATGACATTTCGAACCTTGGCAATCTTCGTCGCGCTCGCCGGCTTCTCCTCGGCGCACGCCGACCCCACCACGCTGCGTTTCGGCCAAATCCCCTCGACCGCGCGCGCGGTCAGCTCGCTCTATCTTTACATCGCGGAGAAACAAGGTTTTTTCGCGCGCGAGAACATCGCCGTCGACGTCGCGCAAATCCCCGGCGGCACCGGCAACATGGTCGCCGCCCTCGACCGCGGCGACGTCGACGTGACGCAAACCGCGACGCCATATCTGATCCAGGCGGTGCTGAACGGCTCGCCGGCCGCCGCTATCGCCGGCACCACCGCCAACCCGATCTATAGCCTGATCGCCAAGCCGGAGATCAAAACCTTCGCCGACCTGAAGGGCAAGCTCATCGGCCTGTCGCTGCCGGTCGACACTATTTCGATTTCGATGCGGAAGCTGCTGGCGCTCAAAGGGCTCGGCCAAGACGACTACAGGGTCAAGGAGCTGGTCGGCACGCCGTTGCGCGCCGCGTGCCTGAAAAGCGGAGAGTGCGACGCCGTCCCGCTCGGCCAGCCCGACGATCTGGTTGCGGTGAAGGATGGCTATCGCCGGCTTGGCCTTTCGACCGAGGCTGTCGAGTCATTCCAGTTCGAGGTGATCGCGGCACGGCGCGATTTTGCGCAAAACCATGCTCCGGCGATCATCGGCTTTGTCAGCGCGCTCGCTGACGCATTCCGCTTCATCCGCGATCCCGCCCATCGCGACGACGCGGCAAACGCCATCGTCGCGCTCACCGGCACATCGGACGATATCGCCAGCGCGACGATTGCGTTTTATCTCGATCCCGATCGCGGCGTGCTGCCGCGACAAGCCGAAGTCGACCTTGACGGCCTCGGCCAAGTCATCGCCTTCATGGGCGAGGGCGGCACCATCAAGCCGCCGCTGCCGGCGCCGGAGCAATTTGTCGATCTGCAATACCTTCGCGCCGCCGGAGCGCAGTGATCACTCCCGCGCCTTGGCCTCATCCCACAGTGCATCCATTTCGGCGAGCGTCGCGTCCTGCGGCTTTTTCCCGTCAGCGGCCAATGCTTGCTCGATCAACGCGAAGCGGCGCTCGAATTTCCGGTTGGTCTGCCGCAACACCGCTTCCGGGTCGGCGCGCAGATGACGCGCGAGATTGACGGCGGCGAATAGAAGATCGCCGACTTCCGCTGCCGCCTCGCTCGCGTCGCCATCGAGCGCGGCTTCGATCTCGTCGGCTTCCTCGCGGATTTTGTGCAGCACCGCGCGCGGGTCGTTCCAGTCGAAGCCGACTTTGCTGGCCATGGCTTGCAGCTTTAGCGCCCGGGTGAGGGCAGGGAGTGCGACAGGTACGCCGGCCAACGCGCCAGCGCTCTGCGCGCCGCTGCGCGCGGCCTTCGTTTGCTTTTCTTGCGCCTTGATCCGCTCCCACAAACCCTCGACGCCTTGCGGGGTCTGCGAGCCCTCGTCACCGAACACATGCGGATGCCGGCGGATGAGTTTTGCGGTGAGCACCTCGACCACATCGCCGAAATCAAACGCGCCCAGTTCTTCGGCCATGCGCGCGTGGAAGACCACTTGGAGGAGGAGATCGCCCAATTCCTCCTTGAGATCGGTGAGATCGTCGCGAGCGATGGCGTCGGCGACTTCGTAGGCCTCTTCGAGCGTATACGGCGCGATGGTCGCGAAATTCTGCTCGAGATCCCACGGACAACCGGTCTTGGGCGTGCGCAACGCCGCCATGATCGCGAGCAGGCGGCCGATATCGCGGGAAGGGGTCATTACAAGAATCCTGATAGGGTCTCGCACATCGAATGCGGACCCTATCAGAGGCAAAAAACCGCCGCGACCTTCACGGCCGCGCGTTATTCACAGGCGGCGCTTAGCGCCGTGAATTGTCGGCAGCCGTACGGCTCGCCTCGAACAGGAACCAGGTGCGCCGCTCGGTACCGTCGATGAAGTTCTCCAGAAGGCCCGCGGTCGCGGCATCGTCGTGCTTGTCGGCAAGCTCGTGACATTCGCGCATGGACGCGGCGATGTGCTTGTTGTCGTTCATCAGCTCGCGCAGCATTTCGTGGGCCGGGACAAAACTCTCGTCGTTGTCCCTGATGGTCTGCAGCTTCGAAATTTGGCCGATCGAGCGCAGCGTGGTGCCGCCGATCTTGCGCACGCGCTCGGCAATATCGTCCGTCGTGCTGAAAATCTGCTCGGATTGCTCGTCGAGCAGCAAATGGTAATCGCGGAAATGCGGCCCGCTGACATGCCAATGGAAGTTCTTGGTCTTCAGATACAGCGCGAAAGCATCGGCCAAAATCTCATTGAGCTTGGCTGAGAGCTCGCGCACGGCGTCGTCGGACAAATCGGTCGGCGTATCGAGGGCAGGGCTGACCTTGCGGCGCGTGTCGAGGGCTCGGACTTTGTTGTTCACGGCATCACCCTTGCGAACTGTGGCGGGATAAATGGCACGGCCGCCCAAGCCATACAGGCGGGGCGGACTTGCGATTTAACGCGGCCATGACGACCTTTGTTCCGAGCCGGCTTGGCGCCGGCGCACGGAGTTGGTCATGCCTGTTTCGGCCTATATCCAGGCGGCGCTGTTCATCGTCCTTAACGCGGTCGCCCTATTCGCCGCGGCCGGCACCGTCGAAATTTTCGGCTTCTGGGTCTATATCGCGATGTTCGCAGCCATGATGGCCGCTTCGTTCGCCTT
>Ga0210395_10002982_pt1 | contig 13048 bp, 9 predicted proteins | sample IncBWH4OmetaG_FD_150861 | JGI IMG/M metagenome (GOLD analysis project Ga0210395, IMG submission 150861) | Forest soil microbial communities from Barre Woods Harvard Forest LTER site, Petersham, Massachusetts, United States - Inc-BW-H-4-O ...
GGGTCACCCGCACCAGCGGGAGTTTCGATTCCCGACACGACGCTGGCCATCAACTCCGACAAGCCGATGTCAGAGCGCGTGGTGCATTATGAGATCGACGCGAAGTATGATGCGGCCACGCACACGGTCTATGCTACTGAGGTCCTCACCTATCACAACTTGACGGGGCAAGCACTCGACCACTTCCCTTTCCACCTTTATCAGAATGCTTTTCAGCCCAAGGCAACATTTGTGCGCGAAGCCAAACTCATGGGTACACGCGACACGGGCTACGAGAAATGGGAAGCCAAGTTCTATGGCGCGGAAGAGATCAAGAGTATCGAACTAGTGGGCCAGGGCGATTTGACGTCGCAGTTGCAGTACATCGCGCCGGATGACGGTAATAAAGATGATAAGACGGTGGTCGACCTGCACGTACCGAAGCCAGTCGGCCCCGGAGAGTATGCGCAGTTCAAGATTGCCTTTAAGACCAAATTTCCTGAGACCCAGGCGCGTTCCGGATGGAAGCGTGATTTTGTGCTCGGTGGTCAATGGTTTCCGAAAGTCGGCGTGTGGTGGCACGGAGCCTGGAACTGCCACCAGTATCACAACACAACCGAGTTCTTTGCCGACTTCGGCGTCTTCGACGTGAAACTGACCGTGCCGCAAAACGAAATCGTCGGCGCCAGCGGAGTCATGGTCGAGAAAAAAAGCAATCCCGACAACACTCAGACCGTGACCTATCACGGCGACGACATTCACGACTTCGCCTGGACTGCCAGCCCACGCTATAAAGTGCGCGAGAGCGTTTATCAGTCGCAAATGGGGCCTATCCAGCTGCGCTTCCTCATGCAGCCCGCGCACTGGAGCCAGGCGGAGCGGCACGACAAAATCACGCGCGACACGCTCGATCGCTTTGAAAAATGGTACGGGCCGTATCCCTACAAGACGCTGACCGTGGTCGATCCAGAACCGGATTCCGCGGCTGGAGGGATGGAGTATCCGACGTTCATCACCGGCGATTCGACCTGGTTCATGCCGAACGGTTTGTACCTGCCCGAGGTTGTCGTGGAGCACGAGTTCGGACACCAGTACTGGTATGGCATGGTCGCAACCAACGAATTCGAAGACGCTTGGATGGACGAAGGCATCAACAGCTATACGGAAGTAAAGGTGCTCGATTCGATCCTGGGCAAAAGCACTTCGATCATGAACATCGCAGGTGCGACCATGGGCGAACGCGAAGAGCAGAGACTCGGCTATGTCATCGCAGCCGATCGCGACCCTATCGCAGAGAATGCCTACGACTACTACAATTCCAACTCCTATGGGGGTATCACCTACGGCAAAACAGCCAGCGTGTTGCTCACTCTCGAAAGCATCATCGGCGAAGACACCATGGCCAAGGCGATGCGCGTGTACTTCATGAAGTACCGCTTCACGCACCCCACCAAAGAAGACTTTCTCAAGACGATCGAAGAAGTTTCCGGGAAGGATCTGCGCTGGTACTTCAACCAGGCCATCTACGGATCGCAGGTAATGGACTATGAAGTGCTCGACGTCAATTCCTTTCCCGTGAACTGGTACGAAGATGAACAAAAGGACGCGCAGAAAGATAAAGGTAAGGATAAAGGTAAAGATAAGGATAAAGATAAGGACAAAGACAAGGACGATACGGTCTACCAGTCCTATGTATCGCTGCATCGCAAAGAAGACTTCGTGATGCCGGTCGAGGTAGAGATCGTCTTCCGTGACAGTAAGAACCACGAAGAAAAGGTTCGCGAGCACTGGGACGGCAAGAACCGCTGGATACGATTCAGTTATCTGAAAAAGGCGAAGGTCGTCTCGGCGGAAATCGATCCCGACCATACCGTGCGGATCGACCGCAACGATTTCAACAACAGTTATGTAGTCGAGGCCAACACCAAGCCAACGAAGAAGCTGTCGACATACTGGCTCTTCGCGACGCAGTGGGTGAGCCAGGCTCTGGCCTGGTGGGCGGTGTAAAGACTCATACGCGACAACGCTTTGAAAGGCGCTGCCTTGAGCCGCCGCGCCGTCAGGGATGGCACGATTAACAGCGGCTTCAGCCGCGCAAGGTCAGATCGAGGACGGAAACCGAATGAGCGATAAGAAAAGTCTACTGAGCAGCGGCTGGGGAATGGTCGGTCGCAATAAGCGTTATATTTTCTGGTTCTGGTTGCTGAATCTGACTCTGGCCGAGTTCGGCACGGCGGCCTTTCGCAAGAGCGCCCACGCCATCCTCGATCACAGCATGGCTGCCGACCGTTTGCTGCATGGGTTCGATCTCGCCGTGATGATCAATCTGCTGGCGCGCCCCGAGTTTGGACCAATGGCGTCGGCGACAACCCCGGCGATGTATTTTTCGTTTCTGTTTCTCGTCTTCACGACACTTTTTCTGCCGGGTGTATTCCAGGGATACGCATCGACCTACCGATTGCCGCGCGAAGATTTCTTCCGCGCCTGCGGCCGAAACCTGTGGCGCTACATTCGACTCCTGATCATTGCCAGCATCGTGATGGGGATTTTCGCGGGTGTCTTGTTCGCAATCAACGGCGCGCTGACCGGCAAAGCCGGCGAAAGCACCAACGAATTGTTGCCCTTCGAAGTACAAATGGCCGGGCTGACGGTAATCTTCCTGGTGATGACCACGCTCCGCATCTGGTTCGATCTGGCTGAAGTAGATGTAGTTTTGAGCGATCAGCGAGCCGTCCGCAAATCAATCGGGACCGCGTTCCGGCATACATTCCGCAGCCTTGTCCGTTTGCTGGCGAGTTACATTGTGACCACGATAGTGGCGGCGATCATTCTGGTCGGCGGAATCTGGGTCTGGATGAAGTTCGTTGCGCCTGAAAAATGGTTCACTGCGTTTGTTCTCAGCCAGCTCATATTGTTTCTGCTGTTGATTCCGCGCTTCTGGCAGCGTGGAATCGTGGTCGCGTACTGGGAGCAGAACATGGTGATGCCGGTCGTGGTCGTGCAACCGACAATCGCGCAGCCGATCGCTCCCTCGGCTCCGGTCGCGGCGCCTTCTGACCCGGCTCCGGTGGTGCCGAGTCCACCCCCGGCCCCACAGGGAATATAAGCCGCATTCAGCCGGAGCTTCCGCAAGCTCATAGCAACACGATGGTGATGCCAAGATTGCGGCGGCCCAAGTCAGGATCGCTTTTCAAGCCGAACTCTGCCTGCAGCAGTCGCCAGGTCGATTCATCCGACTTCGACCAGTTTTCACCGAAAATGCAGCCGCGAATCTGGCGGCCCTCAGCCAGTTCGTGCAAGCGTCGCTGCACCGCAATACGAATGTCGCCGCCAGCGCCGCTCGATCCGTATCCGTGAATGACCTTAAGCACGACGAGTTTCCCCTGGCGGGCAACGGCCATCTCCCGCTCCAACCGCTGCAGCGCTTCCTGCACCGACGGCATATCGGACTTGAGGTTTACGGTCTTCACGCTGTGGATTCCGAGCGGAAATAAATTTTGGGGCGCCGTTGCGGGCTCGCGTCGGATGGCTTGCTTGTCGGCTCAGGAACAGGGTATTCCCCTCCCCCCTCCCATCCTTGGAATCATCATGTTAGCGCGAAAACCCCTGTAAAATCCGGATGTCAAAGAGCTTAGATACTAAAATCCGCGAAACAAAGGACTTAGGGGCGTGACCGAGTCGGCTTTTGTCGACCCTCGCCCCCTCAACCATAATTGCGCGCTTGCGGCGATGTGCGCAAGGTTGGATGTCACACCCCGCTTGTGGATATTCGTTCGTGGGCGGGGTGCCCACGAGAATTGCTCCCGGGCTAGCGGGTCCGACGACCGAAGCGGCGTGCGAGCGCGTCGGATTCCTCGAGGTGCTTCCGGAGGATGATTTCTCGAACGAGTTCACCCGTCCGAGCCGAGCGCGTCGGATCGACGCCGCTGATTGTTCCAATGGCGGCCATAGCACGCTTTCGAATTGCAGATTGTTCGGCTTCGTCTTGGTAGCGCCGTTGCCGTCGGGAGAGCCACTCGCCGGTCACGCGGTCCAGTAGGGCGGACAACGAAGTCCCTTCGCGGCGGGCCTCTTCGATAAGGTCGGCCTTTCGCTCAGACGATAGCCGCCAACGACAGACAACGGTTTTCATGCACTTCAGTCTAGTGGAAATTGGCCAAGGATCAAGGTTTACTTCGCCTCAGAATCGGACGCTTTTAGGTCGGCGATCAAGCGCCGGAACGCTTCCTGATAGGAGTCGTGGTTCTTCCAGTTGCTGAAGTCGGGGATGAAATACTCGCGAATCTCGCGGGCGGAATCTTTGCCGGTGTCGGCGTCGAAGCATTCCCAGTCGCGCAGGGTTTCGAAGGGCGCGAGGCGGATCGGGAACATAACGCGCCGCTGGTCACGCACCTCGCGCTTGCGGGCCTTGGCGATTTCCGTCTTCACCCACTCGCTCTTCATGCTGTGTGGCGACAGAATCAGCAGCAACCTGTCGTGCATGCGGATGGCCTCGTCGATCTGCTCGTGGAGTTTCCTGCCACCTTGAACGTCATGCGGGGCAAACCAGCAGCGTACGCCTTTGTTCTGCAGGTCAGCGTAGAGGCGGTCGGCGAAGGGTTGGTCTTTGGTGGAGTAGCTGATGAAGCAGGAGTAGAACTGGATAGGATTGGTGGCGAGGGATTTAGCATAAGTGATGAATTCGTCTGGGACGCCACATCCCCGAAGAAATGATTCGGGAATGTTGCCCTTGGAACGGTATATGGTGTCGATGCCGATGGTGGACGGATGCGAATGATGCACTGATTCCAGTCCCTCCACCGAGCTGAGATCGTTGTCGCCGAACAACGCATCACCGACGGTCGCGGCGGTTAGTCTTGTCTTGAGTAGGTTGGCTTTGTAAAGGTCTGTGCCAAGAAGTCCCGCCCCCGTCAAGTCTGCTTCGCCGAAGTCAGCCCTGCTGCAATTCGCCATGATGAGGTTAGCCCGACTAAGGTTTGCTCGGACCAAGCTCGCCGAGGTCAGGTTGGCTTCGTTAAGGTTAGCTTCGTTTAGCGTCGCAGCCCAGAGCCCGGCTCCTCTCAGATCTGCGCCTTTGAGTCTTGACTTGCTGAGCTTAGCGCTCGTCAAGTCCGCTCCATTCAGGTCCGCGTCGTCAAGGTTGGCCTCTGAAAGGTCCGCGCTACGGAGGTCGCACTGGAAGAGGTTAATCGATTGCAATGCCGCGTGGCGCAGATCAGCCTTGGATAGGTCCACGGGGGTGTAGCGTTCTCGCCACTCGTTCCAAGCCTTCACTCCTTGTTTCAGCTTGGCGAGATGTTCGTGGTTTGCCATTGCTGACCTGCTGGGCGACATCATACGCCGCTTTGCCGCTTTCGGATCAACCGCGACTCCGCACGGGGCGAGTGACGGGCGGTGCGAGCAAACAGCAGGTTCCTCACCGGGCTTTCAGCCCGGTTCGGAATGACAAGGGTTTTATGAGCGGATGAAGAATCGGTAGCCGATACAGTCGGCCCTACCCCTTCCGGCTGCGGCTGATCGCCTCTCTCGCTTCTTTATCCGCAGTTCGCCGCCGTTCGGTCTCACGCTTGTCCCAAAGCTGCTTGCCCTTGGCCAGGGCCAGTTCCACCTTGACCCGGCCGTTTTTGAAGTACATCCGCGTGGGAATCAGGGTCAGGCCCTTCTGCTGCGTTTTGCCGATGAGCTTGCGGATCTCTTCGCGATGCATCAGCAGTTTGCGGGTGCGCAGCGGGGCATGATTATGAATGTTTCCATGCTCATAGGGGCCGATGTGGGCGTTCAGCAGCCAGACGGCGTCGTCTTTGACCAATCCATAGGAGTCTTTAAGGTTAGCCAGGCCCCCGCGGACCGACTTTACTTCGGTACCTGTCAGAACCACCCCCGCCTCAAATTTTTCCAGCAAGAAGTAGTTATGTGAAGCGATCCTATTGACAGCAGCGTCGCGGTCGCCCGAGGCGGTGGGGTCACGGCGCGGAGATTTCTCCGGGTTGGGCTTGGTCTGGTGGGTGGATTGGCGAGCCATGGTCAGTGTTTTTTTATCTTAGCAGCAGAGAGACGCTGGACTTCGGACCGCAGACGTCGGAACTCAAAAGCCCCATGGTCTAGGGTCTGCAGTCCGAGGTTTATTGCCTGAGGTCTCAGGTCCGAAATCCGAGGTCTGACCTTCGCCCAGAAGTCCTACGACCAAAGAGTATAACTCTCGTAAGCACAAGCACTTCGGGAGCTGAAAACGGCGATGCTATAATCGCGTCACCGAGAGTTTCTTGGTGTATCGAGCGGATTTTTCTGCTCGAAAATCCCGACGCGACGCCGCAAGGCCGCGGGACAAGCCGCTTGTCCGGCGTAAACCAACTAAAGAGGATCATCTCGTGAGGATCATCGAATGAGACGCCTGATGCGCCCGGCACTATTGCTGTTGCTGGTCGCGCTTGCAACGCTGCCGGCCATCGCCGACAAAGCCAAAACCCTGTACGCCAAGGGTGAGGATGCGGAGGCTCGCCAGAAGTACGTAGCGGCCTACGAATTCTACAAGCAAGCTTACGACCTCAAACCCAAGGACCTGCGTTACCGGACTTCCTTCGAACGCATTCGCTTCGAGGCTGCGGCCTCCATCGTGCATGACGGGCAGAAGATGCGCGAAGACGGGAAGCTCGACGATGCGGTGGCGGCGTTCCGGAGAGCTTTGGAGATTGATCCCTCGTTATTCATCGCCAAGCAGGAACTCGAGCACACTCTGAAGATGATTGAGGAGCAGCGGAATCCTACGCAGCAGCCTGCCGGACCGCCAGCCGCGCTGGAGCGTCGGGTCCACGAGTTGCCGGGGCCGGTGGAACTAGCTCAAATCTCGAATGTCCCCGTAACCCTTAAAATGCTGGCCACCAAATCCGATGTAGTCTACCGGACCGTCGGCCAACTCGCCGGAGTCAACGTGCTCCTCGACCCCGACTACACTCCAAAACCCATCAACGTTGACCTCAACGGTGTCTCCTTGGAAGATGCGCTGGAGATTACAGCGCTGGAGTCGCACACTTTTTGGCGCCCGGTGACGCCAAACACGATCTTCGTCGCGCAAGACAATGTGCAGAAGCGCAAGGAACTGGAGCAGAGCGTCCTCAAGACTTTTTATCTGACAAACCTCTCGGCCCCGACTGAACTACAGGATATCGTCAACGCGATTCGCGCCGTGCTCGACGTGCAGCGTGTGCAGCAGTTGCTCTCGCAAAATGCGGTGATCGTGCGCGGGACTCCCGATCAGATCGCGCTGGCGCAAAAATTGGTTGAAGATCTCGACAAGGCGCGTCCGGAAGTGATCATCGACATCGCGGTAATGCAGATTAGCAAAGACAAGTCGCGCACGCTGGGGTTGAGTCCGCCCACCAGCGCGTCGATCCAACTGCAGGACAACCTCAACACCACCACGACCACGACTACGACTACTGGAACGACGACGCCCAGCAGTACCGGAGGCGGCATCAACTTGAACTCGCTGGCCAGCCTCACCGCGGAGAATTTTCAAGTGACGATTCCATCCGCCAACCTGTCGGCCGTCATGGGCGACACCGATACCAAGCTGATCCAGAACCCGCAGATTCGCTCCCTCGACAACCAGAAAGCGTCCTTGAAGATCGGCGAACGCCTGCCGGTGGCCACCGGTTCGTTTCAGCCCGGCATCGGTGGAGTGGGCATTAACCCCCTGGTGAACACGCAGTTTCAATACATTGATGTCGGTGTAAACATCGATGTCACGCCCCACGTGCACTCCGACCGCGAAGTCTCGTTGAAGATCACGATGGAAATCTCGTCCGAGATCGGCCAGGCCAGCATTGGCGGCATCACCCAACCCATCATCGGGCAGAAGAAAGTCGACTTGGGCGAAATCCGCCTAAAGGACGGCGAATCCAGCCTGATCGGCGGCATCATGGACGACTCGCAGACCAAGTCCCTCAGCGGCATTCCGGGATTAGCCCAGATTCCAATCTTGAAGTATCTGTTCGGACAGACCACGCAAGACCATTCTTCCGACGAAACCGTCTTCGCCATCACGCCCCACGTCATCCGCGGTTCCGAGGTAAGCGAGATCAACCAGCGTGCCATTGATATCGGCACCTCGACGACAATCTCATTGCGCCACGCGAACCGTCCGCAGGCTGCGCCAGCACAGACGGGCGCGCCCGCTACCCCGCCGGCTAACCAAGCTCCAACGAATCAGGCTCCGGTAAATCAAGCTCCCGCCAATCCGTCTCCGACGAGCCAAGCTCCAGTAAACCAGGCTCCGGCAATTCAACCTTCGTCAGCCCCGGCTCCCACGAGCCAGTCCGCCGCTCCGAATCCTTCCGCGGCCAGGCCGGCCAGCTTCCTGTTTGATCCGCCAACCATTCAGGCGGCCAAGGGCAACACATTTGTAGTGAATTTGCTGCTGTCGGGCGCTCAGAACGTCCATACCGTGCCCGTGCAATTGGACTACGATCCGAAACTGCTGCAACTGGTGAACGTTGTCAACGGCGGCTTTCTCTCACAAGATGGCCAGATGGTAACTCTGGCTCATCGTGAGGATGACGCGAAAGGAGAGTCGACGATCACTGCCTCAAGGCCCAGCGGCGCCGGTGGAGTTTCCGGGCAAGGCGCGGTGGTCACCATAACGTTCCAGGCGAAAGCCGACGGACAGACGCCGCTAACCATCACCCGCGGCGGAGCCCGCGATCCTGGTCTGCAACAGATCACGGTCAACGGAGCCCAGGCGTCGGTGACTGTCCAGCAGTAGGGATTTAAGACGATGACGATTGAGAGATTCCATCACGTCCCGAGCGCTAAACCGCAACGCGGATTTACGCTCATGGAACTGATCGTCGCGGCGGCCATTATGTCGATTCTCACCATGATGGCGCTGCCGCTGGCGCGAATCACCATCCAGCGCGAGAAGGAAAAAGAACTGCGCCGAGCGCTGTGGGACATGCGCGACGCCATCGACCGTTACAAAGACGCCGCTGACCGGAATATGTTTCAGACCAAACTCGACAGCCAGGGCTATCCCCCGGATCTCGACGAACTGGTTAAGGGAGTCGAAGCGCAAGGCGGCAAGAAAATTCGCTTCCTGCGTTCTATTCCTGTGGACCCCATGACCAAGAGTAAGGAGTGGGGCCTGCGCTCGATGCAGGACGATCCGGATTCTGACTCCTGGGGCGGGCAGAGCGTGTTCGATGTCTACACCAAGTCGACCGGCACTGCCCTCGACGGAACGAAATATAAGGACTGGTAGATGAAGCGGCGCGTGAACAACTCGGCTGGCGGGAAAGAGATGCACGCGGCGCGCTCCCTCGCTCGCGGCAACCTGCGCAACGGATCCCGCGGTTTCACGTTGCTGGAATTAATGATCGTCATCAGCATGATCATGATCCTGATGGCTGTCGCGTTGCCCATCTACAACCAGTCGATCGTGTCCGCTCGAGAGGCTGTTCTGCGCGAGAACCTGGCAACCTTGCGCAAGGTGATTGACCAGTACACCCTAGACAAGCAGAAAGCTCCCCAATCGCTCGACGACCTCGTCACGGCCGGTTACCTGCGTAAGATTCCCGACGATCCCATGACCAAGCAGCCCAATTGGGAAGTAAAGGAATGCGATACCCTGATGGCCGTGGATCAGCAGGAACCCGGCATCTGCGAAGTGCATTCGGCCTCGAGCGGAATAGCCAGCGACGGCACGGCCTATAACAGCGATAGCTGGTAGGTAGTCTCGTTTGACCTCAGCGTTGCGCCCGTCAGACCTGAAGCACTACCATCTATTCATGCCCGTTGAAACCGAAATCCAGGCTCCCGCATCGATACGAGCCCCCCGCGGAAATCAAATCACCTGCAAAGGTTGGCAGCAGGAAGCCGCCATGCGCATGCTCATGAACAACCTCGACGAAGAGGTTGCCGAGCGCCCCAAAGACCTGGTCGTCTATGGCGGAACGGGCCGCGCCGCGCGCAGTTGGGAGGCCTACCACGCCATCGTCGCCAGCCTGAAGAATCTGGCCAATGACGAAACTCTGCTGGTGCAATCGGGCAAACCCGTCGGCGTTTTCAAAACCCACGATCACGCTCCCCGCGTGCTCATCGCCAATTCGAATCTGGTCGGCCATTGGTCGAACTGGGAAAAGTTCAACGAACTGGAGCGCGCCGGCTTGATGATGTACGGGCAAATGACTGCCGGTTCGTGGATCTACATCGGCTCGCAAGGAATCATTCAAGGAACGTTCGAAACATTTTCCGCGGCGGGAGAAAAGCATTTTGGCGGCGACCTCGCCGGCAAGCTGATTGTCAGCGGCGGAATGGGAGGCATGGGCGGAGCTCAACCCCTTGCCGCGACCATGACTGGCGCGGCGTTTCTCGGTATTGACGTTGATCCCGAGCGCATCAAGAAGCGCCTGAAGACCGGCTACTGCGACTTCATGGTCACCACGCTCGACGAAGCCCTGCGCATTCTGAAGAATGCAATCCGCAAGAAGGAAAATGTTTCAGTCGGGCTGGTCGGCAATTGCGCGGATGTCATTCCCGAACTGGCCGAGCGCGGCGTCGTCCCCGACATTCTGACCGACCAGACGTCGGCGCACGACCCGCTGAACGGATATGTGCCGAACGGCATGACCTTCGAACAGGCGCTGGAGCTGCGCCGGCGCGATCCGAAGACGTATCAGGAAAAATCTCTCGACTCGATGGCGCGCCACGTCGAAGGTATGCTGCGCCTGCAGAAAATGGGCTCGGTCACCTTCGACTACGGCAACAACATCCGCACGTTCGCGTTTCAACGCGGAGTGCAGAACGCTTACGACTTTCCCGGATTCGTACCCGCTTATATTCGTCCGCTGTTCTGCGAAGGCCGCGGACCATTTCGCTGGGTGGCGCTCTCAGGCGAAGCCTCTGACATTCACGTAACCGACGAACTCGTTCTCGAATTATTTCCCGAGAATCGCATCCTGCGGCGCTGGATCGATCTTGCCCGCAAGCGCATCAAGTTCCAGGGCCTGCCCGCGCGCATATGCTGGCTGGGCTATGGTGAGCGCGCGCAGTTCGGGCTGGCCATGAACGATCTCGTAAAGAAAGGCAAGATCAAGGCGCCGATCGTCATTGGCCGCGATCATCTCGATTGCGGTTCGGTGGCATCTCCCTTCCGCGAAACCGAAAGCATGAAAGACGGTTCCGATGCAGTGGCCGACTGGCCCCTGCTCAACGCGCTGTTGAACACTGCTGCCGGTGCGTCCTGGGTTTCAATTCACAATGGCGGCGGAGTCGGCATCGGCTACTCGCTTCACGCCGGTCAAGTCATCGTAGCCGATGGCACCGATGAGATGGCCAAGCGCATCGAGCGCGTGCTGACCACGGACCCGGGCATGGGCGTGATCCGCCACGTGGACGCGAGCTACGACGAAGCGAAGGAGTTTGCGAAGAAAGCGGGCGTGAGGATACCGATGGGAAGCTGACGCCTGTTTCTCATCTATTTCGCCAGCGCGTCGTACACCGTTTGATACGCTGGCTTCTTCTGATACTTGTCATCCCAGAGCAAGGCCCATCCCTGCCCCTTGTAGAACTGTGGGATCCACGAGTGCTTGTCGGTGAATCCCCACGTCTGCACTGCCTTGCAAGCCGGTTGCTGCACGCACAAGGTCGTGATTTCCCCGTAGAGTTTGGCCTGCGCGCTGAACGAGGCCGAACTGGCGTCGTTGAGCCGAACATCGAGTTCAGTGATTTGCAGCTCCAGGCCGAGTCTCGCGAACCGCTCCAGATTTTTCGCAACTGACGCGAGCTTCGCAGGATCGTCGAACTTCAGGCTGATGTGCATCTGGAAACCGACTCCGTCGAGCGGCACACCGCGTTTCTTGAAATCTTTTGCCATCGCATAGATAGCATCTGATTTCCGGTTCTCCTGTTCCGCGTCAAAGTCGTTGTAGAACAGTTTGGCGTTCGGGTCGGCTTCATGCGCCCAGCGCAGCGCCTGTTCGATATACTTCGCTCCCTTCCCGGCGCCGATTCCCGGCTGGTTGTACCAGATCGTATCGCGCATAGCGCCGCTGTCGGTGAAGGCTTCGTTGACTACATCCCACGCGTAGACCTTGGAAGCGTAGTGGGTCATCACGGTCTTGATGTGACCGTGCAGAATGTCGGCAAGCTGTGATGGAGAGTGGTTGCCATTTTTCACCCAATCCGGCACGTTGTTGTGCCAGACCAGCGTGTGCCCGCGAACAACCATGTTGTGACTCTGAGCAAATGCGACCAGCGCATCGCCGCCCTTGAAACTGTACGGATTGGGATCAGAGTCGGGTCGGGGATGAATCGCGCCGAACTTCATCTCGTTCTCGGCCTGTAGTTGGCTGAACTCCGACCCAAGAATAGCGGCATAGTCGTCTTCGGCGAGATACGCGGAGGCCGCGGCCGCACCGACCCTGATGTGGCGAGCCTCGGCAGCCTGACGTAGCGTATCAGCCGCGGGTGCAGCGATCCGTGGAAAAGGTGATGCAGCGCCAGGCAGCAAGACAATCCAGCACAGCAGCGCTGCAATTGTTAACCGGCGACAGATGCAGCCGAGAATGACGATTGACTCGCGCTGCAGTAACCATGCTTTGATCATTTCGCCTTCCCATCTTTCCTATCTAATGATCCATCGCACAATCCAAACCCAGAATCTAAACCCAGAGTGCAAACCTAGAGATGTTAGGCCGATTACCGCACATCCTACAACCCGGCAACCCGAATGAGTTGACAGCCGCACCCTCACCGCCGAGAGTTGCTGCTAGACTAGTCATGCGTGAGCACTGCAAAACTGAGCACTGCAAAACAAAGATTTCAAGCGCCAGACGGACTGCTGCTGCTCAACGTCGGCCAGCTCCTCACCTTACGCGCGGCATCGACTGAATCGGGCCCACGTCGCGGACCCGCTCTGCGTGACCTTGGGATCATCAACGACGGCGCGGTGCTCTGCATAGGCGGCAAGATCGTCTCCGTCGGCCGCACCAAGGATGCTTTGCGCGATGCCTGGCTGAAGAACAATCGGAAGAGAAATCAAAATAGAATCACCGAGATCGATTGTGCGGGAAAA
>Ga0210395_10002984_pt1 | contig 13045 bp, 14 predicted proteins | sample IncBWH4OmetaG_FD_150861 | JGI IMG/M metagenome (GOLD analysis project Ga0210395, IMG submission 150861) | Forest soil microbial communities from Barre Woods Harvard Forest LTER site, Petersham, Massachusetts, United States - Inc-BW-H-4-O ...
CAACAAGCGTCGTGCTACCGCCGGGTCTGCCGGTTGCCGGCGAGATTCTGCTCAGTCACATTCGAAGCATCGACACCCAGGCCCGCCCCGTCCGCTATGCCGGCGCTGCCCTTCCCTCGGCAGTGGCGCACCTGGTTCGCGCAAAGTTCAACGCCTTCATCACTATCTGACAATCCTTTCAATCGGGACCCCCTGCCGCCAGATCCACGGAGGTTTCCATGGGGACACGGGGCCAGGTTTGGGATGCTGGTGGTGGAGACGGCAATGGTAACCACGCTCATTGTGCCGTGGCGGGGAAGTGCATCGGGTTGGGATCGTCGCGGCCGGCGCAGGCGGGTCGGAGCGGTAGTCGAGGCGGTCGAGGAGGTAAGGCGGCTCGCCTGCGACCATGACGATCGGCCGGGCGGGGCCGAGGCGCATGATCTCGTCGGGGGTCAGCAAAGAGCGGCCGTGGCGGTGTTCGTCGCTGCCGGCGATCGAGGTCCCGGTTTGAATGCTTGGCCGGAGTGGCGCGAGCGGTTGGCGGTCTCAAGGAGATCGTGTAGTGGCCCAAGCGCATTGCTGATGTAGCGGTCGGGCGGTCTGGCAGCCGTCCCGTATAGGCAAGCTCCGGAGCTTCGCCGAGGTGGCGTTCCAGTAGCGGTGTGGAAGGCCAGGCCAAGGTTGCCGCCGTCATTCCGGGGCAGCCCGAAGGCCCGAGCCCGGCATCCAGTCGCCGCCTCGAGGTAGTCGTGGATCGCCCCCTACCCCTCCCACGGAGCCTTCTGCCGGAGTCGAGCGCTGGATCGGGAGCATCAAGCTGTATCGGCTTTGGCTCAAGCGCCGGTCGTCATGGTTGTCACCATCTCTTGGCGCTTATGTGCTGCAAGACGCTCCCCCGCGTTCCGGTCAGCCGAACACGACGTCCTGAAACAGCATCACGAAGAGCCCGAGCGTGAGGCCGATCGTTGCCTCGTTCGCGCAGCCGTTCTTGTATGTGTCCGGGATGATCTCATGCCCGACCGCCTCTTGCCAGGGCGACAGGTGCCCGTCATTTTCCGGATTGCCCGCGATTGCGAGGCAGATCACACCGCTGCGGCAGGTGGGAAACGGCACGCGGCTGATCATTGTATGCTTGTATGCTTCAGTGCGCCCACACGGAGGCTGACGGCTCGGCTCCATGCAAAGGAGACCACATCCATGACGATCGATGTAGCGACCGGCATTAGCCGCATTCTCAAAGAGGAGGGTGTGGGCTGGGTTTCGACCTTCCCCGTCTGCCGGGTGAACAACGCGCTCGGCCGGGAAGGAGTGCCGATGCTGATGATGCGCGACGACCGCTACGCCGTCGCGGTCGCCGACGCGTTCTCGCGCATCACCGCGGGCTCACGGATCGGCGTGTGCACCTTCCAAGGGGGCGTCAATGCCGCCGGCATGCAGTACGCCTATGCCGGGATGGCGCAGGCCTATGAGGATGGCTCGCCCGTTCTGTGCATCACCGATGGCGTGCCGGCCGGCAGCTCGGGCAACAGCCAGTACGACGTCGCATCGGCCATGAAGACGGTGTCGAAGTGGTTCGGCTATCTCGACAAACCCGAGCGCACGCCTGAGCTCATGCGCCGCGCCTTCACCATGCTGCGCAGCGGCAGACCGGGCCCCGTGATCCTGGCTATTCCCAATGCCACGGCCACATACGATGAGACCGCCGACCCATACCGTCCCGTAAAGGGCTGGAAATCGGGGCCGGACCCCGCGGATGTGCGCGCTGCGGTCGACCAGCTCCTGGAAGCCCATAACCCGCTGATCTACGCCGGCGAGGGGGTCATCTACGCGGGCGCCTCGGAAGACCTGAAAGCGCTGGCGGAGCTCGTGAATGTGCCGGTGATCACGACTCTCAAGGCCAAAGGGGCGTTCCCGGAGAACCATCCGCTGTTTGTCGGCGTGCGCGGCGATCAGGTGGCGCACTACCTGAACAAAAGCGACCTCATCCTCGCCGTGGGCTCGAGCCTGTCGCCGGGCCGCTTCAGCCACGCCATTCCCGATGCGGCGAAGAAGGCCATCATCCACTGCAACGTCGACGAGCTGCACATCAACAAGATGTATTCCACGGCGCACGCGGTAATCGGCGATGCGCGCTTGACCTTGCAGGCGCTCCGCCAGGAAGTGTCCGACCGAACGTCCGGTGCCGGACGGACGGCGGGTAATGTGGCGGCGGAAGTGAGGGCGGCACGCCACGAGGCGCTCGCCAGATACAGGCAGGTCATGGTCTCCGACGAGAAGCCGATCAATCCCTATCGGGTGTACGGCGATCTCATGGAGGTGCTGGATCTGCGCAATTCGTTCGTGACGCACGAGTCCGGCAACACGCGCGACCAGCTGAGCACCGTCTTCGACACGTTGATCCCGCGCGGCTTCCTGGGCTGGGGCAATGTCTCGACGCTTGGCTTCAGCCTGGCTGCTGCCATTGCCGCCAAGAAGGCGTTTCCGGACAGGGCGTCCGTGGCGGTGACCGGCGAGGCGGGCCTCGGCTACATGCTCGGCAACCTTGAGGTTCTGCTGCGCGAGAAACTCGGGGTCACGGTCGTGCACATCAGCAATGGCGGCTTTGCAGGCTACGGACCCGGCTTCTGGGGACCAGGACACGATCCCTTCACACACCGGGTGCTGGGGCCCGACGAGGTGGATATGTCGAAGGTGATAGGCGCCCTCGGCTTCCACACCGAGCGGGTGAACGAGCCAGCCGAGGTCATCCCGGCCCTGCGGCGCGCGCTCGCCGTCAATACGTCAGGTCGCCCGGCCTATATCGAGTTCATCTGCTGCCAGTACCCCGTCTACGGCCGGTGGGTTGGACCGAGCGCGGAGTGAAACGATGCCGAAGCTGATCCCCGTCCCCGACTCTTTGAGCAAGCCCTTCTGGGACGCCGTCAATCAACGGCGGCTCGCCTTGCAGCACTGCGCCCAATGCGACAGGCTGCAATACCCGCCGCAGCAGGCCTGCCAGGTCTGCAACTCGCCCGCCGGTCTGACCTGGAAGGAGGTCGAGGGAAGAGGCCATATCGCGACCTACATCGTGATCGAGGATGGCCGCCTCAACCGGCGCATGCCCGATCAGCCCTATAACCTGGCAATGGTGACCTTGGACGCGGACCCGCGGGTCAATTTCTATTCCAATCTCCCGGGCACCCCGCCCTACAAGGCGCCGGTGGGCGCCGCCGTCGAGGTGACGTTCGAGGAGGTGGCCCCAGACCAGCTCATCCACGAGTGGCGGGTCGTCGCCTAGTTCGTCCCTGCCATACCTTCACCCGCCAGAGCATAGAGGAAAGGAGAAGCCATGACCGCGCCAGACCGGTACCAGTGGCGGCGAGATAAGGACGGGCTCGGAGTATGGGAGCACCGCGGCAAGGTCGCAGTGGCTGGTGTCGGACATTCGCCGGTCGACCGTCGCTGGGACGGCGTCTCGATGGACAAGACGCTAGGCGCCTACTCCATCCTGGCCTGCCGGAAGGCGATGGACGAGGCAGGTGTCTCGCCGGAGCAGATCGAGGGCGTTATCTGCTGTGACAGCCATATCGCAGGCGGCAGCGGCGGCTCCGCGTCGCAGTGGGCGCCGCGGCCCTACTTCGCCCCGCCCTACGATTCGGAGTGGGGGCTCACTCTGGTCAACGCGCAGTGGCTCATCGAAGAGATGCGCCTGCGCAACGTCAAATTTGCTCCGACCGGAGTGCCGACCATCAGCGAAATGGTGGGCATGGCCGCCCAGGCCGTGGGTGACGGCCTTTGCCACACCTGTCTCGTCATCTACCCGACGGGCAATCTCGAAGGCCGCTATCGTCGCGGTGGCGAGAACGCCGACGACTACGCCCGCGGCGCACGCCAATGGACCGCACCCTGGGGCAATCACGGCGGCAACGATTTCATCAACATCTTCCCGCACGGTCAATACTGCCTGAAATACGGCGGCAAGCACGACGACCTCGCCCCCTTCGTCGTCAACCAGCACCGCAACGGGCTGCTCACGCCCTGGGGGTACAATGCCACCCACCAGGTGCCGCAGCTCACCACCGAGGATTACGTCAATTCGCGCTACATCCTGAACCCGCTCAGGCTCTGGGACTGCGACCGGCCGGTCAATGCATCGGCCGCGTATCTCTTCACGACTACCGAGCGCGCCCGCGACATGCGGCAGTCGCCGGTCTATGTGCTCAATCACTCACAGCACAACTTCAGAAAGCGCAGCACACAGGAAGATCTGGACGAGATCGAGGACTGGACCGACCGCGCCGCCAAGCGGATGTACGAGGGCGCCGGACTTGGGCCCAAGGACGTCGACATCTTCAATCCGTACGACGGCTATGCACCGATGGCGCAGTTCTTCCTCGAGGGCTTTCAGTGGCACGGCGTCAAACGCGGCGATGCCTTTGCGTTCTACGCAGGCGATATCAGGGTCGAGGGACCGCACCCGTTCTGCTCGAGCGGCGGCAATTTGGGGAACGGGCGCACCCGTACGGCCATGTACACCGACAGCATAGAGCAGCTCCGCCGCACGGCTGGCGCACGGCAGGTCAGGGTTCGGGCAGAGACGGCGCTGGCGGCATTCACCACTCCCAGCAGCGGCGGCTGGATCATGTTCGGCAAATCCCCGGGCTGACGGCCCGTGACACTGGAGATCACCGGCTCGCTGCGATCTCTCTCAGCCAGTTGTCGAGACACTGGTACTTGGACTAGATTATGGTTTCTTTTGTCACTTTTATTTCACAGTTGTCGCCTTGATTTCCACGAGGCCGGATGTGTTGGAGGTTTCTCGCTTTACGGCACCTCCCAGGGGTTGACCAGGGTAAGGCCGCAGCCCGCGAAATCCCTGCTGTCGCGGGTGGCAAGCCCAGCGTCGGCGACACGCGCCGTGGCGACGATCTGGGCGTCGAAGGCCTCGATCGGGCGGCCTTCGTGGCGGCGGGCGGCGACAATCTCCGCGTAATGGGCAGCGGCAGCCTCGTCGAAGGGCAGCACGCGGCCCTCAAAATCGTCGGCGAACATCGCCGCGGCCGCGGCCGCGAGCGCGAGGCGGCGCCGCCCCTCGGGAAGCACGGCGATGCCGTAGAGGATTTCGGCCTTGCTGACACTGGTGGTGTAGAGCGTGGCGCGCGGCTGGGCGGAAACCCATGCGAACACCGCCGCGGCGGGTTCCGAGCGCATCAGTTCGGAGAGGACGTTGGTGTCGAGGACGATCACTGGTCGAACCGAGGCGGATCCCTAACCGGTACGGGCGGGTGCGGCTCAAGCTCGTCGGCACCGCCCAGCGGCAGGAAGCGCCGGCGAATGGCCTCGGCCAAGTTCAGCTCGGCGCGCTTCCCTCCGCCCAGCGCTTCTTTAAGGATGTGGCGAAGCTCGGCTTCCATCGACCGGCCGTGGCGGGCGGCGCGCACGCGCAGTTCTTCCTTCAGCGCCGGGTCGACGTTGCGGATGGTAAGCGTCGTCATCCGGTTTCAGATCCATGCCGCATCATATGCGGACATTGTAGGCAATGCCTGCGTTAATAGGAAGTGCGAACCGACGCGGCTTACGGGCCACGGGGTGGCGCAGTTCTTCCTGGAGGCCTTCCAGTGGCACGGCGTCAGACGCGGCGATGCTTTCGCGTTTACGCGGGCGATATCAGGGTCGAGGGACCGCACCCGTTCTGCTCCAAGCGGCGGCAATTTGGGGAACGGGCGCACCCGTACGGCCATGTACACCGACAGCATGGAGGAGCTCCGCGGCACGGCTGGCGCACGGCAGGTCAGCGTTCGGGCAGAGACGGCGCTGACGGCATTCACCACGCCAAGCAGCGGCGGCTGGATCCATGTTCGGCAAATCCCCGAGCTGACGGCCCGTGACACCGGAGATCACCGGCTCGCGGCGATCATACTCAGCCGCGTGCAGTGCTATTGGTCAAAATCTAACGCTTGGTACCGGGTCCGAAGGTCGGCTGATACCGCACAGAGGCGGTTCGAGTTCGTGGCGCTGGCGGTCGGTTGTGCGCCGATTCCGGCCGTTCGCTGAGCAACGATCGAGCCGCCGGAGTGGACCCTTTTTAGACCTTCATGACCGCGCGCCGGACAAGCCGCGCCGCCGGAAAGCAGTCCTTCGAGTTGGGGCCGCCTCTTGGTCCTTTGGTACCGGCTTTTTACGATCCCGATCCGCACAGTCCTGGCCTTTGAAGCGCGATGGATAGCCGTACCGAACGAGGAGGATTCGTGCAGGTGCCGCAGGCGCAATCCTCCACCGCGCCTGCGCGCCTATCCTGACGGGCACAGCGGGCGGCACTTCTGCAGAGCCCACGAACCCCTCAAAAGGGCTGATGCGCCCGACGTTTCCCATTTGAGCACCGCTACCGTAATACCTTGTGCCTGCGTCGGCTCGAAACGAACCTTGTTGCGCAGACCCAGTCACGCCATCCTCCACACGTAGCGACCCGACTCTTCCGGTCGCGCACCTTCCACCCAACCGCTCGCGCTATGGGAGGACCGAGCTGTGAAGAAGCCCAACCAGCGCGGCCCGGTATCTTCCGCCTCGCTTGGCGCCCTGGCCGCGCGGGCTGCCGAGGCACTGAAGCAGCAGCGGTTCAAGGAGGCGGTGGAGCTCTTCAAGCCGATGATCCGACAGGATCCGCGGCCGGAATGGAAACGATCCCTCGCCGAGGCCTATCATGGCCGTGCCCGTGCCCTCGCCGCCAAGAAGATGTTCAAAGAGGCGGCGATGGTCGTCGAGAACACTCTGGGGCCCGATGGCACGCTCGCCGATCCCGTCTTCTATCTGCATTGCCTAATCCGGGACGGACAGCATCAGAAGGCGGCTGCGCATGTCCTCCGGTACGTCGGAACCGAAAGTACGCTGCCCGCCGAAGAGCGTGCCATCCTGGAGGATCTGGCGGCGGCTCTGCTGGTGGCGGTACCGCTGGGCCCCGACCCCGCGCGAGCACCCTCCTCCGAACAGGCGCGATGGCTCGAGCTTGCCGCGGCATCGCGCGAGGCCCTGGCAGCCTGGGTCGCTGGCGCATCGGCGCAGGAGGTGGAGCGGCAGTTGAACCGGATATCGCTACGTTCCGCGTTCCGGCCGGTCCGCGTGTTGCTGAAATGCCTGATCACCATACCGCAGGATGCCAACCGGTCCCGACAGCTGCTGGAAGCGATTCCGCCGGGATCGCCGTTCTTTGCCTTCCGCGAGGCGGTGGCGGCGGTACTCGCCGAGCGGGCGTTAGATGCTGACGGGTGGCACCGGCTAACCCCGGTGCAGCAGGCGTTCGTTGCCCAGACGCGCAACCTGCCCGGGACGGCGGTGCAGTTCCTCGCCCAGTCGGCCGAGACCGCGCGCAGCGGCCCGTCCGCCCTTTTCGGATTTCTCTTCAAGCAGCCGGATCTGCCCCAGGCCGAGGTCAGGAGCGCCTGTTTGAACCTGTTGCCGCAGATGCCCGACCGTCTTTCACAGTTCGAGAAGCATTTTGGTCCGTTGCCAGACTTTGAGCGGCACCGCATCCAGGCGCTCGCTGCGGAGGGGCGAGCCGATTGGGCCAAAGCCGAACGGTTCTGGCGGGCAGCCGTCGTTGCCACCAGTGTCGATGACGACGACGATCGTCAGGCCAAGCTGTCACGAGGTGTCATCCTGCGGCATCTCGCGCGATTAGCTGCCGAGCATCCCGAGATCGAGGGGGAGGGCGACGGCTTTCTCGACGACCCGGTAATCTCTTACCTGGAAACCAGTTGCCAGGCAGATCCAGACTATGTCGCCGGCGTGCTCGAGCTGATCGGCCATTATCGCGCGGATTCACGGCTCAAGGATTGGCACCGTCTGGTGGATGAAGCGGTCCAGCGCTTCCCGGACAACAGCTCCCTGCTGCTGCAGGCAGCCGAGTCGGCGATGGCGCGGAAGGCTTACAAGAAGGCAGCCGGCTTTGCGCACCGGCTACTCAAGATCGATCCGATCAATTCCGGGGTGCGCCGGCAGATGATCGAGCTGCAGGTAGCGCATGCCCGCAAGCATATGCGGGCGGGCCGACTGGAACTGGCAGCGAAGGAACTGGCTGCGGCGGCCGAATGGGAGCGCCCGGATGTCCCCAGCGCCGTGCTGCGCATTGCCCAGGCTCTGGTCGAGCTGCGCGCCGGACAGGATGCGCAGGCCCAGGAACGGTTGCGGGCGGGCGTGGCGCTCGCCGGTAGCGGAGTGGCCGGATGGTTTCGTGCAGCCCTGGAAGGCGAGTTGATGAAGCTCACCGGCAGTTCTGTCGGGTTGCTGCGCCAAGAACTGGCACGGGAACGTGAGACGCCGCCGACGAAAGAGGCAGTTATGGCGATCGTCTCGGCGCTAGGCCAACCGGACACCGGGGAGAACAAGCGGGCGGTTGCGAGCTTACTGCTCGGCATGCGGGCGTGGCTGCTGCAGGCCGCCGTGATCGAGTGGCTGCCAGCCGAATTCCAGGCTCTCGCCGAGATTCTCGCCCAGTTCGATGCGTTCGACGTACTTGCGGAATACGCGCGGACGGGGCGCCGGCGCGAGCCCGGCAACCCGATGTGGCGGTTCCACGAGATCGTTGCCCGCACCAGAGCCAACACGACCAGACTGACCATGCGTGAGACGGAGGAGCTTGGCCGGATGGTCGATGCAGCGGTCAATCGAGAGGATTTCCGCTCGGCCAACCGGATCGAACGGTTTCTGAGCGGGGGTGGCGACGTGCCGTTAAGGCGGCGCCGCTCGGCGGCGGACCTGCTCGATAAGCTCGATGACGATGACGTGCCGGAGCTGTTCGCGGCGATGCTGGAGGGGATGCCCAAGGAGGCCACCGACAGCGTGCGCGGGCTGGTCAGGGAGTTCGGCCGGGACGGGGCCGTGGCGCACATGGTCGAGCAAGCCCGCGCCACGCCGGGCGGACCCGGGATGCCGGACCCGGTGCTGCGGGAATTGTGTCAGGTGGTGGTGGCGATGGCGATGGATGGCCGCCGGACCCGCCAGGCCCCGACTGCGCGACGGAGCCGGCTGTGATGCGTGATCCTTTCACCGTGCTCGGCGTCGATGAGACCGCCGATGATGCTGCAATCAGGCGCCGGTACCTCGCTCTGGTACGGGACTTCCCTCCCGACCGTGCGCCGGAGCGGTTCCGCGAATACCGTGCGGCATACGAGGCGCTCAGCGACGAGCGCAAACGGCTGGAGATGACGCTGCTTGGCACGAACACGATCGCCCTTTCCCGACTTTGTACGGCCGCCCTGCTCGCCGCATCGCCCGGATCGTCGCGCGCGAGCAAGCAGGCGGTTGCCGCCCTGCTCGCCGAGGGAATCATGCGGACGGTGATCGACAAGCGCCCGCCCGGATAGGACGCAGGGGAGATACGTTGGACGACAGCATCAAGCAGGCGCTGATCGACCGGTTCCGTGGTTATCTGGAGATGGTGGAAGACGGCGAGGAGCCGCCGGATGACCCGGGGGAGACCGCAGACCTGTTCTCCGTCCTGGTCGAGATGGCGGCGCTGCGCAGCGAGGTGCGCACGGAGTCACGTCTGGTAAAGGAAGCGCTGGAGCAGTTCCGCGGCGTCTTCGGCTCGCTGCAGGCGAGTCAAGCCACGCTGCAACGCGAACTGGACCGGGCGCGGACCGAGACGCGAGATCAGGCGCGGTCGGTGCTGCGGCCACTGCTGCTTGACGTCATCGACCTGCGCGACCGTCTGGGGGCGGCGCTCACGCTGTCCCCGGCGGCACGGCCTCGCTGGCGCGACCGCCTGTGGCGCCGGGACCGGTCGGGTGTGGCAGCTTGGCAGGAGGGGTTGCGTATGACATTGCGGCGTCTGGACCAGGTCCTGCTGGACCGGCGCGTGGTTGCCACCCAATTGGCGGGTTTGCCTTTCGATCCGCGGCTGGCGCGCGCCCTCGGCACCGCAGCGGACAGCTCCGTGGCGGAGGGAACCGTTATCAAGGAGGTCCGCGCCGGGTTCCTCTGGGACGACCAAGTGTTGCGCACGGCCGAGGTGATCGTCAGCAAGGGCGACGCGGGCAAAGGAGATCGATGATGACGGACGAGATCCTCGGCATCGACCTCGGCACCACCAACTCGGAAATCGCCATATACCGGGATGGTCGCCCGGAGGTGCTCCGCGACGACCAGGGACGCATCATCCTGCCCTCGGTAGTCGGGCTCACCGAGACCGGGGAACTGCTCGTCGGCGAGGAGGCGCGCAACCAGCTCCTGCTCTATCCCGAGCGAACCGTCCGCTCGATCAAACGGCGGATGGGCAGCGACGCCAAGGTGCGGCTTGGCGAGCGCGAATACACACCGCAAGAGATCTCGGCGATCATCCTGTCGCGCTTGAAGGAGATTGCCCAAGCGCGTCTGGGACGGCCGATCCGCAAGGCGGTGATCACCGTACCGGCGTATTTTTCGGACACGCAACGACAGGCTACACGCGAGGCCGGCGAGATCGCCGGCCTCGAAGTGGCACGCATCATCAATGAACCGACCGCTGCAGCGCTGGTCTACGAGGCGGCGCAACATCAGGGTAAGCGAATCCTGGTCTACGATCTCGGCGGCGGTACCTTCGACGTCTCCGTCGTGCGGATTGAGCAAGGGGTCGTGGAAGTCATCTCGAGCCACGGCAACAATCATCTCGGCGGCGACGATTTCGACCACAAGATCGTCGAGCACGTGCTTGAGCACCTCAAACTCAAGCACGGCGTTGATGTCGCCGACCGGCCGCAGGCGATGGCACGCATTCTGCGCAGCGCGGAAGATGCCAAGAAGCAGCTTTCGGACCACCCGTACGCCCGCATCGCCGAGGAATACCTCGCCGAGCACAGCGGCCAACCGATCAACCTCGATCTCGAGTTGAGCCGAGAGGAGTACGAGGACATGATCGCGCCGTTCATCGAGGAGACAGTGGGGGCGATCCATATCGCGCTCGAATCGGCAGGCCTGACCTCCTCGCAGGTGGATGAGATTCTGCTGGTCGGTGGCGCAACGTGGACGCCGCTTATCCGGCGTCGCCTGGTGGAGGCGTTCGGCACGCAGCCCCGCGGCGAAGTTGATCCCGACCTGTGCGTTGCGATGGGGGCGGCCATCCAGGGCGCCGCCATGACGGGAACCGAGGTGTCGGCCGTGCTGGTCGACGTCACGCCCTATAGCTTCGGGACGAGCGCCCTCGGCGAGCTGAACGGCGAACTCTATCCATATCATTATGTGCCGATTATCCCAAAGAATACTCCCATCCCTGCGCGTCTGAGCGAAGTGTTCTTCACGGTCCTCGACGAGCAGACCGACGTTGACGTTCGGATCTATCAAGGCGAGAACAACGACGCCCTGGAGAACATCAAGATCGGCGAGTTCCGTGTCTCCGGCCTCAGCAGGGAGCCGGCCGGTAACCCGGTCATCCTCGATCTGGCGCTCGACCGCAACGGCATCCTCCAGGTCTCGGCGCGCGAGAAGAAAACCGGTCTGGAGCGTCGAATCACCATCGACAATGCAACGTCGCGCTACGACCGGGAGCAGCTCGAAGAGGCCAGGCAACGGATCGGTGCGCTGTTCGGCGACCAAGAGCAGGCAGCGTCTGTCGGCAGCGGCGCCGCCACCGATTCCGCCGTCGATGCACTGTTGGCGAGAGCGAGTGCGAAGCTAGACGAGACCGGCGAGGAGGATCGCACCGAGATCATCGACCTGATCGAGGCAATCCGGGATGCTAGGAGCAGCGGCGACAGCGCTGCCTTGGAGGACGTGCGCAGCCAACTTCAGGACCTGCTTTTCTACCTTGAGACGTAAACGATGGAGCGCTGTCCTCTCTGCCGTGCCGCACTCCATGGCGCTGACACATGCCGTCGGTGCCGGGCTGACCTGCGGACGGCCCAAGAGGTGGAACGCGACGGACAGGCGCTGGTCGGAGCGGCCATCCACCGCCTGGCTCTCGATAACGCCGAAATCGCCGAGCGGTTGCTGCGGCGGGCGTTGACGCTCCATGCAACGCCGGAAGTCCGGGCTCTGTTGAGGTTTGTGACAGCGTCATCACGCCGGCCTCGGTCTGGCGACGATGGCCCAGCCTCGGGTGTCGTGTCTTCAGCAAGTAAATGACCGCTCTTACAGCATGGGCATCACGCGCCGGGCCAAATCGGGAACGGCCGCTTTCCGTCTGTGGACGCCGTTCCGGGCGGCGCGGGTCAATGGCCGGAGTGAGGCAAAGAACGAACCCGCTCTCGCGGGAGTGGGTTCGTTCCATGACCACTATGTGCCGCGAAACACAACGAGGGTACCGCCTGTCAGGTCAAATCCATACTTCTACAGTTTAGCTCGCACTCAGCGCGAGCACGGCTTCCGGCACTCGGTCGATCACGCGCAGAAGGGCGCGGGCCGCACCCTGCGGCACGAGCTTGCCGTGTTCCCAGTCACGTACCTTCGCGACAGATATGCCGATCCGGCGCGCAAACTCGGCCTGTGACAGTCCGGCGCGTCTGCGAACGCGCCGCACCCAAGCGGCCGCATCTTCGGCTGCTTCGGCGTCATCGAAGGCGGCTTGGCGTTCGATCTCCGCGTTGGTGGTCGCATCGACCCGCGCCCAATCGGTTCGCGGCGCTACCGGCTCCCAAAGGCCGGTGGAACGCCGCCGGGTGACGGCGCCCGTCGCATCGAGGCGTGCTTCAGTCCGCGCCATACCGGTCTCTCTCCCTGGCGTTTGCCTTGCGGGCGGAGATGATCCTCGTCACTGTTTGACGCCGCGTGTAGGCGATCACGAACAGCCGTCGGGCGACGCGGCCGTAGAGCCTGAAACGTTCTTCGCCATAGTCTCTCCAAACGTCCCGCACGACCCCGTCTGTTCGGATCGAGAAACGCCGGCAGGCTATCGGCAAAACCGACCCGCGTTCCCGCACGCAGCGATCGCTTTTCGCGTCATCCCACTCGAACCGGATATGGGGAGCGTCCGCCAATAGCCCAGCCTGCCTGTCGCCGGAATTGTCATGCCTTGAGCGACAGAGATGAAGGCGGATTTGGCATGCGTGTGCCCAAGCACCGGCTCGCGGCGATCACTCGCAGCCACGCGCAGTGCTAGTGGTACGAGGCAGACAGA
>Ga0210395_10002986_pt1 | contig 13042 bp, 14 predicted proteins | sample IncBWH4OmetaG_FD_150861 | JGI IMG/M metagenome (GOLD analysis project Ga0210395, IMG submission 150861) | Forest soil microbial communities from Barre Woods Harvard Forest LTER site, Petersham, Massachusetts, United States - Inc-BW-H-4-O ...
CGTCGCTTGCCCTTCCATGGCGCTCGCGGCGAAGGCGTTCCATCTGGACCGATAGGATTTCGCGGTCATGCTTTTCTTTGAGACGCTGGAACACCGATCGCCTGATCCAGCCGCGGCAGTCGTTGGTTCCCAGCTTCCGATCGGGGACGACGAGCACACGAGCCTCGGGTTCCTCCATCATCACCTTGCAGGGCGAGACGAGGATCCCGAAATAGACAATCGCCGCCTGCGGCCAATGCTGAAACCGCTCGGCGATTGCCCGGCTGTGCTGCTGGTCGACAAAATAGAACTTGCCCTTCTTTGCCGAGCCGCTTGCCCCGACCAATTTGTAGTGAATCCCGTTCCAAACGAGCCGGGCGAGGGCGTTCTCGACCTGTGATTCCTCGTAATCGTCGAGAGGTTCGGCCGGCACGTTCACACTCGCTACCTTGATTCCGGGATAGAGCACGCTGAGCAGCGTGTTCTGGAGTGGATCAAGATCGTGCAACCGCGGTGTGACCCGTCCGTTGCGGTCGACCTCCAGGTTCTGGAGCTGATCGGCCGGGATTCTGTACTTATTCGTCTTGGTATTCTTCGTCATTTTTTATTCTCCTTAACTGTTTGTTCCGGGAGGCCGGAAAGAGTTAAGGAGTTTGCGTGACCGCAAGCCTTCTCGCTCTTGCCTGACCCCCATTTCGGGTTTGCTCGGCCAGGCCTTTAAGTGAAAAAGCCACGGTCAGCACATTTCCCCACATAAAGCCGCGGGGCGCTCAAAGGACCAACATCAACGCTTGGTCATCTGAGAACTCTTCGTGCTGATCTTTTCGAACTAACTTTGAGCCGGTTTCTGGACGACAGCCTGTTTCACGATCACAGGACTACCGCCGCCATTCACCTCCGGAACCGCTTTCCATGCCGTCAACGTATAGAACGGCTGGCCGTTCTTGAACGCTTCGATTAGCGCTTCACCCTCGCTGGCCATTTCTTGACCCAACTCCGGCTTGGCCGGAGAAGACCCTGATTTGGGGAGAAAATAACGAAGATTCGGGTCACTTCCGTTACGGTGTCTACGGCGTGCGTTTGTGCCACCGGCGCTTCTGCTCGCCGCCTCCGCAGAGTTGTTTGGTACGTTGGTTTCCATGTTTCCAACTCCTTCCGTTCGCGTCATTGCGTACTGTTGAGGCCGGCTTGCTGCAGCACCCAGTCGCGCTTTTCGCCTTCGATGGCGCGCTCCCAATACTCTCCAACCAACAAACCGCCGGGATTCTGCTCCGACCGCTTTTCCACCAGCAGCCTTACGCGGAATTCGCTGACCACCTTGTCGATGGTTTCGTTGTGTTCGTGAATGTGGTGGACTTCTTTGACCCCGAACGCCGTATAAGTGAGCGGATCGTCCTTGGAGACTTCAAGCGAGCGCATCTGAAATTCCGAGGTCGTCTGATCGTCTTCGATCTTTCCAATGAAGTCATCCTTCTGCATGCCGGCGTACGCCGCGCGGCGCAGATTGGCAGTCATCATGTTCAGGCTGTCAGCCCAGTTGCGGCTCACATTCGTCGGCGAAAAATTCAGATAGCGGTCCAGAAACAAGCGCACGAATGCCCGCTTCTCAAACTCGGTCGGCTCCGATCCCGCGCCTTGCGTCACCGAAATACCCGGTTTCGCCACGCCCATAACCGTTGCCAGGCCGTTCTCATCCACACGAATGACCGTGGGAGGCTGTAGGCGGACATAGGCGGCGAAGGCGAGAGCCAGCATCGTCGTCGGAATGCACAAGAACGCCAGCACCATCGCCCGGTTGGCGTACGCACGCAACACTCCGTCATGCTCGTAATAGCGGCTGTAGCGGAGCTTTTCCGGTGCGTCGAATTCTTTAGGCGGGTTTTTCTTTTTCAACCACATATTCGCGTACCTCCTTCGTGTTCAACGTCAATCAATGACGCCGGCCAAACAAACGGCCGAAAAACTTTCCGATATAAAAGAAGATCAGGGTCGTGATGCTGTACGGCCGGAACTTGGTCCCCTGCGGCTCCCAGATCGGTGGCTGCCTCCACATAGAAACCTCCCTCTGCCGAGCTAATTGTTCTCGGCGTTATTCCTTCCCGCGGCTCTTCCGAGCGCCCTGCCCACGTTAAAGCTGACGACTTGGGTGACCGAATGGGGTCGATAGCTGGACCCATGTCGATCACCGCGGCCCGACATCGCGACCGCGACATCTCGGTTGGCAGAACCTTCGTTGTGGTCTGTGGCAGGCACGGTGGGGCTGCTGTTGCTGTTCATTGCGCTCGCAACTCCCGAACGAATGAAATCGGGCATCGAGGGAGTAGGGGGCGCAGTGGACGACGCCAGGACAGTGGACGTGGACGAAGTGCTCACACCGCCCGACGCTGTGGCGCCGCCGAAAGCGGGACTCGCTCCCGCCGCAAAGCCGCTGACACCAGCCATGGCAGCGCCGGCCGCAACCCCGCCTGCTCTCACAAGCGCAAACGCGGTGGACCCGACATCACCGGAGATGATCCTTTTCGCGATGAATGGAATCAGCGCGATGGCTAGGGCATAAAAGATGCTGACCAGCCCTAGGATGATCGAATCCCCCGCCCCCTTCAGAAAACCGAGGAACCCGTTGCCCAGGATGTTGTTCACTTGGTTGACCTGAATGGCGGTAATGAGTGCGCCGAACACGGCGTAGAGAATTCCCCAGGCATTCCAGATCATGACGTTGACGGCATACGACTTCCCCAACTGGCCGACCCCCGGGATGGGAATGAGCGCGAGCACCAACGGGCCGACCACGTAGAGGATTGCGCCAAACAAGGTGTAGAAAAAGCAGAACACGATCATCGCGAGGGCATAGAGAAGGTAAGCAACTACGAGCAGGACCACCGTGATGGTGCTGGCTGCATCGCCCGTGATGATGTCCGTAAGGGTCAAAGAAGGATTGTTTGCGAACTGCTGTTGGAGCTGTCCCATCCAGCTCTGGAACATGTCGCCTGCTCCGGAACTGCTGCCGATGGAATTTGCGATCGTGTTAAAGGAGCCGTTGACGCCGCGAAACACGGTTGCCCAGTTGGAAACGATCATGGCAACCACCAGATACTTGATCGCCGTTCCCGCCAGCGCCTGCAGATCGCCGCCACGAAACGCCGCTTGATAGAGGCCGATCAGGAAGCCAATCAGCAGGATCGCGAATGCGATGTTCGTGACCGTCGAGATGATCGCGGTGCCGTCGATCCCGGCTAGCGCCGTGTTCAGAAGTTGCTGAAAATAGAACACGGCTACTGGACCCCCGGCTGCAAGACCTGGTTGCCCGTCGTGTGAAGCGTTGACGCATGAGAAGCGCTGAACTTGAGCTGACCGCTCGAGTTCGCCAACTCGATCGACCGCACTCGTACCAGTTCTGCCATCGCGGATTGCGTGTATGCGTTGGCTCGCACCAGCCATGCCGAGGTCTCGGCTTCCAGAATGGTGGCACTCCCGGGTGCGGCGCTCTGTAACTGTTGGTTCATTTGCTCGGCTGCTTGAAGCTCCAGGTTGGCCAAGGCGTCGATTTCAACCGCTTTTTTCATGGCAGCTTGTGCTTCCGCGTCGGTCATATCGACCATGTTCCGGACCGACTGGGGCGCGTTCGCCGGCGGCATCACGGTCCCGTACAGAGCCGAGTAGTTGCTTGTGATCTGTGGCATTGCCCCCGGATTGCCTGACAGGAGGCTTTGTTCGAGCAGTTGCGGTGTGCGCAGGGTCGCACTCGATATTGGCAGTTCGAAGAGCTGACGCATCTGGACGAATTGGCCCTCGAATTGGACAGCCATGTTTCTGGCTTGAGTAATCGCGGTCAGGGGAAATACCACCTGCTGCTCGTAGTTTGCTGATTGCTGTTGACTTTGCTGGATGGAACCAAGCGGCTGAGCTACGGAGTTTCTGAGCAGGCCCGAGATTGTGTTGAGCCCGACCTGCATCATGGCGCAGCACGGATCGAGTCCAAGCTGGCTGCGAGCCTTACTGGGCAGCAGCGCAACTACAACAGCCAGGCCACATACTGCGACCACCGTGTTCCGGAGGACTTTCCAAATACGAGAGAGCGTGGGTACTTTCATTTTGCGAACTCCTTAGGGATGAGCTAGGACTTGCTGGATCTGGTTGAAAAGATTCTGCGTGGTCGTTGCGCTGTGCTTGAGCGTCGCATTCTGGTGCGCCAGTTTCGTCGCTTCCTGGCGCAGTTGGGCGGCAAGCATTTTCGCGAGCTGCGCCTGAGTTACAAGATCGGCGACGCGGGCCTGGGCAGTGACCATGGATGCCGATCCGGGAGCCGCAGTCATCGCCTGCTGTTCGAGAGAATCGGCGAGAGTTAGCATCCCCTGAGTTGTTTGGTCGGAAACCATGGAAGTCTTCAGCGAGTCCATGGCCATCGCATCGTCGATGTCCATGAGGTTGCGCTGCCCCGGCTGGGCAATTCCAGCAAGCGCAACCGGCTGGTAGACCTGGGTGTAAATCCCAGGAATCTGTCCGATGGATCCCGACTGGGCGCCTCGGAAGATCGACTCCAGTTGCATGGGAAGACCTAGGGTCGCGCTGTTGTTCTTGAGGCCTTCAATCTGAGACATCAGACCGGTGTAGTGCGCCCGCGTTGCACTAACAAACGATCTCGTCTGGTTGATCACGGCCAAAGGCCAGATGATCTTCTGGCGGAAATTGTTGATTTCCCCACTCACCTTCCGCATTTCGTTTAACGCGTCACCAATCGGGCCCTGGAGCGTGCTTGTGATGGTATGAAGCAGCAGCAGAATGTCTCCGATTCCTTGAGCGCGCGTGTTCGCGGGAATCAGGCACACGGTGATCACAGCCACGAACAGCCAACGCCGGCTGCGGCTCAATCTGTGTTGAAAGTTGCGAAGGAACTCCAAAGTTTTCATCTTCATATGTGTGTACCTCTTGCGACCTCTCCTGAGATTTCTTCCGGAAGTGGATCGATATCGGCTAGCCCGGCCGGGAACCTTTCAGCGAGTTCGCGATAAGCTTCAATCAAAGGCGTGGCCTTCCTCTGCTCCAGCCACCACGAGCGGTACACGCGTTCGCGCGCATAGGTCGTCATGATCCAGTAGTCGACCGTCGTCGGTGACATGCGGATCGTATGCGTGGTATCGGCTTTCTCCCCAATCACGATGAGCGCGTCGGCGCTCTTGCCCTTAATGGGTGCGCTGAAATGCTTGATCTGGTTTAAAGCCGTCTCGTTCAGGTGCAGGTGCTCTCGCAGGGCCGTCATATCTCCCGGTTGCTGGCCGATGATCTTGGTGGTCGAGTTCTTCACGATGCCCGCCCCGTGTGGCCTGGGCTTCGATTCGGTCCCGACAAAATCTTCCGCGGTTTGGCTCATTCCCCAGACGCTGGCATTACGCTTGCGCGCCGTACGAAACAGTTGGACCACTTCGGGCGCCAGCACCGGAGAATCAAGCAGGAACCAACACTCATCGAGAACCGTGATACTTCGTCTGCCCGCCTTGCCTGCGGCCCGTTGAGCAGTGGCGTGAGCAATGAGAAGGCTCATTGCTGTTTCGAGCCGCCGGTCATCGCTCAATTGCTCCACGTTGAAGAACAACCAGGGATTGTCGAGTGAGATCGTTGTGGGGCGGTCGAACAACTTCGAATACGCTCCCTTTTCGCCGGTCCAGCTGCGCAGCTTGATCGCCGCCAGGTGGGCTTCGTCCATCACGCGTTGGTTTTTTTCTTCGTCACGCCATTGGGACAGTTCATCGCGAAGGTCGGAGAATGTTGGAATGGGAGTCGAGGGCCGGATTGCCGCCCTCTTATAGGTTCGAAGAATGGCCTCGGTGATCAGGTTGTCAAGAAGTTGCGTGTCTTCGGCCCCGCCCTCACCGAGCATATGGCGCGTCAGATTTTTCAGAAACGCGATTTGATCCTTGCTCGGCTCTTTGTCACCTTCGGGCAGATCCCAGGGATTGATTGTTTGGTCGCTATCGAGCGACATCGTGATCATCCGTCCGCCCATCAACTCAACCAGTGGCCGATACGAATCACCACGCTCAAGAATCGAAATCAGCGGGTTACTCCGGGCGGCCATGAGAAGAAACTGTTGGACCATGACGGTCTTTCCACCGCCAGTTTTCGCCATTACCAGCATGTTCGCGTCACTCAAGCCGGGATCAAACGGCGAGAAAGGAATGAGCTGGCGATACGGAGTTTCAAGCAGGAACAAGGGCGACCGCGGTGTTCCTCGCCAAGGTGTCTCGATCGGCACGAGATCCGCCGCGTTCGAGGTGAGCAGGTCCTGGTCTCGCTTGTCGGGCTCCGCCATGGCCGGCAGTGAACTGAAAAACAGGCGCTTCTTAGCTAACGACTCAACCACCGCCTTCGCGCCGTTCATGCGGGAAATTGCGTAGAGAAGCTGTTGGCGCTGGTTGTCAATAATCCGCTCGGATTGCTCCAGTTCCGTGGTCGTGATTGCTGGGCGGGAAGTGCGCGTTCCAATGACCAGGCTCAGCTTGGCCGTCTTGACCGAACTCGAAATGATGTCCTGTTGGACCCTGACCAGTTGGGACTCGGCAACCTGGGCTTCCACGTTGGTCCGAAATCCTCCGTTCGAATCGCGTTGCACAGCCTGCATCTTGCGCAACCGGCTCTTGTAGCCCTTGAGCACTTTCGCCTGGTCAGGAATGGTGATCTGCGCATTGACAATGAGCGGGAAATCCAGACCGACCAACTCTCTCAGGATTCCGGGGAAAGTTGCGTCCGGAAGTTCTTTCAGACTTACGAAGGAATAGAGAATTCCGCCGACGTTCAGATAGGAGTCCGTCTCATCAGCGATGCTTGTGTCAACGATCTGCTCGCGGGCGCTCCTGTATTCCAATTGCGCCTCGCCGCGCCTGTACGGCCGTTGATCTGGAAACAATGGATTGAGCGCTCGTTTTGCTTCAAGAAACAGATCATCGTCGTTCAGCCGACGCGCGCCGAGATCTGCGGCTTCGAGCGTCGTTTCTAGCCCGCGTAGCAAACTCTCGAATTCTGCCAGCAGTTGCTGATGCACCTGATGACTGCGCTCAATGCACTTCCGCGCAGATAAGCTGAAGGGGTTGCCCGCCGGCTTGAGCGGTTTACCCGAAATACGGCGATGAACGACCGGGTCCCAGACGAAGTACACATGCAAGAGAGGCCGCATGTAGTGGCCGTTCACCTCTTTCGTTCGCCATCGTTCAACGCGCAGTTCATCGAGTGCAATTACCTCTGCCCGTTCAGATTGTTGGGCTTCGGCATAATGCTCAAGCAGATCTCCGAGGTCCTCCACCACCTCGTAGCGAAACTGTACTCTCATGCTCTGTTCCGGCAGGGAGCGCAGTAGCGCCTCCAGCATCAACTTCCCCCGGTCACGGCCTTCGTCGCTCGCAAAATACGATGCCAGACCTTTCAACTCGTATCCCGCGACAAAGGCGCCGTTGGTGCGAACGACGACGTTGTCTAGGTAGTCTCGGACCGGAAGTTGCTCACACAATGCTGGATCGCGGAGTTTTCGTTCGTGTTGTTCAAGCGTGAGCGGCAACTGTCATTCCTCCCTCAGATACGCCGACCGGATTTCGCGGTCGTGTGCCAGCGCGCAGTAGGCATGCGGTTTCATGTACCAGCAGGCAAGATCGCGAACGTAGCCCCGCGGCTTGCCATACTTGAAGACCATCAGCACTGGAACCATCAGTAGCGGCACGCCATACTGGAGGACGAGATTCGTGGGCATTCCAGCGATCTCACCACCGACAAAATGGCCGAGGACGTTCATGATGGCTGCCGCGCCAAGCACGATGAACAGGTCCTCCAATTCCAGAAGCATGAATGTCACGCGCGTCTGTAAGTTGCGATGCACGGGTGTCACCTGCAATGGCATCTCGTAGCTCCTTCCTAGCGCACTCCGGCCGTTCCGTGTTGAATCCAGAACTCTCCCAAGCGCAACAGCCCCGACAGTCCGAAACAGCACATCGCTGCGACCAGGTTGCGCACCCAGGCCTGGCCAATCGTCATGCGCTCCAATAACCCTGCGAAGTGCACCGCCGCAAGCACGACCTGGCCAGCCCCATAGAGTGGCAGCAGAACGTTCCCAACCCAGTTCACAAGTGTCAGGACGGAGATCCAGTAACGGTCTGGATTGTTCCAAGCCGCTTGGTTGCTGAACGACTCCATGACGCGCAACAACCCAGAGCACATCAAAGAAGCTAGCGCCGCGTAACCGAGGTGCTGGTACGGGTGCGCCTTGCTGAAGCGGTAAATCGCAGCAGCGGCGAACAAACCTGCCATGGTCGGCATGATGACGTTGCCCAGCCAGTTCGTCAGGTTGAGCAACCCATTTGAAAGATTCACGGGATCACCTCCAATCCTCATCAGCCGGCCATGGCCTGCACCAGCTTCCAAATGGCCGAAACACTCAAGAAAGCAAGACCCGATCCCACCAGCGGCATGAATGGCCGATGGCGCGCGTAGTTGAAGATCGCTCCCACAATCGCCAATCCGGCTGCTTCCGGCAGGATCGTCCCCGCGAGAAAATTCCAGGCTGCGGTCAGCATGTCCGTGGTTGCGAACTCTGACCCGCTATTCCAACTCTGGAAGAGCTGGACTGTGCCGGACGCAGACAGCAGAAAAATGGCAGAGACGATGGACCCGAGGGGGCTGTACCCCTCGGCCGCATCGAGCGCCGCTTTCAGCACGCAGAAAGCCGCGAGCACGGGAGTCAACCGGGCAACCACGATGTTCGAAACAAAACCGCTGAAGCTCGTTTGCAAGCTCGCGACCCAGGAGCTGCTGATGCCTCCGCCTTGCGAAGGCATAGCGATGCCCTGCGCCGCAAACCAGGAGAGCAACTGCGGAAGCGTCAAGAGAATGACCGACCACAGGGCCCATCTCTGGAACCTTCCGCCCGCCTGGACGTTCACGCCGCCTTCCTGCCGCAATGCGATTCCAGCCAGCACCATCGTGCAGATGGCTGCAGGAACTGCCATGTTGAATAGCAGTGTCAGCAGATCGACGATGATTTGGGGCAGCGTCATTGCCTGAGCACTCCGTCGTGAGCGTTCCTACTGCACGCCCGCCGTACCGTTCTGAATCCAAAACTCGATCAGGCGAGTGAGGCCGGAGATAACCAGCAATCCGGCCGCTGTTACCGCCCATCGCGCAACACCGCGCCCCTGGGAATAGGAGACGACTGCCATGACCACCGCCAGCGCCGCGCCGACGGGAGAGATCACATTGCCGACCCAGTTCACGAGATTAAGAACCGTTCCTTCGGGTTGGGCCGCAGTTTGACCCTGAACGGCCTGCCCTGTGGCAGGCTGCGTTCCCAGGTTCTGGGCATGAGACCCCAGCGGATACAACTGCAATGAACAAATCGCCAGGACATAGACGAGAGCGAGGCGAAGGCGGGTGTTTCTCCAATCTGACGATCTCATATGCTCCTCTCCTGCGGTTGTATTGCGATCGCGCGGGAGTTTGATTTCCGCGCTGCAGGCGAGAACATACGGGCATTTCAGATTTCGGGCAAATCAGGCCGGCGCTTGGAACTCCCTTCAGAACCGTGCCGCGAGCCTGCAGTTTGCCGAATAGCGATTCGAATCTTCGAGAGCATTGTGACGCCCATTGATTTCAAAGGCTGGGGTTCGCAGTGGAGTTAATCGTGCGCGCGGGAGCAAAGGAATTATGAGATGAACAAATGTTTGAGTTTGGTGCATCTCACAAGCAGAATTGGAATCTCAATCAAGTGGTTCGGATGAGTCCACTTCATGGCTCCTCGGATGCCCAAAACCTGACCTTGACCCGCCGGGCACCAAGTCGGTCTCCGTCCGTCTGATACTCATAGCGGCACCACGTTCTGCATTTGAGGCTCAACTTCCGGGCCGGCAACCACTTGCCCAGGGCACTTTAGCTGAGGCTTCCTAAGTCCGTTTCTGGATAGTTTCCGGTTATGCCGACGATCATATCCAGAATCGTTGCATTTGCTGGAATGTAGGGTGCGGTCGTTAAACACCTCCCTTCCTATTGGATATCAAAGGCAGGATGAGGGCCGCCATAGATCCCACGCAAAGATTTCGGCTCGTACCTGTCTAGGTCCGACATGCCGTAACGCTCAGCCGCCTCGGCGGTGATGATCGTTTTCCAGAGAGTGTCAGCAGCTGGGGATCATCATAGAGAGCGGGGATAACGCGGCCGCTCAAGTCTGTAATCAGGCAAATGAAATCTCGCTGACTCCCCAGAAGTCTTAGTGCAAGTCAGTTCCGCGGAAGTATCGAGCCTCCTGGCGTCTTCTGCTGGCAAGGTGGCGATCCAGGCAAACCATCGGCTGCCTCGTCGATTTTAGGGAACGATAACCTCCTTTATCATTCACTATCTGGGTTGGCAAGCGGGCAACAAATTCGGGTCGTTTGCCCCAGACAGCGACCATCCCCTCACTTGTTTGCTCCCGCGAAATGCTCCTAGTGGCATTTCCAGACCCTAACGTTTGTCGGTATTAATGCGACGGACGACGAATAAGCTCCGATTGCCCGTCATCCCAGCACAATCTGATGGAAGCGTCCACTCGCCGGTGCCCGGGCGGTGAGCAAGTTTGGCGACATAGTTCTGTCACAGTGTGGCCCGGCGTGTGTCTAACTCATCAGAGGAGACACGAATATGAACGTGAATGAACTCCAAGTCTTAGCAAAGCAGTTCGCCGACGCTTTCGATCAGCGCGACCTCAAGACTTTCCTGGGGATGCTTTCCGATGACCTGGAGGTGTTCGACCACGATCCGTACCGATTCGACGGCAAGCCGCTCTTCGCCAAGTATCTCAACGAGGTGGTGGAGGACTTAGCCTCAGCGAGCTTCGGCTTCCGGCAACCATCGTGCCGCGTGTATGGCGGTACCGTCGGTATCGTAAATGCCCACGACATGTTTACGGGAGTAACGAAAGACGGCAAGACTCTCTCGATCGATGGCCGAACTACCTTGGTCTTCATCAAACAAATCGGGCAGTGGAAGATTGTGAGCGCCCACTTCTCTGCAATGCCCAAGGCTCTCTGAGAAGCGAGCCAGGGCATATGGGCGCTTGGAGGTGCACCATGACTATCAATAATCCGCTAGCAGATAACTCCCCCGACCACGAGGACCAAAGCCTTGTTCTACGCGCCCGTTCGGGAGATCGCCAGGCGCTCGAAGACCTGGTCCAGCGGCACCAAACGTGGATCTACAACATCGCCATTCGCATGCTCCACCATCCGCAGGATGCCGAGGACGTGATGCAAGAGATCCTCATCAAAGTACTCACCCGGCTCTCGTCGTTTGACGGTCGGAGCAGCTTCCGCACCTGGCTTTACCGCATCGTGGTGAACCACGTGCTCAACATGAAACGCGGGCGGGTAGAGGTGCAGCATGAGTCCATCGATTTCACTGCCTACGGCGCGGCGCTCGACGCTACGCCGGATTTAGAGTTGGCCGATCTCAAGGTCACGCCGGCGGAGGCTGACCTGCTCGTAACGGAGGAGATGCTCTCCTGCACCTTGGGAATGCTCCTTTGCCTTGATCGTGAACAGCGCTTGACCTTTATCCTCGGTGCGATCTTCGAGTTAAGCGACACCGTTGCTGCTGAGGTGTTGGAGATCACTCCCGACAACTTTCGACAACGCCTGGCCCGTGCGCGGCGAGACTTGCGCAACTTTATGAACGACAAGGGCGGACTGGTGAACCAGGCGAACCCCTGCCGGTGTGCCAAGAAGACGCGTGGCTTCATAGAGGCAGGCTACGTCGATCCCGAGAATTTGTTGTTCGTCCGCGAACGAATAGGCGAGGTGCGGGAAGCCGCACCGAAGGTGCGGGAAGCCGCACCGAAGGTGCATGAGGCCCTCAGCACCCTGGATGACAAATGCGCGAAAATCTTCCGCGAACATCCGTTCTATAAGGCGCCAGATCTCGCGCCCATGCTGCGGCTCCTCGTCGCGAGGACGCATATCACAAACTGAACGGCAACAACCCGCAACTGCTTCGCCAAGGTGCGCTGAGCGTGGCCGCGCCAGGCGCGGATCCGCGGGGCTGTCAACAGTCAAACGAAAAGAGGAAAGCCATGATTGACCATATTTATCTCCCCGTCTCTGAGCTGAAACGGTCGACTGAATTTTACAAGAAGATGCTTGGGCCGCTTGGCATCGACATGCCCTACAAGTTCGATCAACTGCACGGTTTCGCGATCAATAGCGATCCGGGTTTCTGGCTGAAGAATGGCGAAGTCGTCAAAGATCTTTACGTCGCCTTCACCGCCAAGAGCGCGGACGCTGTCCGGGCCAGCTACAAGGCGGCGATAGACGCGGGAGCTACTTCAAACAAGGAACCGAGCCTTCGGCCCGAATGGCGTGCCGACTATTTCGCGGCAAACATCGGCGACCTGGACGGATACAACATCGAGATTGCCTATAAGCCTTGGCTCTACAAATAAAAGGTACGAGCCATCTACCCATCTGAGGTCAGCCGACACCGGCCGGCTAGAACAAAGAAGCACATCATGAAACGACTCGACAATAAGGTGCGATAGTGACAGGCGCTTCAAAAGGAATCGGAGCAGGCATTGCAAGAGCTTTCGGCGCGGAAGGCGCGGCGGTGGTTGTGAACTATGCGCGCGATCATGAAGGCGCGGAGCGGGTGGTGCGCGAGATCACCGGCAAAGGTGGACGCGCCATTGCCGTGCAAGGCGACGTGGCGCAGAGGTCGGACGCACAACGCCTCGTCGCGGAGGCGGAAAAAGCCTTCGGCCGCCTCGATGTACTCGTCAACAACGCGGGCGTCTTCTCGTTTGCGCCCTTCGAGCAGTTCAGCGAGCAGGAATTTCACCGTCAGTTCAACACGAACGTGCTCGGCACGTTCCTCATGATTGAAGCCGCTTTGCCGGTCTTCGGGGCGGAAGGCGGCAGCATAATCAACATCGGATCGGAGGCCAGTGTCACTGCCTACCCGACCCTTTCGATCTACGTGGCGTCAAAGAGCGCTGTCAATGGCTTGACGCGCGTGCTCTCAAAGGAGTTCGGCCCCAGAAAAATACGCGTTAACGCTCTCAATC
>Ga0210395_10002987_pt1 | contig 13042 bp, 15 predicted proteins | sample IncBWH4OmetaG_FD_150861 | JGI IMG/M metagenome (GOLD analysis project Ga0210395, IMG submission 150861) | Forest soil microbial communities from Barre Woods Harvard Forest LTER site, Petersham, Massachusetts, United States - Inc-BW-H-4-O ...
CGGAGATAGCTGCGTGCCGCTGGCTCCCCGACAGCGAGCTCGCGGTTTACAGCGGGGAGTATGGGCGCAACAGTTTCGCCGGCGGCTTGCAGTGGTATCGGCGCGGCACGACAGGGCTCGACACGTCAGAGCTACAACTGTTCGCTGGCCGTACGATCGACGTGCCGTCGATGTTCATCGCCGGCAGCAGCGACTGGGGCACCTACCAGCGACCCGGTGCGTTCGAACGCATGCAGGAGTCAGCCTGCACGCGCATGGTCGGTTGCCACCTGCTCGATGGCGCCGGACACTGGGTCCAGCAAGAACAGGCTGAAAAGGTCAGTGCACTGCTCGTGGAGTTCCTAATGTCATTGCGAGAAGCGTAGCGACGAAGCAACGTCCATCGAATTGAGCCAGCGTCAGGGTGGACGCCATCCACCCACCCCTCTACCAATGGCTCAACAAAGGGAGGACACCGGTTTATGCGTGCCAAGCTTCGTCGCCGCTCGTTCCTTGCCGGGACCGCCGCTGCCGCATTGCCGATGCCCGCCATCGCACAGAACAAGCCGGTCCGCATCGGCCTGCTCACCGTCAAGACCGGCCCTCTGGCACAGGGCGGCATCCAGATGGAGCAGGGCACCAACCTCTTCCTCAAAGACCGCAACAACATGCTGGCCGGTCGCAAAGTCGAGCTGATGGTTGGCGACACCGGCGGCAATCCCGCAGGCACCAAGACCAAGGCGCAGGAACTGATCGAGCGCGACAACGTCGATATGATCTTCGGCCCGCTTGCCGCCTTCGAACTGCTCGCCATCAGCGACTACGTCGCAGCGCACAAAACGCCGATTCTAAGCTTGGCCGCGGCCGAGGACATGTCGCAGCGCAAACCCAACCCGTATTTCGTGCGAGCCTCCGGCACTTCGGCGCAGAACATGCAGCCGCTCGCCGACTTCGCCGCGAAGGAACTGAAGTACAAGAGCGTCATCACCATCAGCGAGGACTTTGCGTTCGGCTACGAACAGATGGGCGGATTCCAGCGCGTGTTCGAGGATGCCGGCGGCCACGTGGTGAAGAAGCTTTGGCCTCCCATCGTCACTCCCGACTACACGCCCTACATCGCCCAGCTCAGCGGCGTCGATGCGGTAGTGCAGGGCTTTGCCGGCTCCAACCCGCTCAAGTTCATGAAGCAGTACAAGGACGCCGGTGCCACTCTGCCAGTGCTCGGCGGCGGTACCGCGGGCGACGATGCGCTGCTCAAGAGTTTCGGCGACGAGGCGATCGGACTGGTCACGGCGTCCGCCTACAGCTCCGACCTCGATACCCCGGTGAACAAGCAGTTCATCGCCGGAATGGTGCGCGACACCGGCGCCATTCCGGGCTTGTATGCCGCCGGCATGTACATCAACGGCATGGTCGCCGAGGCAGCGCTGAAGACGACCGGCGGCAACACCGACGACAAGGAGGCGCTGATCAAGGCGATGCGCGCAGTGTCGCTCGAGGACTCGCCGCGCGGCCCGTTCCACTTCGACCACTTCGGCAATGTCGTCGGCAGCGTCTATATCCGCCGCTTGGTGAAACAGGATGGAAAGCTGGCACAGCGCACCATCAAGACCTACCAGAACGTCAGCCAGTTCTGGACCTTCGACGAGAAGTGGTTCCTCGCCCAACCTGTCTATTCGCGTGACTATCCGCCCCTGAAAAGCTGACGAACCTTCGGTCGTGAACCTCTGGCTGATCCTGTCGGTCAATAGCGTCACGCTGGGCGGGCTGCTGTTCCTGCTGTCCGCCGGTTTCTCGCTGATCTTCGGCCTGATGCGCATCCCGAACCTGACGCACGGCTCGATGTTCATGTTGGGCGCGTATTTTGGCGTGACCTGCATCGCCTGGGGTTTCGGCTTCTGGACTGCCGCGGTGGCGGCCGGCCTCGGCGTCGCGCTGTTCGGCGCCATCATCGAGCGGTTCGTGCTTCGCCGCCTCGCAGGCGCGGAACTGGCGCAGGTCCTCGTCACACTCGGCCTTTCGTTCATGGTCGCCGACGTCTGCCTGATGCAGTGGGGCGGCGATCCGATCTCAGTGGAAACGCCGCCCGCGCTGCGCGGCGCGACTGCGGTGTTCGGCCTGGCGTTCCCGACCTATCGGCTCGCCATCATCCTGATCGCCGCGGTGATCGCTGCGGCGTTGTGGCTACTGATGGACCGCACCAGACTCGGCGCGATGATCCGCGCCGCGGTCGATGATCCCGCCATGGCACGCGTGGTCGGCATCCGCGTGTCGCATCTGTTCACCATCGTGTTCGCCTTAGGCGCCGGACTCGCCGGATTCGCCGGCGTGATCGGCGGTCCGATCCTGTCCGTCTATCCCGGCCTCGATCAGGACATGTTGCCGCTTGCCCTGGTCGTGGTGATCCTCGGCGGCTCCGGCAGTCTGCTTGGATCGCTCGCCGGCAGCTTCGTTGTCGGCTTCCTCTACAACTTTGGCCAGGTGATGTTCCCCGAGCTCGCCTACGTCGTCCTTTTCCTGCCCATGCTCATCGTACTCGTGGTGAGGCCACAGGGCCTGTTCGGCCGGGTCACGCTGTGAAGCGTCTGGCGCTTGCAATCGCATTGCTGCTGCTGGCGACGGTACCCTACTGGATCGGCAACAGCTACTACATCAACGTCGCCACGCAGATCCTTATCTATGCAGTCCTCGCGCTCGGGCTGAACGTGCTCGTGGGATATGCCGGACTGGTGACCCTTGGTCACGCCAGCCTGTTCGGCATCGCCGCCTACGCCGGCGCAACGCTGATCAATGCGGGCCAAAACCAAATCGTCGTGGCAATCGGCGCGTTGCTGGCGACACTGGCGGCGACCGCGATATTCGCCCTACTGGCACTGCGCGGCACGGGTCTCGGGTTCGTCATGATCACCGTGGCGCTCGGCCAGATCGTCTGGGGCATCGCCTATCGCTGGATCAGCCTGACCAACGGCGACAACGGCATGTCGATCAGCACACGGCCAAGCCCGTTCGGTCTGTCGCTCGCATCGGCCGATGCGTTCTACTGGGCGACGCTCGTCGTGTTCCTGAGCGCGGTCGGCGCCATGGCGATCTTCGTCGCATCGCCGTTCGGCGCAGCCGTACGCGGCACGCGCGACCAGCCAAGACGCATGACCGCGCTCGGCTACAATGTGTGGCTGACGCGCTTCCTTGCCTTCCTGTTCTCTGGATTCTGGAGCGGCGTCGCGGGGTTGCTGTATCTCTACTACAACCAGTTCGTCAGTCCGCAGACCGTCGCGCTGAGCGCATCTGCCGAGGCGCTGCTGATGGTGATCGCCGGTGGCACCGCGACGCTGCTGGGTCCGATCGCCGGCGCGGCGCTCGTCATCGTCATGAAGGACGTCGCCAGCGCCTACATCGAACGCTGGAATTTCGTCCTCGGCGCCATCTTCGTGCTGATCGTCGTTTTCATGCCGGAGGGCCTGGTTCCCGGCTCGGTGCGCCTGTGGCGGTGGGGGATATCGCTGTTGCGTCCTCAGGCCCCGCGCGTGCTCCAGCGCGAGGATAGCCGTTGACCGCGCTCGAGCTGCGTGATCTCAACAAGGCGTTCGGCGGATTACGCGTCACGGTCACGGTGAACCTGGCGGTGGAACCCGGCGAGCGACGGCTGATTATTGGACCGAACGGCGCCGGCAAGACGACGCTGTTCAACCTGGTAACGGGCGAGCTGCGCGCCGACTCCGGGCGCATCATGCTGTTCGGCCGCGATCTCACCGGGATCGCGGCGCGGCGGCGCACTCATCTCGGACTGGCGCGCACCTATCAGATCATCACGTTGTTCCCGGGCGAGACCTTGGCGCGCAACATAACGTTGTCGCTACTCGGCCTGTCGCACCTTCGCTGGAACCCACTTGTCCGTCTGAATGGTCAGCGCGATCTGCTGGACCAGGCGCATGAGGCACTGGTGCGTGTCGGGCTGGAACATCTCGCCGATCGGCCCGTGGCGCAGACCTCCTATGGCGAACGCCGTCGTGTCGAGATCGCCATGGCGCTGGCGCAGAACCCTAAGGTATTGCTGCTCGACGAACCATTCGCCGGCCTGTCGGTCGAGGAACGCCGCGACGTGCTGTCCATGATCAGCAGCATACCGCGCGACGTGACCATCGTGATGATCGAACACGACATGGATGTGGCGCTGGAATTCGCCGAGCGGATCACCGTCCTGCATTTCGGCCAGGTGATCGTCGAGGGCACACGCGCCGAGGTGGTGCAGCATCCGCGCACAAGGGAGATCTACCTTGGCGACTGACGCGTTGCTGCTGAGCGACATCGATGCCTATTACGGCGACAGTCACGTTCTGCATCGCGTCTCGCTGCGCCTGGGCGAAGGCCGCCTACTCGGCCTGCTCGGTCGCAACGGCGCCGGCAAGTCGACCTGCATGGGTGTCGCAGTGGGCTGGCTGCCGCCGCGCAGCGGCACCGTCAGCGTGCGTGGTGCATCGGTGACCGGCCGTGCGCCCGAAACGATCGCCGCGCATGGCGTGGCACTGGTACCACAGGGCCGTCGCATCTTCCGCAGCCTGACGGTGCGCGAGAATCTCGCGGTCGCAGCGCGTCGCCCACGCGATCGGGGTGCCGCGCCGTGGGACTTTGAGCGGGTCTGCGCGACCTTCCCGCGACTGAGCGAGCGTCGCGATCAATACGCCGGATATCTGTCAGGCGGCGAACAGCAGATGCTGGCGATCGCCCGCGCCCTGATGTCGAACCCGCGCGTGCTGCTGATGGACGAACCCTCGGAGGGTCTGGCGCCGCAGATCGTCGCCGAGGTGATGGCAACGATACGTCAGCTCAAGGAGCATGGACTGTCGATCGTGCTGGTCGAGCAGAATGCCAGGCTGGTGTTCGACGTCGCCGACGACATCGTGATCCTGAACAGCGGCCGCGTCGTCGTCGATGACACCGTTGCTGCGCTGAAGCGCGACGGTGTCGACCTGCACCAGCACCTGGGAATCTACTGACCAAGCGTCACGTCGTAACCGCCCGGTCGTACAGCAGCACCTGCGCATCGGGTCGAAATCGCAGCAGCAGATCCATATGTCGTATGTTACGGCTGATCAGCACCGCTTCTGCCTCCACCGCAGTCAACAGCATCATGGCATCATGCAGGACAGCTCTGCGCGCCTCCCGTGCATGGCCTTGGGTCCGTGCCAGGATGCCGGCAACCACGGCTGCCTCGGTCCAAGCATCCGCGCTGGGTGCCACGATCCGCGTCGGCGCCATCCGCGACAAAACGTCGATCAGCGGCCTACGATGTCCCGCGGTCCGCGGATGCGCCGGATCGAGATGCCCCACGCTCACTGCCAGCTCGGCGCACGCGATCGAACAATGCAGCACGACATTCCGAGCAACCAATGTCGCGATCGCCGTCGGCAGACCCGGTGCCTTCAGCGCGTCGAGATACACCGTGGTGTCTAGCATCACCGGAGTTGCGGCGTCGATCGCTCTAGCATCGAACGCCAGGTTTGCACGTGCGCGATAGGCGAGCGTACGGGTCCAGGCCGCGGGGTCATGCCGGGCGAGCAGTTCACCCGGGTTAGAGGGCAAGCTCGAAATCTTGAGGCAAGCGTCCCGCCTGGCGTACCAGCCAAGCGCCGAAGTCGTCACCCGCCGCGATGATCGCAAGCGCCGCGTTGATCAGATCAGAGTCACTGCGCAGGCCAGTTCGGCGGCGAGCTGCGTCGACAAGACCTGGATCAACCCGAGTGCTCAGTTTCAGCGAACGGGCTCCTGCCAAAGTCCCCGAACGCTCAAGTTCCGCAAACGCGAATCTGAGCCGCAAATCCGTCAGAGGCTCGCCGCCGGTATCGCCGTCAGCCTGCTTGCGACCGCGGCGCACCCGCTTCCTCAACGTCGACGCACTCTTACGCGCAACGGGAGCAACCATCGTATAGTCCTACAAAATGGCAGCTTATGTAGGACACGAGACCCGAACTGGCAAGTGCGGGGATTTCACTCCCCCTCACTCCACCAACGCGGCAATTGCCGCCCGCAACTCCGCAATCCCCTCGCCGCTCTCGCTGCTGGTCACCGCCACGTCCGGATGTGCCGCCGGATGCGCGCGCGCCAACCGACGCACCTCGTCCGCCTTCCGCGCCAATGCCTCCTGCTTCACCCCATCGGCCTTGGTCAGCACAAGCTGGAACGTCACCGCCGCGCGATCCAGCAGTTCCATCACGGCGACATCCGCCGCCTTCACCTCGATCCGCGCGTCCAGCAGCAGCACAACGCGCCGCAGCGTCGGACGCCCGCGCAGGTAGTCGAACATCAACCCCTGCCAATCCTGCTTTACCGACCTGCCGGCGCGCGCATATCCGTAGCCAGGCATATCGACCAGCGTCAGCCGCCCACCAAGGTCGAAGAAGTTGAGTTGCCGTGTTCGCCCAGGCTCGCCCGACACACGCGCCAGTGCCCGCCGCCCGGTGAGTGCATTCAGCAGCGACGACTTGCCGACATTCGACCGTCCGGCGAACGCAACCTCCGGCCCCGCCGCCGGCGGCAATTGGTCCAGCCGCTGCGCCGCGTACACGAACTGGCACTCGGCGGCGAAGAGCAGCCGCCCCGCCTCGATCAGCGCGTCGTCATCCTCGGTCAGGTGCGCGCGAGTCCCGGGCGTGTCAGGTTCGTTCGCCGCATGATCAGCCATTGCTGCGCGACCGACAGCAGGTTGTTCCAGCTCCAATAGATCACCAGCCCCGCCGGGAAACGTGCCAGCATGAAGGTGAAGATCAGCGGCATGAACTGAAACAAGCGTGCTTGAACCGGGTCCGGTGGCGGCGGGTTAAGCTTCTGCTGCAGGAACATCGTGCAGCCCATGATCAGCGGCCACGCGCCGAGATGCAGGAACGGCGATATCGTCGTGGGATCGAACGGGATCAGTCCGAACAGATTGAAGATGTTGGTCGGATCCACCTGCGACAGGTCGTGGATCCAGCCGAAGAACGGCGCCTGCCGCATCTCGATGGTGACGAAGATGACTTTGTAAAGCGAAAAGAACACCGGGATCTGCACCACCATCGGCAGACAGCCGGACGCCGGATTCACCTTCTCAGTCCGGTACATCGCCATCATCTCTTGCTGCATGCGCTGCGGCTCGTCCTTGAACCGCTCGCGCAACGCCTGCATCTTCGGCGCCAGCAGCTTCATCTTGCTCATCGAGCGATACGAGTAGTTCGCCAGCGGGAAGAACAGCGCCTTCACGAGCACGGTAAACGCCATGATCGCCAGGCCAAAGTTCCCAAGCAGCCCGTTCAGCCAGTCGAGGCAATAGAAGATCGGCTTGGTCAGAAAATAGAACCAGCCGAAATCCACCGCCTTGTCGAAGTTCGGGATGTGGTATTCGGACTGATAGCGATCGAGCAGCCGCACGATCTTGGCGCCGGCGAATGCATGCGAGAACAGCGAAGCATCGCCGTTGGCCGGAATCGTCTGTGGTTCCTGGGTGATGTAGTCGACCTGGTAGTGGTCGCCATCCTCCGAACGATGCACGAAGTTTACCTTCGAAGCGACCGCCTGATCGGGTACCAGGGCGGCGAGCCAGTACTTGTCGGTGATGCCAGCCCAGCCGCCGGTTGCGGCCGCGCTGTACGCAATGCCATCCTTCTTCTCGCCCTCGCTCTTCGCCTTGGCGTACGTGGTCTCCTGTAGCGTGCCATCCACCACGCCCAACAGTCCTTCGAACAGGATGTAGTAGCCAGCCACCGCGGGCGTGTAGTCGCGTCGAACGCGCGCCCACGGAAACAGCTTCACCGGCGTGTTCGTCGCGTTCTTCACCGACTGCTGCACGCCGAACATGTAGTTGTCGTCGACCGAGAACTTGATCTCGAAGGTCAGACCCGCGCCATTGTCCCACGTAAGGGTGACTGGATTGCCGTCGGCCAAGGCCCCTCCGGAGCTGACCCACAAAGTGTCATTGTCCGGCAGCTTCACCTGTTCGCCGGGCCCGGCGCTCCATCCGTACTGAATATAGTAGGGCTGCTTCTCCGACAGCGGTTCCAGCAGCCGCACGTCCGGCGAATTGGGCGCCAGCGTCTCGCGATAGTCACTGAGCACCAGATCATCCAGCCGCGCGCCCAACAGGCTGATGGAGCCCCTAAGACGAGGCGCGGCGATCTGCACCCGCGGCACCTCCTTGGGCACCTTCGGCGTCGTCACTTCCGGAGCAGCCGTTGCCGGTCCGTTCGGCCCCTGCATCTGCGTGGTCTGACCACCGGCAACCTGCGGCGGAGGCTTGGGCGGCTGCGGCAGATGTGGCGCAATCAGCAACTGAAAGCCGAGCAGAATGGCCACCGAGATCGCGATCGCTATGAACAGACGCTGCTGGTCCATCACACCCTCGTCCCGCAGTCACAATCGGGCACCGGATCGTAGCCGCCTTCATGCCACGGGTTGCAGCGCAGGATACGCCGCGCAGCCAGCCCGCTACCCCGTGCCGCGCCGTGACCCCGGATCGCCTCGATCGCGTAGTCGCTGCAGCTAGGAAAGAACCTGCAATTGGCGCCGATCACAGGGCGGACTGTCCACTGGTAGGCGCGCACCGCGCCAATCGCGAGCTGAGCGGCTGGGCTCATGCGACCCCCGCTCTTGCCAACGCCCGGCGCAGATCCTCCTGCAAGGCCACGAAGCTTCGCTTGCGCGTCGCCTCCCGGCCAATCAACACGAGGTCGAAACCCGACATCGGGTGTTCATCCAGCACCAGTCTTGCGGCCTCCTTGAGCCGGCGGCGGGTTCGGTTGCGAATCACGGCATTGCCGATCTTCTTCGTGACGGTAAAGCCAAGCCGCGCTGGACCATGATCCTCTCGCGGCAGTGCCTGCAGCACCACGCCGGCCATCGCTGCCTTGCGTCCTTTGGCCGCGGCACGCAAGAACTCGGCACGACGTGTCAGGCGGCCCGAACCGGCCAAGTAGGCCCCCGATCAGGCCGACAGGCGCTTGCGGCCCTTGGTCCGCCGGTTGGCCAGCACTTTGCGGCCTCCGACGGTGGCCATGCGGGCGCGGAACCCATGCCGCCGCTTGCGGACCAGCTTCGACGGTTGATAGGTGCGCTTCACAGCCGGTTCTCCGATGGTGCCTGGATACCCGCCTCAGCGCGGGCGCGGGCGCCCAACCCGGCGCCCATCGCAGGCGGCGGCTTATAGGGGTGTGGCCAAAAGCCGTCAATCGCGCCTCGATCACAGTGCCATCCGGCAATCCATCCAGATTGTCACGCGACAGCCAGCGCAAAGCCACTACATGGTTCAGCCATGGGGACCGTGCGCCGATTCTGGCCCATCGCACTCCTGCTCGCGGCCATCCTGGCCGCCTGGGCTGCGGGGGCAACCCGGCAAATCAGCTGGGAATCCCTCGGACGCAACGAGGCCGTGCTGCTCGCCTGGGTCGCGTCACATCCGATCATGGCTCCGTCCCTCTATATCCTGATCTATGCTGGGGCGGTGCTGCTCTCGCTGCCGGAGTCAGCGGTGCTCACGGCCGCGGCCGGGTTGCTGTTCGGGACATTGTTCGGCGGCATTCTTGCGGTCGTGGGATCGTCCGCCGGCGCAATCGCGCTGTTTCTCGCCGTCCGATACCACCTCGCCGACGCCATTGCCGACCGCAGCGGTCGATTTCTCAACGCCATCCGTCTCGGCCTGCGACGCGATGGTTTCAGCTATCTGCTCGCCATTCGTCTGGTGCCCGCCTTCCCCTTCTGGCTCGTCAACCTCGGCGCCGCCTTGAGCGGAATGCGACTGCTGCCGTATGCCGCCGCGACCGTGATCGGGATCATGCCAGCCACCTTCGTCTTCGCCTCGATCGGAGCCGGCCTCGGCGATGTGCTAGCGACCGGCGGCAGTCCTGATCTCACGGTAATCTTTTCACCGCGCATTCTTGGGCCGCTGATCGGGCTTGCGGCACTGTCGCTGTTGCCGGTCGTCTGGCGTCGATGGAAGCGATCCAGTGCCTGATTTCGATCTGGCGGTGGTCGGCGCAGGCGCTTCTGGTCTTTCCATCACCGCCGTCGCGGCGCAGCTCGGCCTCCACGTGGTGCTGATCGAGCGTGACCGCATGGGCGGCGACTGCCTGAATTTCGGCTGTATACCCAGCAAGGCACTGCTCGCCGCTTCACACACCGCCCAGGCAGCGCGCGCGGCTGGGCGGTTCGGTGTCCGCCTGCCGGAACCGGACATCGACTGGCATGCCGTGCGCGAGCACATGGACGGCGTGATCGCCGCCATAGCACCCACGGATTCGGAGACCCGCTTCCGTGCGCTCGGCGCTACAGTACTCCGCGGCGAGGCTTGCTTCGTCGCCCCCGACGCACTGCTGGTCGATGGCCGCAGGATCACCTTCCGCCGCGCCGTCATTGCTGCGGGCAGTTCGGCGGCGGTGCCAGTAATACCGGGTCTCGAGCGTGTCGCTTTCCTGACCAATGCCACGATCTTTGCCTTGGCCGAGCGCCCTCAACATCTGCTGATCCTTGGCGGAGGACCGATCGGGCTGGAGATGGCCGATGCGTTCGTCGGCCTGGGCAGTCGCGTCACCGTCGTCGAGGCGGCGGCGATCGCTGGCAAGGAGGACCCCGAACTGGTTGCCGGCCTACGCAATTGCCTCACGCAGCGCGGCGTCACGCTACTGGAAGGCGTCGCGGTGGGTGCTGTTGAGCCTGGCCCCACGCTGCTGCTGGACGATGGCCGGCGGATCAGTGGCAGCCATCTTTTGGTCGCAGTCGGCCGCCGACCTAACCTTGAGGCGCTGAATCTCGCTGTGGGCAATGTTCAGACCACCAGGCTCGGGATTGCCACCGATCGCGGATTGCGCAGCCTGACCAACCGGCGCGTCTACGCGGTCGGCGACATTGCGGATCCGCGGGGTATCGGCCCGCGCGCCTTCACCCATGTCGGCTCCTATCACGCTGGTATCGTCATCCGCCGCGCCCTGTTCCGTCTGCCGGCCCGGATCGACTACGCCGCGCTGCCACGTGTCACCTACACGCAGACCGAACTGGCCCAGGTCGGCATGACCGAGACCGAGGCAATCGCCGCCGGCCATCGGGTCGCGATCCTGCGCTGGCCGCTCGCCGACAATGACCGCGCCACTGCAGAACGGGATACCGCCGGTTTGGTCAAGCTTGTCGCCGCGAAGGGCCGCGTGCTCGGTGCTGGCATCCTGGCGCCGAACGCGGGCGAGATGATCAGCCTCTGGACCCTGGCAATCGCGCAGCGGATGAAACTGAGCGCGCTGGCGTCGTTGATCGTGCCCTATCCAACGCGGACGGAAGCGGGCAAGCGCGCCGCTGGCAGTTTCTTCCTGCCCCGGCTGTTTGGGCCACGGACCAAGGCCTTGGTCCACCTTCTGGCCCGGTTGCCGTAAGCCGCCGTTTGACCCATTTTGCAGCTATGTCTGAAGCGAGCGCCGGGCCACCACGGGTCAGGCCACGCCAGAGCCTGTCAGGGCGTCTCTGGCTGATCGCCACGTTCGCGGTGCTCCTGAGCGAGATCGTCGTATTTCTGCCGTATATCGCCCACGAACGCTCCGCCTGGCTGATCGGCCGCCTCGAGGACGCGTCAATCGCCGCGCTCGCGGCATCCGGCGCGACGGCGGACGTCGGGAAGCGCGACGATCTGCTGCATCTGGCCGGGAGCGAGGCGATCCGACTCACCGCCTCCGGTAGCGCCGTGATAACGGTCGGTAACACTGCGATGGCGCCGGATGCCACGATCGATCTTCGGGCGGAAGCTCTGCCTGTCCGCATTCGGCGAGCGCTCCAGGCCGTCGTACTGTGGCGGAGCCGGTTGATGCACGTGGTTGGCGACAGTCCGTTCCACCCGTATTCAACGGCCGAGATATGGTTGAACGAAAGTGACCTCAATGACGCATTGCGGCACTTCACACGTGACTTTGCGGTCCTCGCGGCGCTGATCGCCGGAGTGACCGGCGGGCTGGTCTATTTGGCGGTACTGCTGCTGCTCGTCCGTCCGATGCGCCGGATCACCGGAAGCATCGCCGCCTTCCGCGCGGACCCTGAACGCACGACTCCGCTCGATCCCGACGAAGTCACAGTGCTCCCCAACGACGAGATTTCCGTCGCGAGCAGGGAACTCGCGGCAATGCAGCACGAGTTGCGCGCCGCACTATGGCGCAATGCCAGGCTGGCCGCTCTTGGCACTATGGTCGCCAAGGTTAGCCACGACCTGCGCGGCATCCTGACCCCGGCGCTGATGACCGCCGAGCGGTTGCAGCTGAACCCGGATCCCCGCGTGCGGCGTTCGGGTGAAATGCTGGCCCAGGTCGTCGACCGGGCGACCGAGCTTGTCAGGCGCACCCTGGACTATGCCCGCGAGGGACCCCCGCCGCTCCAACTTGCGCCGGTCGCGCTGGCGCCCCTCGTCAGCGAGGCAGCCGAGACGGTGCGGCCCCACGGCGGCAGCCTGCACCTTGAGAATGGGATCAATCCCACGACACTGGTGCGGGCCGACCGTACCCAGTTGTTCCGCGTTCTTACCAACCTGATGCGCAATGCCGCCGAAGCAGGTGCCCGGAGTGTGCGGGTGTCGGCACATCACAACAGCCCGACGTGCTCGATCGAATTCGCCGATGACGGCCCCGGCCTGCCGGAGCCGGTGCGCGCCGACCTGTTCCGCCCGTTCGCGGGCAGCACGCGGCGAGGCGGCACCGGGCTCGGTCTGGCAATCGCCCGTGATCTGATGGTAGCGCACGGCGGCGAGATCGAGTTGCTCAACACCAGCGCAACCGGAACCACATTCCGGCTCATCCTGCGGCTGGCCGAACCGGAGCGCCGAGCAGATGCCGCCCAGAACGGATCCCGCGTTGCCCCTGCAGCATCGGCCGATGTGTAGCCCGTCTTCGCGGATTCGCGGCACGGTCAGCTTCTGCCTGGGACCCGGCGCAGTACCTACAGTTCGCCAACGAGCGGCTGCGTCCCGCACGGGACCTGCTGGCCCAGACGCCGCTCAGTGCGCCCGCGCGCGTGGTGGATCTCGGCTGCGGGGCAGGGAACGTCACTGCAATCCTGCAACAGCGCTTCCCGCAGG
>Ga0210395_10002988_pt1 | contig 13034 bp, 16 predicted proteins | sample IncBWH4OmetaG_FD_150861 | JGI IMG/M metagenome (GOLD analysis project Ga0210395, IMG submission 150861) | Forest soil microbial communities from Barre Woods Harvard Forest LTER site, Petersham, Massachusetts, United States - Inc-BW-H-4-O ...
GTGATGCGCTCGGCGATCGGCACCAGCTCGGCCACCGCCAGTATCCGCGCGAGGCCTTCGCGCAACGCGGGGATCGTCGCCGCAGTTATGTAAGGCCGGCTGAGAACGTCGAGCAACTGCTGCTCGGTCGCGGCGGATTTCAGCAGGCCGTCATGCCGGTCGATCCAGCGGGCGACCAGGAACGGTAGCGAATTCTCCTTGAGGGCGGCGCTGACGAAGACGTTGGTGTCGACGACCAGCCTCATCCAGCACGCGGCTCGACTTCCTTCTGGGCCCGCTTGATGAGCCGGTCGATATCGTCATCGCTGAGGCCGGCGGCGATCACCAGCCGGCGCGATTCCTGCCGCGCCCTGGTCAGCCAGTCGTCCGGCTCGATCATGACCGTGACCATGCGCTCCTTGGTCACGCCAAGCCGTTTCAGCACGTCGGTGACCTGGCCGGCCGTGGTTTCGAAGACCTCGATCTCTTTGTCCGCCATTATCCGCCGCCTCCGCCCGTGCCCCGGAATCTAGGCGGTCGGCGCCCTTTGGTCAAATTGGCCCGGCCCTCGGTCAACATGCGCGTTCCAGCCTTCGGCCAGCGCAGGCACTAAACCTGCAACAGCCCGTCCCACGCCGTCGTATAGCAGGGCGACAGGTGCTCCCGCGGCAATTTCCACGGACGTTGCCGCCGGCCGCGGCGGCGAACGACGCTTTTACCGCCCGGCGGCTTGTTCCCGCGCCAGCTCCTCCCGGCAGACTTTCTCGAGCAGCGGCAAGTCGTCCTGCACGAGCTTCCACATCACCGGCGGCGCGATGCGTTCGTAATCGTGGCGCAGCACGTTGCCGATGCCGGCGACCTTGGGCCACGGGATTTCCGGATGGCGGGCCTTGAGTTCGTCGCTCAGCCGCCGGCTGGCTTCCGAAATGATCTCGACGCCGCGCTCGACCAGCCATCGCTTGCGCCAATCGGCCTCGAAGGCGTCAAGCGACACACCCGCGGTCTCGCTGCGGATGTTCTCGATCGCCTCGACGATGTCAGTGAGGCGCGCGGCGAGCGCGGGGGCGGCCACTAAAACACTTGCAGCGCCGAGGCTTCGATCCGCGGCCGCAGCACCTTGTGCAGGCTGTCGCGGGTCATGATGTCGGCCTTGCGGCCAAGGATGGCGGAGGCGCGTTCCTTCACCTCCATCAGCTCATAAAGGCCCAGCTTGCCCCGCTCGTAATCGAAGAACAGGTCGATGTCGGAATCCTCGACCGCCTCGCCGCGCGCCGTCGAGCCGAACAGGTAAAGATGCTCGACCCCAAGCTGTCGCAATTCGGCTTCGTGCCGCTTCAGCGTGGCGATGGCTTCGTCGCGTTGCATGGTTCAGTTATCCCGCAGCATCAAACGTTCGAGCGCAATCACTAGTAGAGCTATTATAGCACAATTTCGGTTGCGTTGCAGTCCCCTCGGAGGCGGCGCTTGCCCCCGGAATCTAGGCAACCTGTGCCCTTTGGTCAAATTGGGGGCGTGTCCCCGAGGGCCGCGCCCGACGGCAACGAGGTGGCCTCACGCCAGCCCCCGCCATGTTTCTCAATTCCTGAATTCAGTCGCGCGGCGGGAATTCCGCGTCTAGCAGCGGCCTGGCTCGTCGCGGCTATTCCCACGGGGGTTTTTGCAGCAGCAGCGTGCGCAACCTTGGGTTCGGTTGAGGCGGCGCGTCCAAGCAGCTCGACGAAACGCGCGTACGTCTCGGAATCTACGCGAAATAACGTGCGACCCAGCCGGGTCCCTTTGTTGGCGGGTTTATTGCTCATGACGGCAAGCTATACCTTGCGCCGTGCGCTGTCATCCGCGGGTCCTAGCCAGCGTGATCGAGCCAAAGGCAATGCGCGTCGGCACGGCCGTGCTTGTTCGTTGCTGCCTTTCATCGTATATGGGGACGTTACACTTGCCATAGATGCCGGCAGATATGGTATGCTGCTCCGCTCGAGGGTCTCGCATAAATGCGCGCTCCACTTTGCGGAGACAATCTCGTGCGGATCACCTTTTTGGATGAGGCTGGTCGCTCGCGCCAAGAAACAGTGATTGTCGTTGGCGGCATCATCATCAACGGTGACCGCACTTACCGTGCGATAGAGCAAGAAATTCGTGATATAGCCGTTGAATATCTACCCGAAGCCGACAGGCGCGATTTCGTTTTCCATGCGAAAGAAATATTTCATCGCACTAAATACTTCAAAGATCACCGTGTTTGGCCCCTGGAGCGCCGAACGCCAATTTTGCGAGCACTCGCAAGTCTCCCCAAAAAGCATGGGCTGCCGGTCGTTTTTGGGCATCTCGATAAAGCAGAATACCGGCGTGACGCACAACGCCAGATTGGAGACCACAGTACGCCAAGAACGCGCGATCAAGTTATTGATGTTGCGGAACACATGGTTGCTTTTGCTCGGGCCGAGATCGCCATTGAAAGGCAGATGCACCAATTTCCACGCAATGAGATTTGCATGCTTATTGCAGAAGATACAGATCGCGTTAAGAGGGCGGTCAAGAATGCGCACGCTATCCTTCGCGATCCTCGCGAGATAGCAAATAGCGGTTTCGCTGGGATTGATGGTCTTCCGCTAAAAAAGATCGTTGATACACCACACTTCGCAGCCAAAGCGGAATCAGCGCCGCTGCAACTGGCGGATGTTTGCGCCTACTTGATCCTGCGGCGATTTATGCGTCGCACCGAAACTCAAGAATTCTTCGAGCTTATTGCGCCTCAACTCACTTGGCGCGCCGTGGATTTCGGCGATCCGATGGGGACTGAGCAGTTGGGCGGAGGATCACTTTATTGAACGCACGATCCATCGCCCCTTCGCTTTCGTCAACTTCGACTTGGCGAGCCATCTCCTTAAAGCGCTTTAGCTGTTCAGGATCGTCGGGTGGTGGCTTTGGCTTGCGGGGCATGCTTCAGATGATAGCGCGCATATCATCGGCAAGGGAAGGCCTCGACCAAGGCGGCGTAGACAGCGGGCGCACCCCCCGCATTGTAAAGCTGTGGATTTCGGCGAATGAAGGCCGAAACGACCGCTTCAAGTTGCCCAACTGTCATCGTCGTCGGCAGGCACGGCAGTGGGATGCCTTCAAACCGATGCTCACGCAGATACGCGAGTATGTCCTTGACGCCCTCTACATAGCTACCGCAGTCAATTTCCTCGAAGGAACCAGCCGCAGCGCTGCATTCATAAAGCAGCCTCTGTGCGTCTTCCCACGGTTGGACGCGCTGCGCCTGCGCGGCGTGATGTATAAGCATCAAAGCGAGGCCGACAATGGCTAGAGAGTATGTGCCCCGCCCGCCAATTCGCCATGTCCTAACACCGAATCGCGGCCCATGCGTGCCGTTTTGCTCAGAATGCGGCAAGCGGATCACGACAACGGGCGCCATGGAGACACACAATCGACTTCGCGAATCGTGGCTGAGAGCCCTAATGTCTGCCCGACCCTGGTCCGCACAGCATCAAGCCAACTCTGGCAATCAGGAAGCGGGAGCAGCCATAGCCCTGTCGCCAATTCCTCCGCTGGCTTCGGGGGATGACCAACCCGACGCAAAAACTCGTCGAGATTCCGATGACCGCGTTCATCGTGAAGACGCAATATGACGTCGCGCATGAAATTCGCCCCTGGTTTGGTTGGCACCTTCCAGGATAGCGACGGCGGGGGCGGGCGTCACCGCTTGCCCCCGCCGATTAGCGGCAATTCGAGTTGGCGCGAATCGTCAGTCACGGATTCGGCCCGGCGCTCCCGTCTGCGCCTAAAACGGGATTTCGTCTTCGCTTTTCCGTCCGCTACGAGTTGTTTCGTAGGTCAGCCGTTTCCCCCTTGCGGCTTTGATCGCCCGATCAGAGCGATCTACGTCATCGACCCCGAGTTTGATCCGGTTGCTGTAGCGGAAATCGAATTCGGCGAGGTAGCGGTGCAGGTGTGCCTCGCTGACGTGGAAATAACACCCGTAGATGCCGCGCTTCAACAGCGAAAAGAAGCCTTCGACCGTATTGGTGTAGGCTTTAGTGCCGTCATCGAGTCTGCGCACCCACTCCTCTCTTCCGTGATCCACGGCGTCATGACCAGCAAAGCGCTGACCGATGCGGCGATAGGCGCGAAGCTCATCCGTCATCAAGCGGCTTTTGACGTCAGCGGCGTCGAAGACCACGCCACGCAGAGTAGCCGCGGTGACATTCTCAACCTTCCGGGAGCGGGCGCGGCCGCCCCGTTCAACAAGGGTGACGACTGGCACACGATCGCTCCCGGACCGCCGCTTCTGCCACCCATGCTGGGGATGCAATATCCAGGTCGGGCCACCTTCCTTGTAGACGGTATAGGTCTCGTCGCTCTCGATAATTTGGCCTTCGCCACCAAGTGGCCCCGACCCGCTTTCGTCCATCGTCAACCGTATACGGTGCATCAAGAACCACGCAGTTTTCATCGAACCGCCAAGCGTGCGCTGTATCTGGCGCGTCGAGATGCCTTTCTTGGAAGAGCAAATCAGGTAGATTGCCTGCAACCAAGTCGAAGTAGTGCGCCATCTCTGGCAGTTTGGGAAACCGGCCAAGCTGGTGTTGCCCACGGCGGCACCAGCTATCGAAATGCCACGGCTGCTGGCCCGGGTTACGATTAGCGTCAAACAGGGCGAAGATCGGCTCCTGGTTTATCGTCACGAGGCCCGTATTAAATACGGTGCTCTGGCCATCGGGTGCTGTCGCGATCTTGTCCTCCTCAGCGAGCCTCCCGTACGTGTAAACTAAGTAGTTGAACAAGATCGGCTTCGGGCGATCAGAGGGAGTCCGCTTGTACTCTCAGTCCTCAGGTTCCGCGAGTGCTGAGAGGGTCTCCAGCTTTTGCTGGAGAAGACCGAGATACGCAAAGTCGAGCAACTTATCAGGCCAGTGGGCCATAATTTTCACTCCACGATTAGTTCGAAACATATGATTAATTCCTGACGATCTCACGCCGGGGGGTGGCGTCTTTCTGCGCCCGTGCCGTGTCTCTGTCAAAATTCCAGGCGGCACCCGAGGAGTCCTCCGTTGACGGCGGGGGCGACTGTGCTACATCCGAGACCGGACGGTGAGACGATGTTCATAATCGCGCAATTGCCGCTGGCTGACTTTCGACCACTCATCACCGGAGGAAAGGGTCGCCTCTCTGTTCCCGACTGGTCATCGGACAATCTTGATTCGGGATTCGTCAGAGGCTTCGGGAAAATATCCGCGCGAAATGGTTCCGGCCTCGGCTTGGGAGGCGAGGACTCCTTCGCCGACGTCAACAACGCGCTCCGCATCGAGCGAGTGGAATTCCGTCAGTCAGAATGGAACAGGCCCCTCCCGATCGCGCTATGGTTCCGCCGATTTTACTACGATGGGCAGATCGCCGGTCGCTTCGAAATCGGCTTCATGGTGCCCGAAGATGATTTGTTAGCCCGTTTCAAAGACCAAGCAGTCGAACCCTCGTCGATCGCCCAGGCGATCCTATCAACGAATGTTCTAGTACGCTCTGTTGACGGCTCGACTCGGGCGGCAACGTTGGCTAACTGCTCTGACGCCTTGGGCTTGGCGTACGTTGCCAGCACCACCCGAAATGACGCCCTGAGCGAATTTCCGATCGCGGAGACTTATGGCCTCGAGGTCTGCGTAGGAAAGCCGAATTTACATGTTCGCGTCCCCTCGGCGCTCCAAATACAGACCAGCAGGGATAGGCGCTATCTCAACGCGGGAGGTGATCCAGAATTTTTCATTACATCGGCCCGCGGTTCTCAAATACGGAATAACGTCTTCGTCCAGGCATCAGGCCAAAAGGTGCAGGAAGAATCCGCGAGCGAGCGTATCACCCGTTCTATTTGCCCATCTCAACTCTATCCTATTCGCCCACTCTCATTTCGTAAAAACTGGCCAGTCGATCGGCGATTTCAACGCGCGCAATGTCTTGCGCCATGTTGTCACAAGGATGATCGACCGCTTCAGCCGCTTCGCACAGGTCGATGGCACCGTCGCAGACAAGGAATTCTCAGAAGGTATGAAGCTCTTTGCCAAAGCATACGCGGGTCGCGTAGACGATCTAGTAGACAAGCTTCAAGAGCTCTCAGCACAGTGGAACAAACCCACCACACTCGAAACATGCATGGCCTATTTCAAAGCCATCCAAGACGTGATCGTTACGACAACGACAAAGACGATAGTCGAGACCGCTATGAGGATTAGATAGGTTTGAAAGGGTCGGGCAGCGCCGAACGCTTAGCCCTTCTATCCCGTTTGGCGGCGAACCGCCGAAACCAGTCGACATAATATACTCGCTTCGCCTGTTAACGTCAAGAATTCACAACCTTCCAGCCATCAGGTTATGTTCCCCCATGTGTGGCCGCCTCCGCCTTTCCTCCGATGTCAGCGAGATCAAGATCGCGTTCCGAATTCCGCCGGAGCGCCCGACGCCGAATTTTCCGCCGAGCTGGAACGTAGCGCCGACCGACACCCTGCCGGTCGTGCGCTACGACACCAAGGCCGGGCAGCGCAGCCTCGACATGCTGCGCTGGGGCCTGATCCCCTACTGGGCCAAGGACATCAAGGTTGGCTTCGCCAACATCAACGCCAAGGCCGAGGGCATCGATAGCAAGCCGGCGTTCCGCAAGGCGTTCGAGCGGCGTCGCTGCCTGGTGCCGGCCGACAACTTTTACGAATGGAAAAAAACCGCGACCGGCAAACAGCCCTATGCCCTGGCGCTCGCCGATCGCGGCATCATGGCGCTCGCCGGCGTGTGGGAGAACTGGCACGCGCCCGGCGGCGAGTGGGTGCGCAGCTTCGCGATCATCACCACCACGCCGAACGAATTGTGTGCCGAAATCCACAACCGCATGCCGGTGATCCTCAAGCCTGAAACATGGCCGGCGTGGCTCGGCGAGGAACCGGCGGACGCGGCGGAATTGAAGTCGATGCTGGCGCCCTACCCTTCCGTTGAAATGACTTGCTGGCCGGTCAGCCCGCGTGTCGGCAACGTCAAAAACAACGATCCGTCGCTGATCGAACCGCTCGCCGAGATGGCGCACTAAGCCGGCGTCGACACCGCCCTATGGCGCGCACCGCCGCGGCGAAAGCCGCCTTGCCCGACTGGATACGCCCGCAACTGACGCAGCTCGTTAAAGAGGCGCCCGACGGCGATCAATGGCTGCATGAAATCAAATACGACGGCTTCCGCATGCATGCCCGTCTCGACCGCGGCGCGGTGCGGCTGCTGACCCGCAACGGGCTCGACTGGACCGCCAAATATCCGCAGATCGCGGCGGCCGTTGCGGCGCTCCCCGCGCCCCAGGCCTATCTCGACGGCGAATTGTGCGGCGTGCGCCCCGACGGCATCACCTCGTTCAGCATGATCCAGCTGGCGTCGGACGCCGGCAACGCCGCCGGCCTCGTGTTCTTTCTGTTCGATCTTCTTTATCTCGACGGCGAGGATCTCACCGCACAGCCGTTGATCGAACGCAAGGAACGGCTCGCCGGCTTGTTGTCGTCGACGGGATCGCCGTTGCAATACAGCGATCACCAGATCGGCCTCGGCCCCGCCTTTTACGAAATGGCCTGTCCCCTTGGGGTCGAAGGCATCGTCTCGAAACGCGCCGATGCCGCCTACGCGCCCGGCAATCGCGGGCACTGCACGTCATTCAGCATACCGATCGCAATTTGTCGTCGTCGCATACCCGTGGCACCCGCTTCACGGCCAACGCGTTCGCGTCTACGGCCGCCAGCGACGTGCCGGCCGTCAGATCCTTTACATCGAGGTGCAGCCAGGTCTTTCCCGAGAAATTCCAGCATGGATGTGCGATGCTGCGGTGTGCGCAACGATATCGTCGGGGCCAGCCAGGATTGCGGTCGCGGCCCTGACTGAACTTCGAGCGGTTCTCGACCTTTGTTCTACCGAGCGGCAGTCTGACCGATCATTGACCCCCGTGATGACGAAGGGGAGGTCAAATGAGACGTCACTCGCCCAATCAACTCGTTCTCGATCTCAATCGCGGCGACACGACCATGTCGCCGGCACCGGCGCCAGACGGGCTGCTGCCGGCGCTCGCCGAGCTGCTCCTCCAAGCTCTCGGCAAGCAAATCAAAGCGATCCCGACCCGACCGGAAACATGTGATGCCGCCGAAGATCACGTCTGATCATCTTGGGCGCGGCGCGGTGGTCTATATCCGCCAGTCTACCCCGGGGCAGGTCGCCGAACATACTGAGAGCCAGCGGCGGCAATACGCATTGGCTGAGGCGGCGCGAACGGTCGGATTCGCCTCCATCACCGTGATCGATGACGATCTCGGTCGCTCCGGATCCGGATTGGTCGAACGTCCCGGCTTTGAGAAGCTGGTCGCCTTGGTCTGCTCGGGTTCGGTTGGCGCGGTATTTTGCCTGGAAGCTTCTCGCCTGGCGCGCAATGGGCGTGACTGGCACCACCTGATCGATCTCTGCGCCCTGGTCGGAGCGCTGGTGATCGACCCGGATGGGACGTACGATCCCCGCCTGGTCAATGACCGCCTCTTGCTCGGATTGAAGGGGACGATGTCCGAATATGAACTGAGCCTGCTGCGCCAGCGCGGCCTCGCGGCGCGGGATGCGAAGGCACTCCGAGGCGAGCTGCAGTTCCGGCTTCCACCAGGTTATTGCTGGAACGAGATCGGGCAGATCGAGATGGACCCTGACGAGCGCGTCCGCGGCGTCATCCGACTGCTGTTCGACAAGTTCCAGGAGTTCGGCAGCGCTCGGCAGGTTGTGCTCTGGGCACAGAATCAAGCGCTGCAACTACCAGTCATCCGACGCAATAACAGTAGCATGTGCAAAATCGAATGGCGCCCGACGGCCTACCACACAGTGCTGCAGATCCTCGGGCATCCGATCTATGCCGGCGCCTATGTCTTCGGCCGCACAACCCAGCGTACTCGCATCGTCGACGGACGCGCCCGCAAGACCACTGGCCACACGAAGCCGATGACCGGGTGGAATGTCCTGCTGCGTGATCACCACCCCGGATACATCAGCTGGGAGCAGTACGAGGCAAACCAGAAGCTGATCTCGGAGAATGCCCATATGCTGCCTCGCACTGATCGTAAGTCGGCGCGCGGGGGTCGGGCGTTGCTGACGGGCCTGGTGCGCTGCGGCCGTTGCGGCCGGACCATGCGAGTGTTGTACGGGGCAAAATCGGGCCATGCCCACCGCTACCAGTGCCGGGGTGACGGTAGTCACGTCGTGGGGTTGCTTTGCATTGGCGTGGGAGGTGTCAGCATCGATCGCGCCGTGGCGGCGCAGATCGTCGAAGCCGTCTCGGAACACGCCATCGAAGCCGCGATCCAGGCCGCCAACCAATCGGTGAAGGCCGATCACGAGGTCCGGCAAGCGCTGTGCCGGGAACTCGAGGAAGCCCGTTACGACGCCTCGCTCGCCGCACGCCGCTACGAGGTTGTCGATCCGACCAAGCGGCTCGTCGCGCGCGAACTCGAGAGGCGGTGGAACACGGCGCTGGAATGTGTTGCCGATCTCGAGGACCGCATCGCCCGGCACGATGACATTGTCGCGCGGCGCCCGAAGGTCGATCGCGCAGCTCTGATGGCGCTCGCCCACGACCTGCCTTCCACCTGGAACGCGCCGGGCACGGACGCCCGAACGAAGCAGCGCATTGCCCACATCCTGATCCGGGAAGTTGTACTCGACCGCGATGACGCGGCCAACCAAGCGATCGTGACGATCCACTGGAACGGCGGTCGTCATACCGAGCTGCGCGTCTCGCGCACCGGCGCTGGGCGCTACCCGGCGGATCGCCACCCAGGCCCGGTGGAGGTCATCCGCAAGCTTGGCGGTCAATGGCCGGATCGCGAGGTGGCGGTGACAATGAACCGGATGCGATGCAAACGTGCCGACGGGCAGGCCTGGACCATTGTCCGTGTGCGCGAGCTTCGAGAGCGGCTCGGGATCGCACCCTTCGACCCGACGCTACCGCGGACCGAAACGATCAGCGCCGAGGAGGCCGCGACGCGGCTGGGCATCTGCGTCCGCTCGGTCCACAAGCTTATCCGCAGGGGCGTACTCCCCGCCACCCAGCTCATGCATTCAGCACCGTGGCAGATCCCCGTTGCGGCGCTTGAAACCGAGGCCGTCGAGATAGGCATCCGCCAAGTCATCCATCGCCGGCCAAAATTTTATCGCCGCTTTCAACAGGATAAGACGCTCGACCTTCCCGGATTCTGAACAGAAGGATGCACTATGTCACGTGGCTCGGCCTGTGGCTCAAGGTCAAATGTCTCAACCGCGAGGAATTCGTGGTGATCGGCTGGACCGATCCCGAAGGCGCGCGGCCGTTTCTCGGCGCGTTGCTGCTCGGCTACTACGATCCCGACGGAAGACTCACCTATGCCGGCCGCGTCGGCACCGGCATCAACCAGGCCGAACTCGCGCGGCTGTGGCGGCGGCTGCAACCGCTGGCGATCGACAACATGCCGCTCAACGTGCCACCGCCGCGGTCGACCCGTTTTGGATCGCCGCTCGTGCTCAGCCGCGTGCATTGGGTGCGGCCCGAGCTTGTCGCCGAGGTCAAATTCCTGACCTGGACCGACGACAACTTGCTGCGGCAAGTCGTCTATCAGGGCTTGCGCGAGGACAAGTCCGCGGCCGAGGTGCGCCGCCCGGTGCTGCATCCGGACCAATAATTGGAATTCGGACCCGCACCCGCCCATCATCGGCCGGACGGGTCAAACCCTGCCGCACGAGTTTGGAAATGTTGAGTGCGCTGTATCATTTTTGCCGGGATCAGGGGAGCATTATCGGCGGATTGCTGGCGTTGGCGGCGGGCTACCTTGTCTTCCGCGGCGCGACACGCGCGGCCGATCGGCAGGTCGTGGCGGCCCACGCTCAGAGCGAAGCCTTGCGACAACAGAACCGCGATCTCCGGAACGAAGGTCGACGCCGGCAGGCGCAGGACGGGATCGTTGCCACCAAGCTTCTCGCCAGCGTCCTCACAATCATCAGAAATGATGTCGACAATCTAAAGCAGCTGCTGGACCAACCTCGCTATGCCGGCACGAACAGAATCGTCCCGACTAATTACCGGCAGCTGATCTACAAACCCCCGCTCAACATCGTTTGGGACGACCTCGGCTTGTGCAGCCCCGACGTCGTCGGTCATTACCTGCAGCTCGATGCCAAGATATCGGAATTCGCGCGCACCCAGGTTTATGCGGTCGACATCATGCAAAATGAATTGCAGATCATCGCGGATATCCTCGCCCTTTTGGAGCAGGCGGTGGAGAGTGACGCCGCTCGGCATAACAATCTGCTTCTGGAAACCACGCAACAAGACTGATTTGCTCCAGGACATCACACCGTCTACGCGGGGTCGACGGTATTTAATCTGCGCTTTGTTCCGTCGCGCGCAGCCTCATCAACAGCTGCCAGTGTTCGCGAAAATCCGGACAATGAAAATAGGGCCGGTGAGCGTGCACCGGCACCGGCCCCATTCCCTTGACGGTCATCGGCTCTCCAGCCTGTACCGTGTCACTCTTCTACCACGCACAATTTCCTTGTTGAAATACTCCGGAAGAGCGCGAGAGGGCTGGTCCTCTCGTATGGTCTTAGTGTCTGACTACGAATCGCGGCAGTTGTTCTACGCGGTCGGCTGATCACTATTAGTAGCAGAGCGAGCGAGGCGGCGCGCCAGCAGTTGGACCGAAGCCAGGTAGATCCAGGCTTGGCTGCTGCCGACTGTGGCCTCGAAGTCCTTGGCGAGACGGCGGTTGCGGTTGAGCCAAGCGAAGGTTCGCTCGACCACCCAGCGCCGCGGCAAAACCGCAAAGCCGGTGGCGCGATCGGAGCGCTTGATGATCTCGATCTGCCACTGCCCACGCCGGGCCAGTGCTGTTGTCAGCTTGTCACCGGCGTATCCACCATCGGCAAAGATATGGCGCAACCACGGAAACAGGGAGCGGATCGAGCCCAGCAGCTCGGGCGCGCCATCGCGATCCTGAATGTCGGCAGCATGGACCCGGGCCGCCACCAGGTGTCCCGCCGTGTCGGTAATAATGTGGCGTTTGCGGCCGTTGATCTTCTTGCCGGCATCATAGCCGCGTGGGCCGCCGCTTTCGGTGGTCTTGATCGACTGGCTGTCGACCACGCCAGCCGACGGACTGGCCTCGCGTCCGGCCCGTTCGCGCGCCTGCTGCAGCAGGAGGAAATTGATCGTTTTCCACACCCCCGCAGCCTGCCAAGCATAGAAGTAGCGCTGCACCGTCGAGCGGTTTGGAAAATCGTGCGGCAGCAGACGCCAGGGCGAAGCCGTGCGCAGCAGATAGAGCAGCGCTTCCACCACCGCGCGCAGCGCCACGCAGCGCGGTCTGCCGAGCCGCTTTGGCGCTGGCAGATGGGGCTCGATCAGCGCCCATTCCGCGTCGGTCATGTCACTTGCATAGCGCAAATCTTCTCGCCGATACTGCCGCCGAGTGGTTTCAGTCCACATGTTGTTTCCCCCGTGCGTTCTGACACACCGCGGGTACCACAACTAGCTGAAATCACTCAATTCATTTCGGGCCAGCCTCTTAAGAATGCTGAACGGAAAAGCTCTCGGCCTTCCGTCGACTTCCCCCTCACGGGCCGGGTACCAAAGTCCGTGTCGCCCGCGCCGTGGACCAGCACTTGGCATCTTTTAGCGAGTCCTACGGCCTCGGCTTTATTCGTCGGTCACGTGATCATTTTCGGCGACAGGCTTATCGGTCACGATTGACGCAGTATTTCCCGCCTGGCGGCGGCTGGCCCAAGGGTTCCGGCACTCCGGTTCGCCGATGGGCTCCGCGCTCTTGGCCGAAACGGAGAGGGAGAGGGGGGGTGGAGCTGTGTGACGGATCAAAAGGACGAGAGAAGGCTCCGTCCCCCCGTCGCAGGAGCACCCCATGACCAACCCGCCCGCCGTCCGCCATATCCCGCTCGACAAGCTCGTGCCGTCCCCGACCAATGTCCGCAAGACGCCGCCCTCGGCGGCCGAAGACGCCGAGCTGAAAGCCAGCATCCGGGCGCGCGGC
>Ga0210395_10002989_pt1 | contig 13033 bp, 9 predicted proteins | sample IncBWH4OmetaG_FD_150861 | JGI IMG/M metagenome (GOLD analysis project Ga0210395, IMG submission 150861) | Forest soil microbial communities from Barre Woods Harvard Forest LTER site, Petersham, Massachusetts, United States - Inc-BW-H-4-O ...
GCGAGCGCCGGGTAGGCGGCGGTGCGCCGTCCGTCGAGCGTTCCCGCGGCGGCCAGCACCTGGGCGGCGTGGCACAGCTGGGCGACGGGCAGCTCCCCGGTCATGAAGTGGCGGACGATCCGCTGGACATCCTTGTCGTTGCGGATGTACTCAGGCGCGCGCCCGCCAGGGATGACGAGCGCCACGTAGTCCGCCGGGTCCACGTCGGCGAACGCGATGTCGGCCGGCCAGGTATAGCCCGGCTTTTCGGTGTAGGTGTCGTAGCCGTCGGTGAAGTCGTGCACCACGAACTGGAGCTTCTTCACCGACGGGGCCGCGATGTCGACCTGGTAGCCCTCTTCGAGCAGCCGCTGGTAGGGGTACATGACCTCTAGCGACTCCGCGGCATCCCCGGTGATGATCAGGATCTTGGGCATATCCCCTCATTCCTCCCGCGCGCAGACTGCTGTCGTCTCATTGTGACTACTCATTCCCCGCGCTGAAGTCAAGGCCGGGGGTCTGGGCGCCCGGCGCGTTGCTCGCGCCCGCGCGTTGCCAGAACGCTTATCGGGAACAAAGTGACGTGTGACCATCGTCTGGGCGCTGCTGGCCGCCCTGTGCAATGCCGTCAACGTCATCACACAGCACGCGGCCAGCATCAGCGGCCCGAAGCGCACGGGCTGGCATTTCGTCAGCTACCTGCTGCACAACACGCTCTGGCTGGCGGGCTGGATCGCCCTCGCCGGTGCGTTCGTCTTCCAGGCGCTCGCGCTGAGCGCCGGGCAGCTGTCGGTGGTACAGCCGCTGCTCGTCACCGAGCTCGTTTTCGCGCTCGCGCTGCGGCGAACCTGGCTGCGTCAGCCGATCCGCGCCGTCACCTGGTGGGCCGCGGCGGGGACCTGCCTGGCGCTTGGGCTGTTCCTGGCCACGGCCGAGCCGCAGGGCGGCCGCCCCGTCCCGGATAGCCGCGCCTGGGTCACCGTCACCGCGGCCACCCTGGGTGCGGCCGCCGTGCTGGCAGTGCTCGGGACGCGGGGTCCGCCCGCGCGCCGGGCGGCCCTGCTCGCCACCGCCACCGCCATCCTGTGGGCCCTGGTCGCGACGTTCATCAAGACGACGACCGAGACCCTGTCTCAGTACGGCGTCGTGGGCATGTTCACCCACTGGCCGCTGTACGCCCTGGCCGCGTCCGGGCTCGCCGCCGAGCTCCTGCAGCAGGCCACGCTGCACGTCGGCCCGCTGAGCGTCTCACAGCCGCTGCTGGTCATCGTGGATCCCGTCATGAGCATCGGGCTCAGCGTGTGGATCTTCGGTGAGTACTTCACCCAGGACCCCTTCCATCTCGCCGTGGGGTCCCTGGCGTTCGTCGCCCTGGGCGTCGCCGTGGCCGTCCTCACCCGGACCGCACCGCCCACCATGTCCGCCGAAGCCCCTGGCCCCACGGTCACGCCTTGATCGTGCCGCCCGCGCCGACCAGCACGGTCGAGGTGACCTGCCCGATCGTCAGCCGGAGCCGGTACCAGCCGGGGGACAGCTGCCCGGTGACCGACGCGGAAATGGCCGTCCCCCGCACCGCGGGCACGATCACCGTGAGGATCGCCGCGCTCGCACCGTACCGGGTCATGGTGATCACCGGCGCGGCCGTCCGCCGGTTCTGCGCGCGGGACACCCACCCCTGGTACGGGTTGACCTGGCCGCGCACCACCTGGGTCGACCCGGCCGGAATGACCTGGCCGGGCAGCGCGACCTGACGGATCTCCAGTTCGGTGCCCGGGGCGGTGGCGATCGCGTACGAGCGGCTCACGGTCGTCACCGTCAGGCCCGGGTCCAGGTGCCACAGCTGCTCATAGGTGCCGGCGCCCGACCCGCGGTCGAACACCACGACGAAGTCCGGTGCCTGGCTCACGTACCCGCTGCGCTGCCGGCGATCCCCGCCGAACGCGGTGTCGCTGAACTCGTAGAACTGAGCGGTGGCAGCGATGTCGCGGGCCGTCAGCCGGGTCGGCGCGGACGGGTCGAACGGCACGCCCGGCAGCACCAGCGTGCTCGCCGCCTCCGGCGACAGCAGGTAGGTCCGGTACGCGTTCTGCGCGTAGCCGTCGTGCCCGCTGTCCACGATCAGGTTGCGCCCGCGCGCGTAGTAGGTCAGCCCCATGTGGTCCGCGTGCCCGTGGATCTGCGTCCCCGGCCCGAAGCGGAGCGAGTAAAAAGACATTTGCCCGAACGAAGCGTGAGTTCCCCGCCCCGATCGCCCGAACACGTATCCGGCCGCGTAGACGCCGATCCGCGCTTTCGGCGGCGTCCCGCTCGTTCCCTTGCTCGCGGCGAACTGCAGCGGAGTTCCCGCGCGGTCGCGCGGCGTGATCGCGTAGGTGTCACCGATCTGCACGAGCCTGCCGTCGGGCTGGGTCGCCAGCGCGAGGAACATCGCCATGTCCGCGATCCGGTCCCGGTCTGCCTTCGGCAGCGGCGGCTGACGGCGGGCCGCCAGGTTCGTCTCCGCTGCGGTCCACCGCCCGTAGGTGAAGTTCTCGTACCCGGTCGCCTGCTCGTTGGCCGCGCCCTGGGCGTCCACGGCCGGGCCGTACCGGTTCGGCTCGAACGACTCGATCATCTGCTGCCTGGCCAGCCGCCGCCGCCCGGCCGGCTGCCCGCCCCACTCGCCCGCCGGGTAGGCGCAGCCCGCCCGCAGCAGTTCCAGGTCCTGTGACAGGCCGTGGTTGTATGCGCCCTGCCAGTTGGCCGCGTAGTAGTCCAGCAGCACCGGGATCTTGTCGTGGATCCACGCCTGGCCGGGGAACGCCTCGGCCGAGCACATCAGCGTCTCCGGGTTCTGGCTGGCCAGCGGCACGCCAGCCAGCCAGCCGCGCAGGATCGCCGCGGCGCGGTCGCGGTACGCGGCGGCGTCCCGGCCACCCGCGAGGTAGGCCTCGACGAGCGCCTCGATCCAGGTGCCGGTCTGGAAGTCCAGCACCCAGGTGGGGTCGTCGTAGGGGTTCACCGACCAGTCGATGTCGCCGTCCTTGCCCGGGTCGATCGTGACAGCCTTGAACGGCGCGATCGTCAGCCGCCCGGCCATGAGCCGCGCGGCGGTCCCGGCCGGGAACCGTGGCAGCGGCCCGCAGGCCCGGGCGTCCGGGGAAGACGCGCTCGTCGCGACCCCCGTGGCAGGCCTGACCGGGGCGAGGCCGTGCATGGCCGCGGGAGCGTCATGGGTGCCCGCCGGGGCAGGCGAGCAGGCGTTCACAGCTGCGAGGAGCAGCGCGATCGCGAGACCAGCTATCGCGATCTGTGACCAGATGCGATACACGGAGTAACCGTAGCCCTTGGCCGATCGCACGCGCGACCGGCATGCGATTCTGGAGCCCGATGGCGATCAGGAGGGGGCGGGATTTCCTTGCCGGTACTCGCGGACCTTTTCGCGGCGCGTTACCTGGCCGGCCCGGGCAGCGTCGACTTCGCCGCGATCCGGCTGCATCACGCGGGCGCCGGCCAGGCCTCGTGGGCGTCCCGGGCGGCCCGGGCGCTGCGCGCCCGGGCGTTCACCGTAGGCTCGGACATCTACTTCGCCGACGGCGCGTTCGCACCGCACACGCGCCAGGGCCTGTGGCTGCTCGCCCACGAGGTGGCTCACGTGGTGCAGCAGGCGGCCGGGACCATGACGGCCACGACGGCCCTGACCGCCGTGACCGTGCCCCCCGGGACGTCCGCGACGTCCACGGCGTCCGCTACGTCCACGGCGTCCGCGACGTCCACGGCGTCCGCGCCGTCCGCGACGTCCGCGCTGACCGTGGCGCCGCCCGGCACGGCGGAAGAACGGGCCGCGGACGCCGCGGCCGGCGCCTTCGTGGCGGGCCGCCCGTTCGTCTTCAACGGGCCGGGCCGGCCGGGCCCGGCCGCGCGGCCGCTCGTGGTGCAGCGCTACATGGCGTGGGAGCACTCTCTGCTCGGCGACATCGCCCCCGCGGAGATCGCGGCGATGACAGCGGCCGGCCAGGCGGGGCCCGGGACCCGCGTGGAGCGCATCGCCGCCTACTGCGACCTCCTCGCGGAACTCGGGCGCGACCCGCGCCCCGCGGACGAGGCGCGCCTGGCGGCCCGGCACCCCGGCCTGCGGACGCTGCGCCTTCCCGGCAGCGGCCTGGTGGTGACCCTCGGGGAGCTGAACGTACTGCCCGACTACCTGGGGCATCCCGATGAGGTCGAAACGGCTCCGGCGGCGTTCCTCGAGCCGCTGATCCAGTCGGTGCGGAGCTGGAGCATCGCGGAGCTGAGCCGGACGGCCGGCCTCCGGCGGCGCCCGCGCCTGCTGCCGGGGGCGCTGCGCTATCCGCTGCTCGGCCCGCTGGCCGAGACCGCGGAGATCGGGGTGATCGGCCTGCTCGGCCAGCGCTGCGGTTACCCGCCGTCGCGGCGGTACCCTTCGGTCCTGGCGCGCAACGCCGGCCACTTCGCACCGTTCTCGTGGCACCGCTGGCACTCATTCCACCTGGCGGCGCGCGAGCTGATCGAGCGTTCGGCGACGGCGGGCGCGGCGGAGCGGGAGCGGCTCCGGCGCCGCGCGCTGATCTACGCCGGGTATGCCGACCATTTCCTACAGGACTCCTTCGCCGCCGGGCACCAGATCAATAAGACCCTGATCATGCAGTGGTACATCGAATTTCTCGCGGCCCGAGGCGTCCGCTACCCCGGCCGCGATGTCCTCGGTTCCATGACCGAGCGGCTACAGCCCGAACTGCACGGCCCGTCTCGCTACGACCGCGGCCGATCGCCGCAGGGACGGCGGCCCTGGGATCCGGAGGACATGGCCGCCGTGCCGAGGGTGGCGGACCGCATCGCGGTCAGCGGCGTGACCGGCGGCAGCGAGCTCGAGCGGCGGCGGGCCTATGCGGCCTACCTGACGATGCAGCGCAGCGGCACCGTGAGCCTGGCCGTCAAGGTGGCTCACGAGCATCTCAACAAGGATTCCCTCGTCGTCTCGGCGGGCCCGGACGGTCCGCCGTTCCGCATCCACGGAGACCACACGCTGCTCGCGGGCGGCGACGGAAGCCTGCGCGCGGCGCAGGCGGCCGCGGCCTCCCGGCAGGCGATCGCCGAACTCCTGCGGGACGGGAAGACCGCGATCAGCAGCCGGGAGATCCTCGACAGCTTCCCCAGCCACGTGGCGCCGGACGGCCCGCTGGTCACCATCCAGGAATGGCACCGCGGCGCCCTGCGCGACCTCTGCTTCGGCTGCCTCTTCGAGCGCCGGTCGACCCGCGCGCTGCGGGTCTTCATGTCCACCGCGTTCCGCAGCCTCGGCACGGCCGCGTCCAGCGGCTAAACCCCCGGTGAGCCTGCGGCTCCCGGGTCGGACGCCGCCGCGTGGCGGGCGCACTCGCAGGGGCGCGGCGCCTGGGCCTGGAGGCCGGACACGACGATGGCCAGCGCCGTTTCGAAGATCACGTCGTGGTCGGCCTCCACGTCCGCCAGCTGATCGCGGATCTGGTGGATGGCCGGGTACCGGTCCCGGTCGGCGGCCAGGTAGGCGGTCGTCCAGGCGCTCTGGTCGCGCTTTTGCGCGTCGGGATCCAGGGCCATGAATGACGCCTCGCCGCCCGCCCAGAAGAGGGCGAAGTCGCCGACGGCCCGGTACACCGCGGCCGCCCGCCTGCCCTCGAAACCGGCGCGCAGTACGCAGTCGATGATGATGTTGACCGCCGTCATCTCCGCCTGCCCCTGGGTGGTCCGGTAGGAGGCGATCGAGGCCGCGGCCGGATGGGCCCAGTAGATCTTCCGTATCTGGCGACTGGACCGTTCCAGCGTCTCCACCCAGCAGTCCGTCGGCACCAGCCCCGCCACCGACTCCGCGATGAGAGCGTCGGCGACAGCGAGCACCAGGTCGTCCTTGCTGGCGAAGTGGCGGTACACGGCGGTGGGGTCGGCGCCCAGGGCGCGGCCGAGCTTCGGCAGGCTGAAGCCCGCTACGCCCGCGGTGTCGAGCAGCGCCAGTGCCTCGGCGACGATCAGTTCGCGGGTGAGGACGCCGCGCCGCAGCCGTGGCCGGCTTCCGTTGTCCGGCCTCGAGTTACTGCCCGTCGCCATGTTCTTCTCCGCAGCTCGGTCTTAGGTTTCCGTCCCGTCAAGGACCAGTCTAGCTTGTCTAAGCCTTAGTCAAAAGCATTGACATATGTTGCCGGAGGTGGTTCGCTGACGCTCCATGAGCAAGGGGATCTTCTTCACTGGCGGATCGGTGTTCGACGGTAGCCGTTTCCTCGCGCCCGGCACAGCGGTGCTGGCGAGGGCGGCCGGATCAGCGCGGTCGGCACCGACATAACGCCCGGTAACGCGGACGTCGTCGACCTAGCCGGCGGGACGCTGCTGCCGGGGTTCATCGACGCGCACGCCCATCCGGTTCAGGGGGGCGCACAGCTGCGCGCCTGCGACCTGTCCGACGCCGCGACCGCCGCCGAGTACCTGGAGACCATCGCCAAGTTCGCGGCGGCGAATCCGGACCGGGAGTGGATCACCGGCGGCGGCTGGTCGATGCCCGCCTTCCCCGGTGGCATCCCGACCGCCGCCGCGCTGGACGCGGTCGTGCCGGACCGGCCGGTGTTCCTGCCCAACCGCGACCACCACGGAGCGTGGGTCAACACCAGCGCCCTGGAACTAGCCGGCGTCACCAAAGACACCCCGGACCCCGCCGACGGGCGTATCGAGCGGGACTCCGACGGCCGCCCGGTCGGGATGCTGCAAGAGGGCGCGATGGGCCTCGTGTCCCGGCTCGTCCCGGCCTCGACCGAGGGAGACCTGTGCCTGGCCCTGCTCGCCGCCCAGGAGTACCTGCTGTCACTGGGCATCACGGGCTGGCAGGACGCCATCGTCGGCCGGGGCTTCGGCGACGACGACGTGATCACCGCCTACCGGCAGGCCGCGGGTGCGGCAAGGCTGCTCGTCGACGTGGTCGGCGCGCAGTGGTGGCGGCGCGACGAGGGACTCGGGCAACTGGACGAGATGCGGTACCGGCGCGGCCACGACGCGCTCGGCCGGTTCCGCCCGACAAGCGTGAAGATGATGCTGGACGGCGTCGCCGAGAATCACACCGCCGCGCTGCTCGACCCGTACTACGACGGTCACGGCTGCCAGACCGAGAACTCCGGGATGGACTTCATCGACCCCGGCGAACTTCCCCGCTACGTCACCGCGCTTGACGCGGCGGGCTTCCAGGTCCACTTCCACGCGCTCGGTGACCGCGCGGTGCGCAACGCGCTGAACGCCGTCGCCGCGGCCCGGGCCGCCAACGGGAACTCGGGGATCCGGCACCACCTCGCGCACCTGCAGATCGTCCATCCCGACGACATCGCGCGGTTCGCCTCGCTCGGCGCCACCGCCAACATCCAGGCTCTGTGGGCGACGAACGAGGAGCAGATGACGGAGCTCACCGTGCCGTTCCTCGGCGAGCGCCGGGCCGCCTGGCAGTACCCGTTCGGGGAACTGGCCGCCAGTGGCGCGCATCTCGCCGCGGGCAGCGACTGGCCGGTGTCCAGCCCGAACCCGCTGCTCGCCATCCACGTCGCGGTCAACCGGAGCATGCCGGAGTCCGCCGGCGACCCGCTGCTGCCGCACCAGGCCCTGACCCGCGCTGCGGCGCTCGCCGCGTACACGAGCGGCTCCGCCCGGGTCAACGGGGTGGCGGAGTCGGCCGGGGCCATCCGGGCCGGGTACGACGCGGATTTCGCCGTCACGAACGCCGACCTGTCCACCATCCCCGACGCCGAACTGTGCGACGCGAACGTCGTGCAGACCTGGGTGCGGGGCCAGCTCGCCTTCGGGAGGAACTAACTGATGAAGCCGCACCGTCGGCCTGCCCTCGCGCTCGCCGCCACGGCGACGGCGGCGGTGGCCCTCCTCGCCTCCGGCTGCGGGAAGTCGCTGAGCTCAGCGACCTCCGGCGCGGCCGCCGGGGACCTCTCGCCGACCGCTGGCCTGGTCTCGACGACCGCGGCCGGTGCCACACCGGTCTCGCAGGTCACCTGGGCGGTGTACCGGGACGTCGACAGCCTGGACCCGGCGTTCGCCTTCGACTACCCGGAGAACACCGCCATCTCGCTGATGTGCGAGTCGCTGCTGCGGCAGGAGCCGAACGGCTCGATCGTGCCCGGGCTCGCGGCCGTGTCCACCCCGACGCCGACCTCGGTCGTCTTCACGATCCGGAACGGCGCCCGCTTCTGGGACGGTCACCCCGTCACCCCGGCGGACGTCGTCTACAGCCTGCAGCGGCAGGAGTCCCCGGCGGTCGGCGGCTTCTACGGCCAGGTGTTCAGCCGGGTGAAGTCCATCGCGGCGACCGGATCCGGCCAGGTGACGGTCACCCTCTCCCAGCCGGACTACTGGCTGGAGGGTGAACTGTCCTCGATGGCCGGAGTCATCATCGAGAAGGCCTACGCGGTCAAAGAAGGCAAGAACTACGGCACTCCGGCTGGCGGCATCATGTGCACCGGCGCCTACGAGCTCTCCTCATGGTCCCCCGCCACCGGTGTCGTCGCCACCGCCAACCCGCACTACTGGAACGGACCCACCCCGCTGACGAAGGAGATCATCCTCAAGGGAGTCGCGGACAGCAACGCGCTCACCGCGGGCCTGGAGACCGGGTCGATCTCGGGCTCGTTCCTGAGCGGCGGCGAGCCGACCCTGCCGCAACTGCGTGCCAGCAAGGCCGTCAAGGTCTACCAGGGCCCCGGCGAGTCCACCGACGCGATGATCATCTCCGCGACCAGCGGTCCGCTGGCCAACGTGCAGGTCCGCCGCGCCCTGTCGCTCGCCCTGAACCGGCAGACGGTCATCGACAACGTCTACATGGGGGCCGCGTTGCCGGCCAGGTGGCTGACCAACCCGGGGACGTTCGGCTACGGGACCGCCACCCTGGACCAGTTGTACGACGCGGCGCCCTCCCTGAAGCAGAACATCGCGGCGGCCAAGAAGCTCGTCCAGGAGGCCGGCGCCACCGGGCAGACGATCACGATCGGGACGTCGCAGCAGATCGCCGGGATCTCCTACGAGACCGGCGTCTACGAGCAGGCCGCCCAGGCGATCGGGCTGAAGGTGGCGCTCAAGAACGTCTCCGCGCAGGACTTCGTCAACTTCTTCACCGACCCGGACTTCCGCAAGGGCGTCGACATGTTCCCGACGACGAACTACGGCGACTACGCGGGTCCCGAAGGGCTGCTGGAGACGCTCGCGCTGCCGGGCGGCAGCCAGAACTACGACAACTTCAACGACCCCAAGCTGACCAAGCTGCTGGACGAGTCCCGGTCCACGGCAGACCCGGCCGCCCGCGCCAGGCTGATGGCCGAGGCGGAGCAGGAGGCCGCGGTCAGCCTGCCCTGGATCCCGACCTGCCAGCCGACCAGTGTCACCGTCATGAGCACGAAACTGACCGGCGTCACCACGTCGTTCTCCTACATGTTCGCGCCGTGGGCCAACAGCCTGGGCGGCACCAGCTGATGACCCGGTGGCGGTTCCTGGCCCGCAGGCTGGCGATGCTCGCCGCCAGCCTGCTGGTGGCCAGCTTCGTGATCTTCAGCGCGGTGCAGGTCGCGCCCGGCAGCGCGCTGTCCGCGCTGACCGGCGGCCGGGCCCTGCCCGCCTCGGCGGTAGCCGCGCTCTCGGCGCGATACCACCTGAACGCGCCGTTCTTCACGCAGTACTGGTACTGGTTCGACAATGTGCTGCACGGCAACCTCGGCACGTCGATCGAGTGGCGGGAGAACGTCACCACGCTGATGGGCAGCCTGGCCGGGACCACGGCCGGACTCGTGCTGTACGCGGCCCTCATCATCGTCGTGCTCGGCGTCGGCCTCGGCGTCCTGTCGGGGCTCCGGCCGGGCGGCTGGCTCGACTCGTCGGTCCTGGTCGCCACCGCCGTCTCCGCCGCGGTGCCGTCGTTCATCGCGGCGATGCTCCTCATCGCGGTGTTCGCGGTGCAGCTGGACTGGTTCCCGGCGCTCGGCAACGGCAGCGGCTTCGCCGACACCGTCTGGCACCTCACGCTGCCCGCCGTCGCGCTGGCGGTCTCGTCGCTGGCGATCGTCGCCCGGGTGACCCGGGCGGCGGTCCGCGAGGAGGCCGGGCGCGAGCACGTGCAGACCGCGATCAGCCGCGGCATCCCCTACCGGCACATCGTGTCCCGGCACATCCTCCGCAATGCGGCGATCCCGATCACCACGGTCGCGGGCATCACGATCGCGTCGCTGATCGCGGTCGACGCGGTGGTCGAGACCGCGTTCAGCATTAACGGGCTCGGCTCGCTGCTGGTGCAGGCCGCCGAGGACAAGGACCTGGCGGTGGTGCAGGGGATCTCGCTGGTGCTCGTCGCCGCGTTCGTTGTCATCAACCTGGTCGTGGACCTGCTGTACGCGGTGCTCGACCCGCGTGTCGTCCTCGGGACGGTCGCGCGATGACCGCGCCGGCTGTCACCGGGCGGCAGGCCCGGCGGTTCCCGCTCGCGGGAGTTCTGCGCGGGACGGGCATCGCCGGCCACCTGTCGGCCGTGATCATCGTGCTCGCCGCGTTCGTGGCGGTCTTCGGGCGCTGGCTCGCGCCGTACGACACGGTCGATCCGAATACCATGCTGGCGTTCGTCGGTCCGGCCGCCGGGCACCCGCTGGGATTCGACTTCGAAGGCCGGGACGTACTGTCCCGGCTGCTCGCCGGGGCGCAGACCTCGATGATCGGACCGCTGGCAGTGGTGGCGATCAGCCTGCTGGCCGGCGTGGCGCTCGCGGTGGCCTCGGCGTGGCGGCGCGGCGCGGTCGACGCTACCGTCTCCGCGGGGCTGGGCATCGTGTTCGCGTTTCCGGGCATCCTGCTGGCGGTGCTGGCGACCGCCGTCTTCGGCGCCGGGCTGCCCGCCGCCGCGATCGCGCTGTCCGTCGCCTACGTCCCGTACGTGGCCCGGGTGCTGCGCGGCGCGGCCCTGAAGGAGCGCAGCCAGCCGTACGTCGCCGCCCTCGAGGTGCAGGGGCTGTCGGGTACGGCGATCTGCGTCAGGCACATCATCCCCAACATGTCCTCCCTCATCGTCGCCCAGGCCACCATCATGTTCGGCTGGGCGATGGTGGACCTGGCGGCGATTTCGTTCCTGGGGCTGGGAGTGCAGGCGCCGACGCCGGACTGGGGCGTGATGATCTCGGAGAATGCCGTGGGCATCCAGCAGGGCTACCCGCTGCCCGCGCTCGCGGCGGGCGCCTGCGTGATCATCGTCGTCATCGCGTTCAACGTGCTCGGCGAGCGCCTGCTCGAAAGGAGCGGCTCATGAGCTCCTCGCTGCTCGAGGTGTCGGGACTCACCGTGACCCTGCCCGCCGGAACGGTGCTGCGCGATGTGTCGCTGTCGCTCGGGGCCGGGGAGGCTCTCGGCCTGGTCGGCGAGTCCGGCTCTGGCAAGTCGATGACCATGAAAGCGATTAGCCGGCTGCTTCCGCGCATAGCGGTGGCCACCGGGTCGATTCGGGTCGATGGCAGCGAGGTCGGGGCCTTGTCCGGTACGGCGCTGCGCGCGTTCCGTTCCAGCGTCGCGGTGATCTTCCAGGATCCGCGCGCGCACATCAACCCGGTCCGCCGGATCGGCGACTTCATGACCGAGGCGCTGCGCGCGCAGGGCGTGCGCCGCGCCGAGGCCCTCGCGCGCGCCGAGGCCCTGCTTGGCGAGGTCGGCATCGGCAACGCCGGCGCCCGGCTGCGGCAGTTCCCGCACGAGCTGTCCGGCGGCATGCTGCAGCGAGTCATGATCGCGACCGCCTTGCTGAGCGAGCCGCGGCTGCTGCTGGCCGACGAGCCGACGACCGCGCTCGACGTGACGACCCAGGCGGAGGTGATGGCGATCCTGGACGAGCTGCGGCGGGAGCGCGGCATGGCGCTGCTGTTCATCACGCACGACCTGGAACTGGCCGCGGCGATCTGCGACCGGACAGCCGTGATGTACGCCGGTCAGGTAGTGGAGGTGAGGCAGTCGGACGTGCTGCACGCCGATCCGCTGCACCCGTATACGGCAGCGCTGGCCGCCGCCCGCCCGGACATCGACCGGACCGAGCCGCGGCTGCGCGCCATCCCCGGACGGCCGTTGTCGGCGTTCGAGGCGCCGGCCGATGGCTGCGCCTTCGCGCCCCGGTGCGCGTTCGCGCAGGACGCGTGCCGGTCCCGGGCCGTCCCGGTGACGGAACTTGACGGCGGCCTGACGCGGTGCGCCCGCGCGACGGCGCTGCGCGGGCAACTGGCGGTGACCCATGGCTGAACTGTCGGGAGCCGGGCTGTCCGGAGCCGGGCCGTCCGGGACCGGGCTGTCTGGTGCCGAGCCGTCCGGAGCCGGGCTGTCCGGTGCTGGCCCGGTCTTGTCCGTCGCCCGGCTGACGAAGCGCTTCGGCGACTTCACGGCCGTGAACAACGTGTCGTTCGCCGTGCCTCCGGGCGGCTCGCTGGCGATTGTCGGCGAGTCCGGGTCCGGCAAGACGACGATCGCGAAGATGATCGTCGGCCTGGAACGGCCCACCGAGGGGACGATCACTGCTTGCGGACGGGACCGGAGCACGCTTGGCCGTTCGGGTCGAGAGCGGCGGCGGCGCGGGGGCGAGGTACAGATCGTCTTCCAGGACCCGTATACCAGCCTGGATCCCCGGCAGTCGGCGGCTAGCGCGATCGACGAGGTGCTCCGGCTCCATCACGGCGGGGACGCCGCCCGGCGCGCGGCGCGCGTGGCGGAGCTGACGTCGCTGGTCGGCTTGGACGCGCGGCAGGCCGCGGCGCTGCCCGGGGCGCTGTCCGGCGGCCAGCGACAGCGGGTGGCGATCGCCCGCGCGCTGGCGGCGGAGCCGCGGGTCCTGATCCTCGACGAGTCGGTGGCCGCGCTGGACGTGTCGATCCAGGCGCAGGTGCTCAACCTGCTCGCCGACATCCGCGACGAGACCGGCGTGTCCTACATCCTGATCAGCCACGACCTCGCGGTGGTCCGGCAGCTCACCGACCAGGCGATCGTCATGTGGCGTGGCTCGGTCGTGGAACAGGGCCCGACGGCTTCGATC
>Ga0210395_10002991_pt1 | contig 13023 bp, 8 predicted proteins | sample IncBWH4OmetaG_FD_150861 | JGI IMG/M metagenome (GOLD analysis project Ga0210395, IMG submission 150861) | Forest soil microbial communities from Barre Woods Harvard Forest LTER site, Petersham, Massachusetts, United States - Inc-BW-H-4-O ...
CTCCCTGATGCCTCGCCGCCTGAACGTGCGTCACGAACGCACCGAGAACGGTAAACCAGTCCTCCGCGAGCCGCCTGACCGCGGGCTCGGGCAGCCACCCTTCCGGCCAGCTCCACGTAGCCATAAGCTCCGGACCGGAGGGAGAATTCACGGTGACCACCCCTAGTTCAATTCCGTGCGTAATCGGCATCCAGCGCGAGATCGCGCGTGGCCCGGCAAGGAACTTCGTAAGGAATTCCGGGGCGAATCCCCAGTCACCACCCCCGAAATCAGCCGTGCGCCCGAGATAGTTGAACAGGATCTGCGGCTGTGCCATGTCTGCCAGCAGGCGAGAAGACGACGGGCTGAGATACCGAAGTATGCCGTAGCCCATGCCCTTGTCAGGAATGCCATCCCTCTGCTGTTTGACCCGCGCGATTGCCGAGCCGATAATGCCCGCGCCGGAACAAACCGCTTCCCAGTCGCTCGGCCCGGGGTCCAGCCGCAGCGGGTACATGCTGGTGAACCAGCCAACGGTGCGGGATACGTCAATTCCGTCGACGAATGGCTCGCGCCCGTGGCCCTCCACGTCGAGCAGCACTGCGCTGCCGCGGCCTTTCCCGAGAAGCTCGCGCCAGTGGGCTATCGCGAGCGCCAGGCCAGCGAGCAGTATGTCGTTGATATCGGCACCGAATGCCGCGACCACCTCGGACAGTAGTTCTCTCGTGCACGAGACCGGTAGCCGACACGTCAGCTGGCGTAGCTGGGCGCCGGGCTCTGGTGACTGTTCGCGGAGCGGAGGATCCGGTGCGGCAAGCACGCGGGTCCAGTACGGAAGCTCCGCGGCGCGAGCTGGTGTGGCCGCCGTCGAAGCGAGTTGCAGCGCCCACTGTCGGAATGAGGTCACCGCTGGAGTCAGTGCCGGGGTCCTCCCCGTGACGACGGCCTCCCAGGCACTGGCCATGTCGGCCAGCACGATGCGCCACGAGACCGCGTCGACGACAAGATGGTGCGCGACGAGCAGCAGGCGCCCTGGCCTGGCGGACCCGGCATCGCACCACACGGCCTGGATCATGACGCCCTTTTCCGGCCGGATGCGAGCCGCCGCGACCTGCAGCTGCCAGGCGCACGCCTCGGCCATGGCCGCGTCGCTGAGCTGGGCGGCGTCGACGCGGTGCAGGACCGCATTCACCTTGAGGTGAGCAGGCGGCGGGATCGTGAGCCCCCAGGAATCCTCGCCGCGGGTCAGCCGCAGCCGCAGAGCGTCATGGTGATCAAGCACGGCTCGCAGCACGGCTTCGAGCCCGGCCTGCTCCAGACCAGCGGGAACCTGGATCAGGATCGGCTGGCTCACGGCGGTGACGATGTCCCCGTGATCGGTCAGCCACCTGACGATGGGCGTCAGCGGAACAGGCCCAGTGCGCAGTCGGCCGTCAGCCTGATCGGCCGGCGGGGCAGCAGAGGGCCGGGCTGTCGCGGCGATCGCCTCAACGGTGGGACACCTGAGCACGTCAGGCACCGACAGGGCCAGCCCGGCCGCGCGAGCCCGTGACACGAGCTGCATCGCGACGATGCTGTCACCCCCGAGGTCGATGAAATTGTCGTCGAGGCCGACCTTTTCCACGCCGAGACTGTCGGCTATGAGCGTGCAGAGCCGCTGCTCCCACGCCGTGCGCGCCGCTCTGCTAGCGTCCGTCTCCGGTCCCGGTGCGGGCAGCGCCTTGCGGTCTACCTTCCCGCTCGGGGTCACCGGCATCCGGTCGAGCAGGACGAGCGCAGGCTGCATGAATCCCGGCAGCTGGGCATGCGCATGCGCGCGCAGTTCCTCGCGGTCGAGCGCGGATCCCGGCACCGGCACCACATACCCGGCCAGCCGACGCTGGCCGGGGCGGTCTTCCCGCGCAACGACCACAGCCTGCGCCACGCCCGGGTGCCGTAGCAACGCTGCCTCGATCTCACCGGGCTCGATCCGGAATCCTCGTATCTTCACCTGGTAGTCGGCGCGGCCGAGGAATTCGAGGTTCCCGTCGGCACGGCGACGGCCGATATCCCCGGTCCGGTACATGCGCTCGCCCGGCATCCCGAACGGGCAAGGCACGAACCGCTGTGCCGTCAAACCGGGCTGGCCCAGATAGCCCCTGGCCAGGCCGTCACCAGCCACGAACAGTTCGCCGGCCATGCCGGGCGGCACTGGCTCACCCTGGCTATTGAGAATGAAGACGCGGGTATTCAGGTTCGGGCGGCCGATCGGCGGGGGTGCACCGCCGCTCAGCGCGTCGCTCAGCGTCGTATTGATGGTGGCCTCGGTCGGCCCGTATGCATTGATCATCCGGCGTCCCGGTGACCAGTGCCTCACCAGGTCGCCCGGACACGCCTCACCGGTCACGATCAGCGTCGTCACCGTTGACAGCGGCTCGCCCGCGGGCATGACCGCCAGCGCCGCGGGGGGCAGCGTCACGTGAGTGACGCCCCGCAGCCTGATCAGCTCAGCGAGTGGAGGCCCTGGCTGCAGTTGATCGCTACCGGCGACTACCACAGTGGCCCCGGTCAGCAATGCCATGCACAGTTCCCAGATCGCGGAGTCAAAGCTGAAAGTGGCGAACTGCAGCACCCGGCTCCCCGGGCCGACGGCCAGCCGTTCTCGCATGTTAGCCACGAGGCTGGCGACTCCCGCGTGCTCAACCATGACTCCCTTCGGCCAGCCGGTCGACCCGGAGGTGTAAATCACGTACGCCAAGTTGGTGGGAAGCGCCCGCTCGTGCTCCGCACTGGTCAGGTCCGCCTGGCCATAGCCAGCGAGTTCGCGGATCACGGCGGCGTCATCCGTCACCAGGGGCCTCGGCAGCCCCGGTATCGCGCTAGATACCTCGCGGGTTGTCAGCGTGAGCAGGGGACCAGAGTCTCGCAGCATGTACCCGATTCGCTCGGCAGGGTATTCCGGGTCTATCGGCACGAAGGCCGCCCCGGACTTCGCCGTTGCCAGCACAGCCACCACCTGGATCGCGGACCGGGGCAGGGCGAGCGCGACCAAGCGCTCCGGTCCGGCTCCGCGGGCGAGCAGGGCGCGGGCGAGCTGGTTGGACTGGTGATTCAGCTCCTGATATGTCATGGCAGATCCGTCCGACACGAGAGCGGTCGCGGTCGGCGTCCTGGCGATCTGCCTCTCGAAGAGCTCCGCTAGCGTCCCCGGACGGATCTTCCTGGTGGTCCTATTCCATTTGACGAGCACAGCGCGCCGCTCAGCCGGACTCAGCACGCTCGCTTGGCTGATCCGCAGCTCGGGATCATCGCACAGGGCCGACATCAGTCGCATGAAGCGCTGCCGGTGAGCGGCGAGCTCCGCTTCGGAGTAGAAGCCGCCGGACGCGCAGAAGTCCACCGCCGCGTTCCGGCCGTCGCCGCTGCCGTAGACATCCACGAAAATCTCGCCAACAGCGCCGGGGGCGAGGTTGTGACGGATCATTCGCCGACCGCCGATGCGGAACTCATCGTCGGTCGGTACGACGTTCACCGTCACGCTCAGCGGCGCACCCTCATCGGACACGAGCCCCAGCTGATGCAGGTTGACGTGCCGGTGCCGCTGATGAGGAATCGCACGTCGGATCTCGGTCGACGCCATGCGAGCGAGCACCGGCAGAGTCTCGTCTCCTGTTAGGGCGAATCGCACTGGGAGGACATTGGTCACCATGCATGGCGTTGCCCGCAATATCGCGTTAGTACGGGCGCCGCAAGCCACCAGCATTCCGACCTCGGGTGCGCCGGTAATTTTATGAATGTAGCCTGCCATGACGCCGGTGATCACCGCCGGCAACGCACTGCGGCTGGCGGCGCGAAGCGCCAGACGTCGCGCGCGGGACAATGTTCCATACGATCTCAGTGGCTCACCCCCGCGGTTCAGCCCGCTGCGGGCAAGGCCAACCGTGCCGGGCCAGTCGGCAAGGCTCGCCGCCCAGTAATGCCGGTCCGTTTCGGCCTCGGGCGATGACTGATACGCCAGGTCATCCTCGATTACTTCGCGCAGGGACGCGAACTGGACCGGCGCTACTGGCTTGCCTTCCGCAAGTCCTTCGTAGTTCTCAATTAGACGCCGGACGATCATGAGGATACCGTGACCGTCGAGCAGCAAGTGATGTGCTCGCTGGTACATAAAGAACCGGTTGTTGGCGACCTTGATCAACGCGATAGTCAGCAGCGGATCCGCGGACAGGATCATGGGCCGCCTGAGGTCTGCCCGCATCCAGCGAAGAGCCGACCGCACCGGGTCAGCATGAGGCATGACATCCTCGAACAGCAACTCGCAGTCCGCGGTGGGCAGGATCATCTGATGAACGCCGCGGGCATTCTGCAAAATGCGGATCCTAAGGGTTTCGGTCTCCGCCACGGTCTTCTTCATTGCCGCCTGGAGAATGGCAGGATTTACGACACCCTGTATGTCGAAGTAGCCCGCTATCTGGTAGAGCAATCCGGTGTTATCGAGTTGATGACCTAGCCATACGTCACGCTGAGCCGCCAGGAGGGGCAGCGTGGCCTCGATCTCATCCGCCATGTGTTCGTATTATCCAGTCTTCCCCGCTGGTTAGATATGATCGCAGGTCGAAATAGCGACTGCTACCTAAGGCGTACCGAAGATGCACCGTGTGCCGTATTGACGGAGCGCAGGCGATGATGATCCAATAAAGTCCGCGCTCGGGAAGTGCATGTCGAGCACCCAGAACGGGATGTATCGGAGCCTGGGACTGAATTATCGAAAATCTTCAATTTGATTTGAAATCGAAGCGGACGGCCCTCGTCGGCTATATTGCCGAATACCGGACCGTGGCCTGGCAGCAGGGTCGGCATGGCGTTCGGTTTCTGGCGAAGATTCGTTCGTATTCCGAAAGACACCGTCACCACGTCATGGAGCCATCGATGCGGACAATCACACTAGGTTCCGTCGGCCTGACCGTCTCTCGACAGGGCCTTGGCTGCATGGGCATGTCCGATTTCTACGGGCAGCGCGACGACAGGGAGTCGATCGCGACGATCCGTCGTGCGCTCGACCTCGGGGTGTCGCTGCTGGACACCGCGGATATGTACGGTCCGTACCTCAACGAGGAACTCGTCGGCCGGGCCATCGTCGGCAGGCGGGACCAGGTTGTGCTGGCGACGAAGTTCGGCATTACCCGGGTGCCAGGTAACCCTGCCGCACGCGGCGTGGACGGGCGGCCCGAGTACATGAAGAAGGCCTGCGAGGATTCGCTGCGACGCCTCGGCACTGACCACATCGATCTCTATTACCTGCACCGGGTGGATCCCGCCACCGCAATCGAGGAGACCGTCGGCGGGATGGCAGAACTCGTCCGCGAGGGAAAGGTCCGCTTTCTCGGCCTTTCCGAGGCGGCTCCGGCGACCATCCGGCGTGCGCACGCGGTGCACCCCATCACCGCGCTGCAGACGGAGTACTCGATATGGGCCCGAGAGCCGGAGGCCCAGATCATCCCGGTCGTCCGTGAGCTGGGCATCGGCTTCGTCGCGTACAGTCCGCTCGGCCGCGGGTTCCTCACCGGCACGCTGCGATCGCTGGACCAGCTCCCTGGGGGCGACTCGCGCCGTCACCAGCCTCGCCTTCAGGGGGACAACCTTCAACACAACCTCAGGATCCTCGATCGGATCAATACTGTCGCGGAGGAGAAGCGGGCCACAGCCGCGCAGGTGGCGCTGGCCTGGGTGCACGCACAAGGGAACGACCTGGTATCGATCCCTGGTACCAAGCATCGCGGATATCTCGAAGAGAACATGGCGGCATTGCGCCTGGAGCTTTCCGCAGCTGACCTGAAGCTGCTCGATGACTGTCTTGCGAAGGGGGAGCGCTACCCCGACATGTCGCGGATCGACAGGTAGGCCGGGCCGGCGGATATGGCTTGCGAGCGGAAGGCACCAGGGCAATTCGGGTGATCCTCGCTGTGGCTGGCCGGGACGCGGATTTCTCGTCCGGTGGACCTGTTGGTTTCGACCCCTTTACGATGAAGGCTATGAATTAAACGGCTTCGATGATCTCCGCGGCAAGGAGTCCCGGCCGGGGCAGGGACGGCGCTGCACCAATCGCGCTGTTCACTTGGGCGCCACTGCCCGGTCCCCGATCCGCAACGACCCATTAACTGTAGCTAAGGGCAGACAAAAGAAATCCTAACTTGCTGTACCTAGGGTAGCAGCGCATACTGAGGGTCAGCCTCACTGACGTGAGGATACTGAACTCAAGACTAATCGCATTCAGATTGCTGGCGGTGGCTATGCGTTTGCCCGTCATGTGCCTGGTGCACAGGGATTACTTATGCCGTCTGCGGTCCCGTGGTGGAGTTCGGCGTGGCGCAGACCGTCGTGATCGGCGTGCCGATTCCCGGACTGGTGACATTTACGGGCTGGGCTCCCATGCGTCAAGCTCGCTACGTTCGGTTCGTTTGAGCGGTTGACTCAGTCGCGCGTCTTGGAAGGAGGCAGCATGGCGAAACAGGCCCGGCGCGGGGCCGCCGACGTCGATGTCGGTGTCCGGACCAGCGCCGCGGCGGTGCTCTGGGTGACCGCTGGAGCGACGTTCATGGCTTTCCTCGACGCGACGGTCGTGAACATCGCGTTCCCGGCGCTGCGTGCCAGCTTCCCCACTACGTCGCTGGCGAGCATGTCCTGGGTGGTCAGTGGTTTCGCGATCACATTCGCAGCGCTCCTGTCGCCGGCCGGCCGGCTGGCCGATATCGTCGGCCGCCGCAAGGTGTTCCTGGCCAGCATCATCGTGTTCACGCTCGCGTCAGGACTGTGCGCCGCCGCGCCTGACTACGGTGTATTGCTCGGTGCACGGGTGCTGCAAGGCATCGGTGCCGCCGGGATGATCCCGTCCGCGCTCAGCATCACGCTGGCCGAGACTCCGCCAGCTAGGCGGCTGGCCGCGGTAGGGGTGTGGGGCGCAGCCGGATCCGTGGCCGCGGCGGCCGGCCCCAGCCTCGGTGGCGTGCTGATCGACGCGGCCAGCTGGCGGTCGGTGTTCGTCATCAATATTCCTATCGGTGCGCTCATCGCGCTGATGGCATTGCGGGTCATACCCGCCAGGCAGCCGCTCGGCGGGCCGGTGCCCGACCCTGCTGGCACGGTCTGCGCGGTACTGGGCATCGGCGGCATCGTGCTCGGCCTAACTCAGGGGTCAGATCTAGGGTGGAGCTCGGCGGTGACCATCGCCGCGCTCGCGGGTGGCGGCGTCCTGGTCACACTCGCGCTCGCGCGGTCCCGGCATCACCCAGCCCCGGTGATCGAGACCGCGCTCTGGCGTAGCCGCACTTTCGCGTTCGCGAACCTCACCTGTCTGTTCGCGGGTGCCGCGCTGTTCACCTGGATGCTGGCCGGGCCGCTGTACCTGACCACCTTCTGGGGCTACTCCGTGCTGAGGGCAGGGCTGGCCATCACCCCCAGCGCACTAGCCTCGGCCATCGGCGCCATCGCGATCGGCAGGAAAGTGCCGAGGAACCGCCAGCCTGCCGCGATCGTGGTGTCGCTGCTGATCTACGGCGGAGCCGGGATGTGGATGCAGTCGGTACTCGGGTTCCGGCACCTGTACCTGGCCGTCTGGCTGCCAGCCAGCCTGATCGCTGGCACCGCCGTCGGCGCGGCACTGACCGGGTTGTCCTCCGTCGCGGCGCTCAGCGTCCCGGCGCCCGCTTTCGCCGGCGGCACCGCGCTCAACACCACTGCCCGGCAGGTAGGCGGTGCCCTTGGAGTCGCGGCGGTGGCCGCGATTGCCGGCGCGCTAACCAGCCCGAGGGGTCTGCTGGAGGCGTTTTTGTTCGCGTCCTGGATGTCCCTGGCTGGTGCCGTTGCCGGGATCGGACTCGTGCTTGCCGCCAGGTCCAGCCAGCATGCCGCCCTGCCGGACAGACCATCGGCCCAACCAGCGGTCAGCCGGTAGCAATGACCCCCGAGGCACGAGACCCGTATACCCTCTCCGCGGACGAGGCGGCCGCCGCGCTGGCCGGCGCGCCATGGCCAAGGCTAGCGGTGCTGGGCGACAGCTTCGCCGCGGGCATCTGCGATCCCACTCCAGGCTACCGCGACGTGACCTGGGCGGACCGGCTCACCGAAGCGCTCCGCAGGGTGCTGCCGCAGCTCGAATACCTGAACACCGGCGAGCGCGGGGCGCGGACCGCCGATGTCTTCGATCGCCAGCTGCGGCCTGTGCTCTGTTTCCGGCCGGATCTGGTAGTGCTGATCTGCGGCGGCAACGACATGCTCACACCGGATTATTCTCCGCACGAACTTCGCGGTCGGCTTGACAAGCTCCTCGGACCGCTCTGCGCGATCGGTGCCGACGTCGTCATGTACACCATGATGGACATCACGACGGCGTATCCGGAACTGGGAGATACGCTGCGGGACGCAATCGACGGCCTGAACAAGGTCATCCGGCAGGTCGCGGCCGATCACGGCGCCATACTCGTCGAGTTGTGGGGACATCCCTGCCAATCAGATAAGGACATGTACAGCAAGGACCTCATCCACGGCACGTGGCGCGGGCAGGCCATCATGGCGGCGATGACTGTACAGCGCCTGGCTGAATACCTGCGCGAGCCGGGACGTTCGCGGCGCCCCTGATCTCCCCCGTGATGCGGAACCGCGATCAGCGTGCTCAGTATCTGTAGTGATCCGGCTTGTAAGGGCCGTCCGTATCGACACCGATGTACTCCGCCTGAGCCTTCGTCAGCTTGGTGAGCTTGACGCCGAGAGCGTCCAGGTGCAGGCGCGCCACCTTTTCATCAAGGTGCTTGGGCAAGGTGTAGACCCCGATCGGGTAGTTCTCCGTTTTCGTGAACAGCTCAACCTGTGCGATGACCTGGTTCGTGAATGAGTTGGACATCACGAAGGACGGGTGGCCTGTCGCGCAGCCCAGATTCATCAGCCGTCCCTCGGCCAGCACGATGACCGAATGCCCGTCAGGGAACACCCATTCATCGACCTGCGGCTTGACGTTGCGCTTCACGACGCCCTGGGTCCTGGAGAGGCCGAGCATATCGATCTCGTTGTCGAAATGACCGATGTTGGACACGATCGCCTGATGTTTCATCGCCGCCATGTGGTCAGCGCGGATGACATCGCGGTTGCCGGTCGCGGTGACAAAGATGTCACCAAGGCCAACGATCTCCTCGAGCGTAGTGACCTGGTAGCCGTCCATCGCAGCCTGCAGAGCGCAGATCGGGTCGGCCTCGGTCACCACTACACGCGCGCCCTGGCCGCGTAGCGCACTGGAACAGCCCTTCCCGACATCGCCGTAGCCGCACACGACGGCGACCTTCCCGCCGATCAGGACATCGGTGGCCCGGTTAAGGCCATCGATGACGCTGTGCCGGCAGCCGTATTTGTTGTCAAACTTGGACTTAGTGACGGAGTCGTTGACGTTGATCGCCGGGAATCTGAGCGTTCTGGCCCTGGTCATCTCGTATAGGCGGTGGACACCGGTGGTGGTCTCCTCCGTCACTCCCTTGACGGTCTTGGCCGTTTCACTCCACCGGCCGGGAGATTCGACGATGGTGCGGCGCAGGGTCTGGAGGATGACCCGCAACTCTTCCGGATCATCGGGCCCGGCGTCGGGGACCGCACCTACCTCGTCGTACTCCGCGCCCTTGTGCACCAAGAGGGTGGCGTCACCACCGTCATCCAAGATCATGTTCGGCGGCGACCCGTCCGGCCACCGCAAGGCCTGGTCCGCGCACCACCAGTACTCTTCCAGCGTTTCGCCCTTCCAGGCGAACACCGGTACCCCGCGGGGATCCTCGATGGTCCCGTCCCTGCCCACTGCCACTGCGGCCGCCGCGTGGTCTTGGGTCGAAAAGATATTGCAGCTAGCCCACCGCACGTCGGCGCCCAGCGCCTCCAGTGTCTCGATCAGCACCGCGGTCTGGATCGTCATGTGCAGAGAACCCGTGATTTTCGCCCCGCGCAACGGCTGTGCGGCGGCGAGTTCCTGCCGCATGGCCATCAGGCCCGGCATCTCGTGCTCGGCGAGTGTGATCTCCTTGCGACCGAACTCAGCCAACGTCAAGTCGGCGACTTTAAAATCACGATTCTCTTGCCCCTGCATGATTACCCATTCTTCCAGTAGAGTCTTTGACCGCAAGATAGAATATTTCGGATCCAAGCGCGGGGTAAGGCGATGTACGTCACATTCGCGCTACTACTAAGGTGGCACCAAAATTCCTTAGATCCGCTGATCGCCGCTACCGCCCTGACTGGGTAAATTCGCAGCATGGCCACGGAGATAGGCGTAATCGGCGGCAGCGGCCTCTATGATCTCGGCGAGATAGAGGACGCGCGCGATGTGAAAGTTGAGACACCGTTCGGGCCAGTCACTCTGGTGACAGGCATATTCGCTGGACGCGAGGTCAGTTTTGTCTCGAGGCACGGCCGCGGCCACCGGGTCGGCCCGGCTAGGATTCCGGTCAGGGAGAGCATCTACGCGCTCAAGCACGTCGGGGTCCGCCAGGTCATCAGCATCAGCGCCGTCGGTAGCCTGCGCGCAGGAATGGCACCAGGACATCTGGTCGTGCCGGACCAGATAGTGGACTGGACCCGGGGCGCGCGTCCGCCTTCGTTCTTCGACGACGGACTGGTCGTCCACGTTTCGATGGCCGACCCGTACTGTCCTGACCTGCGCTCCGCGCTGATCACGGCGGCCAGGGGCACGGTGGACAGGACTGTCCACGACGGCGGCAGTTACATCTGTATCGAGGGACCGCAGTTCTCCACCCGTGCCGAGTCGCAGATATACCGGGCGCTGGGAATGGACATCATCGGGATGACCGCGATGCCGGAGGCCAGGCTGGCCCGCGAGGCGGAACTCTGCTACGCCTGCCTTGCCCTCGTCACCGATTACGACTGCTGGCACAACGAGGACGAGCCAGTGAGCGCCGACCTCGTCACCGCCCGGATGGCCGAGAACGTGAGCGCAGCCAAGCAGGTGCTCGCCAACCTGGTCCAGATACTTCCTGATACGTACGGATGCAGTTGCGGAGAAGCCCTGGCGACCGCCTTGATCACCGATCGGGCGACCGTGCCCGGCGTCATCCGCGATCGGCTGAATCTGCTGGTTGGTAAATATTTCTCGCACTAAAACGAACGTAAATCGCATCGATGGAGTCACTTTGATGGCAGAGTTCTTGTTTACATCCGAATCCGTCACTGAAGGGCACCCCGACAAGATCGCGGACCAACTCAGCGACGCCGTGGTCGACGCCATGCTGTCCCGCAACCCGGCAGCACATGCGGCTATCGAGACGTTGATTACCACTGGCTATGTGCATATCGCCGGAGAAGCCACCGAACGCGTCCCTGAGATCGAGTCCATCGTTCGCCAGAAAATCCTGGACATCGGCTACGATTCGTCGGCCAAGGGCTTCGACGGTGCCACCTGCGGCGTTTCTGTTTCCGTCGGCCAGCAGTCACCTGACATCGCCCAGGGCGTGGAGCGATCGCACGAAACGCGTGCCGGAGGCATCGATCCGCGCGATCAGCAGGGGGCAGGGGATCAGGGCCTCATGTTCGGATATGCCTGCTCGGAGACGCCAGAACTGATGCCGCTCCCGATCACTCTCGCGCACCGCCTGGCCCGGCGGCTGGCCGCCGTGCGTCATGACGGCACCGTGCCGTATCTGCGCCCGGACGGAAAGACGCAGGTCACCGTGGGATACAAAGACGGCCTCCCGTCGCGTCTCGACACAGTGGTCGTCTCGGCGCAGCATGCACCTGATATCGACATCGAGACGATGCTTGCTCCGGATATCGCCCGCTATGTGGTGAAACCGGAGCTGGCCAGGTTCGATCTGCGGACCGAAGGGTACCGGCTGCTGGTAAACCCGACAGGGCGGTTCGAGATCGGCGGACCGATGGGTGACGCGGGACTGACCGGCCGCAAAATCATCGTCGACACATACGGGGGCATGGCCCGGCACGGCGGCGGCGCCTTCTCCGGCAAAGACCCCTCCAAGGTCGACCGGTCGGCGGCCTACGCCATGCGCTGGGTCGCAAAGAACGTTGTGGCGGCCGACCTGGCCGGCCGATGCGAGCTCCAGGTGGCTTATGCCATCGGGGTGGCTCGTCCGGTCGGCCTCTTCGTCGAATGCTTCGGGACCGAGAAAGTGCCGCCGAGCCAGATCCGCGAGGCAATCCTCGCGACATTCGATCTGCGGCCCGCCGCGATCATCGAAGAGCTCAAGCTACTGCGTCCCATCTACGCGCAGACCGCGGCATACGGCCACTTCGGCCGCGAGGAAGCCGATATGACCTGGGAGCAGTGCGATCGCGTTGACGCGCTGCGAGCAGCGGTACGAATGTTACGGGATATGGGTGAGGTACTGACACCGGGACCGGGCTGGCTGATTTGATCTCCGAACGGATTCAGTTGTTTCCGGCTTTCCCCGCCCGGGCGCCGAGTTCCAGGATTTCTCTGCGATCGCGTGCTAGCCGTGGAGGCACGGAGCGCTGGCCGGCGAGGAGCGGCTTCGCCCCTTGCCGGTCATTGCGCTGCTCTCCGTCTGCCCCCTCACCGTTACGATTTCTTAGGAGACGGGAAGACAGGAAAGCACCCACCAGGGAAGAGCCCATGCAAGCCTCACTCAAAGCAGGACTGACGGCACGGTTGAACTACACCGTGCCTGAGCAGCGGACTGTACCTTACCTGCTACCGGAATCCGAGTACTTCAGCGTGCTGCCCGCGGTGCTCGCGACCGGCTATCTTGTCGGCATCGTCGAGTGGGCGTGCATGTCCGCCGTGCACGGGCATCTGGACGACGGCGAGCAGACGCTAGGGATCCATGTGGACCTAAGTCACGAAGCTCCCACGCCCGTAGGCAGCCTGCTGACCGTCGAGGCGACACTCGAGGCCGTTGAAGGCAAGCGGCTCACCTTCTCCGTGCACGCTTTCGATGACGCTGCCACCGTATGCCGGGGTGTCCACTGCCGTGCCGTGATACATACCGACCCCTTTGTTCAGCGATTGAAGAACCGCGCGCAGTCACAGCAGTGAGGTCGGCT
>Ga0210395_10002994_pt1 | contig 13013 bp, 9 predicted proteins | sample IncBWH4OmetaG_FD_150861 | JGI IMG/M metagenome (GOLD analysis project Ga0210395, IMG submission 150861) | Forest soil microbial communities from Barre Woods Harvard Forest LTER site, Petersham, Massachusetts, United States - Inc-BW-H-4-O ...
CGCTCACCTTGGCCTTGGCCAATAGAAGCGAGCGATGCTCGTTCTGCGTGATCATGACGCTGACGGCGCGACCGAGCACGCCGGTAATAGTTTCCAGTTCAGCTCGGTCGCCGGGAGGAAGACGCAACTCCACCGCGATCACGGCGTCCGCATCCATGCTCAGAACAGTTTCCACGGGAATGTTCTGCACCATCCCGCCATCGGCTAACACCCGGCCATTGAGCTCTACCGGGCTAAACACGCCGGGAATTGCCGCGGAGGCACGCACGGCCTGCGACAAGGATCCGTCGTGCAGTACGACACTTTCCCCGCTCAGCATGTCGGTGGCTACACAACGGAACGGAATGGGCAGATCGTCGAAGCTGGCGATACCGGATTCCGCGAAGGCAATGCGATCCAACAAGAGTCCCACGCCCTGCCCGGGGTTGAAACCGTTCGGCCCCTTCACACCATGCTTCAGGCCAAGAGGAGTATTGATCAGAAAGTCGCGACGGTCCTGCTTTCGACGGTATGAGAGCTGGGAATAAGTAGGCTCGGGAAGAAAAGCCGCGTCCCAATCCATTTCTTCGGCAAACTTTTCGATCTCCGCGGGCGACATACCTGTGGCATACATCGCGCCAATGATGCCGCCCATGCTGGTTCCGGCGACGCGGTCCACTGGAATGTGATTCTCTTCGATCCACTGGATCACGCCGATTTCGGCCAAGCCGAGTGCGCCCCCACCGCTGAGCGCCAAGCCAATCCGCGGACGATGGGATGGAGTCTGCGTGGCTGCAGCGGACGCGGCATCTTGCGCGTTCGCGAAAATAGGCAGAATCAGGCACCACAATAAGGAAAGAGTAATTGGGATAAGTGCCGTCCGATTCGTTGCTTTCATCGGCGCTCCTGAGACGCGGCGCAAAACAATCGCTCTGCGCGCGAAGTTGTGGATGAGAGAAAAAGGTTAGCAGGTTTGCAGAAGGAGGGTCAGAAATGCAGTCTACGATGGCGGAATCAGTTGGACTTTAAAACCGCCGGAGGCTGTTCCGCACGCACCTGCTGCACAACGTTGCGTATACCCCCAATGACCACCTCGGGCCGATCAAGCTGAATGTCGTGCGAACTGCCGGTCGCGATGACTTGCGTCCCTCGCGTCGAGAGATGCACCAACTCCTCCTGCATTTTTTCCCAAGCTTCGTTGGCCGGTTTCGCGACGCCCGCGGGGAAACTACCCAGTCGTTTGTTGGGATCATGAGAGAGCACCACGAGCGGAATCTCGCCGAGCGAACCGCTAGCCGCCGTCTGGGTGGCACTTTCCGCCGGAAAGCTTTTCAGTTCTGCTACGGCTTCGGCCGCAGTGTGCCAGTTGCACGCGGCCGCGCGCTGCACCGGATTTTCATCGCATTGGCCGAGCAGCCGCGGGATGCCGAAGGGCATTGTGTATTCCGTGAACTCGGCCTTGCGTGTCCAGTCAGCCTGCATGTCCCTGATCTCCTGCGGAAGGCGATTGAACTGCGCAGGGTGGGACGAGTCGACCAGCACCATTCCGGCAACGTCACTGCGGTACAGGCTGGCGTAGAGCCGCACATTAAATCCACCAAGGGAGTGCCCGACCAGCACATAGGGCGGTGCAATGCCCGCAGCCTGTAGCAGCGCATGCAATTCAGTGGCGATCACTTTGCTGGTGCGCGGTTGAGAACTCGATTCGCTATAGCCGAGTCCGGCACGGTCATACGAGCACACGCGCGTAAATTTCGCGACCTGCGGCTGCACTTTGAGCCACGAAAGATAGGTGTCGCCCAAGCCCGAGTCGAGAATCACCGTGGGACTTCCCTCTCCCGTGCAGTCAATGTGCATTCTGAATCCGCCCACGTCAAACCGGCTTCCAGCCATGGGATTGAAGCGCCGGTCGCGAGCCTCAAAAATATTCTCGTAGATCATTCCGGCGACGGCGAGGAGGAACACGAAGGCGAGCAGGGTGAGGACGAGGCGGCGAAGCCGCGAATGAGCCGGCGCCGATAGCGGCGCAACATTGTTCATGATGACAGGGGTGCGCGTTCGCCCAGCCGCGCCTTGTGGCAGGTATTTTACATGACGGGCGGCGCCGTGATGCCCATGACCGACAGGCAGCGAACTAATTCGCGACGAACTACGGCGACCGTGGCCAGCAGAAACTGCTTTCGCTTCTCATCCGGTTCGCTCAGGATTGGATGCCGATGGTAGAACGTATTGAAAAGCTGCCCGAGCTGGAAAACATGTTTCGCCAGGTACGCCGGTTCTGTCGTGGCAATCGACTGATCGATCACCGTCGACGTTTTGGACGATGCCAGCCATAGCTCCCAGATTTCGTTGGCGCCTTCACCGCTTAGAAACCTTGCCAGATCGGCCGGCGGGATATGGCCGGTGATATCAGCAAAGAAAGTCTCGGGATCGGCGCCTGCCTTGCGGAATATGCTGGTCGCTCGCACAACAACATATTGCGCGTAAGGTCCGGTCTCGCCTTCGAAGCTGAGCGCCTCTTTGAAATCGAATGCGATCACTGACTGCTTGGTGTACTTCAGCATAAAGTAGCGCAGCGCGCCGATGGCGATCTGCGTAGCAACCTCTTGGCGCTCGCGCGCGCTGAGTTGCGGATGTCGCGAGTCGACTTCCTTCTTGGCGGAGGCGATGAGCTGGTCGAGCAGATCGTCGGCCTTCACGCCAAAGCCCTTGCGCCCGCTCACTTCGATATAGGAGCGAGCTTTGTCCTCTTCACTCAACTCGTAGCCGAGTTCCGCGGCGCAGCGCGGCGTGAGCGCGACCATCTCGTAAGAAAAGTGCGTGTAGTGGTCGGCGGCGTCGCCGTGTCCGAGGCCGCGCAGCGCTTCGATGACTGTGTTCTGCGCCTCAGACTGCCGGGCGTCAATCACGTTGTAAATTTCCGCGACGTCGCCGAAGTGAGGATGATCCTTCTCTCCGTGCGTCGTCGAAATCCAGCACTCGTGCTGGTTCGGATAACGGTAGAACTTGCGGTAGCCGAAGTCGCGGCCGAGCAACCCGAACTTCCACATGTGGTACGCGATGTCTTTGCCCACATAACCGACGGTGCCATTGGAGCGAACAATTACCTTCTGATCTTCCTCGGAGATTTCTGAGGGACGTATGTCGACGCCAGCCTTCGGCTCAATCGGTACGAGGACGTCGTCGATGTCTTCCGCGTTTTCGGCACCGTTCATTTTCCTACTGTCAGTCTTCGCGTGAGGGAGAGCCCTCGGCACATCTCCAGTCCCGGCGCGCCGCATCACCCAGCAGCCTTTATTCTTACCCTCATTCTCGAAGGTCAGCACGCCGCTGTCTTTCAGCTTCGTGAAGGCGGCATCCCAAAAGTGCAGGTGCAGGATTTCACTCTCACGCGGCAGGAAATCATATTCGATGTCGAGCCTCTCCATCGTCTCCAGATGGCGGCGCAACACGGCAACTGAGATCATCTCGGCAATGGCGGCAGCTTCCGTTGTTTCATCTTCGATGGCGTGCAGCGTTTGCTGCCGAATTTGCAAGTTCTGTTTGTCGGCCGCGTACCATTGCGAGACCCGGGCATACAGATCCCAGCAGTAGTAGTCGAAGCGCGGCAGGCGGGTCAGAGCCTCGATTTCCGCGCGCGTTTTCTTCTCGATGTGAGTGAAGCCGACAACTACGTCGGCTACCTGCACGCCCGTGTTGTCGATGTAGTTCTGAACATCGACTTCCCTGCCCGCTCGGCGCAACAGCCGCACAAACGTGTCGCCAAGAATGGCGTTGCGCAGGTGACCGATGTGCGCGGCCTTGTTGGGATTGATGCTCGAGTGCTCGACCAGAATCTTGCCGGAAGGAATGTCGACCGAAGGTCTTTCGTCGGCGGCGAGCGCCGAGGCCATCCATCCGCGATCGATCCTGACATTCAGATAGCCGGGAGGCGCAACCTGCATCTCCGCAATGCCGTCAATGACGCCGGAACCGATCTCCGTTCGGATCATTTCGGCGATCTTCAGCGGCGCCAAGCGCAGCGGCTTGGCGAACGGAAACATCGGAATCGCAAAATCCCCGAGTTCAACCTTCGGAGGCTGTTCGACGACCACACGTGGCAGGGTGGCTTCGGGATAATGGCGCTGCAGACACTCCAGCACGCGCTGAGCCAGACGATGTTCCAGATGACGATACAAGAAGTCCCTCTAAGCCATTGAAGAAACAGTGATTTTATCAGAGCGGCCGGTGGGCGCGTGTTTGACGGAGGTGGGACGCTTCCCTATGATGAAAGATTCTCGTTCTTCGCGGTCCAAATCCTTTCACTAAATGAGGATCAGAGAAGCAAGAAATCACGTTTGAGCGTGTTTCCTCTGTGACTCTTTGTGGTTAAGACTTAGATCTTATGCGCATCGCCTATCTAGAATGTTTTTCCGGGATGAGCGGCGACATGTTTCTGGGCGCGCTCATCGACGCCGGGGTTCCGTCGCGAGTGCTGGAAGACGCCGTGGCGGCGTTAAACGTAGGCGCGCGCCTTGAGATTTCGCGACTTGTCCGTAGCGGCATTTCAGCCACCAAGGTTGATGTGTGGGTCGACGGCGAGAAAGATCTTCCGCGGGAAGAATACTGGGCAAAGCAAAGAGTGGCGCGCACTCTCTCGCCCGCGAACGCTCACCACGAGCACGACCACCATAGTCATCACGAACACGAGCATCATCACAGCCACGAGCATTCTACGGACCATGAGCTGGCGTCCGGGGCCGATGTTTCGCGGGCAGGGGCGCCCGCGCCACACGAGCATTCGCACGGCCGAGGATTGACTGAGATTCGCGAGATCATCGGCCAGTCCGCGATCAGCGACACCGCCAAGAAAACGGCCATCGCGATCTTTGAAGCTTTAGGCGCGGCCGAGGCCAAGATTCACGCGACTTCCGTCGAAAAGGTGCACTTCCACGAAGTCGGCGCGGTGGATGCGATGGTCGACATCGTCTGCGCGGCCGTGGGAAGCGAAGCTCTCGCAGTCGACGAGATCATCTGTTCTCCGCTAAATGTCGGCGGCGGAATGGTGCAATGCGCGCATGGCACGTTTCCCGTGCCCGCGCCTGCGACCATCGAGTTGCTTAAAGATGCCCCGGTTTATTCGTCGGGTGTGCAGGCTGAATTGGTCACTCCCACCGGGGCCGCAATTATGAAGATCCTCGCAACGCGCTTCGCCGCGTTCCCTGAGATGACAATCGAAAAGTCAGGCTATGGCGCCGGGTCGCGTGAGTTCCCCGGGCATCCCAACGTCGTGCGATTGACGATCGGGGAGGCCGCGTCAACGCTGGCCGCGAAAGCCGCGTCCGACACAGTAACCGTGCTGGAAGCGAATCTTGACGATCTAAATCCGCAGGTATTCGGATACGTGATGAACCGTCTGCTCGAAGACGGGGCTCTCGACGCGTTCGGTATGCCGGTACAGATGAAGAAGAACCGACCGGGAACGCTGCTTACCGTGCTATGTAAACCGGAAGACGCGGCCAAACTGGCGCGGTTGATTTTCACCGAGACGACAACGCTGGGCGTCCGCCGGCGCGATGAGGTTCGGCAAACCCTGGCTCGCCGGTGGGAAAACGTTCGCACCCAATGGGGCGAGGTCCGCATCAAAATTGCAAGCATGAATGGCAGCGTCACTAACTATGCGCCCGAGTATGAAGACTGTCGCCGCATCGCCAGTGAACAACATGTGCCTCTAAAGACGGTGATGCAGGAAGCGGCGCGAGCGTATCTAGTGAAAGGCGAAAAGCAATAACCACAGAGGGTAGAGAGTGACACAGGGATTTTCCTTGTGATCCACAGTAGTCTCTGTGGTTAAGAAGCCTTATGACCAGGAAGTTCTACATCACGACTCCGATTTATTACGTGAACGCGCGGCCGCACATTGGCCATGCTTACACCACGATCGCCTGCGACACGATCGCGCGTCGGCAGCGACTGCTGGGCTCCGACACGTTCTTCCTGACTGGCACCGACGAGCACGGCCAGAAGATCGAGCGCGCCGCTCAGGCGGCCGGCAAAACTCCACAGCAGTACGCCGATGAGATTTCTGCGCAGTTTCGCAACCTGTGGAAGCGCATGGGGATTTCGAACGACGACTTCATCCGGACCACTGAAGAGCGCCACAAGAAACGGGTGCAGGAACTGTTCCGCCGCATTCGCGACAACGGATACATCTACAAAGGTACGTACACCGGGCAGTATTGCGTCTCCGACGAGCTCTACGTAGATGGTGCACAGCCCGGCGATCCTTGCCCAACCTGCGGGCGCATCACCGAGACCGTTCACGAGGAGAATTACTTCTTCAAGCTATCGGCATTTCAAGAAAAGTTGCTGGAGCTCTATGCGAATTCGGAGTTCATCCGGCCGGAGGCGCGCCGCAACGAAGTAATCTCGTTCGTCCGCTCCGGCCTGCGCGACTTGTCGATCAGCCGCTCCACATTTTCCTGGGGCATTCCGGTGCCCGACGATCCCAAACACGTGATTTACGTTTGGCTCGATGCGCTAGCTAACTACCTCACCGCCATCGGCTACGGCTCAAGCCACGCCGGCGCGCAGGAAGCGTTCAAGAAGTATTGGCCGGCTGACGTTCACATGATCGGCAAGGAAATCGTTCGCTTCCATTGCGTCTATTGGCCTGCATTTTTGCTGGCCGCGGGCTTGGCATTGCCCAAGACAATCGTGGCGCACGGCTGGCTGCTGTTTGAAGAAAGTAAGATGTCAAAATCGCGGGGCAACATTGTGCGCACCGAGACGATTCTCGATGTGCTGGGCGCGGACGCGCTGCGTTACTTCCTACTGCGTGAGGTTGTTTTCGGACAGGATGGTTCGTTTTCATTCGACGCGCTGGTGCAGCGCTACAACTCTGACCTGGCCAACGGCCTGGGGAATCTGGCTAGCCGCACGTTAACCATGATTAACCGATATTTCAAGGGCGAGGTGCCATATCCGTCGGGAGCCGCATCGAAAATCTCTGCCGACGATGCGGTTGCTGAGACGGCCCGCCGAACCATTCGCGAATTCGCGACGCTGTTCGATCAATTCCAGTTTTCGCGCGCCCTCGAAACGGCGTGGGGACTGGTCGCGGTGGTCGACAAGTACATCGTTGAAAACGAGCCCTGGTCGCTGGGCGAGAAACAGGATGACGAAAGCCGAGCGCGGCTGGCGACGGTGCTCTACACCTCCGCCGAGGCGCTGCGCATCGCGACTGCGCTCGCCTATCCTGTCATGCCCGACGCGACGGCGAAAATCTGGGCGCAGATGGGGCTCGGCGACATCAAGAAACTCGCGCTGGCCGATCTGGCGTGGGGGCAGTTGCCGCTGGGCACGAAACTCGGGGATGTGTATCCGGTTTTTCCGCGTGCCGACAAGAGCGCAGTCGAAAGGATGCAGCAGATGGAAGATCAGCAACGCAGTCCGGTGGTCGAGGATGCGAAGGATCCAGCAGCGAAACCGCCGGCCGTAGCGGATGTCAAAACGCAACCGGCCGTGCCAACGCCGGCAGCAGCCTTGGCCGACGGGAAGATTACCATCGACGACTTCGCCAAAATCGAACTGCGCGTGGGCGTGGTGAAAGTCGCCGAGCGCGTGCCCAAGGCCGACAAACTGCTGCGCCTGGAAATCGATATCGGCACGGAAGTTCGGCAAGTGCTCGCAGGAATCGCCGAGGCCTACGCGCCTGAGGCTCTGATCGGCCGCAAAGTCGTGATCGTGGCCAATCTGGCTCCGCGAAAACTGCGTGGGCTGGAATCGAATGGGATGATCGTAGCCGCATCGCTCGAAGGGGGAAAACCGGTACTGGCGAGCTTTCTGGAGGATGTGCCGGTGGGGGCACGGCTGAAGTAGGGAAAATCAGAAAGCGTCCGAGCTTTCCTCGGTGGACGGGCGAGTCGCCCGTCTCCACATCCGTCTTCACACAGACTCATCTTTACATAATATGTTTGTAGATTCGCACGCACATCTCGATGGCAAGCAGTTCGACTCCGATCGCGGACAGGTAATCGCTCGCGCACGTAAGGCCGGAGTGCAAACCATGGTTGCCATCGGCAATGGCGACGGCCCTCCCCTGCTCGATGCAGGCATTCAACTTGCCGACAAATATCCGTTCATGTACGCGACCATAGGAATTCATCCCCACGAAGCTCGCCTCGCGGATGATGCCGCCTACCAGATGATGGAGCGACTGGCGCGGCATCCCAAGGTCATCGCGTGGGGCGAGATCGGCCTGGATTACTACTACGATCATTCTCCGCGCGAGACGCAGAAGCAGGTGTTTGCTCGGCAGATGGAACTGTCGGCTGCGGCGAAACTGCCGATCGTGATTCACTGCCGGCCGTCTGACGGCAGGGACGATGCCTGGGAAGATTGCTTAACCATGATTAACGGGCAGTGGGCTCCGACCGGCCTGGGGGGAATTTTGCACTGTTTTACGGGAAATTGGGCGCAGGCAAAGCGCGCGCTGGACATGGGCTTCATGATTTCCTTCGCCGGAAATTTGACTTTTCCGAAGGCCCAGCAGATTCGCGACGCGGCCCTCGAAGTTCCTCTCGAACACTTGCTGATTGAAACCGACTCGCCCTATCTGGCCCCGGTCCCACACCGGGGCAAGCGCAACGAACCGGCCTTCGTAAAAGAAACCGCGCGCCGGCTGGGCGAATTGCGCTCGCTATCAATGGACCAGGTGGGCGAGCAGACTTCCCGCAATTTCTACAATTTTTTCAAATTGGATGAAATCTCTGAAAGCAAAGTATCGACTCCGTAAACTACGCAGTTCTGTTAACCTCAGGTTAAGATTCCCTCGTTTCAGAAAGATTAGAAATGTATGCCCGATAACAGCTTCGACGTCGTCAGTAAGATCGACCTAAACGAGGTCTCGAACGCCATTCAGCAGGCGCTCAAAGAGATTCACACGCGCTTCGACCTGAAGGATTCGAAATCGAATATTGAACTGGAAAAAGACGCCATCGTTCTGCACTCGGCCGACGAATACAAACTGAAGGCGGTCAATGACATTCTGCAGCAGAAGCTGGTGAAGCGCGGAGTTTCGCTGAAAGGGCTGACCTACGGCGCGATCGAGCCGGCAGCCGGAGGCACGGCCAAGCGCAAAGTCACCATGCAGCAGGGTATCGCCATCGAGAAGGCGCGTGAGATTGTAAAGCTAGTGAAAGATTCGAAGAAAAAAGCGCAAGCCTCGATTCAGGGCGACCTGGTGCGGATCAGCGGCAAAGACCGCGACGCGCTGCAGGAAGTCATCGCCCTGTTGAAGGGCCACGACTTTGGAATTGATTTGCAGTTTACGAATTACCGTACGAACTAAAACTAGACCTCGGACCTTTGGAGGTCTGATTCACATTGAGCGCGTCCACCGCCATTCACGGGAAAGAAGTATTCGATCTGCTGCGGGATGACCTCGCCGCGCTGGAGTGCGAGTTTGGCCGTGACACGGTCTCGGGCGTGCAGGCCATCACTGAGATTGGCGAATATCTGAGAAATGGCGGCGGCAAACGACTTCGGCCCGCTTTGTTGCTGCTTTCCGCGAAGTTGCTCGACTACCGGGGGCAGGGCGCGGTCCGGTTGGGCGCGGTGGTCGAGATCATTCACACTGCGACGCTGGTGCACGACGACATTATTGACGAGGCCAAGACCCGGCGCGGTCGTCCCGCGGCCAATACGCAGTGGGGCAATTCAAAGTGTGTGCTCGCCGGCGACTGGCTCTACATGCAGGCCTTCAAGATCGCGGTGCAGGAGCGCAACTTCCGCATTCTCGACACCTTGATCGAACTTACCCAGCAGATGGTCGAAGGCGAACTGCTGCAGATGGAAAAGCTGGGTAAGCTGATTACCCTCCACGAACACTTCGACCTGATTTTTCGCAAGACCGCGTGCCTGTTTTCAGTGTGCATGCGGCTGGGAGCAATTCTCGGCGGCGCCAGTCCCGCGCAGGAAGCCGCTCTGGGCAAGTATGGGCATGACCTCGGTATGGCATTTCAGATTGTCGATGACGTTCTCGACTTAACCGCCTCAGAAAATGTGCTGGGTAAACCCGTCGCCAGCGACTTGCGCGAGGGCAAGGCGACAATGGCTGTAATTCATGCGCTGGAGCGCTGCACTCTGGAAGAAAGATCGAAAATCGAGACAGTGCTCCGCCACGGCGCCTTCAACGGCGTGACTCATGCGGAGATTCTGGAAGTCCTGCAGCGCTACGGTTCGCTCGAAGCCGCCACGGCTCGGGCTGCCCAGTACGCAGAATCCGCGCGGAAAGCGATTTGTACTTTTCCTGACTCGGAGATCAAACGAGCCTTACACTGGGCGCCAGAGTTTGTCGTGGCCAGAGAAAAGTAAGTCCGGAATTTTCGGACGCGCCCCGGCTTTGTTTATACTGAACCCTTTCGGGGCGTCGCCGAATCAAAATTGCTACTAAACTTTCGGGTCGTATCGGGTCACATTTTGCAAGCAATGTTCTTGCAGATGCACGCTGCTTTTATCCAAGAATGCCGATGAATACCCTGCTCTCCACGATGGCCAGCCACGGCTACGTCCTGACATTCGTCATGCTGTTTGCCGAAGCGGTTGGCCTTCCCTTCCCGGCCTCGATCGCGCTGGTGGCGGCGGGCGCCGCCGTCGCATCGCACACGCTGTCGGGTCCAGGAGTTCTTCTCGCCGCTTTGCTGGCCCTGCTGATCGGCGACACGGCGCAGTTCTGGCTGGGACGCTACTCTGGTTGGGCCCTGCTCGGATTTCTTTGCCGCCTCTCTATGAACCCCGAGACCTGCATCCTTCGTTCAGCGGAATCGTTCTACAAGCGGGGCAAGACCACTCTGGTGATCGCCAAGTTTATTCCTGGCATCAACACCATGGCCGCTCCGCTAGCGGGCAGCATGAAAATGCGCTTCGGCCAGTTCCTGCGACTGGACTTCGCCGGGGCGCTGCTCTATTCGACGACTTTCCTGTTGATCGGATATCTCTCGCGCGATTTTCTGGCAGCTACTTTGAAGGGGTTTCACCAGGCCGGACTCGCCATGGAAGCCGTGGTCATCACTGCCCTTGTCGTATACGCCGTCTACCGCGGCGTGCAATTCGCGAGATACAAGAAATACCGCATCATGCCGCGCGTGCAGGTGCAGGAACTCGCTGCGCGTTTGGCCTCGAACGAGGCGGATCGGGTGCTGATCGTCGACGTGCGCAGCCACGGCTATTACGACATCGGGTCTGAACGCATCAAAGGCTCGATTCGCATTGAACCCAACAATCTCGACGAGGAGGTCAAGAATCTCCCCAAAGACAAGGACATTTATCTTTATTGCACTTGAGCACGCGAAGCAACCAGCGCCCGGGTGGCGCATTTACTGCAGGAAAGAGGCTTCAACACGTTCGTGATCGTCGGCGGCCTGGCGGCCTGGCGAAAGGCCGGAGAACCGTTGGAGTCGATCCCCAAGGACGATCTGGTCAAGCTACCGACGTTCAATTAGGCTTGAGCCTCGGCTGGCGCAACTTTTCTTTTTCGACGGGTTCAATCACGTGAGGGGCTCCCGTGTCTCGCGAATTTGTGAGACGTGGGCGCAACCCGTCCAAGACAGCCTGCCAAAATCTGGAGAGACGCCCATGCGCCTCGTTGCCCCATCGGCCCTGTTCGTCGTCGTGCTATTCACGTTCTGGGAGCCCGCGGCTGCTCCCGGCCATGCCGAACCCTCCACTACCATTTTCGATTCGAATTCCTCGCACTTGTGGAATCGTCTTTATGCGGCTTTGTTGATCCGCGAAGATCGTCACGGAGCGGAGTTCGGTGCGGACTCACTCGACCCGCTGCTTTGGCCGGAGTCGGAGCACCTGCTGGCCGGCCCATCGCATGAGCACGCCATGCGCGTGCTCGACGAGTTCCTACAGACCCACGCGGAGAATCTAGTTCACGATCCCGTGAGACGCGCCCTCCTGCTGCGCGACTTGTGGGGGGTCTTCGACTGGTCAGTCCAACAATTGCCGGCAAGAGATCGCCCTGAGTACCACAAAGAGAAGGCGGAGTTGCAGGCCCGGCTGGCGGAAATTCTGCAGCGATTGGCGCTCACGCCGGAAGAGGTAACATCGCTGCCCGACAATTATGCGCGGGCGGTGGCCTCGGGAGCGTTCGCCAAAGAATACGATCCCGCGAACCCGACGCGGCCATTTCTGCCCCCCGACTTGTTCGATCCACGCGGGCCCTGGGTTTGTATCGAGCCCAGTCCGGAATCAGATTCCGGCGTGGCCAGGATGCACATTTTCAATTTCTCCGGACGCTCCGGCTTCCTGGTTTTCGTCAAGCTTCCGGAGGGCCGCAAGGCGACCATGGATTATTTCCAGGCGTTATGGAATTTCCCGGAACCATGGGTCCATGGACCCAGTTTCGCCGCCGACCAGTCGCTGGAAAATCCCAATCTGCCATCCTTTCCCGCAGGGACGGAAGTGGCGCTGGTCCGCCGCATGACATTGTTCGACAATCAGGGCAGCCTGACATCGTCCTCGTTGACCGAGAGCGTGCAGATGCGCGTTTATCACGCCATCACCCCCGCCCCGGAACGCGACTTCACCGGTGGCATAGCCAGCGTGATCAAGAACAGCGGGCAGGATTTCTTCGAATTTAAACTCAGCCGTCCTCTGCTCTTCGCTGGGAAGAACGGTGGACTGCACGCCGTCGCGCCCGATGACCGAGAGTTCTTGACGTTTCAAACAAAAGGAGATGACCCCTTCGATGCGACTCCCGGGTCACCAACTTCCACGGACAAACCGCCAACCGAGTTGCAAACCTGTGTCTGGTGCCATTCGGGAGGAGGCGTGCACTCGCTCAACAGCCGGAGAAGCCTGCTGAAACCCAACCGCCTTCAGCAGGAGCCCCAGAATACCGACTACGGACCAATCTATTGGGGCGACAGCGCCGCCATCAGCTGGAAAGGAAATCGTTATGACTGGGGTTTATTGAATGGCTATTGGAAGGCTTCTGCGCCAAGGTAGCCGACCCCTGATGCTAGTCACCATCACGCACGAAATCG
>Ga0210395_10002996_pt1 | contig 13008 bp, 10 predicted proteins | sample IncBWH4OmetaG_FD_150861 | JGI IMG/M metagenome (GOLD analysis project Ga0210395, IMG submission 150861) | Forest soil microbial communities from Barre Woods Harvard Forest LTER site, Petersham, Massachusetts, United States - Inc-BW-H-4-O ...
CGCGGCGCCCGCCGGCTCGCCACCTTCCCCGGTGTCGCCCGATGTCGCCCTCGCGATCCTCGAAGTTCGCGGCCTCGTCCTCACCTTCGACGATGCGTTGGCGTCGCACCCGACGCACAATGCCATGGCGCTCGATCTCCTGGCGCAGGGGATTTCCCTGGCTCCGGGGGCGCCGCCGATGCCGCTTGAGCTTGCCGCGCGCCTTTCCCCGCAAGGCGTGCTTGCGCTCAAGGGCTCTTTTACCCTCGTGCCATGCCGGGCCGACCTCGCGGTTGAGCTGACCGGGTTTCCGCTGGAGGGCGCGACTCCTTACCTCGCGCCGTTGCTCGACCTTCGTATTACCGAAGGCACGGTTTCCGCACGCGGCCAACTCACCGTTGCCGTTCCGGCCGACGCTGCGCCGCAGGTTCTTTTTCGCGGCGACGCCGAGGTGGATCGCTGCGCCACGGTCGATGGCGGTTCCGGCGAGGACTTCGTGAGCTTTGCTTCGCTTGGATTCAAGCAGCTTGATTTCACTTCTGCGCCATTGGCCCTGGCCATCGGCCAAGTCTCGCTCGTCGAGCCGTCCCTCCATTTCACGCTTTATCGCGATGGCTCGACCAATCTCGCCACCGTCCTCCGGCGCGCTGCCCCGGAAAGCTCCGGGGCCACAATTTCCCCTCCGGTTTTTTCGCCCGACCAGCCCGCCGTTTCCCATTCGTCATCCGGGGTTTTCCAAATCGGGATCGATCGCGTCGTGGTGACGAATGGATCGCTCACGCTCACCGACCGCTCGATCGAGCCCAATACCAGCTTCGCGGTTGACGACCTGGCCGGCCTTATCTCCGGTCTCTCCTCCGAGGAGCGCGCCCGTGCCACGATCGACCTGCAGGCCAAAGTGGACAATTCCTCGCCTGTTGCCGTGGCCGGCCAGATTAATCCCTTCAGCAGCGACGTGTTTGCCGATCTCACGGCCGGTTGCTCCGACCTCGACCTCCAGCCGGCCAGTCCTTATTTTGGCAAATATGCCGGTTATAGCCTCGGGCGCGGCAGCCTGTCGTTGGACCTGAAAGTCCACCTCGAGCAACGTCATCTGGACAGCCAGAACGTCGTCACGCTCGACCAATTTACCTTTGGTGAAAAGACCAACAGTCCCGATGCCACCGGCTTGCCGGTTCGTTTCGCCATTGCGATGCTGAAGGACGCCAGCGGCAAGATCGTCCTGAATCTTCCCGTTCAGGGCAGCCTCGACGATCCCGCCCTCCCGATCGGACGCGTCGTTTTTCAGGCGGTCACGAACACTCTCGTCAAAGCCACCACCGCGCCTTTCTCGCTGCTCGGATCCATGTTCGGCGGTGCCAACCAGCCGCTCGACCACATCGACTTCGCGCCCGGCGCCAGTGAGCTTGCGACAAGCGAGATGAAAAAACTCGATGTCGTTGCTCGGGCGCTCCTCGCGCGCCCCGGCCTGAATGTCGCAGTGGCCGGCGACGCCGACGTCGATGACGACACGCCTTCGCTGCAAAGGGAAAAACTAAAGCAGCTTCTCCGGGCCAGGATATGGGAATTGCGCCACAACGAGGATCCCGGCTTGCCGCCGGTCGACCAAATCCAGGTCTCAAACGATGAACTCGATCGCGCCCTGGTGAAGCTTTATAGCCAAACTTTCGCGCCCGGTCCGGCGCCGGGCGTCAAGAGAACCGTCGCTGTCCACACGCAAGAAGGCCCCCTGCTGTTCCCGCGCAATCCTGATTACTACTACAACCCGACGGCAACGGTCGCTTCGCCGGCCGAAACGGAAACACCAACGCCCGAATCCGCTACGCCCAAATCGCCGCCGGTTGCCATGCCTACACTCCAGGACATGGTGGCGCGCCTCGCGGCCCGGCAGCGTGTGAGTGACAGCGACATCAACCAGCTCGCCGCCGATCGCGCGCAGCAGGTCAAAGATTACCTGGCGGAGCAAGGCGTGCCGGCCGAGCGCATATTGTCCGACGAATCCGTTGCCGGATCCGCCCCGCGGGTCACGTTGCAGTTGAAGTAACCCCATGGCCAAACCCGACGAGCCAGCGTGAATACACTCCCTAAAATTATTTTCTCGATGCTCGGCGTCTCGAAAAAAATCGAGCGCAAGGAAATCCTCCGCGACATTTCGCTCTCGTTTTACCTCGGGGCGAAAATCGGCGTGCTCGGCCTCAACGGCTCCGGCAAATCCTCGCTGCTGCGGATTTTGTCCGGGCGCGACACCGATTTTGAGGGACGCGTGCACTTTGAGCCGGGCTATGCCACCGGCCTGCTCGAGCAGGAACCGTCGCTGCCCGCCGGCGTGACGGTGCGCGCCTGCGTCGAAGAGGGCGTGAAAAAACTCACCGACCTCGTCGCGGCTTACGATGCCACGTGGGATAAATTAAACGACGTGGCAGACGAGGCCGCGAAGGAAAAAATCCTCGCGCAGCAGGGTGAACTGCAGGAGGAGATCGACCGCCTCGGCGCGTGGGACACCGCCTCGCATGTGGAACAGGCCATGGATGCGCTGCGTTGTCCGTCGGGCGAACAAATCGTGGACAACCTGTCCGGCGGCGAGCGCCGGCGCGTCGCGCTCGCGCGGCTGCTCCTGCAAAAGCCGGGCATCCTGCTGCTCGACGAGCCGACCAACCACCTCGACACCGAGAGCGTGCACTGGCTCGAGCAGCACCTCGCGCGCTACGAGGGCACGGTCATCGCGGTGACCCACGATCGTTATTTTTTGGACAATGTCGCGCAGTGGATCCTCGAGCTCGACCGCGGCCACGGCATCCCCTGGCAGGGCAATTATTCCTCGTGGCTCGAGCAGAAGCAGCGCCGCGGCGCCGTCGAACAGCGCACGGAGGATCGCCGCCAGAAGGCGATGGCGCGCGAGCTGGAGTGGATCCGCCAGTCCGCCAAGGCCCGGCAGGCCAAGTCGCAGGCGCGCATCACCGCCTACGAAACGATGCTCAAGGAAAACGTCGCCGAAAAAGAGCGCGAGTTCGAGCTGCTCATCCCGCCCGGTCCGCGCCTCGGCGGCCTCGTGGTCGAGGCCAAGGGCCTCACCAAAAGCTATGGCGACAACGTGCTTTTCGAAAACCTTGGGTTCTCGCTGCCGCCGGGCGGAATCGTCGGCGTCATCGGTCCAAACGGCGCGGGCAAGACCACGCTGTTCAAGCTCATCCTCGGGCTCGAAAAACCCGACGCCGGCACGCTGCGCGTCGGCGAAACCGTGAAGCTCGCTTACGTGGACCAGTCGCGCGACGCGCTGCCCGGCGCCGCGACGATTTTCCAGGCCATCAGCGACGGCGAGGAAATCCTGAAACTCGGCGGCCGCGAGCTGAACGCCCGCGGCTACGTCGCGCAATTCGGCTTTACCGGCGCCGACCAGCAGAAAAAAGTTGGCGTGCTTTCCGGCGGCGAGCGCAACCGCGTGCACCTCGCGCGCCTGCTGAAGAGCGGCGCCAACGTGATCCTCTTCGACGAGCCGACCAACGATCTCGACGTGAACTCCATCCGCGCGCTCGAGGATGCGCTGGGAAACTTTGCCGGTTGCGCGGTTGTCGTTTCGCACGACCGTTGGTTTCTCGACCGGGTCGCCACCCACCTGCTGGCCTTCGAAGGCGACAGCACCGTGCACTGGTGGCCGGGAAATTATTCGAGCTACCTCGAGGATTACCGCCGTCGCAAAGGCGCCGATGCCGACCGACCTCACCGCATCAAGTATCGCCGCCTCGCGCGATGAGCGCGAGGCGGCGATACTTGAACATTCAACATTGAACGTCCAACCCCCAACGTTTCTGAAGTTTACCATACGATGAAGTTTGGTATTAGAGGCTTGAGTTGGACGTTGGGTGTTGAAAGTTGAATGTTGAAAGTTGAATGTTCAGGGCGGAATAAAATTCCGCCCTCGGAGCTCTCAGGTATATGATGAAATATTGGCTTTTGCTTATTTGCGCCGTTGGGTTTAGCTCTTTTCCCATGAGCGCCTCTGGATCAAAGACCGAATCCCTCGTCCTCGGCGGCGGCTGCTTCTGGTGCACCGACGCCGCCTATAAAATCCTGCCCGGCGTGCAACACATCACCTGCGGCTATGCCGGCGGGAATTTCCCGAATCCCACCTATGAGGACGTATGCACGGAAACGACCGGCCATGCGGAGGTGATCAAAATTGATTACGATCCGGCGCAAACGTCCCTGGAGAAACTGCTCGAGTATTTCTGGCACGTGCACAACCCCACCCAGGTTGACGGCCAGGGCAATGACCATGGGTCGCAGTACCGCTCGATCATCCTGTATGCGAACGAGGCACAGAAGCTCGCGGCGGAGAAGTCGCGCGCCGAAGCGCAGAAGACTTTCCGCGATCCCATCACGACCGAGATCGTGCCGCTGGCCAAGTTCTGGCCGGCGGAGGACTACCATCAGGATTATTTCGCGAAGAATCCCAACCAGGGTTACTGCAGTTTCGTGATCGCGCCGAAGATTGAAAAGCTGAAGACGCTGCCGGCCGTTAAAGGGCTGAAAGACTGAAGAACTGAAAGGCTGGATCAAAGCCCGGCGTCGCACAATTTCCGCAGGCTCGATTTTTCAGCTCTTCAGTCATTCAGTTTTTCAGCCCTTCACCCTTTCTCATGGAAAGGGTTTGCAAAAAGAATTCTTTTTTTCACTGCAGAGCGAAAAATTAACCCTGCATTTGGCTGCGATTCTGCTATAGCAGATGACATCGGCTAATATGGAAAACGTGCTGATACCGCTTCCAGGGTTTACGCTGCCGGAAGATTTCCCGTGGCGGGTGAAGTTCGTTTCCCTCGTGGATGGGCAATTGCGGAGGCTGCATGCGAGCGGGCGGTTTTTGCCACCGCGTTTTTTCGGTTATTATTTCCAGGGCGGCGACCCGGTGGCGGTGTCCGGGAGCTGGACGGTCACACTCGATCGCGAGGCGCCGGTGATGAGCCTGCCGTCGGCGCTGGACGAGCTGACGCTCGGGCAATACGCGATCGCCAGCCAGGCGCGCAATATGGAGCCGGATTTTTTGCTGGTGCACGACCGGCGCGACGGCGCTTGCTGGCTGTGGCGTTTTGCCTATGGGCTGAGGTTTGTCATGGCGACGGAGCCGGTGAGCGGGGATGACGGCATGAACAATGCCGAAAACCGCAAACTGCTCGGACCCTAGCCCCAAGCAAAAAACTGAAAACTGAAAACTGAAGGCTGAAAAACCGTAGCTGCGAGAAGACACGTTTGCCCGCAGGAATGCCTTGATTCAGTCTTCAGTTTTCAGCCTTCAGTCTTTCATTTTAAAACTCCACATCGCGACAACGGGCGTCGAGCTGGCGGGTGACAAGCTCGATCTGCTTCGGGCTTAGCACGGGCGGGGCGTCGCTGTGAATGGTGGCGCCGAGTTGCTTGGGGTTTAAAACCTTCAAGTCCCGCAGGGTGGTCGTGCTGACCCACCAGCCCGGAAAAGTGAGCACGGGCGTGATGAGCAGGCGTTCGCCGATGAGCTGGTAGATCCATTGCGTGAGCCACTCGGCCTGGCGGCGCGTCTGCGCGAGGCCGTGCGTGTCCTCGCCCCACGGGTAAACGAGCTGCTCGCCGTCAAAGACGATTTCGTGTTCCTGGCGTCCGAGGATGGCTTTGCCTTTGCGGCGGGTCTTGGTCTCGATGCAATAAATGCCGCTGGGACCGATGACGACGTGGTCGATATCGAAGGTGGCGTTGCCGTACTCGCAGGGCACGTCGTGATAGACATAGTAGCCTTCCGCCAGGAGCGGCAGGAGGGCCTCGGCGACGGCCTTTTCGCCGTAGAGGCCGAGGTGGCAGTCGCGCCGCAGCGTGATCGTGCGGGTGAGCCACCAGCCGCAGCCGGCCAGCGCGAGGACGAACAGGACAATGGAAGCAATGAACACAACCAGGCTGCCGGTCGTGGCTCCCATGTGATCGGAAATGATGAGGCCGCCCCACAGCAGCAGCCCGGGCACGATCGCGCAACCGCCAAGGCCGAGAATGAGATAGTCGTCCAGCTTTTCGAGCTGGCGGCGCAGGCCTTCGCCGGGCCCGCGGAGCAATTTTTCGGAAACAGGCGGACGTTCACGGCGGCGATTGATGCGCCAAATCCAAAGCACGGCTACCATTCCGAGGTAAGCGACCGTGAAAAGGATGAAAACCCAGATGGAAGCACTGGTGTTCATGGCCGCGTTTTGGCCCTGAGGTGCCATGCAAGGCAATGTTATTGAAGCTCAGGAATTTAAATTGAGCAGAATTTGACGAGCGCTGACGGAGTTTTTACCGTTTTTCCACCTTTTGGCTGTTGTTTTGAGCCAGCTGGAAAAACGGTAAGACTGAAGGGCTGAAAAGCTGAAAGGCTGAAGCGAGGCATTCTGTCACACAACCGCACTTTGCCGGGGCTTCGCGTTTTAAGCTGCGTTGTCCAAGCTCAAAATCACTCTACGCCAATCGACACAAAGTTCGCGACAGAGCCATTGCAAACCGTCGATTGTCATTTCGCGAATCAACCAGTCGGAGTCATTCAGGCTTGGTGCGAGTTTCCATCCCACGATGTCTTCAAATTTCTCAAGATCGACATTCCGCAAGCGGCATTGTTCGTGAATCATTGAAACGAGCTCTGTGGCGGTAATTGGCAGCAATCCGCGTTCGATATTGAACAGTGTGCTTGGAACGCGGACCGCATTACCTTAAGATGCCGCCAGTGTGCAAATGGAACCTCGGGGCGCGAGATGGAACTGATTACAAGACTGCGCTTTGTTTCCACTCGCGGGCTTGCCCCGGAGCCGAGGGGTGGGCAAAGTCACGTATTTCATGCATATCCCCAAATGGTTGTATTTCGGACTCGCCGTGCTGATGGCGGGTGCGGGGTTGCGTGCGCAAACGGCCGAGCCATCGACGCCGTTGCTGACGTTAAACGAGGTGAGGCTCGAGCCGGCTGAGCTGTTGCTCCAGCAGCAGTCGGCGCAGCATGCCCTGGAACTGGGACTGCCGGCGGTGGCGGCGGAGATTTATCGCGGGTTGCTCGCGGTGCCGGGGGGAGATCGCGCGGCGCTGACGCTCGCGTTGGCGACGGCCTTGCTCGACGACGGCCGCGTGGACGAAGCGGACCAGGCTTTGCAGGGGATCGTGGCTGACCGCGAATCGGCGTGGCATTTGCGCGAGGGGCTCATCGCGGCGGTGCGGAAAAAATTTGATGCGGCGCGGACCGAGGCCGCAGCCGTGAAGCCCGAGGAGTTGGGGCCGGCCGACCTTGGGTGGTTTTATTTCCTGCAAGGCCAGCTGGCGGATGCGGCGGGCGATGGGCAGAAGGCGCAGGCCTTTTATGACCAAGCGGAGGGCGCGGCGGCGTCCGACCAGCAGCGTGCGCAATTTGCGTTGGCCAAGTCGCAGGTCGAGCTGCGCGCAGGTCCGCCGAACGACTCGCAGGTGGATGAGCTGCGGCACGACGTGGACAATTACCAGGGCACGCTCACCGGCTACCTCTATGTACGGCAATACGCCATCGCGCTCGACGCAACCGGGCACAAGAACGACGCGGTGTCGCTCTTGCAGCGGTGGCTCCTGGCCTTGCCGCCGGCCGCGCAAGCGACGGCGGATGATTTCCATTTGTTGCTCGGGCTCATTGCCGGGCCGGACACGGATCCGGGCCGGCAGGCGCTGACGGAGCTTTTGCGCAGCGGCAGCGACCGCAGCGACCGCGCCAAGCAGCGCATCGCGCTGCAATTGCTGGGACCCGCGGTGGCCCAGCCTGGGGGCTTGCTCGACGAATTGATCGGGGTCACGCCGCCCCACCCGATCTTGGAAGACCTGCTTTTGTTTCGCGCGCAAGTAAACCTCACGGACAAAAGATATCCCCTGGCCACGGCCGACGCGGTCCTCCTCCAGGAAAAATTTCCCGGCTCCACGCTCAAGCCCGCGGCGCTCGGCGTGCTGCTGGGCGTCGAGTGGGAGCAGGGGCGCTACCATCTGGCGGCGAACTATGCGATGCAGGCGCGCGCGGCGTTGCCCCCGGGCCAGATGCACGCCCAACTCGGCGTGATCGAGGCCGAGGCATGGTTTCGAGCGAAAGATTTTAGCAGCGCGGCCGATGCCTACGCGGCGGTGTTGAACGAGCGGCCGGCGGGTGTCGATGCGGGCGCGCTGATTTTCCAGCGTGTGCAGGCGGAGATCGAGGCCGAGCGGCTCGATACGGCGCAGGCCTTGATCGACCAGTTCGCCGCTGACCCGGCGTTCGACGCGGTGAACCGCTGGCAGGCGGAGTGGAACCTGGCTCGCGCGCTTGAGGCGCACGATGAAATCTCGGTGGCGCTGGCGCGCGTGGACAAGCTGTTGGGCGCGTCCGGGGCGGCGGCGATGCCCGCGGACCTGCGCCTGCGCATGGCGTGGCTGCAGGCGCGGCTGGCGTTCGAGGCGGGGCAGCCGGAACAGGCGTTGAAGCTGGCCGGCACGCTGGTCGATTTTCTGGCGGGCCCGGCTGGCGCGGGCGTGCCGGCGGATTTGAAGACGCTGATCGTCAGCGCGGAATTGCTGCAGGAGGCCGGGGCGGATTTTGCACTGCAGCGCACGGCCGCGGCGTTGGGATTGCTGAAAAAGCTGCGCACGGATTTTCCCCAGAGCGATGCGGCGGTGCAGAGCTATATCGTCGAAGCGAATTTTTATGCGGACCACGACCGCCTGGTGGACGCGCAGGCGCTGCTGACCAAGCTGGCGGATGATTTTCACGACAGCATTTACGCACCCCAGGCGCTCTATCTGGCCGCGCTCAACGCCGAGCGGCGCGGACAGGACACCTATCTCGAGGATGCCGAGAAGCTGATCGAGCGCCTGGTGAGCGAGTATAAAAACGACCCCCTTGTGTTTTACGCGCGGCTGAAGCAGGGCGACATTTTCCGCAAACTGAACGACTTTGGGCAGGCGCAGCAGGTTTACGAGTATTTGGTCAACAACTACGCCCAGCATGCCGATGTGCTGGTGGCGCAGATGGCGCTGGCCGACTGCCACAGCGCGCAGGCCGCGAACGACCCGGCTCACGCCGAAAGCGCGACGGCAATTTATGAAAGTTTGTCGGAGCGTCCGGACGCGCCCGCGGAGCTGTGCATCGAGGCCGGTTGCAAACTCGGCCTGTTGCAGGCGCAGCGCGGCCAGGTGGGCGACGCGCAGAAGACCTGGTGGCGGCTGGCCAGCGTTTTCCTGCTCGACCCGGCAAAGTCCGCCGACCTCGGCGCGACCGGCCCCTATTGGATGAGCCGCACGCTGCTCGCCTTGGGCGATTCGTTGGAGCAACAGCAAAAACTGGATCAGGCCCGCGAGGCGTGGCTGCTCATCGTGCGCTATAATCTGCCGGGCGGGGCGCTCGCGCAGGAACGGCTGACGCGCTACCTGCCGGCGGCGGAAGCTGCAGGCAAATGATCAAACGACAAAGGGCCAAATCCCAAAAAAGTCGGAATGCGAAATTCTATCATTGAATCGGACCCGCTCGCTACCCGCTACTCGATGCTCGCTACCGACCTGACCAATGACTAACTACAAAATACCAATTACTTTATAGTCCGAACATGTCCGCATTTGATTTCAGTTTATTCGCCCGCGGCGGGCCGATGATGTGGATCCTGCTGCTGCTTGGCGTGGTCGGGCTGATGCTGTCCATCGAGCGCACGCTTTACCTGCATCGCGGGCAGATTCGCTCGACGTCGTTCGTCAACGGGATCAAAAACATCCTGGCCAAACGGCGCCTGGTCGAGGCGCTGACCGTGTGCGAGGAGACGCCCGGGCCGGTGGCGGCGGTGGTGAAGGCCGCGCTGCTTCATGCCAACGATGACGAAGCGAAAATGCGCTTTGCCGTGCAGGAGGCCGCGCTGGTGGAAATCCCTTCCCTCGAGCGGCGGCTGGGCACGATTGCCGCCATCGCCCAGGTGGCGCCGCTGGTCGGCCTGCTCGGCACGCTGTTGGGGATGATTGTGACGTTCCGGGCGTTCCTGCACGACTACGAGACGGCCAGCGCGCTGGCGGCGGGCCTGTGGCCGGCGTTGCTTAGCACGGTGGCGAGCCTGATGATCGGCATCCCGGCGCACCTGGCCCACCACTTTCTGAGTGGGCGCGTGCGGGCGATCCTGCGGGACGTGGAATGGGCGGGAAATGAAATCATGCGGTATTTGTTAATCGAATACAGAAAGCCGGGCGGGGAGACGGTGGAGGCCAAACCATGATCACGCGGCCCCTCGACCTGGCCTCGCGCCCGCGGCGGATCCCGCGGAACTTCGACGCGTTTTATTTTATCAACGCCGGCTTGATCGTGCTCTTCTTCCTTTTGTTTGGATCGCGTTTCGTGCTGGCGCCAGGGCTGGGGGTGCGGCTGAAGGGTGGGTTTGCCCTGCCGACCATGGATGGCGCGCAAGCGGGCGCGGTTGCAACCAATGTCTTCATCAGCGTGCCGCGGTCGGGCGTGGCGCTGGTGGGCGAGGGCATGATCAATTATACCCAGCTGGGTAGCTGGCTGCAGGCGCGCGCGAAGGAGCATAAGGCGCCGGCGCTGCTCATCCGCGCCGACCGGCGCGTGCCGGTGCAGGATATCGCCGATATCGAGGCGCTGGCGGCGGCGGCGGGTTTTATCTATGTGCAACTCGCGTTCGAGGAGTCGGCCGTGGAAAAATGAGCGGCGTTCTGGTCATTCTGAAACCAAGCGTAGCGTGAAAATAATCGTCAAACGAGCCCTGGCAGTAATCATCGACGTAATTATCATTTGGGAGGTTGGTATACACCTTTCTCCGTGGATAATGAGGGTGGCCTTTCTGAACACAGCGCCTCGGATTTTGCCCGGAGGCGTTCAATTTCCAGACGTAGTGCCGAGAATGTTAGCTCTAATTATGCTTTTTGTGTTATGGCCATTTTTGTGGTCTGCAATCGTCGGCGGTTTGTTTAAGAATTCCTTGGGTAAGATAACTATGGGCTTAAAGGTTTACACGAACGCCGCCGATAAGATGTCCATGTGGCGCGGATGCAGGAGAGAATCTTTTCGGATCATGGAGGTTGTTGTTTGTCCAATTCTCGGAATTGCGTCGTTTATTAACGTGGTGAAAGGCTACAAGAGTGTGACTGACATGATGTTTGAGACTACGGTTCTGGATAAGAAAGTTTTTGTTAGCACTTGAGAGATTTGTCGATGAGCAGACTCATTCTAATGCAATGATTGAAACGCCGAAAGTTTCCGCAGGCGCGCCGCAGGGCTGGGCAGAACGGAGTATCTGGCTGATCGCTGGCGCGGGAGCGCTGTTGGCGGCGGTTTCTGTCCTGTGGCTGTTTTCACGTTCACCGGCACCGTCCCAGGCGGTCACACCACCGCGATCCGTGCCGGCGGTGGGATTGACGCAACTTGATAGTGGGACGACGGATGAAAAGGTGCGCGAGCAGGCGGAGTTGTTTGATCCGACGCCGCTCTTTTTGCCGACGCGGTGGAATGTGCAGCCGCAACGCCTGTCGGTGGGCGTGGCGCGTGAGCCGGGGACGGCCTTTGCGGCGTTTGTGCCGAAGCTGCTGTTCGATGAGAACGCGCTGGCGCTGCGTTTTCCCCCGGTGGTGGCAATCCCCGCGCGGCCGGCCGAGGTGCTCGCGGTGGGCACGCCGCCGCGGCCCTTGCTGGGTTTGGGCCGGGTGGATCTTTCCGCGGAACCTCTGGCGGCGAGGGGCGGGTTTGCCGAAGTGTCGTCGGCTGGCACCGGCGAACCGGTGCTGGCTCAGGCTTTGCCCGAGGCGGCGCCGCCGGCGGGGGATTGGGCGCCACTGGAGTTTTTGGTGGCGGTAAACGCGATGGGGCTCATCGGGCCGCCGCAGCTCATGCACAGCTCAGGCAACGAGGCCGTGGACGGGTATTTCCGGGCGTTTTTGGCGGAAAATTTCCGGCTGGGTGCGCGTTTGCGTCCGGGTTTTTTCCACGTGCGCATCGGACCATAGGGCGTGTGTTTGAAAATAAAACGCGATGTCGTTTGCGTCCGAGGACGCTGCCGCAAGGCGCGGCAGAGGGTGGGTATCCTCGGAGAGGCTATCCCCCTCTGCCGGAACGCCGCGGCAGCCCCTTCGGGCGCAAACCCTCCGGGCTAAGGCTGGCAAAAAGTGCCGAGCGGCGTTGTCGTCGAGGGCCAAGGCCCCTCCGGGCATTGGCTCCTCGACTCCGTCTGGCTCGGCACTTTTGCAACCAATAGCGACACGTGTTTTATTTCAAACACACGCCCTCAAACTTTTTGTGCGCAATGTGCAAAATTTCAGTTGACGGAGGGGAGTGCGATATCCACGTTCTTAACTCTTTTTTCAATTATTTGACCTACCTAGGTCTGCCCAGATAGCTCAGTTGGCAGAGCACGTCCTTGGTAAGGACGAGGTCGCCGGTTCGAATCCGGTTCTGGGCTCCAGGTCAGCGTCGATGACTTCTACGACGTTAAATAAGGGGTCACCCTAATAACCCAATCAACTTCATCAACTCAACCGACTCAAACCCACATGGCTAAAGGTACATTCGAACGCAAGAAACCGCACGTGAACGTTGGCACAATCGGCCACGTTGACCACGGAAAAACCACGCTTACAACCGCGATTCTCGCGGTCCAGGCGCGCAAAGGCCTCGCCGAGGTCAAATCCTACGCGGATATTGCCAAAGGCGGCACCGTTCGCGATGCCTCGAAGATCGTCACGATCTCCGTCGCCCACGTGGAATATGAGTCGACCAAGCGCCACTACGCGCACGTTGACTGCCCCGGCCACGCCGACTTCGTGAAAAACATGATCACGGGTGCCGCCCAGATGGACGGCGCCATCCTCGTCGTCTCCGCCGCCGACGGCCCGATGCCGCAAACTCGCGAGCACATCCTCCTCGCCCGCCAGGTCGGCGTGCCGAAGATCGTCGTTTTCCTCAACAAGGTCGACCTCATCGACGACAAGGAACTCCTCGACCTCGTCGAGATGGAGATCCGCGAACTCCTGACCAAGTATCAATTTCCCGGCGACACCGCCACCATCATCCGCGGCTCC
>Ga0210395_10002997_pt1 | contig 13006 bp, 15 predicted proteins | sample IncBWH4OmetaG_FD_150861 | JGI IMG/M metagenome (GOLD analysis project Ga0210395, IMG submission 150861) | Forest soil microbial communities from Barre Woods Harvard Forest LTER site, Petersham, Massachusetts, United States - Inc-BW-H-4-O ...
ACTTCCGCCAGATGCTGGGTTTCAGCCAGCTCCCTGGTTTCCTGTGCGGCCACCACGCGTTGCTGCGATTGCGCCTCGGCGGCGGCCTGCGCCCGTTCGCGCATCTCGGCCAGCTTTTTGGCTTCCGCCATCTGCTGCGCCAGCTCTTGAAAAATATTCCGACTGGGCGTTGCTGCAGACGGCCCCGCGGCCGGCGGCGAGGGCAAGGGTGGCGGGCTCGCCGGCATTTGGCCCGCGCGCTCGACGATCTTGCGGCGGATTTCATCCTGCACGCGGCGGGTGCGCTCCTCCGCACCTGGGTCAAGAACTCGACGCGCCTGCTGCTGCGTGCCCGCCCGCCTCGCTTTTTGAACCATATTTGCCACCGCCGCGGCGACAATGAACAGCACAAACAGATGGTTGAGTATCCAGTCCATAACGCCTCACTTTTTCTCTTCAGGACTTGCGATGCTCGTCCGCATGGTCGTATCGGCCTGGATATTTTGCATCCGGTAGTAATCCATCACGCCAAGCTGGCCGCTGCGGAAGGCCTCGGCGATGGCGAGCGGCACCTGGGCCTGCGCCTCGACGACCTTGGCCTGCATCTCCTGCACGCGCGCCTTCATCTCCTGCTCGACCGCCACCGCGGCCGCGCGGCGGATCTCGGCCTGCGCCTGCGCGATGCTTTTGTTCGCCTCGGCCTGCGCTTCCTGCAGCTTGGCGCCAACATTTTCGCCCACGTCCACGTCGGCAATGTCGATCGAAAGAATTTCAAAGGCCGAGCCGACGTCGAGGCCGCGCGAGAGCACCGTCTTGGAAATGCTGTCGGGCGACTCGAGCACCTTCTTGTAACTTTCGGCCGAGCCAATGGTCGTGACAATGCCTTCGCCCACGCGGGCGATGATCGTCTCCTCTTTCGCGCCACCGACAAAGCGTTCGAGATGCGTGCGCACCGTCACGCGGGCCTTCACCTTCACCTGGATGCCGTCCTTGGCCACGCCGTCGATCGTCGTGCGCCCGCTGGCCGGATTCGGGCAGTCGATCACCTTTGGATCGACGGATGTGCGCACGGCCTCGATGACGGATTTTTCCGAGCCTTTGGTCGCGAGGTCGATGGCACAGGCATGATTCCAATCGAGCGCCAGGCCGGCCTTCTGCGCCGCGATGAGCGCCTGGATCGTCGGCACAACGTTGCCGCCGGCGAGATAGTGGGCCGCGATCTGATCGGTCGTCAGCGGAATGCCCGCTTTGACCGAATTGATCCGGGCTTGCACCACGAGGTCGTAAGGCACGCCGCCAAGGCGCATCCCGAGAAGATTGAGCAGGCTGACCGGCGCGCCATTGAGCCGCGCTTTCACCCATGTGCTGATAAACATGAGGAAAATGCTCCCGAAAATAAGTACCGCGAGGCCAATTACGGCATAGATAACATAGATGATAATGGTGGGAGTTGGCATAATGATTTAGGGTTTGGTGACGATCAGACGAAAATTATCGACGCCCACGACGCGCAGCGCCACGCCTTTTTCCACGAAGCCCGTTTCGCAAAACGCCTCGTAGCGGCGGCCGTCAACGATGACATAGCCGCTCGGCGCGAGCGCGGTTGCGGCCTCGGCGGGCTTGCCGACCACGGCCGCGGCTTCGGCGGGCAGGGACTGGCTCGTCGAGCTGACGGTCGAGCGAACGGTGAGCTTGTCAAAAAACCAGCTGTCCGGCAAAAGCTTCGCCAGCGCGGCACCCAGCACCACCGCGATGAGCACGCCGAGCCCGACTTGATCCAGCGGCTTGATGAACGTCGTGCCCCAATGCGCCGGGCCGCCCGGCCAGATATCCGCCAACGACCACACAAGCGAACCCAGCATCATGAAGAGCCCGACCACGCCGAGAAATCCCGCGCTGTGGAAGAACATCATCTCCAGCGCCACCAAGATTAGTCCGATGGCAAACACCAGGACCGGCTCGTGGCCGGAAAATCCTGCCAGGTAGTGACCGAGGAAAACCGCGCCCAGCAGCACCACGCCGGCCGTGGCGATCGCGCCATGGCTCGGCAGCTTGAACTCGAGAAAAAACGCCAGCAACCCCAGCCCGATGAGCACGGGCGAGAACGCGTTGATCCAGACGGCGAGTCGCTCCGACCAGGTGACCTCGAGCCGCGTCACGACGTAATTACCCGCACCGAATTTTTTCGCGAGCAGGTCGTCGATATTTTTCGCGATACCTGCGCCAAGCAACGGCTGCGGCGGCGAGCCGTAAGTCTTCATTGCCTCCTCATCCGTAAGCGTGAGCAATTCGCCTTTGGGTTTGATGACCTGATCGCCAATTTTCAGCTCGAAATCTTTGTCGATCATCGCCGCCAGCACATCGCCGCGGTAGCCCTTGTCCTCCGAGGCCGCCCGGGTTTTCCCACGCAAAAAACTGGTCCATTTCAACCGCATGGTTTCCTGCACGTCCTCCCCCGTGGACGTCACCACCGCAGCCGCACCGATCACGCCTTTGGGCGCAAACCATATTTCCTGCGTCGCGGCCGAGATGAATGCGCCGGCCGACATCGCCTTGTCGTTCACATAGGTCGCCGTTGCCCCAGGGTATTGGTTGAGCGCATCCATCATATCGAGCGCCGTGGCGGCCGACCCACCCAGCGTATCGATGTCGAGCACGACGAGGTCGGCCTTTTGCGCGATGGCGTCCTTCAGCCCGCGGCGCAAAATGTAGAGGATTGGGTCGGCAATTTCGCCATTCACCGGGATGACAAACACCACCGCCGTTTTGGCCGGCATTGCCGCCGCCGGGGTGTCCGCATGCGCGTCTGCCGCGGCACCGGCCCGCGCGCCCGTGGCCATCAACACTGCCGCAAAAACCGCAAGGATGAATCTGGAAAAATGCCGGGGCATGCAAATGACATTCTTAGGGCCCACCCCGCCACTAGCAAGCGTCGACCGGCCCGGGGTATTACAATGCCCGGCTTTGTTTCCAGCTATTAATTTTTGATGCCGCATTGCAAAAGTCTTTGCGCAACGCACGTTGTCCTGTTTTCAAGGAAGCTCATGGAAAAAATTTCATACCTTGGCACCAAGCTGACGCGCTGGCAGGTCGGCTCCTCTACTTTCCTGGCCCGGCCCGAACTTGGCGCGCGACTGATGAACTGGAATATCGCCCTCGGCGACGGCTCCGTGCGCGACGTGATCTATTGGCCCGAGCTCGCCACGCTCGACGGATTCCACACCGTGCGCGGCGGCAACCCGATTCTGTTTCCCTTCAACGGTCGGTCTTTCGACAACGGCGAGATCTTTTTCTGGCGCGGCGCCGACGACGTGCGCCGACCAATGCCGATCCACGGCATCGCGCGCCAGGGGGAGTTCAAGGTCACCCATGCCAACGAGCGCGGTTTCACCGCGCTCTTTGTGCCCGGCGCTGAGGCGCGCGAATGCTACCCGTTCGACTACGAATTTAGCGTAACCTACCGCTTCGAATCGCTCGCCCTTTTTTGCGAGTTCACCCTGAAAAACCTCGGCCCGGTGCCGCTGCCATGGAGCGGAGGACACCATTTCTATTTCACGCTGCCGTGGGGCGAAGGCCTTGCGCGCAGCGACTATTCCATCCGCATTCCTGCGACAAAAACCTACCGCCAGGATTTCACCAACGGGCAGCTCGTGCCCGGCCCGCGCCTCGCCGCCGAGGAAAGTTTCGCCAATAAAGAGCTGGTCGACTGCATCCACGTCGGCCTGCGCAGCAACGAGGTCGTTTTCGGCGAAAAGAAAGGCCCCAGCCGGATCACCATCCGCCACGGCGTCGATCGCGTGCCGGCACCCGATGCCCCGGTGGTAACCTGGACGGCTGACGACGCCTCGCCGTTCTACTGCGTCGAGCCGTGGATGGGGCCGGCCAATGCCATCGGGCACAAGGTTGGCCTGTACCATGTGCCGCCCGGCGGCACCCAGACCTTCCTCGTCGAAGTGCGCGTGCAGTAGGGAAGGGCTGAAAGACTGAAGAGCTGAAAGGCTGAAGGTCTGTCATGCTGGGCCCAGGCGAAGCATCCAGTCAGATTATACCGTCCGCTACCCGCCACTAATAAGATCGGTGACGAGTGGTTGCCAAAACAGGCAGGACGCAGTTGTTTTATCCCACAAACTCTTCGCGCCATGACCTACCCATCACTGCCTCTCGCCCTCTTTGATTTTGGCGGCGGCGAAATTTTGTTTGTCATGGTCGTGGTGTTGATTTTTTTCGGCGGGGAAAAATTGCCCGGCGTCGCGCGCGGCCTCGGCAAGGCGATCCGTGAATTCAAAAAGGCCACCGCCGGCATCGAGGAAGAATTTAAGCGTGCCATGGAAGAACCGCCCAAGTCCGCGATGAAAACCGGTCCCATCCAAGGTCCGATGAATCCGCCGTTGCCGAAAACGGCCACATCCGCGGAACATCCCGAAACATCGCCGGCGGCGCATTCCGATTTCGAACACGGCGAAAATTAATGGATCGGTTTTTACACCAAGACCGCCAGCCCTGAGCTTGTCGAACGGGCAAAGATCGCGAAGCGGACAGTCTTAACCACTGATGCTCACTGATATGGTGATCTTAAATATTCGCATATATCCATGACTAAGAATCCAACCAATCGTTCTCATTCTCGTAATCGTTCTCACTCCATGGATCGAGAATGATAACGAGAACGATGGACTCGGACTAGAAAAATCGATGCATGCCGACGAAACGCCCGTCCCGCTGCCCATCACCGGCGAACTCGACCTGCACACCTTTCGCCCCGGCGACGTCGGCACACTGATTCCCTCCTATCTCGCCGAGTGCCTGGCCCGCGGTATTTTTTCCGTTCGCATCGTGCACGGGAAAGGTACCGGCGCGCTGCGCGAGACGGTGCATGCACTCCTGCGGCGCTCGCCCCTCGTGCATAGTTTCCGCCTCGGCGACGAAACCAGCGGCAGTTGGGGCGCGACGCTCGTGGCGCTGAAGCGCCACGAGCTAAAAAGCTGAAGGACTGAAAGGCTGAAGCAAACGCCGAGCATCCGCCTTCGCTAAAGCTACGGCGGACAAGACGGAGGACAGGCCTAACATCCATGCAAGCGCTGAAGGCCCATTACCGAATACTAACTACCACAAATGAAAGAGGCCGGGGCTTGCGCCCCGGCCTCTCGCAGTTCGTTCCTTAGGCTGTTATTTGCCCAAGGCCCGACGCCAACCCGCGCGGTAGTCGGAGGCCACGAGCGCCAGCAACGTAAGCACAGAGCCGCCGCCGATGAATGCATCGGCATTGGCACGCGCCACGATGCCGACGAGCATCAAGGCCACTCCGGCGAGTACCGCCGCGAGTTGGAACCCAACGAGGGTTGTGTGTTTCATGTTTGTTTTCTGGTTCAGTTTAATGGCCGGAAAATCCGGCCGACGCTATGATAGTCCCGATTTGCTATTATTAAAATTCTTTGTTACTATCGTTGCCATAGTATTAACCTATGGAACTGCACCAACTCCGCTACCTTGTGGCCGTGGCCGAAACGGGCAGCTTTACCCGTGCATCCGAGCGAAACCACATAAGTCAACCATCTCTAAGTCAGCAAATTATAAAACTTGAGCGCGAGCTTGGCCATAAGCTATTTCACCGCCTTGGCCGGCGGGCAGTGCCCACGGAAGTGGGTGCAGTCTTCCTGGAACGCGCCCGCCGGATTCTCAGCGAAGTGGACGGCACGCTGCGTGAACTACGCGATGACCCTCATGCCGTGCGGCGCATCACGGTGGGTGCGACGCCGACCATCGCGCCCTACCTTCTGCCACGGCTGCTGGTCCGCTGCCGGGAGGCACATCCCAACCTGCAAGTGCAGACCCAGGAGAACTTTCGCAACCCATTGGCCCGTGCAGTCGTGGAAGGCGAGCTCGACCTCGTAATCATCTCGCTGCCCGTAAGCGACCGGCGCCTTCACATCGAGCCGATGTTCAGCGAACCGCTGTTGCTGGTGGTCGGCAAAAACCATCGGCTCGCCACCAAGCCGCGCGTCACGCCCATGGATCTGGTGGACGAAATTTTTGTCCTGCCGGGAGATGGCAGCAGCCTCGCGCTACAAATCCAGCGTTTCTGCGGAGACAACGATTTCGAGCCACACCTTGGCCACCGCTGCGCGCAAATCGCGACGGTCAAGGCCCTGGTCGCGCTCGGCGCGGGCATCTCTATCCTGCCGCTGATGGCGCGCGCGCCCGAGGATGCGGAATCGCTCATCTATCGGGATCTCTCCGGCCAAACACCCAAGCGCGAAATCGGCGTGCTGCGCCACCTGCAGCGTTACCAAAGCCGGGGTGCCGAGCAGTTTCTCGCCATCCTGCGCGAAACCCTCGCCTCGCTGCCGACCCGCGTGAGTTAGCAGGCTGTTGAGCGCGTCTTACTCCGTGGGTGCGCATGGTGAAGATCACCCGCACACGCCGCGGACGATTCGCCAGGCCAGGGGGAGCCAACGTGCAAGCACACTGCGCCGCGCTTTCCGCGGAAAAAGCCTGCGCTTCAAAAAGAATGCGACCGGCACCGTGGCCAGCTTGAGCAAAGCCGGGACGGATCTCCAGCGGGCATGGAGACGATCGATCCAGCGCAGCGGCCGCGCGACCGCCTCCAGCGCGGTGGAGCAGGCAAAACGTTCGCGGGCGATCCGGGCGCGGATCATCCGCTTGCAGTGCGCGAGCGCGTTCAATTCTTGGGTCGGAAACATGAGCGGTCGGTCGTGAGCTCATCCAGCGTGTCGGCAAACGGCCGCGGCTGACGCGCGAGGTGGCGGCGGAACATGACGACGATGGCAATGAACCCGCCGGCATAAAGCAGCGTGAGACCGGCCAGCGCGGCCAAACGCGCATATCCATTCATCGAATACACGAAGGTGAGGCTGGCGAAGGCGAGCGCCATCGCCCCGGCGAAAATTGCGGCGCTGATCCAGGCAAAACTCTGGATGAGGCGGAGTTTCTCCTCCTGCAGTTCGGCGGAGAACAGCTGGATGCGGCCCTGCAGGGCGGCCAGCAACCCGTCGCCGAGTTGCTGCAGCGAGCCGAGGAATCCGGTCGGCGCGGGCGTGACCGGCGACTTCCTACCGGGAACGGCGGATGAGCGCCCCGAGGATGACGCCGACGCCGAGGGTGACGGCGAGTGATTCATAGGGATGCGCGCGGATGGTTTCGTCGGCGCGGCGGGCGCCCGCGATGACTTTCTGCCGGGCCGTGCCATAGAATTCATGCACCGAATCGCCGGCTCGGTTGATGCGCTCACGAAGCTCGCTGATTTTTTCCCCGGCATGTTCGCCGGCGTTGTCAAGAAGCTGTTCCGTTTCGGCAACGAGTTGGCGGAGCGTCTCCAGGAGTTGCGCCGGTGTCTCGGCTTCCAAAGCATTGGATCGATTGTTTTTCATGACAGATATTGGGTTGATGTTGCGTTTGCGGTGCGAGGCGGGCGGCGCCTAGGTGGATACAAATAGGACAGATAAAACGCCCGCTGGTTCGACCCTCACGTTCGCTAAAACCTTGCCCGTGCAAAGCGCCCGGCCTCACCCTGGAAGGCGCCGCAGCCAGCCTGCTATTTCTTTACGACACCGGCTGCGCCGACGACGACCAGCACACCGCCGCCGATCATAAACCAAGTGGCATCGGTAATTTTCACATCACCGCTCAAGCTCTTTTGGACATCGGAGCTAACATCCTGGGCTTTGCCTTTGAGCGAATCGCGGACTTGAAAGCCGTGCCAGATGAGGCCGCCACCGGCCATAAGGAGAATAAGGGCAACAATTTTAGACATGAGATTTTTTTGAGGCGTGGTTGCTTTTAGTTCACTACACATCATCGACCGCAACGCGGCGCGTTTGTGCGGCGTCTTTTGGCAGCAAAAAATAAAAATCGCTGCCCTCATTCGGGCGGCTGGTACAGGCGATGGAGCCGCCATGGGTCAGCACGATCTCGCGCGCAATGGTCAGCCCAAGGCCGGCCCCCTTTTTGGTCTGGCCGGATACACGGTAGAATTTTTCGAAGATAAACGGCAGGTTCTCCGCCGAGATGCCCGGCCCGCGATCGCGCACGCCAAAGCGCACAAAGTTGTCGGGAGCCGGCTCGGCATAGAGCGTGACGATCCCGCCGGCGGGTGAATATTTCGATGCGTTGCTCAGAAGATTCATAAACACATGGCGGATGCGGTCGGAATCGACGTCCACCGCGTCGAGTTTGGGCGCAACCCTCACTTCGATCGCCTGGCCGGCGGCATCGACGATGGCATGCATTTCGCGGGCGGCGTCGGCGAGCAACGCCGCAACCGGCCGGCGAGCAAGGTGCAGTTGCGCCACGCCGCTTTCGAGGCGGTTGAGGTCGAGCAGGTCGTTGAGGATTTGCAGCAGGCGGTCGGCATCGTCCCGCGCGGTCTCGACCAGTCCGCGCTGCGCGGATGTGAGCTGGCCCAGGTTTTCATTTTTCTCGAGGAGCAAGTAGATGGCCAGGCGCAGGCTGGTCAGCGGTGTTTTCAACTCGTGGCTGACCGTGCCGACAAGGTTGCTCTTGGCATCGTCGAGCAGGCGAAACTTGGTCACGTCATGCAGCAGCAGCGCCGCGCCGCCAAAGCCGGTCGGGGCATCGCCGATGGCGAGAATGCGCGGAAGGAAATGTTTGGTCTCACGGCCCACGCGAAGCATGACGGTGTGTTCGTAGCCCGTGGGCAGGTAATGGATGCCGGTGGCAAGCACGCGCTGGAGCGGCTCGGCCAGCGTGGCAGGAAACCCGGCGGCGAAATCAGGCGATTGGACGAGGGCTTCCGCCGCGGGATTGCGCAGCTCGTGCCCGCCCGTGCGCGAGACGATGAAAACCGGATCGGGCACGGAGGTGAGCGTGGCTTCCATCGTGCGTTGGGTGAGGAGCATTTTTTCCGTGGTGGCCTGGCGGTAGGTGCGAAGCTTGGCCACCATGGCATTGAAAGCGCCGGCCAGTTCCCCGAGTTCGTCGTCGGAAATCACCGGCACATCGTGGTCGAGCCGGCCCTCGCCGAGCGCGACCGCAGAATTCTTGAGCGCCTGGATCGGCCGCAAGAACGAGCGAGCGAGGCGGTAGGACAAAAACACCGAAAGCAGAATCGCCCCGACCATGGCCGAGTAGAGAAAATCCCGGCTGTATTGGGCCAGGCGCGCGGCCTGGCTCTCGGCGCGCTTAAGTTCGTCAAAATCCCGCTGGGTGATCGCGGTAAGTGCATCGAGCGTGGCATTAAGCGCGGATTCGGTTTCTTGATAGCTGGCCAGCGGCGAAAGGGTGCCTTCGGTCAGGAGCTTGTCGCCCTGCGCGGTAAATTTACCGTAGGCCGCATCGAGTTTCTGAATAAGCGGAACGCGTGAGGTGCCGGCGGAAGCGAGCTCTTGTTCATGAAAGGACTTTTCAAAACGCTCGCGTTGCTTGGTGTAGGTGGCGCGCGCGGCGAGGACATCGCCGCGTTGGGCCGTGGCGATGGCACTGTCCATCAGCGTGGCCGCCTCGCGCATGTCGTAGCACGCACGCAGGGCGTCATAGCTGGGGAACAGCTCGTGCTCAATGGCGTGCGCGAGCGCGTTGCAGGTATAAATCGCGCAGAGGCCGACCGCGAGGGAGAGGAGCAGGAGTGGCAACAGGCCGAGGTAAAGGCGCGTGCGAAGCATGGAGCATCACATCAACCCGAGTTTTTGTCGTTTGCGATAAAGGGTGGCCGGGTCGATGCCGAGGATGCGCGCCGCCTCGTCGAGGTTCTTGGCCAAGCCGATGACGCGACGTACATGCTCGGCTTCCAGCTCGCTGATTGTCACCCGCGCCCCGACGGCGATGGCGGAGTCGGGCGAGGTGCGCATGAAATTATCGGGGAGATCGACCAGCTCGATCGTGGTGCCGCCCGCGAGGATGACCGCCCGCTCGACGACGTTGCGCAGCTCGCGCAGGTTGCCAGGCCAGCCGTAGGCGGCGAAGGCGTCGCGCACTTGCGGCGAGAAGCCGGTGGTTTTCTTGCCCATGCGGCCGGCAAAGAACTTCAGGTAATTTTCGGCCAGCCGCAGCAAATCGGACGGACGGTCTTTGAGCCCGGGCAACGCCACGTTAATGACATTGAGGCGGTAAAAAAGGTCTTCGCGGAAATGGACGGCCTTGACTTCCTCGGCCAGGTTGCGGTTGGTGGCCGCAATGACGCGCACGGTGGCCTTGCGGGGTTTCGCTTCGCCGACGCGCTCGTATTCGCGTTCCTGCAAAAGGCGCAGAAGCTTGGGTTGGATTTCCAGCGGCATTTCGCCGATTTCGTCGAGAAAAAGCGTGCCGCCCTCGGCCGCGGCGACTTTTCCCAGGGTGTCGACGACGGCGCCGGTAAACGAACCTTTGACGTGGCCAAAGAGTTCGCTTTCGAGCAGCTCGCGCGAGAGCGAGGGGCAGTTGACCGTGACAAAGGGTGCGTCGCGCTGCGCGCCGCGACGGTGGATTTCGCGCGCGAGCACGCTCTTGCCGGTGCCGCTCGGGCCGAGGATGAGAATGGTGGCGGGCGTTTCCGCGGCCTTGAAGGCGATGGAGAGCGTCTTTTGCAGCGCAACTTCGGACGAGCTGAGGTCGATCTCGGGGGATTCGTCGGCCAGCTGGGTCTCGAGCTGCTTCACCCGTCGCTCGAGCGAACGCGTCTTGGCGATTTTCCCCAGCACCTGGCGGATTTGGTCGGGCGTGAAAGGCTTGGGGATGAAATCGAACGCGCCTTTGCGCATCGCCTCGACGGCCGCGCTGATGGTGGCGTAGGCGGTGAACATCACGACCGCCATGTCGGGCGCGGCCTTGAGCAACTTGTCGAGCACGTCGAGGCCGTCCTCCGCGCCGAGATTAAGGTCGAGAAAACAGACGTCGAAGGACTCCGTCTCGAGCGTTTTCAACGCACGGACGCCGCCCGGCACGCTCACCACCTGATAGCCCATCGTTTCAACAGCGATGGCGGTGGTTTTGCGAATACCCAGTTCGTCATCGACGATGAGGACACGCATATAATATGTTCGCCTAAGCTAGCTCTTGTTCGATGCAGGCCAACTAGAAAAGCCGAGGCGGGGCCACCTAAGGCAGCCCCGCCAGGTCCAGCTTCAACTAACAATCCCGAAGCTCTCGCCCCGGGAATTCAAAAAAAATCGCCCTGCAAAAAAGGACTCGCACTCAATGGATTCGGTGATGTTTGTGGTTTCGGAATAAAATGATCAGCGCAAAGATAAAAAAACAGCCGCCAAGGATACATGCGGACTGACCCACAAACTCTGGGTCAGTTCCGAAAAATCCCATTACGCTGAAAACAACGGCGAGTAGAAAAAACGTGATGACCCAAGTAATCATGGAAGGAGTTCTTCCTCTCTCACTGCCCATGCCATGCCAACCGCAGCGCTTATCCGGCTAATCATTTACCTGTAATGAATTGCGATATAAAATGAGCGTTTTAACCCTCCGCTGCCTCTTGCAACTTGCAGCCGCCGCCCATCGCCGGGTTGGCACTTTGCATGGCGTGCCAACGGCGCAAATTTTGCGGATTTCCCGCAACTTTCACGCGACAATTCGCGTCAGGCCGGTCACAAGCAATGATTAAAGTATGGACATCACCGACTCGACGGCACTGGCCGATCTCGTGCGTGAGGCGCAACGAGGCCGCGATGCCGCCCAGCGCGAGCTCATCAGCCGCTACCAGCAACGGATGGCGGGGTTTGCCTATGCAATCACGGGCCGCAGTGACTCGGTGGAGGATCTTACCCAGGTCATATTCATCAAAATGTTTCGCGCCCTCGGCCGGCTCGATGATCCCGAGCGCTTCGAAGCCTGGCTCTTCCGCCTGGCAAGAAACAGTTGCATCGACCACTTGCGCCGCGAAAAATGGCGCCGCTTTTTCACCCCCATCGAAACTGAACACGAAGAAACCATCGCCGATAACAACGCTCCGGTCGATTCGGCCGAACTCGATGCCCTCCGCCACGCCCTGCAACAATTGAAACCCAAGGACCGCGTGCTCATTGCCCTCGCGCAAGAAGGCCGCAGCCAGACCGAGATGGCCGCCATCACCCACACCACGGTCTCCGCCATCAAAGCCCGCCTCCACCGCGCCCGCGAACAACTCCGCAAAATTTATGAACATGACGCCTGATTTTTCCGAAGCCTGGCGCGCGCTCCGCACCCGCGCCGCCGCGCAGCTGCCACCCGATTTCGCCGACCGCGTGCTCCGCATCCTGCGCCAGCAGACCTTGTCCGGCCGCGATATCGCCGACCGTTTTATTGTCGCCGCCTGTACCGCCGCTGCTTGTCTCCTTCTCGTCGTGCTGGTCCACTCCCACCATACCCAAATGGTCAATCAGGTCGCCCTGGCGGACTGGCGGCAGATTTCCGCCCAGTCCGACTCGTATGCCGCCATCCCATGAAATTGCGCCTCCTCATCGCCGCCCTCACCGTTCTCGTTTTTGCCGCGGGTTTTGGCGCGAGTGTCTGGACGCAGTCTCACTGTCCCCTGCTCGCACCACCCGTCAGCCTGCTGGGTGAAATCAGGGATCGCAATGTGGATGTACGGCTGCCGCTCAACGACGCTTCCAGCATTGCGCAAATCAACGCCGAGATCGAGCGCATCAAGCCCGACATCGACGCCTTCCGTCAAAAACTCGATGCGATCAACCACGATCTCCATCAGAAAATTGACGCCCTGCTCGCGCCCGCCCAGCGCGAGGAATTCGAAAAAATGCACAAGCACTATGTGGAACGCGAGGCCGAGCGCGCCAATTCCTCGCTGCCCACCGTCGAATCGTCGCCCTCCGGCGGCAGCGTGCTGAAGATTCCCTTTTTTGCCGAGCCCATCGAGGGCATGACCTCGGCCATTGTCGTGCCGCTCACGCTCGAACACCTGGCCACCGCGCTGCAGCTCGACGACGGGCAAAAAGCCGCCGTGCGCCAATTGCTGCTCGAACGCCGCGAAAAATTCCTGGCCCTGATCGACTCCACTCCGCCGCCCAGCATCGGCCTGAGCCGCCTCGCGCCCATCATCAACAAGCTCGCCGCGCCAACCGCGCCG
>Ga0210395_10002999_pt1 | contig 13000 bp, 12 predicted proteins | sample IncBWH4OmetaG_FD_150861 | JGI IMG/M metagenome (GOLD analysis project Ga0210395, IMG submission 150861) | Forest soil microbial communities from Barre Woods Harvard Forest LTER site, Petersham, Massachusetts, United States - Inc-BW-H-4-O ...
GCCGCCCGTGCCGCGACAACCTCCACCACCACCGCGATCGTGTCGCCGACGAACACCGGGGCCTGCACGGACACGTCGGCCCGCAGGAACGCCATTCCGGTCCCGTGGATCACCCCGGTCTGCATGACGAGCCCCTCGGCATAGGAGAACACGAGCGCGCCGGGCACCAGCCGCCCCGCATACCCCGCGTCAAGCGACCCGGCCTCGTCGAGGAACAGCGGCTCGTTCATCCCGGTCAGCGTGACGAAGGTGACCAGGTCGGTCTCGGTGATCGTCCGGCTCGCGGTGCGGAACCTGCTGCCGATCGCCATCTCCTCGAACGTCTGACCGTGCACGAGGGTCGGCAGGCCGGCCAGGTCCGCGTCGGTCAGCGGCGCCTCGGGCGAGGGTGTCGGCGGCACCACGCTCAACGGCCCTTCCACTGCGGCGCGCGCTTCTCCGCGAACGCACGCGCGCCCTCACGGGCGTCAGAGGAAGCGAATACCGGCGCCAGGATCGGCTGCTGCCCGTCCCAGCCCTCCTCGAAGGTCCAGTCAGCGGCCTTCGAGACGATCTCCTTGGTGGCCGCCACGGCGAGGGGCCCGTTCACGGTGATCCGCGCGGCGAGCGCCCGCGCCCCGGCCAGGGCCTCTCCTGGCGCGGTCAGCGAGTTGACAAGCCCGTAGCGCTGCGCATCGGAAGCGGAGAAGAAGTCCCCGGTGAGCGCGAGCTCCATCGCGATCGTCGGCGGTATCAGCCGCGGCAGCCGCAGCAGCCCGCCGCCGCCCGCGACGAGCCCGCGCTTGACCTCGGGGATGCCGAAGGTGGCGTTCTCCGCCGCCACTCGCAGGTCGCACGCGAGCGCGAGCTCGCAGCCGCCGGCGAGCGCGTAGCCCTCGATCGCGGCGATGACCGGCTTGCGCGGCTGGACCGGCGCGAGTCCCGCCATCCCGCGGCCCGGCTCGCCGGACAGCTCGCCGGCCAGGAACGCCTTCAGGTCCATGCCCGCGCAGAACGTGCCGCCCGCGCCGGTGAGAATGCCGATGGCGAGGTCGTCGCGCCCGTCAAGCTCGGCCAGCGCCTGGGTGATCCCCGTGCGCACGGCGCCGTTGATGGCGTTCCTCGCCTCGGGGCGATTGATCGTGATCTCGATGACGCCGTCGCCATACTCGACGGTCACTGCGTCGCCCATGGGTCCTCTCTCCGGTTGGGGATGATCCTAATCAGATAGAAAATAACACTCTTTACTGCGAACGGAGGGGGCTGCCTCCCCAACGCCAACCGATCCTCCCGCCCGCGGACGGCCACGGTTCGCGCGGGCGCTGATTCTTGCGATCTTGCTCTGTCGCACCGCATCCGAAGCAGTTAGATTACTTAAATACTTGAACTGACTGGAGGCAACAATGCCGCCCATGAGTCTCCCGCTAGAGGGCATCCGCGTGATCGACGTCGCGGAACACGGGTTCGTGCCGACGGCCGCGACGGTCCTCGCCGAGTACGGCGCCGACGTGATCAAGGTCGAGCGACTCCACGGCGATCCGAACAGGAAGATCATCCCGTCTGGCATGGTGGCGTCCAGGGACGGCATCGACTACCTTGCCGAGGTCTTCAACAGGAACAAGCGCGACATCGCGCTCGACATCACCACGGACGCCGGGCAGCGGGTGCTCACGCGGCTGATTGAGTCGGCGGACGTCTTCATTACCAACCAGCTACCGCAAGTCCAGCGGAAGCTGCACACGACCGCGGAAGAGGTCACGGCGATCAACCCGCGGATCGTCTACGCGCGGGGCCACGGCCAGGGCCAGCGCGGCCCCGGCGCTGAGGTCGGCAGCTACGACTCGGTGGGGTACTGGTCCCGTGGCGGCCTCGGCCACGTGCTGAGCACGGCGGGCGCGGTCAGCCCTCCGTTGCAACGGCCGGCGCTCGGCGACGTTCCGTCGGGGACCTTCCTGGCCGGCGGGATCTGCGCGGCGCTGGTGCGCGCCGTGCGCACCGGCAAGGGGAGCGTCGTCGACGCGTCCCTGCTGGGCAGCGCGATCTGGACGCTCGGCCCCGACCTCGCCTATACCTCGCTGACTGGCGAGCAACTGAACCTCGACACGATCCGCAGCCCGCTGACGCTCACCTACCGGACCGCGGACGGTTACTTCGTCATGCTGATGATGATCAACGAGGCCCGCTACTGGGATACGGCCACCGAGGCGCTCGGCCTGTCCGAGCTCGGTAAGCGGTACGCCGACCCAGGCGCGCGGCAGGCGGCCTGGGCCGACCTGGCAGTGCCGTTCGCCGAAGCCGTCAGCAAGTTCACCAAGGACGAGATCGCGGTCCTGCTGGGTGAGCGCGGCTGCATCTTCTCGTTTTTCGCGACCCCCCAGGAGGTTCTGGCGGACCCGGCCGCCGAGGCGAACGGTTACCTGATGGACCACCCGGTCCATGACGGGCTGAAGATAGCGGCGCCCCCGGTCCAGTTCGACAACCGGCAGCCCGAGCTGCGCCGCCCCGCCCCGGGGATCGGCGAGCACTCGGCGGAGGTTCTCGCCGAGATCGGCTACTCGCCGGCCGAGATCTCCGATCTCCTCACGAGCAAGACCGTCATCTCAGCGGCCCGGTAAGGAGTCAGAAAGTGGATCTTGGCATCGCGGGCAAGGTCGTCTTCTGCACCGGCGGCAGCAAGGGCATGGGCCGCATCGCGGCGATGATGCTGGCCGACGAGGGCTGCAAGGTCGCGATCGTCGCCCGCAGCAAGGGCCCGGTGGACGAGGCGGTCAGCGAGATCACGGCGAACGGCGGCACCGCGATCGGCGTCACGGCCGACATCAGCCAGCAGGATCAGGTGACCGCCGCGGTCGAGCGAGTGACCCGCGAGCTCGGGGCGCCGGAGATCGTGATCGGCCAGACCCTGTTCACCAAACCGGGAGACTTCGACGACATCACCGATCCCGAGGTGTACGTCGACTCGTTCCGCGCCTACACGATGAGCACGGTCTACCTGCTCAAGGCGGTGCTGCCCGCGATGAAGGCGGCCGGCTGGGGCCGGTTCGTGCACGTCGGCTCGGCGACCGCCAAGGAGCCGGAGGGTGCCATCCACCACGTGGTCGCCAACGGGACCCGCCCGTCGACGATCGGCCTGCTCAAGACGGTGGCCGACGAGTACGCGCAGTTCGGCGTCACGGTCAACACGGTCGCCCCGGGCTGGATCGAGACGCAGAACGCGATCGCCTATCTGGACCGCCAGGCCGGGCTCACTTCGCCCGAGGAGCGCAGGCGGTGGATGAAGGACCACGCCCGCGTCCCCGCCGCGCGAATGGGCCGCCCCGAGGAGATCGCCAGCATGATCGTCTACCTCTGCTCGGAGCTGGCCGGCTACGTCAACGGCGCCTGGATCGAGGTGGACGGCGCCCACCACCGCAGCGCCTTCTGATGCCTGGGTCACACACACTCGGCGTGTCATCTAACAATGTCATCGGCCGAGTAGACCGTCGCAGGGAAGTCTGGTGGTGCCAAGCCGGTACGGGTCCAGAACATGAAGGCAACGTCCTCGGCCGACGCAGGCACATAGGCGAGCTTGCGCTGGAGTTCTGGGAGGTCTCGGCTGGCCACCGGGGCGCTCTGCCAGCGTCACTCGGCCTGTCCGTGGTGGGTCTGGCGCTGGCCGGCCTATCGGTGAGGGCGGCCTGGACCGGAGGGTGAGATTGTGGGTCAGTTGCGGGGTCGCCGCGCCGGAACGGGCAAAACGGACAGGCAAACGGGACATTTCATCCCGTTTGCGGGGTCCAGGCCGTGATCGTGGGTCGCCTGCGGCGCTATTCGCCGTGAATGACCCACGATCCCGAAAATAGGTACTAGCAACTGGGTGCGAACCGGGACAAAGCGGACGTTCTTTCGGCATCCGGGGGTGCCTCGCCCGCTTTGACCCACGGTCTCGACCGTGCGCAGCGGCCGGCTGCCTTCCCCGCATCCATTGCGCCGGAAATGGGACCCACGGGTTATTCCCCGGCAAGCCCTATGTCGGCCCAACCATGCGCGGCTCCTGCCTGCCTGCCTCGTCCACGAGGACAACCACCGCAGCATCGCCGTATGCCGTCGGCGCGGCATCACCGAAGAAATGAGCCGCCCGCACCCCAGCAACCGAAGGATCGTCACTCCCCACCAGGAACGGTGAGCGAACGGGTGGCGGCTGCGGATTCCCCGCCGGCAGCAGCGGGTCAGGCGACGTGCCAGCCGGTGTCGGCGGCGACCAGGGTGCCGTTGACCAGGGCGGCCTGGTCGGAGCAGAGCCAGACGACCAGTTCCGCGATCTCTGATGGCTCGATGAGCCTGCCGATGGGGTTCGCGCGCTCGATGCGCTCCCAGATCTCCGGCGGGGTGACCTCCTGTGCCCGCTCGGTGATGCCGGTGCGGACGTTGCCCGGGGCGATCGCGTTGACCCTGATGTTGCGCTTCACGTAGCGCAGCGCCGCCACCGTGGTCAGCCCCCAGACCCCGTGCTTGCTCGCCGTGTAGGCGGCGTCCCCGGCGTTGCCCTTGTAGGCGGTCTCCGAGGCGACGTTGACGATGGCGCCGCCGCCCTGGGCGAGCATGACCGGGATCTCGTGCTTCATGCAGAGGAACACGCTGGTCAGGTTGTTGGCGATGATCCGGTCCCACTGGTCGTCCGGGTACTCGTGGATCGACAGCTGACCCTCGATGATGCCGGCGTTGTTGTGCGCGTAGTCCAGCCGGCCGTACTCCGCGACCACCCGCGCGATCATGTCCTGAACGGCGGCCGGCTGTGACACGTCCGCCTCGACGAACAGCGCCGAGCCGCCGTCCTTGGCGATGAGCTCGACGGTCTCCAGGCCGCGGGAGACGTCGACGTCGGCCACCGCCACCCGCGCGCCGCACGCGGCGAACCGTCGCGCCGACGCGCGCCCCATCCCGTAGCCGCCGCCGGTCACCAGGGCGACCTTGCCGGACATGTCGATCGTCACGCTCGTCGTCATCGTCGCCCCTCTTCATATAGTTCAATAAATTGATTATAATCGCAGCGGTACCCGGCCGCCGACGCCGTGAATCGTCGGCGGCAACTTCGGCGCGAAGGAACTCGGATATGCAGCAGGTTCCCCTGGCGGAGGGGCTCTTCACCTGGCCGCCTGAGCCGGGCAAGCAGCCCGCGCTCATCGGCGGCAAGGCCTCCAACGGCAAGATCTTCTTCCCGTACCGCCGCCAGGCCGTCATCGACGGCGTCCGGGAAGACCTGGAAAAAATCGAACTGCCGCGCCGCGGCGCGCTCTGGACGTTCACCAGCCAGCACTTCAGGCCCACGGCCCCGCCGTACGCCGGCGACGACGACGCCAAGTCCTTCAGGCCGTTCACGGTCGGCTACGTCAAGCTGCCAGGCGCGCTGCACGTCGAGGCCAGGCTGACCGAGCCCGACCCGGCCAAGCTGCGCATCGGGCAGCAGATGGAGCTCGTCATCGAGCCGTTCGGCGTCGACTCCGACGGCAACCAGACCATGATCTACGCCTTCGCGCCCGTCGCCGGGGAGGAATGACAGCCATGAGCGATCCAGACGTCGCCATCGTCGGCGTTGGCCTGCACCCCTTCGGCCGGTACCCGGGTAAGTCCGCCATGGACATGGGCGAGGACGCGGTCTACGAGGCCCTCACCGACGCGGGCGTCAAGTGGGACGACATCCAGGCGCTCTACGCGGGCTCCATGGAGGTCAAGAACCCGGAGGGGATCGTCGGCCTGCTCGGCCAGACCGGCGTGCCCGGCCGGGCGGTCTTCACCGGCTGCGCGACCGGCGCCACGTCGCTGGCCATGGCGGCCAACGCCATCAGGCTCGGCGATGCGGACGTCGCGATCGCGATCGGATTCGACAAGCACCCGCGCGGCGCGTTCTCCGATGACCCGTCGGTCTCCGGCCTCCCGCTCTGGTACGGCCAGGCCGGGCTGTTCCTCACCACGCACTTCTTCGGCATGAAGATCAACCGGTACATGCACGACCACGGCATCACGAGCGCGACGCTCGCCAAGGTCGCCGCGAAGGCGTTCCGCAACGGCGCCAAGACGCACCACGCCTGGCGGCGCAAGCCGCTCACCGAAGACGAGATCCTGCAATCTCAGGTACTCAACTACCCGCTCACCCAGTACATGTACTGCGGCCCGAACGAGGGCGCCGCCGCCGCCATCCTCGTCCGCGCCGACCGGGCGCACAACTACACCGACACCCCCGTCTACATCACGGCGAGCACGCTGCGCAGCCGCCGGGAGGGCGCGTTCGAGCTGCTCAGTCCCTCCTTCGGCCTCGACATCGTGCCCGGACCCACTGTCGAGGCGGCGCGGGAGGCCTACGAGCTGGCCGGCATCGGCCCCGAGGATGTCGACGTGGCTCAGCTCCAGGACACCGACGCCGGCTCCGAGGTCATCCACATGGCGGAGAACGGCCTGTGCGCGCACGGCGAGCAGGAGAAGCTGCTCGCCGAGGGCGCCACCGAGATCACCGGCCGGATCCCGGTCAACACCGACGGCGGGCTGCTCGCCAATGGCGAGCCGGTCGGGGCTTCCGGGCTGCGTCAGGTCTACGAGCTCGTGAACCAGCTCAAGGGCCGGGCCGGCGAGCGTCAGGTGAAGGACGCCCGGGTCGGGTACGCCCAGCTGTACGGCGCCCCCGGTACCGCCGCCGTGACGATCTTGTCGAGGTAGCCGATGACCGACGCCCCCACGATCGACGCCACGGCCCTCGGCCGGTGGATGGATGCGGAGAAGCTGCGAGGCGACGGCGTCCCGGAACTGACAAGACTGTCCGGCGGGTCGCAGAACGAGCTGTTCGTCGTCGAGCGTGACGGCATCAAGGCCGTGCTCCGCATCCCGCCCGGCGCCGCGGGCGAGGCGCGCTTCGACGGCCTGCGCCGCGAGTCGCGCCTGCTGCGCGCGCTCAAGGGCGCGGACGTCCCGCACGCCGAGTTCGTCGCCGGCGCCGACGACCCCGCGATCCTCGGCGCCCCGTTCTACCTCATGCAGCCGGTCGACGGCTGGTCCCCGATGGGCCACGGCGAATGGCCCGAGCCGTTCGAGTCCGACCTCGAGCAGCGCCGGGGTCTCGCCTTCGAACTGGTCCGCGGCGCGGCCCTCCTCAGCAAGGTGGACTGGCAAGCGCGGGGCCTGGAAGGCTTCGGCCGCCCGGAGAACTTCCACGACCGCCAGGTCGACCGCTGGCTGAGCTTCCTGAGCACGTACAAGTTCCGCGACCTGCCCGGCCTCGACGAGGCCAGCGACTGGCTCCGCAGCCACCGCCCCAGACACTGGGAACCCGGCATCATGCACGGCGATTACCAGTTCGCCAACGTCATGTACGCCCACGGGGCCCCGGCCCGGCTGGCCGCGGTCATCGACTGGGAGATGACGACGATCGGCGACCCGCTGCTCGACCTGGGCTGGGTGCTGATCTCCTGGCCGCCCGAGGGCGACGACATGACCCGCTACGTGAACCTCGACGGGATGCCAAGCAGGGACGAGCTGCTCGAGCACTACGAGAAGATCTCTGGGCGTTCCACCGAGGACATCGACTACTACGTGGTGCTCGCCCGCTGGAAGCTGGGCATCGTCCTCGAGATGAGCTACGCGAAACTCCAGGCCGGCGGCGCGGTGGACCCCAAGGTGGAAGCGTTCGGCAGCCTGGTCCTCGAGCTGATCCGCAAGGCCGCCGAGCTGTCGCGGACGGCCAAAGCGGCGAAGGGGCCTTGAGAAAAATGGGCTACGCGGATGAGATCTTCGACCTGACCGGCAAGGTCGTCGTCGTCACCGGCGGCAGCCGCGGCCTCGGCGCGCAGATCGCCAAAGCGGTCGCCAGGCAGGGCGCGGACGTGGTGATCGCCAGCAGGAAGCTGGAAAACTGCGAGCAAGCCGCCCGCGACATCAAGGCCGAGACCGGCCGCCAGACCATGGCCTACGGTGTGCACGTCGGCCGCTGGGACGAGCTAGCCCCGTTCGTCGACGCGGTCTACGACCGCTTCGGCAAGGTCGACGTGCTGTTCAACAACGCGGGCATGTCGCCGGTCTACGACAAGCTGACCGATGTGTCGGAGAAGCTCTTCGACAGCGTGATCAACCTCAACTTCAAGGGACCGTTCCGACTCGCGGCGCTGATCGGCGAGCGGATGTACGCGGCGGGCAGCGGATCGATCATCAACGTCAGCTCGTCCGGATCGATCAGGCCGAAGGGCAAGATCATTCCCTATGCCGGCGCGAAGGCCGCGCTCAACGCGATGAGCGAGGGCCTCGCCGAGGGCCTCGGTCCGCACGTACGGGTGAACACGCTGATGCCGGGCACCTTCCAGACCGACGTCTCGAAGGCCTGGGACTTCGACGCCGTCAGCGAAGACCGCAAGCAGCACACAGCGCTCCAGCGCGTCGGCCAGCCACCCGAGATCATCGGCGCGGCGCTGTTCCTCGCCTCGGACGCGTCCAGCTACACAAGCGGCACCATCATCCGCGTCGACGGAGGGATGTTCTAGAAAATGGCCTGGGACTTCACCACCGAGCCCGAGTTCCAAGAGAAACTCGACTGGGTCACCGGCTTCGTCGAAGACAAGGTCTACAAGGTCGACGCCCTCTGGCCGCACGACAACTACAAGCCCACCAAAGACCTCACCGACGAGCAGCGAATCGTCATCCAGCCACTGAAGGAAGCAGTAAAACAGCAGGGCCTGTGGGCCTGCCACCTCGGCCCCGAGCTCGGCGGCCAGGGCTACGGCCAGCTCAAGCTCGCGATGCTGAACGAGATCCTCGGCAAGTCGATCTGGGGGCCGCGCATCTTCGGTACCCAGGCGCCCGACACCGGCAACGCGGAGATCCTCGCGCACTTCGGCACCGAGGAGCAGAAAGCCAGATATCTCAAGCCCTTGCTCAGTGGCGACATCGTCTCCTGCTTTTCCATGACCGAGCCGCAGGGCGGCGCCGACCCCGGTGTCTTCGAGACCACGGCGGTCCGCGACGGCGGCGACTGGGTGATCAACGGGCAGAAGTTCTTCTCCTCCAACGCCCGGTACGCCAGCTTCTTCATCGTCATGGCGGTCACCGACCCCCAAGCGCCGGTGCTCAAGCGGATGACGATGTTCCTGGTGCCGGCGGAGACCCCCGGCATCACGATCCTCAGAAACCTCGCGCACTGGGGCGAGCCCGAGGACGCGGGCACCGAGGCGCTCATCGAGTACGACCACGTCCGCGTCCCCGCCGACGCGATGCTGGGCGCGGAGGGCAACGCCTTCGGCGTCGCGCAGGTCCGCCTCGGCGGCGGCCGGGTGCATCACGCCATGCGCACCGTCGGCAACGCCCAGCGCTGCCTGGACATGATGGCCGAGCGCGCGCTGTCCCGGGTGACCAAGGGCGAGAAACTGGCCGACAAGCAGGCCGTGCAGAACATGATCGCCGACTCCTACATCGAGATCGCCCAGTTCCGGCTGCTCGTGCTGCACACCGCGTGGCAGATCGACTCCTACCAGGACTACAACCGGGTCCGGAAGGACATCGCCGCGATCAAGGTGCTCACCTCGCGGGTGATGGAGTCGGTCGCCAAGCGCGCGATCCAGATCCACGGCGCGCTCGGCACCACCTACGACCTGCCGCTCACCCGGATGCTCGCGAGCGGGCTGCTGCTCGGGCTCGCCGACGGCCCGACCGAGGTTCACCAGACGACGGTCGCCAAGCAGGTGCTGCGCGGTTACAAGCCGGCCGACGGCCTGTGGCCGAGCGAGTACCTCCCCGCCCGCAAGGCGCAGGCGGCGGCCGAGCTGCTGGGCGAGAAATTCAAAACCTGAGGTATGGAACGGACCGTGGTTTCACGTCCCAGGAGCGCGAAGCACGGGACCGTTCGAAGCGATTGGCTTTTGCTTCCCCTGAGCTGAAGGAGGGCCGCGTTGCGGTTCATGTACCAGTACCCCGACCTGACCGGGCTGGAGGGCGACATGCTGGACTCCGGGCCGGTCGGCGAGCTGGCCCGGGTCGCCGAGGACGCCGGGTGGGACGGGTTCTCGTTCACCGAGCACCCGGCGCCCGGGGTGCGCTGGCTCCAGACGGGCGGTCACCAGACACTCGACCCGTTCGTCGCGCTCGGCTACGTCGCCGCGGTCACCTCGCGGCTGAAGCTGCTGACCTACCTGTCCGTGCTCCCGTACCGCAACCCGATGCTCCTCGCGAAGGCGGCGGCGTCGGTGGACATCCTGTCCGGCGGGCGGTTCATCCTCGGCGCGGGGACCGGGTACAACAAGTCCGAGTTCCACGCGCTCGGCGTCGACTTCGACGAGCGCAACTCGCTGTTCGACGAGGCGCTCGACGTGCTGCCGAAGCACTGGAGCGGCGAGCCGTTCAGCTACGCCGGGCAGCACTTCAGCGCCCGCGAGGTGATCGCGCGGCCAAGGCCGCCCCAGCAGCCGATCCCGATCTGGATCGGCGGCAACTCCAAGCTGACGCGGCGGCGCGTCGCGCGGCGGGCGAACGGCTGGATGCCGATGTTCGGCCCGGAGGCGCTGTTCACGACGACGCGGACGCCGGCGATCTCGGCCGGCGACGAACTGGCCGCGGCGATCGCGCAACTGCGCGCCGACGCCGGGGAGCGCGGGGCGGAGCTCGACGTGGCCGCGGCGTATACCGAGCCGTCGGTGCACGACGCGGACACCGACTGGGGAAAGCACCGGGACGCCCTCGCCTCGTTCGCCGCGGCGGGCGTGACCTGGGTGATCGTGCCGGGGCAGGCGGGGACACGGGACTCCTGCGCCGCGTTCCTCGAGCGGTTCGGCAAGGAGATCGCGGGCAGTGCCGGATCGAGCGGGGCCGGATGAGGATCGTCGTCCAGCACGCGATCGGGGATCCCGCCTGGCACCCGTCGGTGCTCGCACCGCCGTTCGTCGCTGACTTCGCGCGGCTGGCGGAGCGGCACGGATACGCGGGGATCGGGTTCACCGACCATCCCGCGCCGACCGTCCGCTGGACCGCCGCCGGGGGAGAGGGCAGCTCGGACCCGCTGGTCTCGCTCGCCTACTGCGCCGCCGTGACCTCGTCGATCCAGCTGATGACGTTCGTGCTCGCGCTGCCGTACCACAACCCGTTCCGGCTGGCGCACCAGGCGGCCACGCTCGACGCGCTGTCCGGCGGCCGGCTGACGCTCGGCCTCGGCACCGGTTACCTGCGCGGCGAAATGCACGCGATGGGCGCCGATCCCGGCTCGCGGCTCGCGTCCTTCGACTCGTGCCTGGAGACGATGCTGACGGCGTGGAGCTCGGAGTCGGTGTCCGGTTCGTTCGCCGCGCCGGAACCGGGGCCCTTCTCCGGCTGGTCGGCCCGCGAGGTGCACGTCCAGCCGCGTCCGGTCCAGCAGCCGCACCCGCCGCTGTGGTTCCACGGCAACAGCGCGTTCGGCCGGGCGCGGGCGGCGCGGCACGGGGCCGGGTGGATCGGCGTGCTGAGCTCAGCAGAGCTGGCGGCGACGATGCGGACGGCGCACCTGCCGGACCTTGCCGCGGCCGGGGTGGCGGTGGCGGACCTGCGTCGCCGGTGCGTCGCGGCCGGCCGGGATCCCGGATCGGTATCGGCCGGGCTCGGCGGCCTGTGGCCGATGCTCGACATCCGCGAGGGCTGGGACGCCGAGGCGATCGTCGAAGCGGCGGGGGCGGCGGCGGCGATCGGCGTGGGGACGCTGTTCACGACGATCTGCGGTGATGACCCGTCGGCCGCGAACGAGACCCTGGCCGCGTTCGGCGATCAGGTGGTGGGGCCAGTGCGCGACATTGACATTGACATTGACATCCGACATGAGGAGCAGCGGATATGACATACGGATACGACGGCGTCCTGAAGGTGGAGTCCGACGGCGGCGTGCGGATCGTGACGCTCAACGACCCCGACAAGCTGAACGCGATGACCGACCCGCTGCACGAGGCGCTCGTCGACGTGTGGGTGCACCTTATGCGCGACAACGACGCCCGGGTCGTCGTCGTGACCGGAGCCGGCCGGGCGTTCTCCGCCGGCGGGAACATCCCCGGCTTCATCAAGAACGTCGAGGACCTTGAGTACCGCCGGGTCGGCATGCGGAACGCGCGGATGCTGACCGACCACATGCTCGGCTGCCACCTGCCGGTGATCGCCGCGGTGAACGGCCCCGCCGTGGGCCTCGGCTGTTCCATCGCAATGTCGTCCGACATCGTGCTGATGTCGGAGGCCGCGTACCTCGCGGACACGCACGTCAACATCGGCCTCGTGGCCGGCGATGGCGGTGTCGTCAGCTGGCCGTTCATGACCAGCCTGCTCAAGGTTAAGGAGTACCTGTTCACCGGTGAGCGCATCCCCGCCGAGACGGCGGTGCAGATCGGCCTGGCGAACCGGGTGGTGCCGGCCGATCAGCTGATGTCGGAGGCGCTGCTGCTGGCGCACAAGCTCGAGGCCCAGCCGCCCCAGGCGCTTCAGGAGACCAAGCGCGCGCTCAACCTGCACCTGCAGGCCGCCGCGCTCCGCGTGCTCCCCTACGCCCTGTCCGCCGAATCCGAGTCGTTCTCGTCCCCCGAGATCGCCGAGACCGCCCGCAAGTTCGCCGACAAATCACGCCGATAGCGAGAAACGGAGCCAACGACGATGCTGGCAACCCCCCTCCCGACCATCACCCCGATCGAGGGAACTCCCCCGGTCCTGATCCCCGCCTACCCCCTGGAGACGGTCGGGTACACCGAGCAGGAGTTCCTTGTCGAAGGCGTGGCCCGGTCCTTCGCGCTGACCGGGGAACGGGCCGCCGACGGGCGCTGGAGCGTGCGGGAGGATGCCGAGGCGCCGTACGTGACCCGGATACTCGTCCGGCGCCCAGTCGATCCCGCCGCGTTCAGCGGGACGGTCGCGGTGGAGTGGAACAACGTCTCCGCCGGAATGGACGTGTCCCCCGACTGGTCCCTGCTGCAGCGGGAGCTGACCGGACGCGGCCACATCTGGGTCGGGGTGTCCGTGCAGAAGGCCGGCATCGACGGCGGTGGCATGGTCGAGGGGATCCACCTCA
>Ga0210395_10003000_pt1 | contig 12997 bp, 12 predicted proteins | sample IncBWH4OmetaG_FD_150861 | JGI IMG/M metagenome (GOLD analysis project Ga0210395, IMG submission 150861) | Forest soil microbial communities from Barre Woods Harvard Forest LTER site, Petersham, Massachusetts, United States - Inc-BW-H-4-O ...
GCCGAGGGCGGGCAGTACTACGGACCCGACGGTCTGGGCGAGCAGCGCGGCCACCCCAAGCTGGTGTCCTCCAGCAAGCAGTCGCACGACGAAGACCTGCAGCGCCGGCTGTGGAAGGTCTCCGAAGAGTTGACCGGTGTGACGTATCCGGTTTGACACCGGCCGCGGCTCCGTAAGATGACCGCGTGGCACGACGTCCCCGTTCGACCGGCGAAAACCAGACGTCCGGACCGCAGCGCCTGCTGTCGTTGCTGCGTACGACGGTTCCACCGGTGCATCCGGCCGGGTTGCCGTTCATTGCCGGCGGGCTGGGAGTGGCTGTGGCCGGGCGCCGCTACCCGTGGTTGCGCCGGGCCGGCCTGCTGACCGCCGGCGCCTGCGCCGGGTTTTTCCGGCACCCGCCCCGGGTGCCCCCCAACCGGCCCGGCGTCGTCGTCGCACCCGCCGACGGGCTGATCTGCGTTATCGATACCGCAGCCCCGCCCGCCGAGCTCGGCCTGGGCGACGCAGAGCTGCCGCGGGTGAGCATCTTCCTGTCGCTGTTGGACGCCCACGTACAGCGAGCCCCGGTGAGCGGCGAAGTGATTGCCGTGCAGCATCGGCCGGGCCGCTTCGGCTCGGCCGACCTGGCCTCAGCCAGTGCCGACAACGAACGCGTCAGCATGCAGCTGCGCACCGCCGACGGGACGGACGTCGTCGCGGTGCAGATCGCCGGCCTGCTGGCGCGGCGCATCATCTGCGACGCCCACGCCGGCGACAAGCTGTCGATCGGTGACACCTACGGCCTGATCCGGTTCGGGTCGCGTCTGGACACCTACCTGCCCGCCGGGGCGCGGGTGTTGGTCAGCGTTGGCCAACGGGCGGTCGGCGGGGAAACGGTGCTGGCCGAGCTGCCATGAGCGAAGCGATGAGGAGGAGCGGCGCTGATTACCGCGCCGGCGACGATGCAGAGCTAAGCGATGAGGAGGAGCGGCGCTGACTACTAGGGCTCGCGGTAGGCGAGTGGTGCCCCTGCGTATCCTGCCCAGCTCGATGAGCGTGCTGGCCATCTGCGCGGGGCTGACCTCGATCAGGTTCGCGCTGGAGGGCCAGCCGCACGTGGCGATAGCGTTGATCGCCGCCGCAGCGATCCTCGACGGACTCGACGGCCGGGTGGCCCGCATCCTGGACGCCGAGTCGCGGATGGGCGAGGAGATCGATTCGCTTGCCGACGCGGTGAACTTCGGGGTGGCCCCCGCGGTGGTGGTCTACGTGTCGTTGCTGCCCTCGGTGCCTGCTGGCTGGGTTGTGGTGTTGCTGTACGCGGTGTCAATCGTGTTGCGGTTGGCCAGGTTCAACGCGTTGCTCGACGACGCTACCCAACCGGCCTTCGCGCGGGAGTATTTCGTCGGGATACCGGCGCCGGCCGGCGCGATCTCGGCGCTCGGCCCGCTCGCGGCCAAGCTGCAGTTCGGCGTGGGCTGGTGGACGTCGCCGTGGTTCGTCTGCGCGTGGGTGGCAGCCTGCTCGATGCTCGTGGTGAGCCGGATCCCGATGCGCAAGATGCATGCCGTCTCGGTGCCGCCGAACCTGGCCGCGCTGTTGCTGGCAGCATTGGCGATCGTCGCGGCGGCGGCGTTCCTGTTCCCCTACATCCTGATCATGGTGCTGATCGCCGCCTACTTGCTGCACATTCCGTTCTCCGTTCACAGTTACCACTGGCTGGCGGCGCATCCCGAGGCTTGGGGCGAAAAACCCAAGCAGCGCCGCGCCACCCGACGCGCGATCCGCCGGGCGCAGCCCAACCGCCGGTCGATGGCGCGGTTGGGCCTGCGCAGGCCCACCGGGCGGACATGACTGCCCCGAAGCTCACGCTGACGGCTCGGCTCAACACCTCGGCCGTCGACTCCCGCCGCGGCGTCGTCCGACTTCATCCCAACGCCATTGCCGCCCTTGGCATTCGGGAGTGGGACGCGGTGTCGCTGACCGGATCGCGAACCACGACCGCGGTCGCAGGCATGGCCGGCGCGCAAACGCCGATCGGCACCGTGCTGCTGGACGACGTGACGCTGTCCAACGCCGGTCTCAGCGAGGACACCGCCGTCATCGTCGCCGCCGCAACGGTTTACGGCGCCCGGTCGGTGACCTTGAGCGGCTCGGCGATGACCAGTCAATCGGTCTCCCCGCCCACCCTGCGGCAGGCCCTGCTCGGCAAGGTGTTGACCGTTGGCGACGCGGTGTCCCTGCTGCCACGCGATCTGGGTCCGGGTACGTCGACGTCTACTGCCGCCGGGGCGCTGGCGTCGGCGGTGGGCATCAGCTGGACGTCGGAGCTGTTGACGGTCACCGGCGTCGATCCCGCCGGACCGGTGAGCGTGCAGCCGAATTCGCTGGTGACTTGGGGAACGGTAGTCCCGGTCGACGGCTCGGGCCCGCACGTCGAAGCACCAACGACGCAGGTCAGCGAGACGGCGCCACACGTCACGGTCAACGACTTGAAAGGCGTCAGCGCGCAGGCGGCCAAGCTGACCGAATGGCTCAAGCTCGCGCTCGACGAACCGCACCTGCTGCAAACCCTAGGCGCCGGAACCAATTTGGGAGTGCTCGTTTCGGGCCCGGCCGGTGTCGGCAAGACCACGCTGGTGCGCGCCGTCTGCGCGGGCCGCAGGCTGATGGAGCTCGACGGCCCGGAGGTGGGCGCGCTGGCCGCCGACGACCGGCTCAAGCGGGTCGCCTCCGCTGCGGCGGCGATTCGCGACGGCGGCGGAGTGCTGCTGATCGCCGACATCGACGCGCTGCTGCCCGCCACTGCCGAACCGGTGGCGACGCTGATCCTCGCCGAACTGCGCAAGGCGATCGCAGTCGCGCGGGTCGCGGTGATCGTCACGTCCGCGGTACCGGAGAACCTCGACCCGCGGCTGCGCGCCCCGGACCTGTGCGACCGCGAGCTGGTACTCAGCCTGCCCGACGCGGCCACCCGCACAGCACTGCTGCAGGGCCTGCTGAAACCGGTGCCCGCCGAAGACCTCGACCTCGGCGAGATCGCCGACCGAACACCGGGTTTCGTGGTCGCCGACCTCGCCGCCCTGGTGCGCGAGGCGGCATTGCGCGCAGCCGCCAGGGCCAGCTCCGACGGCATGCCGCCGAAGCTGACCCAGGACGACCTGCTCGGTGCACTTACCGTGATCAGGCCGCTGTCGCGCTCAGCCGCAGTCGAGGTGACGCTCGGCTCCATCACGCTCGACGACGTCGGCGACATGGCCGCCACCAAACAGGCCCTAACCGAAGCGGTGCTGTGGCCGCTGCAGCATCCCGACACCTTCGCCCGGCTGGGTGTTCAGCCGCCACGCGGGGTGCTGCTTTACGGGCCGCCCGGATGCGGCAAGACCTTCATCGTGCGCGCGCTCGCCAGCACCGGACGGCTCTCGGTGCACGCTGTCAAAGGCTCTGAGCTGATGGACAAATGGGTCGGCTCCTCGGAGAAGGCGGTGCGCGAGCTGTTCCGCCGGGCCCGCGATTCCGCACCATCACTGGTCTTTCTGGACGAGGTCGACGCGTTGACGCCGCGGCGCGGCCAGAGCTTTGACTCCGGCGTCACCGACCGGGTGGTGGCCGCGCTGCTCACCGAGCTGGACGGCATCGAGCCGCTGCGCGAAGTTGTGGTGGTGGGCGCCACCAACCGGCCGGACCTGATCGATCCGGGGCTGTTACGACCCGGTCGGCTGGAGAAGCTGGTATTCGTCGAACCGCCCGACGCGGACGCGCGTCTGGACATCTTGCGCACCGCGGGCAAGTCGGTTCCCCTGCGCGACGTCGACCTGGCCGCGCTGGCGGCCGACCTGGACGGATACAGCGCCGCGGATTGCGTGGCACTGCTGCGCGAGGCCGCGCTGACCGCGATGCGACGCTCGGTCGACGCTGCCGAGATCACCGCCGACGACGTCGCTGCCGCACGCGAAACTGTCCGCCCCTCATTGGATCCCGCGCAGTTGGCGTCACTGCGCGCCTTCGCCGCAGATCGGTGAGCGCCGCCGTGTACCGGGAATTTCGCCCTGACCAACGGCTTGCGCCCTTCGTGGAATGCGACTGGCTGCGCTCGGGGTCGGCGACTCCGTCGCTACGCGTGATCCCCGACGGTTGTGTGGACGTTTTCGTGACCGCGCAGGGCGACGTCATGATCGCCGGTCCCGCCCACACCTTCTACGACCTGCCCGCCGGCGACCAGGACGTGCTGGCAGGTTTGCGGTTGCGACCGGGCGCCGCCGCTGCGGTGATCGGCTGTCCGGCGAGCGAGTTCAAAGACATGCGCGTTCCCCTCGATTCGGCTTTCGGTGTCGCCGGCTCACGCATCGTCGAAAGCCTGTTCGCTGCAACAACTCCCAACCAGCGAATATCGCTGCTGGCGGATCTGGTAACCGTCTATTTCGCACAGACCGACCCGGTGCTAGACCGGCCGGTCGCATGGGCGGTTGCGGCGTTGCGCGCACAACCCGACCGGAGGGTTTCGGCGCTGGCCGACGAGACCGGACTGAGCGAACGGCAACTGAGGCGTCGCTTCGAAGCCGCGGTCGGCTACGGACCCAAGCGCCTTGGCCGGATATTCCGTTTTCAGCGTCTGCTGGATTTAATTCACGCATCTCATGGCCGGGCCGGCTGGTCGCAGTTGGCGGTAACGGCCGGATACGCCGACCAGGCGCACATGATCAACGAGTGCCTGGCATTGACGGGCGGGCCCCCCACCGCACTCCCGGTGTCCGTTTTGTTCAATACCGCCGAAGGGCAGTCACCGTAGCCTTTCGGCCATGACCGATCCGAAAGTTGTCGCTCGCGCGTCATTCCGGCTCATCGAGACCGGCGACGAAGAACTGGCGCAACAAATCATCGCCCCGGACTACGTCAACCAGGAAGCCGAGGACGATCCCGAGGACGGCGAACGCCAACAGCGGGGCCCCGCAGGGTTTCTCGCGACCAGCCGGTGGTTACGCGATGCGTTCTCGAACCTGCGCTTCGAACTGCAGGAGACCGTCGCCGAGGGCAGCACGGTGATGGCCGCCGCCGTCATGACGGGACAGCACACGGGATCGTTCAACGGCATCGAGCCAACCGGTAGGCCGATCACCCACAAACAGGTTCACATCTTCACCATCACCGACGGCCAGATCAACCGTCATCGCGCTATCCGCGATGACCTCGGCTTGTTGCTCCAGCTCGGCTCGAAGCTGGTCAATAACGCGCGGGCCGCCGCGGCGACGTCGTCCTCCAACCAGGAGGGCATCGGGTCGTCGTGAGCATGACGGCGCACGACGGCGTAGGGCAGATCGGAAATAGCTCGCGCGACGGCATCGACGCACCGCCTATCCCGGCCGCCATATAGCTCCCGTGCGAAATTTCGCACCCGCTCGACAAACGGTGCATTCATTTCGGCAAGGGTCTGCTGAAACGCCGCATCGGGCTCCCCGTCAAGTAGGTCGCTCGGCCGGATCATCAACAACGGCCGCGCATCCTCGGGAAATTCGCGCGCAAAGCCGATCGCGGCGACCGCCATGCTGACCGCGGACTCCAGAGCGGTATCGGCGTCGGCGGCCATCGCCCGCGCCTGAAAGCGTTCCAGCGCCCGCAACCACGCCGCGGTCAGGATCCCGTTGCGGTTGCCAAACCGGTGATACAGCTGCCCGCGGGCGCACCACTGGCTTTGGCAATCGCTGCCACGCTCGCCGAGCGCGAGGCCGCCGCCATCCGCTGATCGCTTGAATCGTGCGGCCCGTTCGCTCGTGACGATCTGTAACCAGGTCGGCTATTAATACCCGTGGTCCGAATGGATCGCAACTTCGAGGAGACGAGCCCATGAACAACGAGCCGCCGGGATGATCACGGCACCGCAGCCTCGGGGGATCGGTTTCTTGGAATTCCGCGATGTCGCGCAGACGACACGGGTCATGTTGCTGGCCATCATGGTGTCGATGGTCGTCTTCCTCGATGGCACCGTCGTGAATCTTGCCCTGCCGGCCACGGAGCGTGACCTTGGCGGGGGCATGTGCTCACAGCAATGGGTCGTCGACGGCTACCTGCTGGCGGTTGCGGCCATGGTTCTGCCCGGTGGTGCCATCTCCGATCTGTTCGGGCGAGTACCGGTGATGCGCTGCGGTCTGGCGGCTTTTGGGGCGGGCTCGGTGCTGGCGGCCACGGCGGGCACCCCGGCGATGCTGATCGCCGGGCGCATCGTCCAGGGGTTGGGCGGGGCGTTTCTCGTGCCCGGCTCGCTCGCCCTGATCAACTCGTCGTTCGAGCGCGCGGACCGTCCTGCCGCAATCGGATGCTGGACGGCCTGGACCAGCACCGCCTTTGCGCTCGGACCACTGCTGGGGGGACTGACCGTGGACTTCCTGGGCTGGCGCTGGATCTACGTTTTGTCGGCGATCCCGATGGCCATCGGGTTTGCCTTGACGTTTTGGCTGCGCCAGATGCCCGGGCCCTCCGAACGCCCACGCGTCGATGTCGCAGGCGCCGCACTATCGGCGGTCGGACTGACCGCCACGGTGTATGCACTGATCGAACAGGGTCGTCCCACCCGGGGGTGGGACGACCCCCGGGTCAGGGTTGCGTTGGTGGTGGGGGTCGCGGCATTGCTGGCGTTCGTGGCATGGCAGCGCCGCGCGCGCCACCCGATGGTGCCGCGAGGCCTGTTCACGACCCGCAATTTCACCGGAGCCAACCTGGTCACCGCGTTCGTCTACGGCGGCATCACGATGGGCTCGTTGGCCCTCGCTCTGTACCTCATAGAGGTCGCCGGATACTCGGCCACCGCCGCGGGTCTGATTACCTTGCCCAGCCCCATCATGTCGTTGCTGTTCGCCCGCGGAGTCGGCGGACTCGCGGCACGGATCGGACCTCGGATTTTCCTGATGACGGGTCCCGCGCTGGCCGGGTTGGGACTGCTGCTCATCCGTCCCTCCGCGCACGGATTCCACATCCTCACTGACGTGCTACCAGGCAGGATTTTGCTGGCCATCGGAATGGTCCTCGCCGTGACGCCCCTGACCGCGGTCAATCTTTCCGCCGTCAAGTCCGCGCACAGCGGAATCGCCGCCGCGATCCAGAACGCGACGGGGCGGACATCTGCGCTGATCGCGGTGGCCTGCGTGGGATTGATTACCGCCAACAGGCTGACCGATGCCAGCTTCACCCGGCTGCTCCAGGTCAGCGCGCTGCTGTTTTTCATCGGCACCGTCATCGGCGGCCTCGCTATCAGAAACTCGGTCGATCACGCTGAGCCGGATCCCGATGAAGACGACGCGCCTGCATTATCACCACAGAACCGCAGTAACCGCGGTCTGGCTCGTCGTCGGCCCGCTGCATCGAATCGCAGCACCACGGTTGATGCAACACAGCGCCTAAATCGGCTGGCGGACAAGCAATACCGTTCAATACTCACTCGGCGCTAAGCGCATGGATCAGTCGGTTCATAACGATGCCGGCTTCTTGGCGTGCCTGGTCATGATCTTCCGCCAGTGCCACATAGAGGGTCGCTTCACGCATCGCGCCGAGGATCGTGAGAGCGGTCGCTTCGATCGGCTGCGACGGGATACGCCCGGTCTCAACGGCGTCAGTCAGTAGCGCACGCACCAGACCGACGTTGTACCGGTTCCCGATCTCGGTCCACCGCGTCCAACCCAGCACGGCCGGAGCGTCGACCAGCACAATGCGCTGCACCTCCGGATCCGAGCAGGCATCCAGCCAAAAACCCGCACCCAACCGCATGACCTCTACCGGGTCGGTCTGGCCGGACGCGGCGATCGCCTCGCCCATCTGGGCAGCCACTTCCCCTTCGACTTGTTCGAAAACCGCTGCAAACAGCTCGGTCTTGTCGGCGAAGTGGTGATACAGGGCTCCGCGCGTCACGCCCGCGGCGCGCACGATCGTCTCCAGCGCCGCCTCGGCAAAACCCTGCGCGGCGAATAGCGGACGGGCCGCCGCGATCAGTGCATCGCGTGTTTCCGCGGCGCGCTCGGCCTGCGTGCGGCGGGCTGCATTCATGAACCCTTGCCTTTCATACATACGGTATGTATGTTCATACACACCGTATGAAAGTGTCCGCCACACCGTAGCAAGGACCGCCGCCTTGCCGGTGGGCTCTCAACGCAGAAAGAGGCGAAATGAGCAACGCACTGAAAGCAATTGAGACCGACCGCGAGGCGCTTCTGGCGATCTGCCAACAGCTGGACGACTCCATCTGGACAAGAGACAGCGGGTGTCCGGGCTGGACGGTGCAGGATGTCCTGTCGCACATGGCGTGCAGCTTCTGGCTGGCGGTGGACATGTCGAACCTGCCCAACTCCGCGGGACTATCGGCCGAACGAGCCGCTGACTTGTACGTCGAGTCACGCCGCTGGATGACTCCCGCCGAGGTTGTGGCCGACTACGAGTCGGTCAGCGCCAGAGGCCTGGAACTGCTCGCGGCGGTGCAGGGCCAGCACGTTGACGTGCCACTCGGCGATGTCGGGACTTACCCGGCGTCAGTTGTGCCGACTGCCTACACTTTTGAGCACTACGTGCACATCAGGTACGACCTGTTCCCGCCGGGTGGGCCGTTCGGCGGAGAGCCGCCGGCTTCCGACGAGTTGCGCGTCGTGCCGACGCTGGAGTGGATCGAGGCGGCGCTGCCGCAGCAGAACAGCAAGCTGCTCGGCGGCATAGATAAGGCGGTCGAGGTACGCATCTCCGGGATCGGTGGGCGGACCCTGCGGATCGGCGATGGCGATGTGGCCGGCCAGATTGACTGTGATGCAGCAGCGTTCGTGCGTTGGGTTACTCAACGAGGTACCTGGGAAGAGCTGAGCGTCGAGGCGCACGGCGACCCATCGGTTCTCGAGACCGTTCGCCGGCTCAGCGTGTTCTAAACGCTTGCAGTTGACTGCACTCTTGCGTGCAACTGCATTTGAGGTCTACCATCAGTCGAATGACAGTCACGGAAAAGACGACGCCGTCGGTGACCGAATTCATGGACGACCCGATCAGCTTCTTCGGCCAGTCCTATACCCAGATGCACAGCATCGGCCGCGGCGAGCTCGAAGCACTGCAACGGCAAGCCATGGGGATCCGCTTCCAGCAGCACCGCGAGAGCATCGAGATGTTGCGCAAGCTGGCTGACCGGCTCGGCATCACAGCACTCAACGATTTCAACGATGTCGTGCCACTGTTCTTCTCGCACACCGCCTTCAAGTCATACCCTGCCGCACTGGTCGACAAGAAGCGCTTCGATCTGATGACCAAGTGGCTGGACAAGCTGACCAGCTACGACTTGTCCGATGTCGACACCGCGGGCTGCACCGGCATCGACGACTGGATCGACCGACTGGATGAACAGACTCCGCTGGAGGTCATCACCTCCAGCGGCACCACCGGCACCATCTCGATCCTGCCCAAAGACAAACACGGTGCACGGGACGGCATGACGCTGTGGAAGATCTGCCTGTTCCAAACCTTCGGGCAAGAGCCGACCGAGCGGGAACTGAACCCGTCGGTGGATGTGGTGTGGCCCAACTTCGCCAACGGCAAGCTCGGACATCTGCGCATTGCCAACATGATCAAAGGTGGCTTCACCGGCGGCGACGAAAGCAGATTCCATGCCCTCTACCCTTTCGCGGTGGACACCGATCTGATGTTCCTGGCCTCCAAGATGCGGGCTGCGGCGTCCCGCGGCGAGCTCGACCGGCTGCAGATCGATCCCGCGCTCGCCGCGCGCAAGGACGAGTTCATCGCGATGCAGGCACGCCAGCCCCAAGACATGGACGCGTTCTTCAGCCGCATCACCGAGCAGCTGCGCGGCAAGCGGGTGTTCATGCTCGGCACCTACCACCTGATGTACGACATCGCCAAGGCGGGTCTCGACCGTGGCGTGCGAAATGTCTTCGCTGCCGACTCGGCGATCCTCACCGGCGGCGGGATGAAAGGCGTTGCGCTGCCGGACGATTTCATGGACGTCATCAAGGACTTCCTGGGCGTCCAGCGCATCCAGGTCGGTTACGGCTTCTCCGAGTCCAGCACGTTCCACTGGGGTTGCAGCGAGGGCCGTTACCACGTGGCGCCGTGGGTGATTCCCTTCGTGCTCGATCCGGAGACCAGCGAGCCACTCCCCCGCACCGGTGTGCAGACCGGCCGGGCCGCCGTCTACGACATCCTGCTGCGCGCCCACTGGGGCGGCGTCATCTCGGGCGACGAAGTCACGATCAATTGGGACCTGCGGTGTCCGTGTGGACAGGCCAGCGTTGCCTTCGAGCCCGGCATCATGCGCTACAGCGAGAAGCAGGGCGTGGAAGATGACCGGATCACCTGCGCCGCAACACATGAGGTGCACAACGAGGCCGTGAACTTCATGAAGGGGATCGAATTGTGATCGCCTATACGGTCCCGCTGTTCCTGCGGGGCGCAGTCGTCACCGAAGACCTCGTACCGTTCGATGCCCGAGTCGGTGCCGCACAGTTCGAGGCGCCGGACATGAGCAAGTACGTCGAGCTACTGCCACTGAAAAGTCCGGCAGCAATGAGCGACCTCTACGAGTTGAGCTTCGACGAGATCCTCGACGTGCTCCAGGCACTCGGAAGCGCGCTGGACTTCGACACCAACACTCACCTGCAGGAGGCCTACGAAGCCTCGCTGGTGGCCAACGTGCTGCCAGCCGAAATGCTGCAAAACAGCTATCGCGTCCTGGGGCCGCTTTTCTCACGGGACAACGTCACCGAAATCGCCGACACCCAGGTCGGGCTGGACTACCTCAACGGATGGGTCCCGCACAAACTGCGCGACGGCCGCGAACTACGCGTGCGCGCCTTCGGATCCCGTGTGCTGCATATCCCGGCCGGCAACGGCGGATTGGTCTCGGCGGTGACCATCCTGCGTTCGGTGATCACCCGATCGGACGTGATCATCAAGGCGCCGTCCAATGATCCGCTCACCGCGGTGGCCATCGCCCGCACATTGGCCGATGTCGCACCGAACCACCCGATCACCAACCATCTGGCCGTCGGGTACTGGAAAGGTGGCGATCTGGCCGTCGAGGAAACCCTCTACCAGCCGCAACACATCGAAAAGATCGTGGCGTGGGGCGGGCTTGCCTCGGTCAAACATGTAACCCGTTACATCCAGCCCGGTTTGGAGCTCATCGCGCTGGACCCCAAACGCAGCGCCACCATCATCGGCCATCAGGCGTTCGACGACGAGGCCACGACGCGCGAGGTGGCCCGCCGCGCCGCGACCGACATCGGCGTCGCGAACCAGGAAGGGTGCGCCAACGCGCGAGTCATCTATGTGCTCAGCGGAACCGACGCCGACGGTATCGCGAAAGCAAACCGGCTGGGCGAATTGATCTATCAAGAGTTGATGGCGCTGCCCGCCGTCGTCAGCACCGCGCCGCGCTACCCCAACCGCGAGCTGCTCGACCACGTGGAGGCCTCACGAATGACCGAGGACTTCTATCGCGTGATCGGCGGCGAGCAGCGCGAGGGCGCGATCGTCGTCTCGCAGTTCGACGAGGCCGTCGACTATTCGCCGATGTTGTCCGGACGAGTCGCCAATATCGTGCCGGTGGACGACATCGACAAGGTGACCGCCGCGGTGAACGCCTACACCCAGACCATCGGCATCTATCCCGAATCCCTGAAGCGCCGGCTACGAGACACGTTGCCGCTGTTCGGTGCCCAACGACTGACCAGCCTGGGCTACGCGTGCAACGTTGCGATCGCCGCACCCCAGGACGCCATAGAACCGATCCGGCGAATGTGCAAGTGGGTCGTCGACGAGGAATGCGACGCCAGCGTCGTGATCCCATTGTGGAAGCTGACACCAGCGTGACCTACTCGCGCAGCGCCCTGCACGTCGTTGAAGGCATCGACCTGTCGGGCAAGGTCTGTGTGGTCACCGGAGCCTCGTCGGGGCTGGGCCGCGAGTCGGCGCGGGCGCTGGCCGCCGCAGGGGCGCGGGTCATTTTAGCCGCGCGCAACTCCGAAGCGCTTACCGAGGCGACCCGGTGGATAGCCGCTGAGGTGCCCGACGCGCAAACCTCGACGGTGCATCTCGACCTCACCTCGCTGGCCAGTGTGCGGGCCGCGGCCACCGAGATCACCGAGCTCACGCCGGTGATTCATGTCCTGATGAACAATGCCGGCGTCATGTTCACGCCGTTTGGCCGCACTCAGGACGGCTTCGAAATACAGATCGGCACAAACCATTTCGGCCACTTCGAACTCACCCGGCTGCTTATTCCGCAGCTCGCCGCCGCAGCGGGCGCCCGAGTCGTCATCCTGTCGTCTGGGGGCCACGTCTTAGGCGACGTGGACTTCGACGATCCCAACTGGGAGCATCGCGAGTACGACAAGTTTGCCGCCTACGGCGCTTCCAAGACGGCGAATATCTTGCACGCGAAAGAAGCGGACCGACGTCTGTGTGAGTTGGGAATCCGTGCGTACGCCGTGCATCCCGGCACGGTGGCCACTTCGCTGGCGCGGTACATGTCCCGATCCGACTTCTCTCAACTTCGCAAATACGCCGCCGCCGGCAGCGCCGCGCGCGGCGATTCGACCGACGGCTACCTGGACTTCACCACACCCGAACACGGTGCGGCCACCCAAGTGTGGGCCGCGGTAAGTCCTGAGCTGGCCGACCAGGGTGGGCTCTACCTCGAGGACTGCCGAGTCAGCGAAACCGGCGCACCCTACGCACGCGACACCGAGCGCGCGGCGGAGCTGTGGACGCTCTCCGAGAAGTTGTGTGCCGCATCGTGAACAGAATGGAACGGAGAAAGCAAGAGGTGCGCGAGAAGATCCTCGCGGCTGCCTTCGATCTGTTTCTCGCCCAGGGTGTTGCCGCCACCACCATCGAGGAGATCTGCCAGCGGGCCGACGTGGCCAATCGAACGTTCTTCAACCACTTCGCCACCCGTCAGGACATGATCCGCGCACTGGCCCAGCGCCGGCTGGACAACCTGCACGATGTGTTCTTCGACCGCGGCGACGAAGCGATCGCG
>Ga0210395_10003002_pt1 | contig 12988 bp, 15 predicted proteins | sample IncBWH4OmetaG_FD_150861 | JGI IMG/M metagenome (GOLD analysis project Ga0210395, IMG submission 150861) | Forest soil microbial communities from Barre Woods Harvard Forest LTER site, Petersham, Massachusetts, United States - Inc-BW-H-4-O ...
GATGGTCAACCGGGTCTACCACCTGGATCGCGGCTACGAGGCGGTCGAGCAGAAGCTTGCCGCATGTGGCGCGGATATTGAGCGTCTTGAGAGCTAACCCTTGTGGTCACCGACCAACTTGCCATTCGTCTAGGTCACGGCAAATTTCACGGCTGGACGGACGGGCGTCGCAAACCCATATCGGCTCGATTGAGCTGCAACCTGCATACACCCGGCCCCAGGAGATGCAATTGTCCACCCTGCTTTCCGCCCCACTGGCCTGCTGCCGATGGGAACTTGAGAACCGCCGCATGGTCCCCCCCTCAAATGAAGCCCTGCGACTGATCATCGAAACGGATTCAGGTCTCGTCGCTGACCTGAACCGGTTCTATGGCGACGCCACACCGGACGGCGGGCTCGACAAGGCCGAACGTGAGAAGCTGCTCGACCTGCTGGGCCAGCATTTCACCGGGCGGTCGTGGCCGCGCACTGGAGGGATGGAGGCGACTCGCCGGTTCATGGCGGTCCTGCAGCGCTCCATGGCGGCTGCCGGCTGGAAACTGGACGCGTTCGCCGTCGCCGCCTGACGCGGTAAGGCTCTTCCGCTTCTTGATCTCCGGGGGTTTTCCCGTTGCTATGCGGCTCGCGCCGCAAAACAACGGAGACCCAGATGCAGTTCGCCAATCAGACCGTCATCGTCACGGGCGGTACCGGCGCTCTCGGCCGCGCCGTGGTGGGCACATTGCTCGCGTCCGGCGCACGCTGCCGTGTTCCGTTTGTCGTCGAGGCGGAAGCTACGACGTTTCCCCACAAGGACGGCGTTACGCTGGTCCCCCGCTGCGAGCTGACGAATGAGGACGACGTCGCCCGTCTTTACGACGGCGTGACCGACCTGTGGGCATCGATCCACATCGCCGGCGGCTTCGCCATGGGTGGCGTGGCCGATACCGACAAGGCCGGTATGCTGCACATGATGAACATGAATTTCGTGAGCTGCTACCTGTGTTGTCGCGCCGCGGTGCAGAACTTCGGGCCAGCTGGGGGCCGCATCGTCAATGTAGCCGCGCGCCCGGGCATCGAACCACGGCTTGGCGCAGGCATGGCGCCCTATGCCGCAAGCAAGGCCGCTGTGGCCGCCTTCACTCAGGCGCTGGCGGCCGAGGTAGCCGGGCGCGGCATCCTGGTGAACGCGATAGCGCCGTCGATCATCGACACGCCGGCCAACCGCGCCGCCATGCCAAAGGCCGACCACGGGGCATGGCCGAAACCTGACGAGATTGCCGCCACCATCCGGTTCCTGGCGTCGGCGAACAACAAGGTGACGACCGGCGCCGTCGTATCGGTTCCCGGTCGTACCTGACCTCCTTGACTCCCCCTCCCCTCGCGGGAGGGGGAGGGGGGCGACCCGCAGCGCCGGCTAAACCGCCACCAGGTAGTCCATCGCCGCATCCACGCCGCCTTTGCCGTGCGGGACGTCGTTGATGCGCAGCGCCATCTCGACTGCCGACAGCGCCCCCAGCACCATCGGCTCATTCAGGTCGCCGAGATGGCCAATGCGAAACACCCTGCCGCCCAGTTTGCCCAAGCCCCCACCGAGCGAGACATTGAACCGCTGCCGCGCCGACCGCCGAACCGCCTCGGCATCGTGGCCCTCCGGCATCAGTACCGCGGTCACCGAATCGGAATACCGGCCTGGATTGGTGCAGAACAGTTGCGGGCCGTTGTTGCCAGCCCAGACCTGCACCGCGCGTCGCACCGCCTCGCCCAGACGGTGATGGCGAGCGAACACATTGGCCAGTCCTTCCTCCTCCAGCAGACGCAACGATTCCTTCAGGCCATAGAATATGTTCACCGGGATGGTGCCAACGAAGCTCTGCGGATTGCGCGCGAGCATCGTTGTCCAGTCGAAGTAGTAGCGGCCCAGCTTTGCATTCGCGTGTGAATCCATGGCCTTGGGGGAGACCGCAGTGAAGCTCAGGCCGGTGGGCAGCATCAGTCCCTTCTGGCTGCCGCCGACTACGGCATCGATCTTCCACTCGTCCATCCGGAAGTCGAGCGATCCCAGCGACGAGATGGTATCGACCAGCAAGAGCGCCGGGTGCTTCGTCTCATCGATCGCCGCGCGCACCTCGGGGAGCGGGATGAACATCCCGGTCGCGGTCTCGTTGTGCACCACGCACACCGCCTTGATAGCGTGCCTGGTGTCCGCGGCCAGCGCAGCCTTCACGCCGGCGATATCAACGCCATGGCGCCAGTCGGCGGCAACCGGGCGGACCTCGACCTTCAGCGCGCGAGCCATCTTCGCCCATTCGTCGGAAAAATAACCGGACTCCAGCAACAGGATTGCGTCGCCAGGTGACAGCAGGTTGGTCAGCGACGCCTCCCACGCGCCGTGCCCCGAGCTCGAATACATGAACAGACGGTGCTTGGTCCGCAGCACCCGTTTCACGCCCTCGAAGCACGCGTCGTAGACCTCACGGAAGTCCGGGTCGTGGAAATCGATCGACGGCCGGTCGATGGCGCGCAGCACGCTGTCCGGGATGTTGGTCGGGCCGGGGTTGGCAAAGAAATGACGGCCGCGGGGCTTCGAGACGGCAGTGCTCATGGGCTGACCCTCGTGATGGCGGCCGCATCCATCAGGGAAACAGTCGGTTTGTAAAGCCATGAGTTGGGCTGGCCGTCATGCGGTTGCGGCTGAACGCCGCCTTGCGCGTCAGGTGCGGCAAGGTCGAGCTTGTGGGCACTGCCCGGTGGAATATTTACACGCGTCGTCAAGTACTATCCAAGGGGGTCGGTCCCCACGGCCTCCCTTGCGACCCGCCGGACCCTCTGCTAGACGCCCCGATCCTGGCACTGTTGACCTATTGTGACCGTCCCTGCCTCCCTTAGCCGGGTCGTGGGGCGTCACCAAAGACCGGAGGGGCGTTGTCCCATGGCCGTTCCCAAGCGCAAGACCTCGCCGTCCCGCCGCGGCATGCGTCGCAGTCACGAGGCGCTTCCCCGCGAGGCGCATGCCGAATGCCCGAATTGCGGCGAACTGAAGCGGCCGCACCACGTCTGCAGCCATTGTGGCTACTATGACGGGCGCGAAGTCGTCCCTGCCGGGGATGCCCTGAAGGGCGCTGTTCGCGCCTGACGCCCGGACGCGGCGTGGTCCTTCTCCTCCCTTGACCGCGACCTACACGTTGGCCGTGGACGCCATGGGCGGCGATCGCGCGCCTTCCATGGTCGTCGAGGGACTCGAGATCTCTGCCGAACGGCACCCCGGCGCCCGCTTCCTGCTGGTCGGCGACGAGATCCAACTCACCCCGCTGCTCCAGCGTCACAAACGCGCGGCTGCGGCCTGCGACATCCGCCACGCGCCGGAGGCGATCGGCAACGACACCAAACCCACAGCCGCACTCCGCGTCCGCGGCTCCTCGATGCGCGTCGCGATCGACGCGGTGGCCAGCGGCGAGGCATCCGGCGTGGTCACCGCCGGCAACACCGGCGCCCTCCTGGCCCTCGCCAAGATCGTCATCAAGACGCTGCCCGGCATCGACCGTCCCGCCATGGCCGCGATCGGCCCTTCGGCGCGCGGCGACGTGGTGCTGCTGGACCTCGGCGCCAACGTGCATTGCGACGCGCGGAACCTGGTCGAGTTCGCCGTGATGGGCGACGTGTTCGCACGAACCGTCCTCGGGCTGACCGCTCCCTCCATCGGTCTTCTCAACGTCGGCTCCGAAGAGCTGAAAGGCGACGACACGCTGCGCCTCGCAGCCGAGACGCTCCGCGCCAGCCACGTCGCGCCGCAGTTCGTCGGCTTCGTTGAGGGCCACGACATAGCCGCCGGCACCACCGACGTCGTCGTGACCGACGGATTCACGGGCAACGTTGCGCTGAAGACCGGCGAGGGTGCGCTCAAGCTGATCGGCGACCTGCTGCGCCAGGTGTTCCGCAGCAGCCTCACAGCGAAGCTCGCCTATCTGCTGCTGCGCCCTTCACTCGAGCGGTTGCGCGAGTGGCTGGATCCGCGCCGTTACAATGGTGCGGTCATGCTCGGGCTGAATGGGGTCGCGGTGAAGTCGCACGGCGGCACCGACGCAGAGGGCTTCGCCCATGCGGTGGACGTGGCAATGGACATGGTGGTGCACCGGTTCAACGACCACATTCGCGAGGACTTGACCCGAATCGGCGAATTGATGGCGCTGACAGCGAAGAACAGCGCGTCAGAGAAGGAAGGCAGCACCGGCGCGCGCCTCGCCACCGCGCCTTAGGGAAGACAATGGCCATTCGCTCGATCCTCGCCGGTGTCGGCGCCTATTTGCCCGAGCGCGTGGTCAGCAACGACGAGCTCGCACACTCGGTCAATACATCGGACGAGTGGATCCGCGAGCGCACCGGCATATGCCAGCGCCACATCGCGGCAGCGCACGAGACGGCAGCATTCATGGGCACCAAAGCCGCGCGCGCCGCGCTTGCGAATGCCGGCGCCGTACCGGCCGAGGTCGATGCGATCATCGTGGCTACCAGCACGCCGGATGAGGCCTTTCCCGCCACGGCGCTGCGCGTGCAGGCGGCGCTCGGCGTGACCCACGGATTCGGCTTCGACATCGCCGCGGCCTGCGCTGGCTTCATCTACGCGTTGTCGATCGCAGACAGCATGATCCGCACCGGCCAGGCGCACGGCGTGCTGGTGATCGGCAGCGAGGTCTACTCGCGCATTCTCAACTGGCAGGACCGTGGCACCTGTGTGCTGTTCGGCGACGGCGCCGGTGCCGTGCTTCTGCGTGCCGGCAAGGGCAGTGGCAACATCGATCGCGGCATTCTTTCGACTCACCTGCATGCCCAGGGCACTCTGGGTGACATCCTGCATGTCGAGGGCGCGGTCGGACGCCACGATAAGCCTGGGCACCTGATGATGAATGGCCGCGAGGTGTTTCGCCACGCGGTGACCCGACTCGCCGAGGCGGTGGAGGAGGCGCTTGCTGCGAATGGGCTACGGCAGCGGGACATCGACTGGCTGGTGCCGCATCAGGCCAACCTCCGCATTATTGACGCCATGGGCCGCAAGCTTGGCCTTCCCCCGGAGCGGGTAGTGATCACTGTCGATCGCCACGCCAACACATCGGCCGCCTCGGTGCCGCTGGCGCTCGCTGAGGCGTGCAGCGACGGACGCATTCGCCGGGGTGACCTCGTTCTGATGGAGGCGCTGGGAGGCGGCTTGGCATGGGGCTCGGCACTGGTTCGCATGTGAACCCTGCGTGTCGATGCCGATGCTTCCTCGCAACGCCCTGATCCTGATTGATTTTGCCTGCTAATTGCTTGACGGCAGAGGCACCGGCGCCTAGCGTTCTGCGATGCAGACCGTCACGCGCGCGCATCTGGCCGAGACGATCTATGCTCAGGTCGGCCTGTCGCGGAATGAGTCCGCCGATCTCCTGGAGACTGTGCTGGAACGCGTTTCCGCCGCGCTGGAATCTGGAGAATCCGTCAAGATCAGTGGGTTTGGGACCTTTTCTGTCCGCCAGAAAGGCCGTCGCGTAGGGCGGAATCCTAAGACCGGCCAGGAAGTGCCGATAATGCCGCGCCGCGTCCTGGTGTTCCGCCCGAGCAATGTGCTGAAGGCGCGCGTGAATGGAACAACACCCATCGCGGATGACGACGAATGAGCGACGAGGCTGATGACCTGACAGTGCCGCCAGTCGGCCGCGTGCGACCGAAGAAGGCGCCAAACGCATTCCGCACCATCAGCGAAGTGGCCGACGAACTGCACATCCCGCAACACGTGCTGCGCTTCTGGGAGACCAAGTTCCCTCAGGTGAAGCCGCTGAAGCGCGGCGGTGGCCGGCGCTATTACCGCCCGGACGACATTGCGCTGCTACGGCGGATTTCAGATCTTTTGTATATTCAAGGCTATACCATCAAAGGCGTGCAGCGCCTGCTGCGCGAAGGAGGCGGCAAACTGTCGGATGACATACCACCCGCTCCGGCGGACGAGCAGGAGGCAGCCGAGGCAGAGCGCGCCGCCGGGCTGCCTTCCGAACCGGAACTGCCGATGCCAGGCCTCGCGCCCACCGCCGCCTCGTCTCAATTCGGCCGCACCAGTGCCCGGCCCAAGGCCGATCTTGAAGTCGAGCGCCTGCGGGCATTGCTGACCGACACACTGCGCGAGCTAGAGACGTTGCGGGAGTTGCTGCCGTAACCGGCGTTGCCGGCGAACAGCATGACTGGTAAACCGACGGCCCCGCGCGGTCGGAGCGTAGCGCAGCCTGGTAGCGCATCAGTCTGGGGGACTGGGGGTCGTGGGTTCAAATCCCGCCGCTCCGACCAATTCTTCCTTTGATCTGCGCGAAAATGGCGATGGCATCCGCCGCCTCACGCGCGTCCTAAAGATAGGCGCGGGATCACGCCTTTTAGACCAACTCGCGGGAGCGCGCGATGCACCGCGGACGTATGGATTGGGCACGGCACCTGCCTATCCCGAGATCGACCGAGCGTTCGAAGAGAGCCTCAAGCTGTTCGCGAAACTCGAAATATTCCTCCAGCGTCGGTCTCGGACCCAACCCCCTCCCCATGCGGGAGGGGGTTGGTGGCAGAGGCCGGGGATGTGGGCGTGTCGCCCCGCTAATTCGCCGCAATCCACTCGACTGCGCGCTCGCCTATCATGATCACCGTTGCATGTGCGCCACCCGACCTGGGAATGCGCGGCATCACCGACGCATCAACCACCGACAATCCTTGGACGCCCTTGACCCTGCAATACTGATCAACCACCGCCATCGGATCCGTATCCGGTCCCATCTTGCAGGTCCCGGAAACATGCCTGGCTGAGCCCACGGTTTGCCGGATCCACAGGTCCAGAGCGTCGTCGCTGGCCAGAATGTCATCCGCGGGGTGGATCCGGTGATCCACCACGTCTTCATACGCATCGGACTGCAGCAATTTTGTCGCCAACCGCAGACCCTCCCGCACGCGTCGAATGTCATTTGGATGCTGGAGATAACGGTAGTTGAAGGTAGGCTGGACGCTGGGATCGGCCGAGGCCAGCCTGACGTATCCCGAGCCGTCGGGCAGCCCGAGCGTACAAGAGATCCGTGCCACCCGATCAGGAGGAACATCCCCGCTCAAGTACTTGGTTCGAACACCGGGAAACCGCTCCTCCCGTTCGTCGACGACCGGGCTGCTCCTCAGGAGCATGTCGTTGACGGCGCTTGATCCTTCGGCGGTGTAGTGCAAGCAAAAATGCACCGCATCGCGGTGCGCCTCGAGCGAGATGCCGTCCTTGACCTTGAAGGTCATCTGCGCGCTGAGGTGATTCCAAAGGTTCTGACCCACGCCAGGGAGATGACAAACCACGGGTATCCCGAACTGCCGTAGCTGATCCTCGGGACCGATGCCTGAGAGCATGAGCAGATGCGGTGATCTGATCGCCCCGGCGCTTAGCACCACTCGGCCCGCTTCGACTTGGAACACTTCTCCTCCGCTCTCGGCTTCGACCCCGACGACTTCGCCATCCCTGATCAGGATCTTACGGACGAACACGCCGCCCCGCACCGTCAGGTTCAGATGGTGGCGCACCGGATTGAGATGTGTCATGGCCGTGCTCATTCGCACGCCATCGATATTGTTCGAGGGCGACACACCGAGGCCGGCGGGATGCAGGCCGTTCGTGTCGTTCGTGGTGCCGTACCCCGCCTGCACACAGGCTGCATGGAAGGCCTGTTGGATGGTAGGACAGGGACCTGACTGACGGCGCCTGACCTGCATCGGTCCATCCGAGCCGTGGCAATCATCCTGAATGTCGAGGTCACGCTCCGATTTGCGAAAGTACGGCAGGATCTTGTCGTACGACCATTCATCGTTGCCGAGTGCCGCCCAAGAATCGAAATCCTCGCGGAAGCCCCGCTGCATGGCCTGACCGTTGATCGACGAGCCTCCCCCGATCACCTTGCCCTGCGCGACGTGGATCGTGCCTTGCTCCTCGGTGATGGTGCCGCGCAAGGCCCAGTTGTGCTGTGAATCCGGCGCTTCGGCGAAGCGCGTGTGACCGAACTTGATTTCGTTGGGAAGATTAGCTGGATCGGGGTAATCCGGCCCGGCCTCCAGCAACAGCACGGAAGTATGCGTGTTTGCCGCCAATCGGCCGGCCATTACCGAACCAGCCGCTCCGCCGCCGACGATCACTACGTCATATTTCATGGGTTCCCCTCCTTCGTCGATTTCCCCCGGTTCATAGCCGTCCCGGCTAGCGTCTCGCCTTTTCGCAGCGATCGCAACACTGCGTCGCCGACGACGAGGCATGCGTCGCTGGAGAGGCCAGGGGGTTGTCGTTGCTGTCGCGCGGCGCTAGCTCTCTGCCGGATACCCTTCCAAGCAAGGAGGAACCGGCGAATGCAAGCAGTCCTCAACGGTCATCAGATCGCTGCCAGCGACGACATCGTCGAAACCGGCGGCTACCACTACTTCCCGCCATCGGCGGTTCGCATGGATTGGCTGGAGAAGGCACCGAAGACAGACCATGATCGTGAATGCCCGCACGGCGTGCAGTTCTACGACGTGGTCATCGACGGCGTCCGTCACGTGCGCAACGCCTGGATCTATGAAGCGCCGCAGCCGAAGATGGCGCAGGTGCGCGATCGCGTCGGCTTCTGGGAGGACGTCGAGGTCCGCTGACGCTACAGCTTCGGAAGCCGATAGCGGTCCTGCGGATCATCCCAGCCCTTGAACCGCGGCGACCGCTTCTCGGCAAACGCTGCGCGCGATTCCATCAGGTCGCTCTTGGCGCCATGCTCATGCAACGCGTCCGCCAGCCGTTGCTGATCCGCCGACGGCGCCGGGCGCATCTGTCGCATCATGTGCACGGTGTTGACGCGCGAGGCCGGCGGCAGCGTCAACAGATGCTCCGCCATGGCGAGCGCACTCGGCAACAACTCATCGGCGTCGACCAGGCGGTTCAGGAAGCCCACGTCATAGAACCGCTCGGCGGTGAAGCGGAAACCAAGTGCCATCTCCATCGCGATCGGATACGGCAGGTTGGCGATGTGGCCGTGGTTGTAACCACCGAGCAGCCAGCGCTTCGCCTCCGACACCTCGAACACCGCGCCGCGGACGGCGACGCGCAGGTCTGTGCGCTCGACCAGCATGAAGCCGCCACCCATGGCAAAGCCGTTCACCGCGGCGATCACCGGCTTTTCCAGCGCACCCGACATGAACGGGTCCTCGATGGCCGGGCGCCTGCCACCGGGTGCGCCGTTTGCCAGCGATTCCTTCATGTCCTCGCCGGCGCAGAATGCGCGGCCGGCGCCGGTGAAGATCGCCACTTCCATTTCGTCGCTATGGCGAAATTCACTCCACGTCTGCGCAAGCTCCGTGCGCATTTCGTGATTGAGCGCGTTCAGCCGCTCCGGCCGGTTCATACGCACCACCAGGATCTGGCCGTGGCGCTCAGTTTCGACGACGGGCATGGTCAGGGCTCCTTTGGCGCCGAACATGTGGATTGCGCGAAGCTAGCAGACAGCGGCCACCCATGCACGCGAGAGGCTGCCTGTTGAATGGGTGTCGACCAGCAGCGCGGGTGCCGAGTTCGCCGACGTCCGCAATCAGACCGGGTCGCGGATGCCGCTGACAGTTTGAAGAGTTGCGACGGCGGCTTGAATACGAACGTCCCGGACCCCAAATGGTTGGCACTCCCAAGACTAGAGTGCCAGTTAATCTGCGCCTGAGCGTGCGGACGGGGCACAGGGCAAGCCGACCAGCCTTCGATGGCTGGCACCATGTTAGTCAAAAACCTCATGAAATTTCGTCCGTTGCACGATCGGGTCGTGATCCGCCGCCTCACTCCCGAAGAGAAGACTGTGGGCGGTATCATCATCCCCGACACCGCCCAGGAAAAGCCGATGGAGGGTGAGGTCGTCGCTGCCGGTCCAGGGGCCCGCAACGAGCAAGGCCAGATTGTCGCTCTCGAGCTGAAATCCGGCGATCGCATCCTGTTCGGCAAGTGGTCAGGAACCGAGGTGAAAATCGACGGAGAAGAGCTCCTCATCATGAAGGAGTCCGACGTCATGGGCATCATCGAGGGCAGTCCGGCCGTCAAGAAAAAGGCCGCATGATCAGCCCATTTCATCGATTTCAGGAAGGATAAGCAAATGGCAGCGAAAGACGTTCGGTTCGGCGACGATGCCCGTCAGCGGATGCTGCGTGGCGTCGACATACTTGCCCACGCAGTGAATGTCACACTCGGTCCCAAGGGTCGCAATGTGATCCTGGACAAGAGCTATGGCGCACCGCGTATCACCAAGGATGGCGTGACTGTCGCCAGGGAAATCGAACTCTCCGACAAATTCGAGAACATGGGCGCGCAGATGGTGCGCGAGGCCGCCTCGAAGACCAACGATATCGCGGGTGACGGCACCACCACCGCCGTCGTCCTGGCGCAGGCGATCGTGCGCGAGGGTGGCAAAGCGGTCTCCGCGGGCATGAATCCGATGGACGTGAAGCGTGGCGTTGACAAGGCGGTTCTCGCACTGGTCGATGAACTGAAGAAGCGCAGTCGCAAGATCACCACCAAGGCGGAGACGGCGCAGGTCGGGACAATCTCCGCCAATGGCGAATCCGAGATCGGCCAGATGATCGCTGAGGCGATGCAGAAGGTCGGCAACGAGGGCGTCATAACGGTCGAGGAAGCCAAGGGCATGCTGACGGAACTCGACGTGGTCGAGGGCATGCAGTTCGACCGCGGCTACATGTCACCCTATTTCGTTACCAACGCCGAGAAGATGAATATCGAGCTGGATCAGCCCTACATCCTGATCCACGAAAAGAAGCTCTCCGGACTGCAACCGTTGCTGCCGCTGCTGGAAGCAGTGGCACAATCCGGTCGCCCACTGCTGATTGTCGCCGAGGATGTCGAGGGCGAGGCGCTCGCGACCCTGGTGGTGAACAAGCTGCGCGGCGGCCTGAAGGTCGCGGCGGTCAAGGCCCCTGGCTTCGGCGATCGCCGCAAGGCGATGCTCGACGATATTGCGGTGCTCACCAGCGGCCAGGTGATCAGCGAAGACCTTGGCATCAAGCTGGAGAATGTGACGCTCGACATGCTGGGCAAGGCCAAGAAGGTGCTGATCGACAAGGAGAACACCACAATCGTCGAAGGCGTCGGCAAGAAGGCCGACATCGCCGCCCGCTGCAATCAGATCCGCGCGCAGATCGAGGAAACCACGTCGGACTACGACAAAGAGAAGCTGCAGGAGCGCTTGGCGAAACTGGCTGGCGGCGTCGCCATCATTCGTGTCGGCGGCTCCACCGAGGTCGAGGTGAAGGAGCGCAAGGACCGGGTTGATGACGGCCTGCACGCCACACGCGCGGCGGTGGAGGAAGGCATCGTTCCAGGCGGCGGGGTAGCCTTGGCACGTGCGTCGCTGATCCTCGCCAAGCTGAATGCCGAAAATGACGACCAGCGCGTCGGCATCGAGATCGTGCGCAAGGCAGCGCAGATGCCGTTGCGTCAGATCGCCGAGAATGCCGGCGAGGATGGTGCGGTGATCTCAGGCAAGGTCCTCGACAAGGACGACTACAACTGGGGCTTCGATGCGCAGTCCGGCGAGTTCAAAGACATGGTCAAGGCCGGCATCATCGACCCGACCAAGGTCGTGCGGTCCGCATTGCAGCACGCTGCGTCCGTCGGTTCTCTGATGATCACGACCGAGGCCATGGTGGCGGAGCACCAGGAAAAGTCGCATGCTGGGAACGGGTCGTCCGGCGGCACGCACGACGGGGATTATTGAGCGAAAAATGGGCGGCCCGCTGTTGCACGAGCCGCCCACTCAGCCCCTGGGAGAATTTGATGGCAGACCAGGATGCACCGGATCCGCAGTTCGACGCGATGACCGCTCGTCTGCTGCGACGTGAGGCGTTGCGTCGCGCCGCCGAGGAACTGAATACCACATCGGCGCCAGGGCTCGAGGGAGTCCTGGCGCGGGTCTCGGCTGAGGTCACAGCAGAGGCTATCCGCCGCAATCGCGTCGCGGCCAACAAGAAAACCGATCGGCCTGATAATTAGCCGCCGCGGCTGGGACCGCTAGGACTTCTTCGCAGCGTCCTTGTCGCCCATGCGTGCAAGCTGAACGTTTGCTGCTGACTGGCTAGCCTTCAGCCGTTCCGCAGCGGTCTTCTTAGGCTTTTTGGCTTCGCGGTTGGATCTCTTCTGCCCCTTGGCCACAGCCACATCCTTTCGGGTTTCACATCCGACATGATGTCACGATTCAGCGAAACACGCACCACAATCTCTTCGTGCCGCCTTGCGGTCTCCCCGCAAGCCTTGCCAAGCTGGTCCGACTTGCAGATCGGAGGGCGATCCCATGGCGACCAACGGAGCGAACGACCAGCGATCCTTCATCTACCTCGGCCTGGCCGGAGAAACCGGACGTGGCCGCACGGTTCACGCCGGCCTCTACCGCCTCACCGACGGCGACAACGAATGGCAGCCAATGCACACCGGGCTACCCGAGGCGCCGGCGATCCGCGCGCTCGCGGTGCACCCGCTGCATCCAGAAATCATCTACGCCGGCACCCAATCGGGACCCTATCGCAGCACGGACCGCGGCGAACACTGGGAGAAGGTGCCCATCGCCGACCACGGCCTGCCCGTGTGGTCGATCCTGTTCCACCCGCACGATCCCGACACGATATTCATCGGCTACGAGAACTGCGAGATCTATCGCAGCGACGACGCCGGTGAACGTTGGGCCCGCCTGCCGGTTGGTGTGCGCTTCCCCGAGATCACCACCGCACCCGGCGCCAATCCCGCCAAGCGCGTGCTGATGATGGATGCCAGCGTCAACCAGCCGGACCACCTGTACGCCGCCATCGAGGTCGGCGGCACAATCCGCTCAACCGACGGCGGCGAGCACTGGGAGAACCTGAGCCACGGCCAGTACCTGAACGACGATGCGGTGGACATGCACGGCGTTTTGGTCAGCCGCTGGCGCCCCGGCACGGTGATCGGCATAGGCCGCGCCGGAATGTTCCACAG
>Ga0210395_10003003_pt1 | contig 12984 bp, 7 predicted proteins | sample IncBWH4OmetaG_FD_150861 | JGI IMG/M metagenome (GOLD analysis project Ga0210395, IMG submission 150861) | Forest soil microbial communities from Barre Woods Harvard Forest LTER site, Petersham, Massachusetts, United States - Inc-BW-H-4-O ...
GTCGTGGTAGGTGAGCTTCTCCTCGATCCGCTCGGTGGGGGTGAGCTTGCCCTGCTCGACCAGGCGGGCCAGCAGCTGGGTGTGGTGGATGACCTCGTAATTGCCGCCGAGCTGGGGGTACTCGCGGGCGATGGTGTTGAAGCAGTGCGGGCACGAGGCGATGATCTTCTTGCCCGATCCGGCGGCCAGCCCGGCGTCGTTGAGCGTCTCGATGTTCTGCTGGGCGAGCATGGAGAACACGAACTCGTTGCCCAGCCGACGGGCGGGGTCGCCGGTGCATGCTTCCATCGGCCCCAGGACCGCGAACGTGACCCCGGCGGTGTGCAGCAACTCGGCGATGGCCTTAGTCGTCTTCTTGGCCCGGTCATCGAGCGCTCCGGCGCAGCCGACCCAGAACAGGTACTCGACCTCGGCGCCGATCTTGCCGTCCACAACGGGGACCTCGAAGTCAAGCTCGGCGATCCAGTCGCCGCGGCGGTCTTCGGCCATCCCCCACGGGTTGGCCCTGCGCTCAAGGTTGTTCAGCATCGTCGCGGCCTCTTGCGGGAACGCGGACTCGACCAGCACCTGATGGCGGCGCATCCCGTCGATGTGGTCGATGTGCTCGATGTCGACCGGGCACTCCTCAACGCAGGCGCCGCAGTTGGTGCACGACCAGATCACGTCCGGGTCGATGACTCCGTGCTGGTCTTTGGTGCCGACCAGCGGACGCTCCGCCTCGGCCTTGACCGCCTCAGGCAGTTTGTCCCGCGCTTCGTCGGAGGCGGCCAGGATGTAGGGGGCCTTGGCGAAGGCGTGGTCGCGCAGGTCCAGGATGACCTGCTTGGGGGACAGCGGCTTACCGGTCACCCAGGCCGGGCACTGGGACTGGCAGCGGCCGCACTCGGTGCAGGTGCCCAGGTCCAGCATGCCCTTCCAGGTCATGTCCTCGATCTTCCCGATCCCGAACACGTCGGTATCCGGGTCAGCGTCCTCGAAATCCAGGACCTTGCCGTTGCTGCGCATCGGCTCCAGCGGGCCCAGTGCGTTGGGCCGCCGGGAGAACATGATGTTGACCGGGGCCAGCCCGATGTGCAGGTGCTTGGAGTAGGCGACCACGACCAGGAACGCCATGATCACCCCGATCTGGGCCAGGATGAACACCACCTCAAGGACGCTGTTCACCCCATAGCCCAGGGGGTGCAGGATCTGCGCCACCACCCAGGACGCGAACGCCCAGGCGTGCGGGTAGGGGAAGGCGCCGGTGTTCTGCTGCGCGCCACGGTAGATCAGCAGCGTGATGATCACCGCCGCGATCATCGCCAGCACTACCCAGGCCGCCCGGGTGTGGGAGCCGAAGAACCGCGACTTGCGGCCTTCTTTATCCGGGTTGTCGCGTATCCGGATCACGGTGAAGACGATGATCCCGGCCAGCACCCCGACAGCGAACAGGTCCTCGATGAATGCGATGAAGGCCCAGTGGCCGATGCCCGGGATCGCGAACGTCCTGGAGAAAAGGTCCCCGTACGCCTCGATGATCGTCAACAGCAGGACGATGAAACCCCAGAATGTGGCCGCGTGCGCCGCCCCGGGCACCGTCCACTTCAGCAGCTTGCGCTGCCCGACCACCTCGGTCAGCTGGGTTTCCACTTCGGTGCCCGGGTGGGTCCTCGCGAACGCCACTCGCTCCGGCGCGGGCTGACCGGAAAACGCGAGCCGCTTCAGCCACCACGCCCGGCGCCCTGCTATCGCGAGCGCGGCAAAGGTGAGCAATAGGCCGACGATCATGCGCAGGACCACGCCCGAACCTCCTCATGTCTGGGGCTCAAGCCTAGCCAGGCCGCTTCGCCCGCCCGCGAACCGTACCGGCCGCCCAGGTCACGCGTCAACGCGCCCGGGGGCCGCCAATATGCTACTTATGAGTAACTTATCGGTTCTCAGGGGTTATCGTCCAGTCAGCCCTTCGCGCGTGCCGCCAGAAAATCTTGTGCGGCCGCGGGAATGATCCGGCGATCAGCAAAGTTGAGCGTAAGTGACTCAAGTCATTTGACACCGGGACTCGCCTGGGGCAGGCTTGAGCCTGGAAGACTCAACTTCACACACTACAAGGACTGCTCATGGCACGTGCGGTAGGTATTGACCTCGGGACGACGAACTCCGTGGTCGCCGTTCTCGAAGGCGGCGAGCCGACGGTCATCGCCAACGCGGAAGGCTCGCGGACCACACCGTCTGTGGTCGCGTTCGCCAAGAACGCCGAGGTTCTGGTCGGCGAGGTCGCGAAGCGGCAGGCCGTCACCAACGTGGACCGGACGATCCGTTCGGTCAAGCGGCACATGGGGACCGACTGGTCCGTGACGATCGACGGCAAGAAGTTCACCCCCCAGCAGATCAGCGCGTTCATCTTGCAGAAGCTCAAGAGGGACGCCGAGGCCTACCTGGGAGAGAAGATCACCGACGCGGTGATCACCGTTCCGGCGTATTTCAACGACGCGCAGCGAACAGCGACCAAGGAGGCCGGGCAGATCGCGGGCCTCAACGTCCTGCGGATCATCAACGAGCCGACCTCGGCGGCGCTTGCCTACCACCTGGAGAAGGAGGGCTCGGCCAAGATCCTGGTCTTCGACCTGGGCGGCGGCACCTTCGACGTCTCGCTGCTCGACGTCGGTGACGGCGTGGTCGAGGTCGAGGCGACCAACGGTGACAACCACCTCGGTGGTGACGACTGGGACCAGCGGATCGTGGACTGGCTCGTTCAGGACTTCAAGTCCGGCTACGGCGTGGACCTGTCCAAGGACAAGATGGCGCTGCAGCGGCTGCGCGAGGCGGCCGAGAAGGCGAAGATCGAGCTCTCTCAGTCGACCGAGTCGCAGATCAACCTGCCTTACATCTCCCACTCCCCAGATGGCCCGCTGCACCTGGACACCAGGCTCACCCGGGCCGAGTTCCAGCGGATGACCTCGGACCTGCTCGACCGCTGCAAGACCCCGTTCCAGCAGGTCATCAAGGACGCCAACGTCAAGGTCGCCGACATTGATCACGTGGTGCTCGTGGGCGGCTCCACCCGGATGCCCGCCGTCGTGGACCTGGTCAAGTCACTGACCGGCGGCAAGGAGCCGAACAAGGGCGTCAACCCGGACGAGGTCGTCGCGGTCGGCGCCTGCCTGCAGGCCGGCGTGCTCAAGGGTGAGGTCAAGGACATCCTGCTGCTCGACGTGACCCCGCTGTCACTGGGCATCGAGACCAAGGGCGGGATCTTCACCAAGCTGATCGAGCGCAACACCACGATCCCGACCAAGCGCTCCGAGATCTTCACCACGGCCGATGACAACCAGCCGTCGGTGCAGATCCAGGTGTACCAGGGCGAGCGCGAGATCGCTTCGTACAACAAGAAGCTCGGCATGTTCGACCTGACCGGCATCGCGCCGTCGCCGCGGGGCATCCCGCAGATCGAGGTCACCTTCGACATCGACGCCAACGGCATCGTGAACGTGTCCGCTAAGGACCTGGGCACGGGCAAGCAGCAGTCGGTGCAGATCACCGGTGGCTCGGCGCTGGGCAAGGACGACATCGACCGGATGGTCCGCGACGCCGAGCAGTACGCCGAGGAAGACCGCAGGCGGCGCGAGGAGGCGGAGGTCCGCAACCAGGCCGACACGCTGGTCTACAGCACCGAGAAGTTCCTCGCCGAGAACGACGAGAAGGTTCCCGGGGACATCAAGTCCGAGGTGCAGTCCGCGATCGCCGACCTGAAGAAGGCGATCGACAGCAACGACATCGAGGCGATCAAGACCGCGAGCGAGCACGCCGCGCAGGTCAGCCAGAAGATGGGCACCGCGATCTACCAGGCCGCCCAGGCCCAGCAGTCCGCGGCGGGCAACGCCGAAGGCGGCGCCACCGAGGAGGAGGCCCCGCAGGACGAGGGTGTCGTCGACGCCGAGATCGTGGACGAAGGCGAAGGCGGAGCCGCCTGATGACAGCCCCCGACGAGACCGGCTCTGGCCCGGTAATCCGCGATCACAGGCGGATCGACCCGGTGACCGGACAGCCACGGCGGGGTAAGCACGCGGCCTCCCAGCCGGCTGGCACCAGTGGTGCCAGCCGGTCGGGGGGGCCCGGCGCCCCTGCCGGCGCCAAGCACGGGAAGGCCGACGAGGTGAACACAGAGGCCACTACGGCTCCGGAGCCAACAGCGTCCGAGACCGAGAAGGCCGAGGCGGCTGCCGTCCAGGGACTGCGGACCCAGCTCGCCGAGCGGACCGCGGACCTGCAGCGGCTGCAGGCCGAGTACGCCAACTACCGCAAGCGGGTGGACCGGGACCGGGCCACGGCGCGCGAGGCGGCGGTCGCGAGCGCGCTCAGCGAACTGCTGCCCGTGCTCGACGCCATCGGCCAGGCACGGGAGCACGGCGAGCTGTCCGGCGGCTTCAAGTCCGTCGCGGACTCGCTGCAAGCCGCGGTCGGCAAGATGGGCCTGGTGAGCTACGGCCAGCGCGGCGACGCGTTCGACCCGAAGATCCACGAGGCACTGACACACAGTTACTCGGCTGATGTCGCTGACGACACGTGCGTGGAGATCTTCCAGCCCGGCTACAAGGTGGGCGAGCGGATCCTGCGGCCGGCCCGAGTGGCCGTCGCGGAGCCCGCTACGGGGCCGGACGGAAGCGCCGACACGGCCGAATGGCAATCAGGCGAAGAAGCGGAAGACTAACCAGCCCAGCGAGGCCAGATGAGCACAAAGGACTACCTGGAGAAGGATTTCTACAAGACGCTGGGTGTCCCCAAGACCGCGAAAGCGGCCGAGATCAAGAAGGCGTACAGGGACCTCGCGCGGAAATACCATCCCGACGCGAACAAGGGCAACGCCGACGCAGAAGAGCGTTTCAAGGAGATCACCGAAGCGTACAACGTGCTGTCCGATGAGAAGCAGCGCAAAGAGTACGACGAGGCTCGGTCGCTGTTCGGCGGTGGGTTCCGGGTTCCTACCGGTAACCGCGGCGGGGCAGGCGGCGGGTTCGGCGGGTTCGACCTGGGCGACATCTTCGGCGGGTCGGGCGAAAGCGGCGACCGGCTCGGCGACGTACTGGGCGGGATCTTCCGCAACCGAGGAGGCACGCAGAGCCGGGCCAGGCGCGGCGCCGACGTGGAGACGGAAAGCACGCTGTCGTTCGGCGACTCGATCGACGGCGCGACCGTGACGCTGCGGCTAACCGGCGAGGGCCCCTGCCCGGTCTGCCACGGCACTGGCGCCAAGGCTGGCACCGTGCCGAGGGTCTGCCCGGACTGCCAGGGCACCGGCCAGCAGAGCAAGAACCTTGGCGGATTCGGAATGCCCGAACCGTGCAAGACCTGCCGGGGTCGCGGCCTGGTGGTCGACGACCCGTGCACGTCGTGCAGCGGCAGCGGCCGTGCGATGAGCTCGCGGACGATCCAGGCACGGATCCCCGCGGGCGTCGCCGACGGGCAGCGGATCCGGATCCCGGCGAAGGGCGCCCCCGGCGAGCACGGGGGCAAGGCCGGCGACCTGTACGTGCGCGTGCACGTCAAGCCGCACGCGGTGTTCGGCCGCAACGGGGACAACCTGACGGTGACTGTCCCCGTGACGATCACCGAGCTCGCGCTGGGCGCGGAGATCAAGGTGCCCACGCACCGCGGTGCCGCCGTGACCGTCAAGATCCCGCCTGGCACCCCCAACGGTCGGGTGTTCCGCGTCGCAGGCCGGGGTGTCCGGCGTAAGGACGGAACCCTTGGCGCGCTGCTGGCCACCGTCGAGGTGACCGTGCCGCAAGAACTGAACAACAAGGCCAGGTCGGCGCTTGAAGACCTTCGGATAGCGACGTCCGGCCCTGACCCTCGGGAAGAACTGCTCCGCAAGGCGCGGCAGGACTGAGCCGGAAGATCATCGGAAATACCAGCTGGCAAAGAAGGGAGATGACAATGAGCAGCTCGTACGAGATGTCGGACGACATGGCCGTGTATGTCATCTCCGTAGCCGCGAACCTGTCCGGCATGCATCCGCAGACGCTACGCGGCTACGAGAGGGTCGGACTCGTGATACCGCGGCGCACCACGGGCGGGGGGCGTCGCTACTCGATGCGTGACATCCTCGCGCTGCGCGAGATACAGCGGCTGTCGCAGGAAGAGGGGATCAACCTCAACGGCATCAAGCGGATTCTCGACCTGGAACGGGAACTCGAGCAGGCCCGGCTGGTGGCGGCCGAACTGCACAGCGAGGTCGCGCAGCTGCGAGCCGAGCTCGAGTCGACCCGGGCGGTCGCGGCGCGGCTCGCTGAACTGCGGCGGACTTCGGCTCCCGACCCGGCGGCGACGCTCGTGCCGGTCCGCGCCACCACCCGCGTTACCTTCTGGCAGCCCGCCGCCGCGCAGGGCGACCAGCAGGGCAAAAGTGAATAAGGAACAAGGGGGATTACCCACCAATGGACGACAAGCTGACAAGGAAGAGCCAGGAGGCGTTGTCTGTCGCGATCCGACAGGCGGCGGCGGATGGCAACCCCCAGGTCGATCCGCTGCACCTGCTCGCCGCGCTCCTCGAGCAGAGCGGCGGAACCGCGGCACCGCTGCTGCGCGCCGTCGGCGCCGACCCGGCAGTACTCGCCAAGGAGGCCGCGGAGCAGATCGCGCGGCTGCCGCAGATGCGGGGCGCCTCAGCGAGCGCCCCTCAGCTGTCCCGGCAGATGCTGTCCGTGATCAACACGGCCGCCGGCCGTGCCCGCCAGATGGAGGACGAGTACGTCTCGACCGAGCACCTGCTCGTCGGCCTGGCTGCCGACGGTGGCCAGGCGGCCACCTTGCTGCGCGAAGCCGGTGCGACCGCTGACGCGCTGACCGAGGCGTTCGCCAAGGTGCGCGGCAGCGCCCGCGTCACCAGCGAGGACCCAGAGGGTACGTATCAGGCGCTCGAGAAGTACGGCGTCGACTTCACCCAGTCAGCCAGGGAAGGCAAGCTTGACCCGGTGATCGGCCGTGACGCCGAGATCCGGCGTGTTGTGCAAGTGCTGTCCAGGCGGACCAAGAACAACCCGGTGCTGATCGGCGAGCCAGGTGTCGGCAAGACCGCCGTCGTCGAAGGGCTGGCGCAGCGGATCGTGGCCGGCGACGTGCCGGAATCGCTGCGCGGCAAGCGGCTCATCGCGCTCGACCTGGGCAGCATGGTCGCGGGCGCCAAGTACCGCGGCGAGTTCGAGGAGCGGCTCAAGGCCGTTCTCAACGAGATCAAGCAGAGCGACGGCCAGGTCATCACGTTCATCGACGAGCTGCACACTGTCGTCGGCGCGGGCGCGGCGGAAGGCGCCATGGACGCTGGCAACATGCTCAAGCCGATGCTCGCCCGCGGCGAGCTGCGCATGGTCGGCGCCACCACGCTTGACGAGTACCGTGAGCGGATCGAGAAGGACCCCGCGCTAGAACGCCGCTTCCAGCAGGTGCTCGTCGGCGAGCCGTCGGTCGAGGACACGATCGCGATCCTGCGCGGGCTCAAGGGCCGCTACGAGGCGCACCACCAGGTCCAGATCTCCGACGCGGCCCTGGTCGCCGCGGCGACGCTATCCGACCGGTATATCACCGCGCGGTTCCTGCCCGACAAGGCGATCGACCTCGTGGACGAGGCCGCGTCCCGGCTGCGCATGGAGATCGACTCCTCACCCGTGGAGATCGACGAGCTGCGCCGGATCGTGGACCGGATGAAGATGGAAGAGCTCGCGCTGTCGCGTGAGTCGGACCCGGCGAGCAAGGAGCGCCTTGAGCGGCTGCGCGCCGACCTGGCCGACCGCCAGGAGCAGCTGACCGCGCTGACCGCGCGCTGGGAGCAGGAGAAGTCCGGGCTGAACCGGGTCGGCGAGCTGAAGAAGCGGCTTGACGACCTGAAGGGCCAGGCCGAGCGGGCGCAGCGTGACGGTGACTACGAGACCGCGTCGAGGCTTCTCTACGGCGAGATCCCCACGCTCGACGCGGAGATTGCGGAGGCAGTGGCCACGGATCGTTCTGAGGCTGGCGGCGCGAGCGGTGCGGCGGACGGCGCGGGCCTGGTCGGCCACCCGGCCCCGATGGTGAAGGAAGAAGTCGGTCCTGACGACGTGGCGGATGTCGTTTCCGCCTGGACCGGCATCCCGGCCGGGAGGCTGCTCGAAGGCGAAACAGGCAAGCTGCTTCGGATGGAAGCCGAGCTTGGCCACCGAGTGATCGGTCAGGCGAACGCGGTGCAGGCCGTCTCCGACGCGGTGCGCCGCGCGCGGGCTGGCGTGTCCGACCCGGACCGCCCGACAGGCTCTTTCCTGTTTCTCGGCCCGACCGGTGTCGGCAAGACCGAGCTCGCGAAGGCACTGGCGGAGTTCCTGTTCGACGACGAGCGGGCGATAATCCGCATCGACATGAGCGAGTACGGCGAGAAGCACTCGGTGGCCAGGCTGGTCGGCGCACCGCCCGGCTACGTCGGCTACGAGGAGGGCGGCCAGCTCACCGAGGCGGTCCGGCGGCGGCCGTACTGCGTGATCCTGCTGGACGAGGTCGAGAAGGCGCACCCTGAGGTCTTCGACGTGCTGCTGCAGGTCCTTGACGACGGCCGGCTGACCGACGGGCAGGGCCGGACCGTGGACTTCCGCAACACGATCCTCATCCTCACCTCGAACCTCGGTTCAGTGTTCATCGCCGACCCGGCGCTGGACGAGCGGGCCAAGCGGGACGCGGTGATGAACGCGGTCCGGGCCGCATTCAAGCCCGAGTTCCTCAACCGGCTTGACGACGTAATCGTCTTCGATTCGCTATCCACGTCGGAGCTGACGAGGATCGTCGACATCCAGATCGAGCGGCTGGCGAAGCGGCTTTCCGGGCGGCGGCTCGCGCTGACCGTCACCCCCGCCGCGAGGGAGTGGCTGGCGCTGACCGGCTTCGACCCGGTGTTCGGCGCCCGTCCACTGCGCCGCCTGGTGCAGTCCGCGATCGGCGACAAGCTGGCTCGCTCCCTGCTGTCCGGGGAGATCACCGACGGCGACGAGGTAATCGTCGACCGGGACGAGGCCGCGGACGAACTAACGGTCCGCCCAGTGGCGAAGGTCAGCTGATTCACCTGATGCCCCGGCACGGTCCCTTTCCGGATCATTGCCGGGGCATCAAAGGGTGCTGCGTGTAGGCGTCAGGGCTAACAGATGAAACGATCGTGGCGTGACGCAGCCGGGCACGATCCAGGTGACAGACGAGCTTGAGCGCCGGATCCGCAAGCCGATCGACGCGCTGCGCTGCATCGTGTCCTGCGTCTGGATCTTCGTGCTGGCCGTGGTCGCCGTCGCCGCGAGCGCGACGACATCGGGGGTCGAGACGGACATCGTGGGCGCGAGCAAGCGGCTGCCGCGCGCCCTCCTGGACGTCGTCCCTCCGATCGCGCTGTTCGCGCTCCTGATCCTGCCCGTGGGACTGGCCTTGACCCTGCTCGTCAGGCGTCAGGTCCGCCACCTCGCGGAAGCGGTGGCGACCGGCGCGCTGGCGGGCGCGGCGGCCGAGGTCGCGAACATCGTGCTCTCGGGCCCCACCGCCTCCCGGCTGTACTACGCCATCATCATGTCGCACCCGGGTGTCAACCACGTCGACGCCCTTGATCCGCCCCTGGCCGGCCTGGTCGCCTACGCCACGATGGTCGGGCTGACCGGGCGGCCGGCCTGGCGCAACGCCCTGGGGTTGGCGGTAAGCGTGTACGCGATCGTTCAGCTAGCGGCCGGGCATACGACCGTTTTGTCCGTCCTGCTCACCTTGCTGGCCGGCCGCGCGATCGGCTTGGCCGTCCGGTACGCCGCGGGCTCGACGTCAGATCGTCCGTCGGCACGGGACATCGCCGCGGCGCTGTCCGCCGGGAACCTGGCGGTGACCGCGATCCGGCGGGTACACCCGGCCCAGACCGGGGTGAGTGCACCCGCCGGATCCCGTCACTACACGGTGTCGACGCAGGACGGCGGACAACTCGACGCGGTCGTGTACGACCGGGACCAGGAGGCGGCCGGCGCGTTTTACCGGCTTTACCGCTGGCTCCGGGTACAGGGGCAGGTGGCCCGGAACGCCCCGCTGTCGGTCAGCCGAACGGTCGAGCGCAGGGCGCTGCTCTCCTACGCGACCGAAGAGGCGAGCGTGCCCACCCCGCGGCTGCGAACCCTGGTCCGGGTCGGGTCGGAAGCCGCCGTGCTGGCCTTCGATCACTGGGAAGGCACCACGCTGATGCAGCGAAATCCCGGGTGCACCGACGCCGAGCTCGGGTGCATCTGGGACACGGTGACCCGGCTGCACGCCCATCACGTCGCCCACCGCGGTCTCACCGCCGACCGCATCGGGTTCACGGACAACGGCGTCGTCATGCTGCTTGACCCTGGCGACGGCGACGTGGCGGCGAGTGACCTGCAGATACGCCTGGACCTAGCCCAGCTCATCGCCGAGCTCGCGTTGTTCGCCGGGCCGGAGAAGTCTGCGGGGCTGGCGGTCGAGAGGCTTGGCGGGAGCGATGTGGTGGCCGTGCTGCCGCTGCTGCGGCCGGTAGCTCTTGCCCGCTCCACCAGGCACGCGCTGCGCCGTCGGCGCGACGTGCTGCCAGCCGTTCGCAAGATCCTGCTCGCGGCGGTGCCAGGCGGCGAAGTCCCGCCCGTGCAGCTGGAACGCATCCGGCCGCGCACCCTATTGACGCTGGTCGCCTCCGTTATCGCCGCCTACCTGCTGGCCGGTGAGCTCGCCGGGGCCAGGGTCGGGAGCCTGCTGCGAACGGCGGACTGGCGCTGGGGGGCCGTCGCCCTCGCGCTGTCGGCGACGACCTACGTGGGCGCCACGCTTTCGCTGTCCGGGTTCGTCACCGACCGGCTGAACTTTCTCCGCACTCTCCTCGTCCAGCTCGCCAGCTCTTTCGTCACGCTGGTAACCCCCGCCGCCGTCGGCGGTGCGGCGCTGAACGTTCGGTATCTGCAACGCAGGAAGATACCGGCACCCGTCGCGGTCGCCAGCGTCGGCGTGTCCCAGGTAGTGGCCTTCGCCCTGCACATCCTGCTGCTCGTCATATCGGCCGCGATCGCCGGAGCGGGAACCAAGAGCGCGATCAGGCCACCGACGTGGGCTTACTTCGTGGTTGCCGGGCTGGTGGTGCTGGCAGGCACGGTACTCGCCATCCCAGCCGGCCGGCGACTGGTGCGGGCGCGCCTGTCGCCAACCTTCAACCAGGTCTTGCCGCGACTGGTCGAGGTTGCCCAGCATCCGCGAAAGCTCGCCGAAGGTATCAGCGGCATGCTGCTGCTCAGCCTCTCGTACATCCTGTGCCTGGCCGCCTGCGTCGCGGCGTTTGACCGGTCGGTTCCCTTCGCGAGGATCGCCTTCGTATACCTGACAGGAAGCGCGCTGGGGTCGATAATTCCGACCCCCGGCGGGCTCGGCGCCGTCGAGGCTGCGCTGACGGCCGGGCTCACGGCCGCGGGCGTGCCCGGCGCCAACGCGGTCAGCGCGGTGCTGCTCTTCCGCCTGCTAACCTTCTGGCTTCCCGTGCCGGTGGGCTGGGTGGCGCTGAACTACCTGGAGCGCCAGCAAGAGCTATAACAAGCGCCTAGCAGGCCGGCCTAGGCCCCGGGAACGTTAAACGCGCTATCGACGGGAGCCGTCGAGCATCCGGTCGTAGTCGTCCTCATCGAATCCGAGATCGACGCGGATCCTGAAGCGCAGCCGGAGCAGGAGCTGAAGTTCCGCGTCGTCGCCGCGCTGGATGCATTGCTCCACGCCAGCCGTCGCCCAGTCGAGCGCGCCCGGCAGGTCACCCTGCTCGGTCAGCAACTCGGCAAGGAGGTCACAGGTGCGCGGGGACATTATTTCCCGGTCGGCGGTCAGGGTGGTCAGCAGGGACTCGGCCTCGCTGTCGCGGTTGAGTGCCAACAGCGCTCTGGCCAGGTGCACCCTTGGGTCGGCGAACGTGGGCCCACCGTCGTCGATTGCCGCGTCGAACTCTGCCGCGGCCCGCTGCGGGTCGTCGGCCATCATCCACTGCTCGCCGGCGCGCATGTGCGACTCGGCACGCTCGCCTGGCTCGGCCTCCTCGGCCAACTGGCTCATGCGTACAGCGGCTCGCACGTGGTTGCCTGTCCGTGCGGCCTGAAACTCGATCTCGTCGAACTCATCGACGCCCGCCACTCTACCCACGGTACCCCAGCGGTCCTCTTCCATTCGCACGGATTTCTAGTCCCCTCCGGGGTTCACGGCATACGGTCGGCTAGCGGCGTGCACGCTCCAAGGCGTCCCAGAACCCGCGCCGCAGAGCGTGCCTTACCTCGTCGTGCAACAGGAAATCGATAGGCAGGGCGGACCCCTGAAGGAGTCTGGCCTCGAGGTCTGACGGCATCCGCGGCTTCCTGGCAAGTACCGCCTCCAGCCACAACGCGGGAGCGTCTCGCGCGACGGAAGCGCCGAACTCCTGGCCCTCGTCGTGTGCCGACTGAACGGCCTCGGCCAGGGAAACTGAGGACTGACCGTTCCCGTTCGGGTAGCCAATCGGGCCGGCCGCGTACAGCGGCCCGCTGGCATTGCCCTGGCCAGCCGGGCCCGGCGACGGCATGGGGTTGGCGATACCGTGCAGGCCGAGCCCATCAGGCTGGCCGCCCGGCAACGCCGGCAGCCCCGACGGACCCGACGGACCCGACGGATATGCCAGCCCTGACGGACTCGACGTCGGGCCACCGGGAACGACAGGCTGCGGCCCGCTGTACGGGGAACCGTTGTGCCCTGGACCGTACCCGGGACCTGGAACGATCGGCGCGACCAGCGCCGCGGGCGCCCCGATCGCCGGCTGCGCCGCCGTCGAGGCCGACAGCGTGGGCGGCCCAGCCGAGGGCTGCCCCGCTGGGGACTGGCCGACTGGCGACTGCCCATTTGAAAGCTGGCCGGGCGCCTGGACTCCCTGGGGGCCTGGGCCACCGCCGCGGGTAGGCAGCCGGTGGATCTGGGCCGTACCTGGCACGCCTGCGACGGACTGCAGTGCCGGGCCAG
>Ga0210395_10003004_pt1 | contig 12981 bp, 8 predicted proteins | sample IncBWH4OmetaG_FD_150861 | JGI IMG/M metagenome (GOLD analysis project Ga0210395, IMG submission 150861) | Forest soil microbial communities from Barre Woods Harvard Forest LTER site, Petersham, Massachusetts, United States - Inc-BW-H-4-O ...
CCGGAAGTATGGTTCAGCAGATTGCGAACAGTAATAGCCTTTCCGTAGGCCGGAAATTCAGGGAAGAAGTCAGTCAGATGTTCGTCATACCGCAGCTTGCCATCGCGCACCAGCAGCATAATGCACGTCGCCGTGAACTGCTTGGTAAACGACGCCAGCCGAAAATTCGTTTGAGCATTGATAGGAGTAAGCGTGCGCAAATCAGCAACGCCATATCCGCGACGAAACACCGCCTTGCCGTCATGAACCACAAGCACAGCGGCGCCGGGAGCGTTAGTCGATTTCAGAGATGCAAAGACCGCATCGATCTGCCCGGCAGAAACCTGAGCAGAAGCGACGACGCCACAGTAAGCCAGCATCAGAACGAACGATATCGCAGCGAGTCTTGATTTCAACTGACGAACCTCAAGAAACTGAGCCGGCGTGATTCTATACGCGGCGGCGAAACGAAGACATTTACAGCAACAGCTCCAAGCACTGTCATCCTGAGCGAAGCGAAGGACCCCATGTTCTGCTTGTACATCCTGCAGCTTCGCGAGGAATCCTCTTCTCCGAATCGTAGTTGCCCGCCGCCCCGCACAGTACACGTGAAAACTCCCGGATGTGCCGGCGCCACAGCGGGCAGCACGGGATCTTTCGACTGCGCCGAACGATTCGCTACGCGGATCGCTCTGCTCCGCTCAGGATGACAAGAGAAAGAATCGCATCAAGGGGCAACCTGCCCCCGTACAAACACCTGTTTGAATTTCCGGCCGAGTTGCAAGGTCAGGGATTTAGGAAGGGCGCGCAGCAAGTAGATCGGATCGAGAACTACAACATCGTCAATCTTGACCGCACGCTCTACACGCTTCCTGGACGCTTCGGTTACCGATGAAGCGAGACCGACTTTCTGTACAAGCTTGTCCACCTTGATGGGAACATCCGCTGGAATCGGAGTGCCCGGCGACCAACTCGCAGCAATATCCTCGTAATTAGCCTGAGCCTGTTCCATCGTTTGAGGCGTCTGTCGAAGCTGGTGCTGCCTCGTCCACTCCTCAGAGGCGACGATTGCGGCAGCCGATGAATGGAAATCGCTCACAATCCTAGAAGCAAGCTCCTTCTTCGATTCCATGGGCTGTTGGAGTTTCTTGTAGCTATCGATCTCCGCAAGCGAGAGATCCGTCAGCAACTCGTAATATCTCCACATCATCTCGTCGGAGATGCTCATCAACTTGCCATACATCTCCAGAGGCGATTCGTGAATGCCGATCGCATTCCCCAGCGACTTCGACATTTTCTGCACGCCATCGAGCCCTTCCAGAATCGGCGTAGTCAGAGCCACCTGCGATTCCTGCCCATAAGCCCGCTGCAGTTCGCGCCCCACCAGCAAATTAAATTTCTGGTCCGTGCCGCCCAGCTCCACGTCGGCCTCAAGCGCCACCGAGTCATACCCCTGCACCAGCGAATACAGCAGTTCGTGAACCGAGATCGGCTTCTCTTCCTTAAAACGCTTGTGAAATTCCTCGCGCTCCAGCAACTGCGACACCGTGTACTTCGACATCAGCCTCACGAAATCGTCGGGCGTGAACGCGCCCATCCAGCGCCGGTTGAAATCAATCACAGTTTTTTTCGGATCGAGAATCTTGAATACCTGCGCCTTATAAGTCTCCGCATTCTGCTCAACCTGTTCGCGGCTCAGCGGAGGCCGCGTCGCCGAACGCCCCGTCGGGTCACCAATCATCCCAGTGAAGTCGCCGATCAGAAAAATCGCCGTATGCCCCAGCTCCTGAAAATGTTTCAGCTTGCGCAGCACGACGGTATGCCCCAAGTGCAAATCAGGAGCAGTCGGATCCATCCCCAGCTTCACCCGCAGAGGGTTTCCAGTAGCGCGCGATTTCTCCAGCTTGGCGCGCAAATCGGCCTCGCGAATGATTTCCGCGGTGCCCTTCTTTATGTATGTGAGTTGTTCGTCGACCGGAGCGAAGTTTGCCATGAGAAATGACATTATAAGGAACGCGCCGCCCAAGGCCGAAACCGGACGCCAGAATGTCGGCACAGAATTGGGCAGAGAAAAAGGCCTTGTCATCCTGAGCGACGCTCTTGTCGCGAAGGACCTATGCACTGCCCGCGAGCGCACATGTCCTTCGGGTTGCTCAGGATGACATCGCGTTTAGAATTCTTACGCCTGTGAGTATTCGTAAAAGCGACGGCTATTTCTGCCTTATCTTCGTCGCCCGCAGCCGCCGTCCTTCGATCTCGATTTGTCCGCTGAGCACAACATCGATCGCCTCCGCGTAAGCGATGTGTTCCTGTTCTAAGATGCGCTCCGCCAACGAATGCTCATCGTCGCCATCGAGCACCGGCACCGTTTTCTGCACAATGATTGCCCCGTGATCCAGTTCCTCATCCACAAAATGCACGGTGCACCCGGAAACTTTCACCCCGTAAGCAAACGCCTGCTCCTGCGCCTCCAGGCCCGGAAACGCCGGCAGCAGTGACGGATGAATATTCAGAATCCGCCGCGGAAACTGCTGCACGAACCACGGCGACAGCAGCCGCATGTATCCCGCAAGGCAAACCATCTCAACTCCATTCCGCTGCAAAGCGGAGACCACTTCTCGATCGTGCTCCTCGCGCGCCCTCCCCTTGGAAGGAATCACCAGCGCATTCAGCCCACGCTCGCGCGCGATCGCAATCCCATGCGCATCAGCCCTGTTCGAAATAACAACGGCAATTCGCGCGTCAGGAATTCGCCCCGCATCAATGCTCTCAGCGATGGCAACAAAGTTCGACCCGCGTCCGGAAAGCAATATGCCAAGGGATTTCATTCGAGAAACATCATAATTCACCAACGATGACAGAGGCGGAGAGACAGTGGACAAACGAATCTCGAACAGCGCGGTAGTTAGAATGCAGAATGTTGCTATCCGGTTTACGGCGTCAGAAAAGGTGTTTTCTGGGTTTCTGTACCTCTGTGGTGAAAGCCCTCTTTAGCTGTACGTGACCTTGCGCTCGCCCTTCACAATCCGCCCAATCGTGTAAGCCTTTTCGCCCACCCGCTCCAGCACCGACTGCGCTTTTTTGAATTTCGCCGACGGCACCACCAGCAGCATCCCCAGCCCCATATTGAACGTCCGCAGCATCTCGTCCTGCGGCACGTTGCCTAGTTGCTGCAGATGCTCAAAGATCGGCAGCACCGGCCAAGTCCCCAACTCGATGACCGCCGCCGTCCCGCGCGGCAGCACCCGCGGCAGGTTCTCCGTAATGCCCCCGCCCGTAATGTGCGCCAGCGCCACAACGCACTGGCCATCAATCAACTTCCGCAGCGCCGGCCAGTAGCTCTTGTGCGTCCGCATCAACTCATTACCAACTTTGTTCTTCACCTCATTCACATAAGTGTCAGCTGAATAATGCGCCACTTCAAACAGCAGCTTGCGCGCCAGGGAATATCCATTCGTATGCAGCCCGTTCGACGGCAGGCCCAAAATGATGTCGCCAATCTGCACATCTTTGCCCGTGATAATTTTCTCGCGCTCCACCACCCCGACAATAAAGCCCGCCAGATCGTATTCCCCATCCGGATAAAACCCCGGCATCTCGGCCGTCTCACCGCCAATCAGCGCGCAGCCGTTGTGCTTGCAGGCATCGGCAATGCCCTCGACAACTTTTTCCGCAATCGAAGGATCAAGCGTCCCCGTAGCCAGATAGTCCATAAAAAACAGCGGCGCCGCGCCTTGCACGGCAATGTCATTCACGCAGTGGTTCACCAGGTCCGCGCCCACGGTGGAGTGCAGGTCCATCTCAAACGCAATCTTTAATTTTGTCCCCACGCCGTCCACACTCGACACCAGCACCGGGTCGGTGTACTTCGTCTTATCAACCGCAAACAGCCCTCCAAAACCGCCAATCTCGCTCAGCACGCCCCGCGTAAAAGTCTTGTGCGCCAGGTACTTGATGCGCTGCTTGGTCCGGTTAGCGCGGCTGATGTCCACACCGGCGTCGGCGTAAGTGATCGGCGTCGGGCTGGGGGTGGGAGTCTTGGCCACAGATTTCTTCCGTGTGTTTCGTAATTCCGTGCGTGGGGTCGGTGCCGGATGCCGAAGTTATAAGCTAAGGCCGCCAATTGTAGCACGTTCAGCAGAGGGTGCCGGGACACCGGAGTACGACACTAGTAAAGACTCGTAGGATTCACGAACAATTCGTGAAAAAGCATTAGGTAGGAGTGTTAGGTACACTTACTCCGGCTTCCGCGGGCGCGCACGCCCGTTCGACAACGCGGCCCGGACTAATGAGAGATGAAGTCCGAGAAAAAGTAGGCCAGAACTCCGAACAGCGCCAGCCCGGAAATGCCGTAAGCGGTGAGAACCCAGGCTCCGCGGCCTTCATGATGACGAACGGTGGAAGTTGTAGTAGAGGACTGCTCGCTATCCAAAGAAGAGACAACAGGGGCCCGATCTTCCATGCAAAAACCTCCGACGGAAAGATCGTGGCGCAAGTACGTTATGCGTCACGCCTGCCTCGCGTCACGGCGAAGCAAGAATATCTGAGCAGATTTTAACTCGGATTCGCGCCCTCGCAGGACAAAAATGTAACAAGCCTAATGTATCGTGAGGAACATATGTTTTCCTATTATGACAACATGGGAGCTTCCGATCGCCGCGATAAACGCCAACCTGCCTCCCTATGGCTCGCCCCACACTTGTGGAGTTTCCAGCCCTCCTGAAATTGCTTTCCTGCGCCGCCCGCGCTAACCGGCCCCTACATGGGATAATGACTAAGTTCTCCTACACATCTATGCGCAATCGTTGCCTCACCCTTCTTTTCTCGTGCTTACTGACCACGGGCGCAATTTCCCAGCAACCCAGCCAGACGCCGTCCGCTCAATCTCTCAAGCCCGGCACCACGCCAGCCGCAGCCGCAGAAAAAGCCGCGAACTCGACCAAGCCTGAAGCCAAGTCTCCAGGCTATTCGCAAGAGTCCTTCGTCATCGAGTCGATGCACTCGCGCTACCGCTTTGAGGCCGACGGCACCGGCCGCAAAGAAGTCACCGCCCGAATTCGCGTGCAAAGCGAAGCCGGAGTGCAGCAGTGGGGCCAGTTGCAGGAGGGCTACAACTCCGCCAACGAACGCGTCGAAATTCCCTACGTGCGCGTGCTCAAAGAAGACGGCACCGTGGTCAAAGCCGGCGACGATGCCGTGCAGGATCTGAGCGCCCCGATCGAGCGCGAGGCCCCCGTCTACACCGACTACCGCCAGAAGCACATCACCGTCCCCGGCCTGCGTCCCGGCGAAGTGCTGGAATACGATATGGTCACGGTGATCCACACGCCGCTGGCCGCCGGACAGTTCTGGACCGAATACGAATTCGACAAGACCAACATTGATCTCGACGAAACCCTCGACGTCGACGTCCCCGCCGGCCGCTCCCTGAAACTGAAGTGCAAGCCCGGCATGGATCCCACGATCTCCGAAGCCAACGGCCGCCGCGTGTATCACTGGTCAACTTCGCATCTCGAGCGCGAAGACGACTCCAAGGACAAAGATAACGACAAGAAGAAAAAGAAACACCGTCCCGAAGACGAGCGTCCCGATGTGCAAATGACGACGTTCGAAACCTGGGAGCAGATCGGTCGCTGGTACGCCGACCTTGAAAAAGACCGCCGCGCCCCCGGCCCTGAAGTCCGCGCCAAAGCGCAGGAACTCACCAAGGGCCTGAACACCGATCTCGACAAAACCGAAGCCCTTTACGACTACGTCGCGAAAAATTTTCGCTATGTCAGCCTGTCTCTCGGAGTCGGCCGCTACCAGCCCCACGCCGCCTCCGACGTGCTCCACGACCAGTACGGCGACTGCAAAGATAAGCACACGCTGCTGGCGTCGTTGCTCGAGGCCGAAGGCCTGCACGCCGATTCCGTCCTCATCAATTCCAGCCGCAAGCTCGATCCCGACGTTCCCTCGCCCTCGCAATTCGACCATGTCATCACCATGTTGCCCATGGGTACGGGAGACAAAAAAGAAGAAGTCTGGATGGATACAACCGCCGAGGTCGGTCCCTTCCGCCTGCTAGCCTACACACTGCGCCACAAGCAAGCGCTCGTGATTCCTCCCGTCAATCCGCCGTCAACCATCGCGCCCCACCTCGAAGAAACCCCTGCCGACACGCCCATGCCTGACTCCGAAATCTCTCAGGTCGATGGCAAAATCAACGACATCGGCAAACTCGAAGCCCACGTGCATTACGAATTCCGCGGCGACGAGGAGTTGATGTTGCGATCCGTGTTTCGCCGCGTACCCGAAGCCAACTGGCAGCGCGTCGCAGAAAACATCAACGCCAGCCTCGGCGGCGACGTCACCAATCTCAAAGTCAGCGATCCCGCGGCAACCCGCGAGCCCTTCACACTTTCCTATGATGTCTCCAAAGTAAATTTCCTCGACTGGTCGAAAAAGAAATCTGAAATCGTTTTGCCGCTGATTCAATTCAATTTGCCCGACGTCGATACCGACGACACCGATGCCGACGCCGATCCGCTGAAACTAGGCCCGAAGGCGGAGTACTCGTACAACATCAAGCTGGAATTGCCCGCCAAATACAAGGCCCACACCCCTCTGGCCTTCTCGCTGAAACGCGACTACGCGGAATACCTGGCCACTTACAAGATTGACGGCGGCGTCTTCACCGCTGGCCGCAAACTCACGCTCCGGCAGGACGAACTCCCCGTAGCCCGCGCCGAGGATTACGAATCGTTCCGTCGCGCCGTCGGCGCCGATCTCGCCCAAAAGTTGGCCGTAGAAAGCTCCGAATCCGGAGCGCCTGTTCCTCCGCCCGACATGAAGGCCGACGACCTCATCGACAGTGCCCGCGCTGCCGCCGACAGCGGCAATCTGCCCGTCGCCCTCGTGCTCCTGCAGCGCGCCACCGAAGTTGATCCCAAAAGCAAAATCGCCTGGAACAATCTCGGCCTCATTTATCTGACGCAGCGCGAGAACGATAAAGCCATCGCCGCCTTCCAGAAGCAGCTCGAAGTCAATCCCTACGACCAGTACGCCTATAACAACCTCGGGCGCGTCTATTGGAACGATCGCAAATACGACGATGCCGTCAAAGCCTTCAGCAAACAACTGGAAAATAATCCTCTCGACAAGTTCGCGCTCGCCAACCTCGGCCAGATGTATGCCGAGTGGCACAAATATGATCTGGCCGCCGCCGAACTGGAAAAAGCCGCGGCCGTCACTCAAGATAGCGACCCCGGCGCCGCCGAATTGCAGGTGAGCCTCGCCGACGCCTACCTGAATCTAGGCCAGGACGAAAAAGCCCTTGCCACCTTCGATCATGCCGTTGAACTCTCAGCCACGCCGCTGATCTGGAACAACATCGCCTATCAACTCTCGCTGAAAGATTCTCATCTCGACCGCGCTCAGCAGTACGCCGAATCTGCGGTCTCGGCCACTTCCGCTGCGCTGCGCAACGTCTCACTCGACCGCCTCTCCAACAACGATCTCGGCCTGGTTCGATCGCTGGTCGCCTATTGGGACACGCTAGGCTGGGTCCATTTTGCGGAAGGCAATCTCGACAAGGCGCAAAAATACGTCGCCGCCGCCTGGGAACTCGGTCACCACGGCGAAGTCGGAGACCACCTCGGCCAGATCTACCAGAAGCGCGGCGAGAAAGACCGCGCCTTGCGTACCTATGCACTCTCAATGAATGGCCTGCGTCCCACTCCCGAAACCCGTAGCCGTCTGGCATCGCTAGCCGGAGGCGACGCCAAGGCCGACGCCGCTGTCGCGCACTCCAAAGAAGAACTCCAACACCTCAGCACCATCGACCTCGGCAAAGCCACGCTAACCAGCAACGCCGATTTCTTCATTCTCTTGAGTGGCGGCGGAGGTGCAGCCGCAAAGGTCGACTCGGTCAAGTTCGTCAGCGGAGACGAAAAGCTGAAGTCCTTCACCGACGCCCTCCGCACCGCCGACTACCACCTAACCTTCCCTGACGACACCCCGGTAAAAGTCTTCCGCCGCGGCACTCTCTCCTGCGCCATCGCCACCGGCAAATGCCAGTTCGCGCTAGTCCTGCCAGACGACGTCATGACGGTAGACTAAAAGTTCTTCATGTAGATATGTAGAACGCATTGACGAACGACGGCCGGGTGCCCCATTTCTCGCGCGCCTTTTGCGCGAGAAGTGGGGATTTTTGCCGTCACGGACAACTCCTTCCATCTCGAAAACGTCTTACGACGGAATCAACCAAAGCTTCGCTGCCCACGGAGACTGCATGAGACTGATGGTACTCGCGCTGCTGACCCCGTTGCTGACCACGTTCGCAACCGCCCAAAGCGACCCCAAATTCGAAGTCTTCACCGGCTACTCGCTCGAACACATCTCCGCCTGCGGCGCCTCGCAAGGCAGGAACTACATCTTCCTACCCTGCAGCATGATCGAGGATGGCTTTTCGACGCCGGCCACCTACAACGGCTGGACTGCATCCCTGACGCACAACATCTACAAGTTCGTCGGAGTCACCGCCGATTTCACCGGCCACTACGGCACTACCACCGAATCCGGCGACGGATCTGCCAGTGCTTTCACCTCGCGCTACAGCTACATGTTCGGCCCGGCCGCCGGATTTCGCACGAAGAAATCGGGCACGCTCTTCGCCCACGCCCTCTTCGGCGCTGTTTCCAACAACTTTGGCAGTGTGCCCGGCGGAAGTTTTCATAGCAGCAACCCCAACTACACGCAATTCGCCTGGGTCGTAGGCGGAGGCTTCGACATAAATGCGACTCCACGCCTGGCAGTTCGTCTAGCCCAACTCGACTATGAACGGGTGAACGTATACAGCGGCGAGGAATCCCCGGTCGGCGGTTTCCGATACGCAACCGGCATCGTACTTAAGTTCTAGCGCGACGCAGATGTACCCTCGGGCGGACCGTGCTGCCAACTCCTCACCCGAACGGGTACATTCTCCGAATCCGTTTCGAGTTTTCCAGGTAGACATACCAAAACGCAAACGGCAGCAGCGGACCGGCCACATGATTCCATCCCATTTGCGCGTAGCTAAGCGATTGATTGGATCGGCTGACGAGCATCCAGAAGAGAAAATATGCGATGTGGGTGCCCACATAGGTCAGCAGGAAGCGCTTCGCGAGCACGACCGCCCCCGGCTTCACGAACCACAGTCGCAGCCCCGCCACGAAACTGAACGCGGCCAACGCAAGAAAAAGCACAGAATAAACTCCGAACAAAATCCCATCGCTTAGAGTCTGAGCTCGTATCAGATGGGGAACACCATACGAAAAAACATTGTAGAGGCCAGAAGCAGGGTGGGCGATCATCAACACGAAGCAGAGGATCAAGAGCCATCCAGTAACTTCTGTTGGATCGGCGTAATCGGCCCTGGTAACTTGGACTTCCTCCGAACTCATGGACAGGCCCCCAAACATTCTAGCCCTCCTTGACGAGCGGTTGCGATAAGCCGTTAACAGCTATCCACGGCCAATCTATCATCCACTGCACCGCCGCCCGTGCCACGCCGTCGCCTGCTCGTAAGCATGCGCCAACCGCAACACCAAATCCTCCCGCCAATGCGGCCCTGCAATTTGCATCCCAATCGGCAGCCCACTCTGCGTAAATCCACAAGGCACTGAGATCGCCGGCAACCCCCACACATTGAACGGCCGCGTATTTCGCAGCAACTTCAATTCCGCCGGCCGCAGCGCATCCGGATTCGCCCTAAACTCCGCAATCGCCGGCGCCGCAGTCGGCATAGTCGGCGTCACCAGCACATCTACATCAGCAAACACCGCGCGAATATTTCGCCGTGCTCCCTCCAACTCCCGCTTCCGCAGAATGTACTCTCCCGCCGTAATCGCCTCGCCACTCCGTATGCGCCGCAAAGTCTCTGCCTGATAAAGTTCCGGCCTCTTCGCCACCTTCTCCGCGTGAAACGCATACGACTCAGCCGCCTGCACCGTACGATCAGTCGGCACATCATTTTCGCTAAACTGCACTTCTCTCAACTCCGCGCCCAGGCTCTGCAATCCCCGCAGCGCATGTTCCATCGCCGAAGCGACTTCCCCATCAAGATCATCAAAAAAATATCCGCGCGCCACGCCCACGCGCATTCCCTTCGCGCCGTCCCGCAGCGCAGAAACATAATCCGTCACCGCAACATCCGCCGACCCAACATCCCCCGCATCGTGTCCCGCAATCGCCTGCAACACGACAGCCGCATCCTCCACCGTCGCCGCCAGCGGCCCCACGTGATCAAGCGACCACGACAACGGAATCACTCCCCGGCTCGACACGCGCCCATAAGTTGGCTTCAGTCCCACGCACCCGCAGAGCGCCGCCGGTTCGCGAATCGATCCTGCCGTGTCGGTCCCAATCGCCGCGTAAACCATCCCCGCGGCCACCGCCGCCGCCGACCCTCCCGACGACCCTCCCGCGATCCGCCCAACATCCCAGGGATTGTGCACGTCGCCAAAATAGCTGACCAGCGAACTCCCGCCATACGCGAACTCGTGCAGATTATTTTTCCCGACGATGACCGCCCCCGCGTCCCGCAACCGCCGAACGACTTCGGCATCGTACGCCGCAAAGCGGTCCTTATACAGAGCACTCGCCGCTGTCGTACGAACTCCCGCCACGTCGATCAGATCCTTCACCGCCACCGGAATCCCATGCAGCGCCCCGCGCCATTCCCCGCGCAAAATCTCCGCCTCAGCCCGCCGCGCCTCCGCCACAGCAGACTCAGCCATAACAGTAATGAACGCGTTTAGCCCAGGGTTCAGCTTCTCGATGCGCCCGAGGCACTCCCGCGTAATCTCGACGGGCGAAACCTCCCGCCGCCTCAGCCGCGCTGCCAGTTCAGAAATGGAAGTGAAGTCCGTCATAAGACCGAGCCCATTGTAAAGCCGTGTGATCTTCCGATTGGAAGAGTCGGAGAAACGATTTTGCAAACGGGACTCGCATTAAAGGCCGCCCAGAAAATCCAAATGCCCGCATGACCGTATACATGCGGCACCATGCATGACCGTATGCATGCAGCACCGTGGAAGAGCGGCCCTTCAGGGCCGCGTCAGCGCGTACTCAAGACCAACCGGGGCTTTAGCCCCTGTGCTCCCCCGCACCCTCGTGGTTAAAGATCCTTGCAGCTGAATTTATTTCAAAACTCGCCCCGCATCCCCTTCATCCAATAGTCCTATAATCGATGAAGCAGGATCAGGCTGGGGAGAAAAAATCATGGCAGAAATGACGATCGCGCCCGTAGCCACGCACGGTTTTTTCGTAGATGGCCGGTGGCACGATGACGGCGACATCGTCGACATCCGCAATCCCTATGACGGCAGCCTGATAGCCCGCGTAGTCCAGGGCCGCCGCGAGCACGCCGAAGCCGCCATCGCCGCGGCCGTCAAAGCCTTCGGCACCACGCGCCGCCTCCCCGCCTTCGAGCGCCAGCGCGTCCTCCGCAGAATCTCTGCCTCCATGACGGAACGCAAAGAAGAATTCGCCCGCACTCTCGCCCAGGAAGCCGGCAAGCCCATCAAAGCTGCCCGCACAGAAGTCGAGCGCGCTATCTTCACTTTCAATGTTGCCGCCGAAGAAAGCACCCGCATCTATGGCGAATTTCTCCCGCTCGACTGGCAGGAATTCACCGCCGGCCGCTGGGGCATCGTCCGCCGTTTTCCGCTCGGTCCCATTGCCGGCATCACGCCGTTTAATTTCCCGATCAACCTGGTCGCCCACAAAGTTGCTCCCGCCATCGCCGCCGGTTGCTCCATGGTCTTGAAGCCCGCGCCGCAAACCCCGCTCTGCTCGCTGCTTCTCGCCGAGTGCGTACAACAGGCGGGCTGGCCCGACGGCGGCCTCAACGTGCTCCCGCTCTCCAATGAAGACGCCGGCCTTCTCGTCACCGATGATCGCATCAAGCTCATCAGCTTCACCGGCAGCGTCCCCGTCGGCTGGGACATCAAACGCCGCGCCGGAAAAAAGAAAGTCGTCCTCGAACTCGGCGGCAACGCCGGCGTCATCGTTCACAGCGACGCCGACCTCGGCTACGCCGCCGAACGCTGCGTCACCGGAGGCTTCGGCTATGCCGGCCAGACCTGCATTGCCGTGCAGCGCATTCTGGTCGAGCACTCGGTCTACGGAAAATTTACCGACCTCTTCGTCGAAGCTGTGAAACAACTGAAAGCCGGCGATCCGCTCGACGAGTCCACCGACGTAGGCCCTCTAATCCGCGAAAGCGACGCCATTCGCACCGTGAACTGGATCGACGAAGCCGTCCGCGCCGGCGCCCGCCTGCTCTGTGGCGGCACTCGCCACAATCTCGTAGTCGAGCCCACCGTCCTAACCGGCACAAAACCTGAAATGAAAGTTAACTGCCAGGAAGTCTTCGGCCCCGTCGTCACGGTCGAGCCCTACAAAGATTTTGACGACGCCCTGCGCAAAGTGAACCACTCCGCCTTTGGCCTGCAAGCCGGCGTCTTCACTCGCGACGCCAAATTACTCTTCCAGGCTTTCGAAGAACTCGAAGTCGGCGGCGTCATCGCCGGAGACGTCCCCTCCTTCCGCATCGATCAAATGCCCTACGGCGGCGTCAAGGATTCCGGCCTCGGCCGCGAAGGCCTGCGCTACGCCATCGAAGAAATGACCGAACCAAAATTGATGGTCATGAATCTTCGCTAGCCAGATCAGTCGCACGCAGCCGCAAGGTTTGCCGAATGCGTCATCCCGACCGGAGCCGTTCTTCAGGCGAAGGGAGGGATCTCCCGCCACACCGAACCGAGCGGCACGATTCCACTGCCGAACAATTCAGGACTTTTCCCAAAACGTTCCAATCGAATTTATTTTCTCCGACGAACCTCAAAAATCCGCGACAAACTCCAGCGAACTATTTATAATTTCGAGTTTCACAGCCAACTCAGAAAACCAGTGGGTGGTTTTCTTTTTCAACATATCTTTTTCAACGTATCTTTTTTCTTTTTCGCCGTATCTAACATT
>Ga0210395_10003005_pt1 | contig 12981 bp, 12 predicted proteins | sample IncBWH4OmetaG_FD_150861 | JGI IMG/M metagenome (GOLD analysis project Ga0210395, IMG submission 150861) | Forest soil microbial communities from Barre Woods Harvard Forest LTER site, Petersham, Massachusetts, United States - Inc-BW-H-4-O ...
CCCGCGTTCTGAGTCCGTGGGAACGGATAGTGGCGGCGAGGGAAGCGGCGCTGCGATGAGCACCCCGCGCGATCGCGGCCAGCCCATCGGCGCCGTGGTAGCAGGCGTACATGCTGGCCGCCACGGCGAGCAGGACCTGGGCGGTGCAGATGTTGCTGGTGGCTTTCTCGCGGCGGATGTGCTGCTCGCGCGCCTGGAGCGCGAGCCGGTAGGCCGGATGGCCGTCCGCGTCCACCGAGACGCCCACCAGCCGGCCGGGCAGCTGCCTGCGCAGGCCGTCGCGGACGGCCATGTAGGCGGCGTGCGGGCCGCCGTAGAACATGGGCACGCCGAACCGCTGGGTGGAGCCGACCGCCACGTCGGCGCCGAGCTCGCCGGGAGGCTTGAGCAGCGTCAGCGCCAGAATGTCGGCGGCCACCGTTACCGTGGCGTCAGCGGCGTGGGCGGCCTCGATCACGGGAGCGAGGTCGCGGACTTCTCCGGACGCGCCGGGATACTGCAGCAGGACGCCGAAGGCGCCAACGAAGTCCGTTTCCGCGGTGAGAGGGGTGACGCGAAGGTCGATGCCGAGCGGCTGCGCGCGGGTGCGCAGCACGTCGAGGGTCTGCGGGAGGCAGTCCGCGTCGGCGAGGAAGACGTTGCCGGCTCGGCCGGCGGCGGCGCGCCGGGCGAGCGTCATGGCCTCCGCGGCGGCGGTGGCCTCGTCGAGGAGGGAGGCGTTGGCGACCGGCAGGGCGGTCAGGTCGGCGACCATCGTCTGGAAGTTCAGCAGCGCTTCCAGGCGCCCCTGCGAGATCTCCGGCTGGTACGGCGTGTAGGCCGTGTACCAGGCGGGGTTCTCCAACAGGTTACGGCGGATCACCGCGGGCGTGATCGTGCCGTAGTAGCCGCGGCCGATCATGGACACGCCGACGGTGTTGCGGGCTGCGATCCGCCGGAGTTCGGCCAGGACCTCCTGCTCGGTGCGCGCCGGCGGCAGCGCGGCCAGCGACGGCGGCGGGAGGGTGCCGACCGGGAGCGCGGCGGCGGTCAGCTCGTCCAGGGAGGCGTAGCCGAGCGCCGCGAGCATCGCCTGCTGGTCCTCGGCCGACGGGCCGATGTGGCGGGCCGCGAACGTGTCGCGAGCCGCGAAATCCTTGGTCCCCGCGGAAACGGACAAATCGGCGGTCACGGAGCCTCTCCTGTCAGGGCTCCCCGTCTGTCACCGATTCGGCTCCAGAATTGCCTTACCCGCTTGGTCCTTGGTGCCTGAGAGGTTCCGGGGATCGGTCTTGCCCCTTCGGCGTCTCAGCCGCACGCAGCGCGGCCGAGAACTCTCCCAAACGGGATAACTGGCTGTGCCCGTTAGTGTAACGGATCGAGCGCGGCGGTGTCCTGCCTACCGGATGCGTGTCGCGGAGCGGGCTAACCGATCTTACGGGCGGCGCGGCGGGCCGAGAGCTCGTCGGCGTCGCCCGCGACGATCAGGCCGTCCTCGGCGCGGACCGCGGGCAGCTCGGCCAGGTCGCCGGCCACCTCTTGCCAGACCCGGCCAAGCGCGATGCCGAACACGCCCTGGCCGCCGGCGAGCAGGTCCACCACCTCGTCGGGCGAGGTGCACTCGTAGACGCTCACCCCGTCGCTCATGAGCGTGACCTGAGCGAGGTCCTCGGTGCCCCGGTCGCGCAGGTGCTGCACGGCGGCGCGGATCTGCTGCAGCGAGATCCCGGTGTCGAGCAGCCGCTTGACGACCTTGAGGACGAGGATGTCGCGGAAGCCGTACAGCCGCTGCGAGCCGGACCCGTGCGCGGCGCGAACGCTGGGCTCGACGAGGCCGGTGCGGGCCCAGTAGTCCAGCTGGCGGTAGGTGATGCCGGCCGCGTGGCAGGCGGTCGGCCCTCGGTAGCCCGTGTCGGCGTCGCCGTCGAAGAGCGTGCCCTGACCCTGGTCAGACCCGGACCCACCCCTTGTTACCGACACGGCCACCTCCTGTGACTACCTCCGGCATTCGCACCGTAAGACCCCTCACGTCCCGCGTCAACGATCACCGGCGGCGCGTCGCGACATTCCCGGTCGAAAGCGGTCAGGCCTCGGCGCTGGGCGCCGCCGTCAGGTCGAGCGGCCGAAGTCCTCGGGAGAGATCGTGTCGAGGAACTCGCGGAACTTCTCTACTTCGTCTTCTTGTTCGTCGGGGATCGCCACGCCGGCCTCGTCGAGGATCTCGTCGCTGGCGAAGATCGCCGCGCCGGTGCGGAGCGCCAGCGCGATGGAGTCCGATGGGCGGGCGCTGACCTCAGCGCCATTGGAGAACACCAGGTCGGCGTAGAAGATCCCGTCCCGCAGCGCCGTGATGTTGACCGTACGCAACTGCACGTTCAGCACCTCGAGCACATCGCGGAACAGGTCGTGGGTCAGCGGCCGCAGCGAGACCATGCCCTGCTGGGCGAAGGCAATCGCCGTCGCCTCGACCGCCCCGATCCAGATGGGCAGGTAACGGTCTCCCTGCGCCTCTTTCAGCAGGACGATCGGGCTGTTGGACGGCATCTCGACCCGGACGCCGACGACCTCCATCCGCCGCACTAGAGCTCCGTCCTTCGCAGGCGCTGAGCGGCGCCGACTGGCGACGCTAAGCGAAACCGAATCACTCTTCTTGCCAAACTACACCCGCTATCGACCGGAGGCCGAGCGGAGCCCCGGGGGTTCCCGAGGCACGTTTTGTGGTGTACCCGCCACGCCTGGCCCCGATGCCAGGCCGGCATCGTTAAGTCCGCCTTCGACCAGGGTGGCGTGCAGCCGGGCGATGTGGGCGGCAACGTCGCGGGCGGCGCGCAGCGCGGGCTCGCGGCTGCCCTTCTGCCGGGCGAGCGGCGCGACGACCTGTTCTACCAGGGAAATCTCGCGATCGGCGGCGGCTTTGACGGCGCGCAGGTGGCGTGGCTGGATGCCGTACTGGCGGACGGCGACGGCGGAGCGGACGACCGTGAGGGCCTCGGTTCCGTATGTCCGCGCGTGGCGAACAAGGCCGTAGTCCTCGAGTTCGGCGAGCAGCTCTTCGTCGGCGCCGGCGGCCTCGAGCAGTTCACTGCGGGTGAGCGCGACGGCCGGCGCGGCGCCCGGGCCGCGGCCATCTCCGTCACCGGAGAGGGCGTCGAGCCGCTCTTTGATGACCCGCAGCGGCAGGTACTCGTCGCGCTGGGCGGTCAGGATGAACCGGAGCCGTTCGATGTCCGCGACCGCGAACCTGCGGTAGCCGGACGAGGCGCGTTCGGGGGCGATGAGGCCTTCGGCCTCGAGGAAGCGGATCTTGGACGGGCTGATATCAGGAAATTCCGGGCGCAACTCTTCGAGTACGCGCCCGATGCCGACGAGCGACCGGGCGGGTCCGCCCCGGGTCGGTGCGAACGCCGAGCGGTGGCCGGACGTCATGCGTAGCCCTGCGCTCCAGGTCCGCGACGCCTGCCGACTTCCGGGCTGCGAGTCAGGAACAGCAGCCGGAACTTGCCGATCTGCACCTCGTCGCCCCCGAACAACTCGGCCTCCTCGATCCGCTCCCGGTTCACGTAGGTACCGTTCAGGCTACCGACGTCACGCACGGTGAAACGGTCGCCGCCGTGACGGTAAAACTCGGCGTGTCGCCGGGAGACCGTCACGTCGTCGAGGAAGATGTCGCTGTCGGGGTGGCGCCCGGTGCTGGTGAAGTCATGGTCGAGCAGGAAACGGCTGCCAGCGTTCGGCCCGCGCAGCACGACGAGCAGGGCGGTGCCCAGCGGCAGGGAGTCGACCGCGGAGTAGTCGAACGCGGGCTCTTCCGCGTACTCGGGTTCGCCCGCGACAGGCGAGATCATCGAGGTGGTCTCGCCGGGCCGGTCGCCCGGCGCGCCGCGCGTCAGCGGGGCGCCGCAGTTCGAGCAGTACCTCGCGCCGTCGGGGTTTGGCCGGCTGCAGCGCGAACAGTACACACCTGGCATGGCTTCGCTCGGCCTCCCCTCTCCTGGCATGGTACCTTCGCGCAGCACCGCGTCCGGCGACGTTGCCAAAGGTACCCGCGCCGAGGGGTGCCGGTCCATGCGCCACGCGAATAGCCTGCGCAGGCCGCGCCTGGGCTCGCTATCGCGGTCGCGACCTTTCCGCCACACAGCCGCTTCACCTCCGGGTCACGGGCGCGACGCCAGACCTGCGATGACCGCGGCCGTTCCCTATGCATCGCGAAATTCGCACGTCGGCGTAATTAACACAGATTACCTGAGCGGGGGCCTGTTACATGTCCTTGTTATCGGGATTGCATTTGCCCGGGCAAGTCAGACCGCACAAGTCACGCCCGGCACATCACTCGTGGCACATCACTCGGGGCACATCACTGCTCGGCCTGTTCGACGACCGTCGCCCACTCGTCGAGCAGCAGCTGCGCGGCGTCGGCGTCGCTGCCTTCCGCCCACAGGTGCGTCACAGCGTCGGCCGGGTCGGGGAGCACGAGCGCCCAGCCGCGGTCGGCGTCGAGGATCCGCACCCCGTCGGTGGTGTCGACCGGCCGCCCGGCCGCGGCCTCCACGACGGTGCGCATCACCGACCCCTTGGCCGCCCACGGGGTGGGTATCGACCGGCGCAGCAGGTGCGCCTGCGGGATGCGCGCGTCGATCTGGCTAAGCGTCAGCCGGGTCCGTGCCACCAGGCCGAGCAGCATCACGAACGCGGCGATGCCGTCGACGGTCCGGGCGAACGACGGGACCACGAACCCGCCGCGCCCGTCGGCCGCGAAGACCACGTCGTCAGCCGCGGCCGCCGTGGTCAGGGCGTCCTGCGAGGTCCCGGTCCAGGTGACCTGCACGCCGTGGAACCGGCAGACCTGCTCGGCCACCCGGGTGGTGGTCACCGGCAGCGCGACCCGGCCGTGCCGCCGCTCGGCCGCCACCAGGTCGAGCACGACGAGCAGCGCGCGCTCGTCGCTGACCAGCGCGCCCTTCTCGTCCACGAGCTGGATTCGCTCGCCGACCGGGTCGAAACGGACGCCGAACGTCGCGCGGGACGACGACACCACCTCGGCGAGCCGCTGCATCCCGGCCCGCTGCTGCGCGACGGTCTGGGTCGGCGTGACCTCGTCGAGCCGGTTGTTCAGCGTGTGCACCTCGACGCCGATGCGCCCGAGCAGGGTCGGCAGCACCAGGGCCACGGTGCCGCCGGCGGTGTCCACCACCACCTTCAGGTCCGCGCCGCGCACGCCGTTCAGGTCGACGGAGCGGAGCAGTTCGTGGGTGTACCACTCCACGACGCGGGGCGGGTAGGACAGCTCGGCGATCTCGCCGGGGAACGCCCGCCGGAACTCCTGCCTGGAGAACACCCGCTCGAGCCGCCGCTGCGCCGCCTGGGACAGCTCAGCGCCGCGGTTGTCGAGGAAGATGATGTCGATCGACTGGCTGTCCCCCGGCGTGGTGCGCAGCGCTATCCCGCCGCTGTAGTCCGACCGCGCGGTCTCGAACCTGGCCACCGGCAGCGGCAGGGCCTCCAGGTCCATGACGTTGATCGCGCTGGCGTTGAGCGCGCTCTGCACGCCGCGCTTCAGGGTCCGCGCCGCCCGGGACACGTCCCGGGACGTGGTGACCGTCGACCCCTTCTTCAGCATGGTCGCGTAGGCGGAGGCGAGCCGGACGCACAGTTCGGGCGTCACCTCAACGTTGATGAGCCCGGACACGCCGCGCTGGCCGAACAGCGTGCGCTGGCCGCGGGACTCCCAGACGACGCTCGTGTTGACGACGGCGCCCGCCTCGATGGTCTTGAACGGGTAGACCTTCACCCCGGCGGAGATGTACGCCTCCGGCTCGACGACGCACTCGTCGCCGATGACCGCGCCCTCTTCGATCCGCGCCAGCCGCATGACGTCGGTGTTCTTGCCGATCACGCATCCGCGCAGGTTCGTGCCCTGGCCGACGAACACGTTGTTGTGGATGACCGCGCGGTGGATGAACGCGCCCTCCTTGACCACCACGTTGGCGCCGATCACGCTGTACTCGCGGATCGTCGCGCCCCCTTCGATCTTCGCGTAGTCGCCGACGACGAGCGGTCCCTTCAGCACCGCGTCCGGGTCCACGTCGGCGCCCTGGGCGATCCACACGCCCGGGGAGACCTCGAAGCCGGCGATGTCGACCTCGACCTTCCTGCTGAGCACGTCCGCCTGCGCCTTCATGTAGCTTTCCAGCGTGCCGACGTCTTCCCAGTACTTGTCGGATATGTAGCCGTATATAGGTGCGCCGCGGGCGAGCAGCTTGGGGAACACGTCGTGCGACCAGTCGACGGACTCCTTCGGCGAGACCTCGGCCAGCGCCTCCGGCTCCATGATGTAGACGCCGGTGTTCACCGTGTCGGAGAACACCTGGCCCCAGGTGGGCTTCTCGAGGAACCGCTGGATCCGCCCGTCCTCGTCGGCGATCACGATGCCGAACTCCAGCGGGTCGGGGACGCGCGTGAGGCCGACGGTGACCAGGGCGCCGTTCTCCTTGTGGAACCTGACCATCTCCGACAGGTCCATGTCGGTCAGCGCGTCCCCGGAGATGACCAGGAAGGAGTCGTCCCGCAGCGCGTCCTCGGCGTTCTTCACGCTGCCCGCGGTGCCCAGCGGGGCCTCCTCGGTCGCGTACTGCAGGGACATGCCGACGTCCTCGCCGTCGCCGAAGTAGTTCCGCACGAGCGCCGCGAGAAACTGCACGGTGACGACGGTCTCGTCGAACCCGTGCTTCTTGAGAAGCCGCAGGACGTGCTCCATGATCGGCCGGTTCGCCACCGGCAGCAGCGGCTTCGGCTGGTTAGCGGTCATCGGGCGCAGCCGAGTGCCCTCACCGCCTGCCATCACGACGGCCTTCAAGACGCAGCCGCTCCCTTCACGCCCGATTCGTTCACGCCCGATTCCTTGACCAGGTCCCTCACCTGCGTCAGATACAGCATGGCCGCCCACCAATACAAGGCGATACCCCAGACAGCGAACGCCCAGCCGAGCACGCGGACGACCTCGGCCGCCAGCCCGCCGTGAGCTCCGAGGAACAACAAAGGAAACGCGTACATGAGGCACAAAGTTGCGGCTTTGCCGACGAAGCTCACCTGGAGCGCCCCGTACGGCGTGTGGCGCCGCAGCACGAGCAGGGCGACCGCCACGCAGAGCTCCCGCCCGGCGATGGCGCCGAACAGCCACCACGGGATGATCCCGCGGACGGCCAGGCCGATGATCGTGGCGGCGATGAACAGCCGGTCGGCGGCCGGATCGAGCAGCTGGCCGAGCCTGCTCGTCTGGTTGAGCATCCGCGCCAGCTTGCCGTCGAGCCAGTCCGTGATCGCGGCCAGCCCGAGGATTCCCGCCGCGATCAGGTCGGTGGTGGCCGTCCGCGGGCCGATGACCAGCCACAGGAACACGGGAACCCCGGCCAGCCTGGCAGCGCTGAGCGCGTTCGGCCAGGTAACGATTCGGTCACCCACGTACTGATCCTAAAGGGAACCGAATCGGCGTCTCCGACCGGGTAGGGCAAAGCCAACGTCAGCATTCGGTCCGCGTTCGGTAAATTGCCGCAGTAATTATCCTGAACGTAAGCGGCTGACTCCGTTCCGTCCCCTACTCCCCGGCGTCGCGCACCCGCCGTGCCCCTAGGGCCGAATACTAGGGTTCCCTTTGCGTGTCCCCGCGTGCGAAAGTGCCCTCACCGGGGCAATCGGACGAGGGGAATCCATTGCCATGCCACGCATTGTTGCGCGGTTGATGTGCAGGATGAGCGCGGCCATCGGCGAGAGACTGGCCGCATGACCGCCGAGCGCCTGCTTCGCCTGCTGTGACTTACTTAGAGTCACCATACGAGTGCAATTTGCAATGACGTTTTTCTTAAGTCCGGCATACTTCCCAGATCACCACACTCGTGTCATGGTATGACCGAAGGCCTCATATACGAGGAGTTAGCGCAATGGCACGCATAGTGGTCATCGGCGGCGGTTTGATCGGGCTGGCCACCGCGCTGATGGTCGCCAAGCAGGGGCACGACGTCACCGTTCTCGAGCGCGATCCCGCGCCGCCACCGAACACCCCGCCCGAGGCCTGGGACCACTGGACCCGGCACGGCGTCATGCAGTTCCGGCAGCCGCACTACCTGCTCCCAGCCGGCCTGCGCGTGCTCGGCGAGCACCTGCCCGAGGTGGTCAGCGCACTCGAGAGCGCCGGCGCCGTCCGGCACACCATGCTGTCCCCGCTGCCGCCCGGGATCACCGACCGCACGCCGCGGCCGGACGACGGGAAGTTCCTGACCCGCACCGCGCGCCGCCCCGTGGTTGAGCACGCGATGGCCAGCGCGGCGGGCACGCTGGCGGAGGTCCGCCGCGGCGCCCGGGTCGTCGGGCTGCTGACCACCAGGTCGCGGCAGGTGACCGGCGTCCGGCTGCAGGACCAGACCGAACTGCATGCCGACCTGGTGATCGACGCTATGGGACGGGGGTCACCGCTGCCGGTCTGGCTCGACGCGGCCGGCCTGTACGAGGTGGCCGAGCGCGCCGAAGACGCCGGCTTCACCTACTACTCCCGCTTCTTCCGTGCCTGCCCCGGCGAGGAGCCGCCGGCACCGCTCGCCGGCGCGATCACCTCGTTCGACTGCTACTCCGTCCTGACGACTCCGGCCGACGCGGGGACCTGGTCAGTGACGGTCGCCATTCACGCCCGCGACCGCGCGCTCAGGAAACTCCGCGACGAACGGCACTGGACCAGGCTGGTTGGCCAATGCGCGCTGCACGCCCACCTGGTCGAGCGCGGCGAACCGGTCACGACCGTGCTCGCCGCGAGCGGCGTAGTGAACCGGATCCGCGCCGTCGTCCGGGCCGGCGTGCCGGTCGCGACCGGGGTGCTCAGCGTCGGCGACGCGTGGGCCTGCACCAACCCGTCCCCCAGCCGCGGCATGACGCTCGGCCTCATGCACGCCGCCATCGTCGCCGAAGCCGTCGCCGACCATGTGAAGGACCCGTTCACGCTCGCCCTCGAGTACGACCGGCTGACCAGGCAGCGGCTGCTCCCCTGGTACCGGAACACGGTCTACCTGGACAACCAGCGCATCGCGCAGATCGCCGCGGTGATCGAGGGGCGCTCGCCGTCCCACGATGCCCCCGACCTGGCGGGCGCGCCGCTCCGGGACCTGCTCGCGGCCATGACGTGGGACGCGGACGTGTTCCGCGCGTACCTGGAGATGATCGCGATGCTGGCGCCGCCGCAGGAGATCATGACTCGTCCCGGCCTGGCACGGAAGATCACCGAGGCCGCGTCACGCGATCCGTGGATCGCACCTGGACCGTCGCGCACCGAGGTGCTAAAGATGCTGTCGTGATCGTCAACGCGAGCGACGCCGACCTGTACGTCGAGGACCACGGCGACGGCATCCCCGTCCTGCTGCTGCACGGCTGGCCGGACTCCTCCGTGCTCTGGCGCAACCAGGTTCCCTTCCTGACCGCGAACGGCTTCCGCGCGATCACTCCTGACCTGCGCGGTTTCGGGCGCAGTTCGCGCCCGGAACGCACTGACAGTTACCAGCTGAGCAACTCGATCGCCGACGTGGCCGCCGTCCTGGACGCCTGCGGGCTACAAACCGCGCACCTCGTCGGGCACGACTGGGGCGCGGCGGTGGCCTGGCTGACCGCGATGTACCTCCCGGACCGGGTTCGCACGCTGACCGCCCTGTCGGTTCCGCACCTGGCCGCGCCGGCGACGACGCGGCAGCGGGAGATGGGCTGGTACCAGCTGTTCTTCCAGTTCGAGGGGATCGCGGAAGCCAACATCGCCTACGAGGACTGGGCCATGCTGCGCAAGCTCACCCCTGGCTACGCCGACATCGACCGGGCGATCGCCGACCTGTCCAGGCCCGGCGCGCTCACCGCCTCGCTGAACTGGTATCGCGCCAACCTCGCGCCGCGGATGCCCGGGCCCCGGCCCGAATTCCCGCCGGTCACGGTCCCGACGCTCGGAATCTGGTCCGACGGCGACCGGTACCTGGACGGCGCGCGGATGCGCGCCTCCGGCGACATCGTCAAGGGCCTTTGGCGGTACGAGGAGATCACCGGCGCCAGCCACTGGATCCCGCTGGACGCCCCGGAGGAGCTCAACGAACTCCTCTTCGGCTGGCTTTCTCAGTAAAACGTGACAGGTCTGGGTTCTGGCCGACGGACTGACTTAACGCGGTGCTAACCGACCTGCTGACCCGGGGCAGCCCGGTTCCGCAGCGACTCGACGAGCGCGGCCACGTGACGGCGATCGTCGGACGACAGCTCGTCGATGCTGGCGATCAGCATCTCCCGCTCCCGGTCATCCGGATCCTCCGGCTGCCCGGCCGGGGTGCCCTCGTCGTAGTAATGCAGCCCGGTCGACTCGGCGGCGGCCCCTCGGACCACCGACACGGGCACATCGAGCCCTTTGGCCAGCGCGTCGATCGTCGCCGGCCGCGGCGGCCGGACCAGGTTCCGCGTCGTCGCCAGCGTGTAGACCGTAGACCGCGGCAACCCGCCACGGCGGGCCACCGCCCCATAGGACCAGCCCCGGTCACGCAGCCGCTGCTGGATCAGGTCCTGCAGCGGATTGGTCGCCTCCGCAGCGCCATGATCGGACCCTTCTCCGGGAAGATCCGGCCTTTCATCCCCCGCGTGCGCCGCCATATTCACCAACCTAATCCGTGCCCGGTGCTAAGAAGCTCCGTCCGATCCTGACGTTGACTGTCCCTGAGCACTAGTGTACGTTGATGACCGTACAAAGTGTACATCTTGAAACGTACACAGTGCTGCACGGATCTCTCAAAGGAGGGGGCACCAATGACCACGACCGCGGTGACGATGGAAGAGCTTGAGGCCGAGCGCGGCGAACTGCTGCCCAGCAGGGAGACGTTGCACGTCATGCACTCTTACTCGTTCTCGAGCGTCAACCAGTACGGCGCAGGCAACGTGAACGGCTCGCACAACTTCGGCAGCGGCGACGGCAACATCAACGTCAGCGGCAACCAGGTCTTCGTGCTGCCGTTCCTCTAATCCGTCTGACCTGCACTGCCAGCCTGCTGTCAGCGTTAACTGCGGGGACGCTACAGCGGCGAGGAGGGCCGCCCGGTCGCACCCGGGCGGCCCTTTCCTTATGCTCCTGAGACGTGGCGGTAAGCGTGACGGGGATCGACGGCTGCCGGGGGGGCTGGGTGGCGGTCACGCTGACCACGGCGGGGACGCGCGTGACGATGGCAAGGACGCTCGGCGAGCTGGGCCTGGACTCGTCGGACGGGATCACCGGGATCGACATGCCCCTGGGGCTGCTCGGCGAAGGCTGGCGCACCGCCGATCTGCTGGCGCGGCGCGCGCTCGGGCGGCGCGGTTCGTGCGTGTTCGCGATCCCGCCGCGCCCGGTCTGGAACGCCCCGGACTACCCGGCCGCGAACCGGCTCTGCCGCGAGCTCACCGGCGGCGGCATGTCCGCGCAGGCGTGGGGGCTTCGCGCCAAGCTGCTCGAGGCCGACCTCTTCCGCCGCTCGCCGACGCCGCCCACCTTGTATGAGGTGCACCCGGAGCTCTCGTTCGCCGTGCTGGCCGGCGCGCCGCTTTCGGCTACCAAGCACTCGGAAGCCGGCTTGGCGATCCGCCGCGCGCTGCTCCGGGAGGCCGGCATCGCCTTGCCGGCGCGCGTGCCAGGCGCCGCCATCGACGACGTGCTCGACGCGGCCGCGGTGGCGTGGAGCGCCCGGCGCATCGCCGCCGGCACAGCCATCGCGCTGACCGACGCGGCCCAGCGCGCGGACGACGGCGAGGAGATCGCGATCCGCTACTGACGCTGACGTGTGTCATTCCGGGGGGATATCACCCGGAATGACACCGGTAACGGGCATGGTTCTCCTGAGCGCTCAGATATCTATGCGAGGAGGGGTCAATGGCGACGATCGCCATCTTCGGCGGGACCGGGTACGCGGGCAGTGCCATCAGGGATGAGGCGCTCAAGCGCGGATACCGGGTCATCTCCGTCACCAGGTCGGGCAAACCCGACGGGTTGCAGGACAGCGCCGCGGAGTTCCGCCAGGGTTCGGTGCACGACGCGGACCTAGTCGACCGGGTCGCCGCCGAAGCCGACGTGGTTGTCGTCTCCATCCGCTTCGCGCCCACCGCCGACGGCACCCGGCTGATCGACGCGTTCCCGGTGCTGACGAGCGCGTGCGCCGCGCACGGCACGCGGCTCGGCGTCGTCGGCGGCGCGGCATCGCTGCTCGTCAGCGAGGGCGGCCCGCGGCTGATCGACACCCCGGAGTTCACCGACGCCTTCAAGCCGGAGGCTGGCAGCGCCGCCAGCGTGCTCGACGCGCTGCGCGCCGACACCTCCGGCGTGGACTGGTTCTTTGTGTCGCCGGCCCAGCAATTCGGGTCGCACGCCCCGGGCGAGCCGCTCGGCAGGTACCGGGTCGGCGACGACGTGCTGCTGACCGACGAGACCGGCAGGTCCCATATCTCTGGTGCGGACTACGCGCTGGCGTTCATCGACGAGATCGACAACCCCAGGCACCACGGGACCCGCTTCACCGTCGCCTACTGACCAATGCGAATAGCGCCGGACCAAGCCCGGGACAGACCCCCGGGGGCCGGGGCCTGCCGGGCGCGGAAGCACTTCCGCGCCCGGCCAGTCCCCGGCCCTCCCCCTCCTAAGGGCCGCCCGGGACCCCGGTACCGCCGACGGCCCTCGCCGCCCCGTCCGCAGCGTTCGGTTTGAGACACTGAGTCTAATGTCTCATGTAGCGTATTTCATCACATGTAGATGAACGTTTCAGTCGAGACAAGCGAAGGAACGCAGGGGGGCAGTCATGGCGGTCCGGCCGGATCGGATGCCGGCGGAAGAGGTCAGGCAGCGCATGCTCGACGCGGGACGAGAGCTAGCAATCGACGCCGGTGCGGCGCTTACCATCGAGCACCTGCGCCTCGAGGAGGTCATCCAGCGGGCGCGGGTGCCGCGCAGTTCCGCGTACCGGATGTGGCCGTACAAAGATG
>Ga0210395_10003009_pt1 | contig 12970 bp, 10 predicted proteins | sample IncBWH4OmetaG_FD_150861 | JGI IMG/M metagenome (GOLD analysis project Ga0210395, IMG submission 150861) | Forest soil microbial communities from Barre Woods Harvard Forest LTER site, Petersham, Massachusetts, United States - Inc-BW-H-4-O ...
GTCGATTTGCTCGTCGGCGAGCCTCTCGGTGCGACGGGAAATCGCGACGCCGCCGGCATCCTGCACGCCGAGGTAATCGTGCGCGCGAAACGTTCGCCGACGACGTGGCCGCCCGATCGCTAAGCGGCAGATTGAAATATCTGCTCTTTTTGGCGTGCGTGCTGGTCAGCACCACGCCCGCTTTTGCTCAGCAACCTCCGTCACCAACGGCCTCTCAGATCGAGCTGCCGAGGCCCGATCCTTTTTGTGCGATTCACGTCGTAGCCGTCCCCTGGGACCAAGCCTCAAGCTCGCCTTCAAGCAATGTCGCAGACAGCATCGTCCTTTCCCTCTCTTCCATGTCGGGATCTGAAGTTGACGCTCACGTAAAGTTGATTTCCGAAACCGATGCGTACGACGTGGCGCTCACGGGCCTCGCGTTGAATGGCACACCATCTGCCCACTCTACAGCGGCGATTTTTGTGACGTTGCCGAAGCCGACCGAGCTGCGTTACGCATATGTGGACTCCTATCGGCTCGATGGAGCGCCGGAAAAGAGTTGCGCTACCGAACCGTTCGACCTGCGCGCATGGGAGAATTTGCGCCAGCCTCCGCCCGCCCAAGCACCCGCGTGGCCACGGTTTGCCGCCGTTCTCAGTGGCCCGCTGCCGGCACTCCCCTGTGGTAAATCCTTCACCGACGCGCGAGTGACGCACGCGTTTCAACCGCCGGGTGTCAACGTTCGGAAAACCTACACAGTACAGGTCGGCGTCTTCATCGACTCCGAAGGACGTCCCGTCGACACGTGGATTTACAAGTCGAGCGGAATGGACAACGCGGACGCTTTGGCCAGAGACAGCGCACTTTTGTCACAATACGCGCCCGCCACGTTTCTTTGCACGCCGATTGTCAGCGAGTACCTGTTTCGCGTCGATTTTGCTCCGTAGCGGGAGCTAAGCCTCGACGGCGACTCGACCAGTCTCCGCGAGGTCCTGGAGCACCAGCAGGTTCTCTTGTTCGATGCGATCGAGCTCCCCGGCGTCGGGACGATGATGTCCGACGGCCCGCTGATCGCGAAGCACCGGAACGAGGTAGGCGCCCGTAAACGACAGCTCGTTCTGCGCAACCTCTTCGGGTGTACCGGTCGCGACGACGGTTCCTCCGCGATCGCCGCCTTCGGGGCCGAGATCGATCAGATAGTCGGCGGTCTTGATGACATCGAGATTGTGCTCGATCACGAGTACGGTGTTACCCAACGTAACCAACCGTTCGAGCACCTCGAGAAGCTTATGGATGTCGGCGAAGTGCAATCCGGTCGTCGGTTCGTCGAGCACGTAGAACGTGCGGCCGGTCGACCGCCGCGAGAGCTCCGTGGCGAGTTTGACGCGCTGAGCTTCGCCGCCGGAGAGCGTGGTCGCCGGCTGGCCCATCTTGATGTAGCCGAGCCCGACGTCGCAGATCGTGCGCAGCTTATTGTGCACGCGCGGAATGCTGGCGAAGAACTCGTTGGCTTCGTCGACGCGCATCTCCAGTACGTCGGAGATCGTCTTCCCTTTATACCTTACCTCGAGCGTCTGCGCGTTATAGCGACGTCCCTTGCAGACTTCGCACGGCACGTAGACGTCGGGCAAGAAGTGCATCTCGATCTTGATGATGCCGTCGCCCTGACAGGCCTCGCAGCGCCCGCCTTTGACGTTGAACGAGAAGCGTCCGGGTGTGTAGCCGCGCATGCGCGCTTCGGGAACGAGCGAGAAGAGCTCCCGAATAATGTCGAAGGTGCCGGTATAGGTCGCCGGATTGCTCCGAGGCGTACGTCCGATCGGCGACTGGTCGATCACGACCATCTTGTCGAGTTGCGCGGCGCCTTTGACCGATCCGTACGTTCCGCCTGGCGGCTGGCGATGCAGATGCTGATTGAGCGCCCGCACGAGCACCTCGTTGACCAGCGTGGATTTGCCGCTGCCGCTAACGCCGGTCACGGCCGCGAAGACGCCGATCGGAAAGCGCACGTCGATGCCGCGCAGGTTGTTGGCTTTGGCGTTGCGGACCTCGAGCCACCCGCGCGCCTCTCGTCGGCGTCGCGGGATCGGAATGAACTTGCGCCCCGAAAGGTAGGCGCCCGTCTCCGAAGCGGGATTGGCGATCACATCGGCGAGCGTGCCCGCGGTGAGAATTTCCCCGCCCTCTGCTCCCGCGCCGGGTCCGATGTCCACGACGACGTCAGCGGTCCGCATCGTATCTTCGTCGTGCTCGATCACGATCAACGTATTGCCAAGGTCGCGCAGCGTCTGAAGCGTCGCCAGCAAACGGTCGTTGTCGCGCTGATGCAAGCCGATCGACGGCTCGTCCAAAATGTAGAGCACGCCGACCAACGCGCTCCCGATCTGCGTCGCCAGCCGAATGCGCTGCGACTCTCCGCCGGCCAGCGTCGTCGCCGAGCGCGAAAGCGTGAGATAGTTTAACCCCACGTTGGTCAGGAAGCCGAGGCGTGCTCGAACCTCCTTGACGATCTGATGCGCGATCTGTTCTTGTCGCGGCGTCAGCGAGAGCTCGCGAAAGAAGAGTTCGAGCTGCTCGATGGACATCCGCGTCAGTTCATCGATATTCCGCCCGCCGACGGTTACTGCCAACGCTTCGGGCTTGAGCCGAGCGCCCTTACAGGACGGGCAGACCGAAGCCGACATGAACTTCTCGATCTCTTCCTTCACGTAGTCGCTCGACGTCTCGCTGTAACGCCGCTGCAGGTTGTTGACGACGCCCTCGAACGAGGAGCGATACTCCCACGTCTTGCCGCCGCGCGACGTGTAGGCGAAGGTCTGCTCGCGGTCGGTTCCATAGAGGATAACGTCGAGCACTTCGTCGGAGAGTTGTTCGATCGGTGTGGACGTCTTCACACGGTACCGTCGCAGCACGCGTTCGAGCTGCTGCATGTAATACGGATTCATCGAGGGATACCGCCCGCTGCCCATGTTGCGGCTCCACGGCACGATCGCGCCTTGGGCGATCGACTTGCTGCGATCGGGAATCACTTTCCACGGATCGATCTCGATCTTCTCACCGAGACCGCTGCAGGCCGGGCACGCCCCGTAAGGCGAGTTAAACGAAAACAGCCTCGGCGCCAGCTCTTCGAACGAGAGCCCGCAGTAGACGCAGGCGAAGGCTTCGCTGAAGGTCAGCTCTTTCTCATCCATTAAGACGGTGACGATGCCGCTGGAAAGGCGCAGCGTGGTTTCGACCGAGTCGGCGAGCCGTTTGCGGACGTCGGGCTTGCGAACGAGCCGGTCGACGACCACTTCGATCGTGTGCTTGCGTTTTTTGTCGAGAACGATTTTCGAAGAAAGCTCCTTCGTCTCGCCGTCGACGCGAACGCGCGTGAAACCCTCTTTCGCAATCTCCTCAAAGAGCTTGGTATACTCGCCCTTGCGACCGCGAACGAGCGGCGCCAGCAGCACCATGCGGGTGCCTTCCGGCAGCTCCATGATCGAATCGACGATCTGCTCGCTGGATTGCGTACTGATCTCGCGACCGCATTGATAACAGTGCGGCGTTCCGACGCGCGCGTAGAGCAGCCGTAGGTAGTCGTAGATCTCCGTCACCGTGCCGACGGTGGAGCGCGGGTTGCGCGAGGTGGATTTCTGATCGATCGAGATCGCCGGGGAGAGTCCCTCGATGTAATCCACATCGGGCTTTTCCATCTGTCCGAGAAACTGACGTGCGTACGACGAGAGCGACTCGACGTAGCGGCGCTGCCCTTCGGCGTAGATCGTGTCGAAGGCCAATGAGGATTTGCCCGAGCCCGAGAGGCCGGTTATCACGATCAGCCGGTTTCTGGGCAGCACGAGATCCACGTTCTTGAGATTGTGCTCGCGCGCACCCTTGATGACGATGGAATCCAGGGACACGGTATCTAGGAGACACCGATCGGCGTAAGAAGTATGCGGCCGACGTCGGCAATCGAGCTGCAGGTTGCGTCGGGAGGGGGTGAGCCGGGCGGCAGCTCCTCGGCACGCACGTTGAGCCAGACGGTGAAGAGTCCGGCCTCGAGGGCTCCCTTGATATCGCGGTCGTAGCGGTCCCCAACCATCGCGGCGCGCGCCGGCGCGCCGTCAAGCGTCCGGCACGCGTGCGCGAAGAGTAACGGGTTCGGTTTGATCATGCCGACCTCGTCGGCGAGGAAAATGGCATCGAAGAACTCGCTGATGCGCAAGAGCGCGATCTTTTCACGGTGAGTTTCGGAGAGCCCGTTGGTGACCAAACCCAACTTCATGCCGCGCCCTTTGAGCGACCGCAAGAGATCGAGCGCCCCGGGGAAGAGCGTGTAGTACTTGGAGCGATAGGCGTTATAACGATCCGCGCTTCGCTCGGCCAGCTCGGGATCTCCGACCCCAACGCTCTCGAGGGCGGCCTGCCACATGCTCGCGCGAACGCGCGAGAGCTTGACCTTCAGATCGTCGGCCGAAAGGCGATGCCAAAAGCCCTCGGCTTCCGCAACGTAGGCGGCCTTGAGCGCCAGCGCGTCGATGCCGTGCTCCGCTGCGACCTCCCGCGCCACTTCCTCGGCCGCGCTCTGATAGGCATACGTATCGTCGTGCAACGTATCGTCGAGGTCGAAGAGCACGAGATCGAGGCGGCGCAACGAGCGTATCTCGCTATTGGTTCGGCATCAGGCGCATACCGGCGATCTTTCCCTGCCCATCGACGGCGACGAGAAAGTTGAGCGTCGTGCGATCGATCCTGCCGGGCTGCGTCACGGTCGCGTTGCCCCCCGGGGGTACCGCGGCGATCGTAGCGGCGTGGAGTCCCAGTACCACAAGCATGTTGCGAATCATGTGAACTCCTTTCAAAGGATCGCTATCGAATCTCGTGCATCCGGTGCGTGAAGTAGCTCCAACCGTCCGACGAGATCGTCACCGAACCGGAGAACGGCGTGGCAAACTCGTAGACGACACAGAAGAGTATTGCGATCAAGCCGACCAGAATCGCGGTCATCAGAAGCTGCGCGGGCCGGTTCTCGACGCCGAAGATGTAGCAGAAGGCGACCATCGAGAGCGCCCCCATAACGAGCGCGAACCAGAGCACGACCGGTACGGATGGTGCCGCATGGATCAGTCGCTCGCGCCGGGCGTCGAAAAGCCGTTGCTGGTCCTGCAGCGCCGCCTGCTGCACGTTGCCTTGCCGGATATCGACCGGCGCAAAAGTATCGATGCTATACGAGATCGCTTCGAGCAGGTTCGCTCCCGTATCCGGCACGTCTCGATTGGCGGCCATTGCCGGCCATTCAGCGTCATTGACGGCCCTCGCATAGCCGGCAATGGCCGCCAATCGACCTCGGTTTCGACGTTGGAGACGGTCGCATCGTACTTCTGCCACACCACCACCACGGAGAAGCCTAGGAGCACCGCGTAGAGAACGCCGACCGCCGAAAAGAGGTACCCGGCGACGTCGTTGTGCCGCCGCAGCACGTCGGTCTTGAAGCGGCGCTGCAGCACGGCGTGCAACGCGACGAAACCGGCCACGACGGCGATAATCACGACGAGCTCGCCCAACGCCTCGGGCACGTTGAGGAGCGTGCGGGTAAGAACGGTCACGACGCCGATTTAGTTACTGACCAGCTCGGCCAAGGCCTTGTCGAAAATCTTTGGCGCTCTCCCGCCAAAGAGAACGCTTTCGTTGCCGCCCATCTGGTTACGCAGCTCGATAAGCTCGTCGCGCAGCGCCGCGGCCTTCTCGAACTCCAGACTTGCGGCCGCTTCGCGCATCTTGCGCTCCAAATCGCGGGACATCTTGAGCGCGACGTCACGCGGGAGCTTGTCGAATTTGAACTTCGCAGCGCGCTCGTCGCCGCCGCCGATCATGCTCAGGATGTCGTGAATTTCTTTGCGGATCGATCTCGGCTCGATGCCGTGCTCGAGATTGTACTGCACCTGCCGTTCGCGACGACGGCGCGTCTCGCCGATGGCGCGGGCCATCGATTCGGTCACGACGTCGGCGTACATGATGACCTTGCCTTCCACGTTGCGCGAGGCGCGCCCGATCGTTTGAATCAGCGAGGTTCCGCTTCGCAGATATCCCTCTTTGTCGGCATCGAGAATGCCCACCAGCGAGACTTCGGGAAGGTCGAGCCCCTCGCGCAGGAGATTGATGCCGACCAAAACATCGAAGACGCCGGCCCGCAGGTCGCGCAGAATCGCAACGCGCTCGAGCGTATCGACTTCGCTGTGCAGATAGCGGACGCGCAGACCGTTCTCGATCAGGTAATCGGTGAGATCTTCGGCCATCTTCTTGGTGAGCGTCGTGACCAGCACGCGCTCCTTGCGGTCGGCACGCTGACGGATCTCTTCCATCAGGTCGTCGACTTGATTGCGCGTCGGGCGAACCTCGACTTCCGGATCGACCAGTCCGGTCGGTCGAATGATCATCTCGACGACCTGGCTGCTGCGGCCCGTTTCGTACGTTCCCGGCGTCGCCGAAACGTAGACCGCCTGCACGATATGATCGTCGAACTCGTCGTAGGTCAGGGGCCGGTTATCCAACGCGCTGGGAAGACGAAAGCCGTGCTCGACCAGGACCTGCTTGCGCGAACGGTCGCCCGCGAACATTCCGTGCACTTGGGGGAGCGTCACGTGCGATTCGTCAACGAAGAGCAGCCAGTCTTTGGGGAAAAAGTCGATCAGGCACCATGGCGTCGAGCCCGGCTCTCGGCCCGTAAGATGGCGAGAGTAGTTCTCGATCCCGTTGCAATAGCCGACCTCGCGCAGCATATCGAGGTCGTAACGCGTGCGCATCTCCAGGCGCTGTGCTTCCAACAGCTTTCCGTGCCCCTTGAAATACGCGAGCCGCTCCTCCAGCTCGGCCTCGATCGAGACGATCGCGCGCTGGAGCTTCTCCTCGGGCGTGATGAAATGCTTGGCGGGAAAGATCGTCACCTCGCGCTTGCTCTCGACGTATTCGCCGGTGAGCAGGTTGACGACGTTGATCGCTTCGATCGTGTCGCCGAAAAAACTAATGCGATGGACGAGCTCTTCCTCCACACCGACGAACTCCAGCGTATCGCCCCGCACGCGGAAGGTTCCGCGCACCAAGTTGAGGTCGTTGCGCCGGTACTGCATGTCGACCAGTTTGCGCAGGAAAACGTCGCGGTCGAACTCCTCGCCCACGCGAACGCGCGCCGACATCTCCATGTAATCGGAGGGCGAGCCGAGACCGAAGATGCAGGAAACCGAGGCGACGATCAGCGTGTCGCGGCGCGTCAACAGCGATTGCGTCGCCGAATGGCGCAAGCGCTCGATCTCGTCGTTGATCGAGCTGTCCTTTTCGATATAGGTGTCGGTCGACGGGACGTATGCCTCGGGCTGGTAGTAGTCGAAGTAGGAGACGAAGTATTCAACCGCGTTCTTCGGGAAAAACTCGCGGAACTCGGCGCAAAGCTGGGCCGCGAGCGTCTTGTTGTGACAGAGCACGAGCGTCGGCCTTTGCACGAGCTCGATCGTACGCGCCATCGCCATCGTCTTGCCGCTCCCGGTCACCCCGAGCAGCGTCTGCGCGCGGTCGCCGCGTAGGACTCCGCGCGCCAAGGCGTCGGTCGCCTTTGGCTGATCGCCGGCCAGCGCAAAGGGCGAGACCAGCGTGAACTCTTGAGCCACGCTTCTTAAAACAGCCTTCGAGGGCCGAACGATTCAGCCAGCGAACGCCCCCCCCGTGCAAAGCCCGCTGCTCTTCTGCGGAAACTCCAATCCGCAGCTGACCGAAGAGATCGCCAAGCGCCTGCGACTGCATGTCGGCAAGGCGCTGGTTGGCGAGTTTAGAAATGAAGAGACGCGGGTGGAGATCGGCGAGAACGTTCGCGGCTCCGAGGTCTTCGTCGTCCAGTCGATCTGCAAGACGCCCAACGGCAAGGGCGTCAACGATGCGGTGATGGAGTTGCTGCTGATGATCGACGCATTGCGGCGCGCCTCGGCGGCCCGAATCACCGCCGTGATTCCCTATTACGGCTATGCCAAGCAAGACAAGAAGACCAAGGGGCGCGAGCCGATCTCGGCCAAGGTGATCGCCAATTTGCTAAAGGTGACGGGCGCCCGGCGCATCGTCACCATGGATCTGCACGCGGCGCAGATTCAAGGCTTCTTCGACATTCCGGTCGACAACCTGATGGCGATGCCCGTGCTCTGCAACTACCTAAAGAAGGAAGGCCTCTGCGACGACAAAATCGTCGTCGTCTCACCCGATGCCGGCGGCGTGCACCGTGCCGAACTCTTCGCGAAGCGGCTGAATAGCACGCTCGCCATCGTCTTTAAACGCCGTCCCGAGCCCGACGTCTCCGAGGTTACCGACATCGTCGGTGACGTTGCCGGAAAAGTCGCAGTCGTCGTGGACGACATGATTTCGACCGGCGGCACGCTGGCCAAAGCGGCTGGAGCGATCAAGGCGCGGGGAGCAACCAAAGTTTACACGGTCGCGTCGCACGGGATCTTTGCCGGTGAAGCCGTCGAGGTGCTCGAACAGTCAGAGATCGAAAAGGTGCTCGTTACCAACACCATTCCGTTCGAGGATCGCGACAACCATCCAAAATTCGTACAGCTTTCGATCGCGCAGGTCTTTGCCGACGCGATCAACCGCATCGTCACCAATCGTTCGGTCTCGGAGCTCTTTGCAGGCGACGAATCCGAAAATGGTCAAACCCCTACAAGCTCCTAGAAAAGGAATATCGTGGCTAGCAAAGAGTTGAAACTCTCAATCGAACACCGCACCAAACTCGGAACCACCGGTTCGCAAGCCTTGCGCGCGCAAGGGAAGATCCCGGCGGTCGTCTTTGGGCACGGAACGGTTCCCGATCATATCGCCGTGAACGCGCACGACTTCAAGGAGCTGCTGCACCGCGCAGGGCGCAACGCCGTCGTCACGCTGACCGACGGCGGAAAGAAACCGCAGACGGCCTTGGTCCGCGAGGTCCAGACGCACCCCGTTACGCGGCGCATCGTCCATGCCGATCTGCAGCGCATCTCCGCCGACGAAACGATCAGCGCCCGACTCGCAATCGTGACGGTCGGCGTTGCCATGGGTGTCAAGGAGATGGGCGCCGTGATGGACATGGTCGCCCACGAGATCGAAGTCGAGGGACCCGCAAATCAGATTCCCGAGCATCTGGAAGTGGACGTAACGGCGCTGGGCATTCACGATCACGTGACCGCCGGCGACATCGCGCTGCCTGCGGGCTTTAAGCTGCTCTCGCCCCCCGAAACGCTCGTCGTGACGATCGAACCGCCGCGGACGCACGAGGAAGAGACCGCTTCGGCCGAAGGGACCGCCGAGCCACAACTGGTCGGCGCCGAACCGGCCACGCCCGAGGCGGGCTAGCCGGCGGAGTCAGGCGCCCCGAGACTCGTCGTCGGGCTCGGCAATCCGGGCCCGCAATACGCGGCGACTCGTCACAACGTGGGCTTCATGGTGGTCGACGAGGTGGCACGCCGCTTCGGCATCCTGAGCTGGAAGAAGAAAGACGCCGCGCAGCAAGCCTTCGATTCCACGCGCCGCATCGGCTTCGTGAAGCCGGCCTCGTTCATGAATCTCAGTGGGACGCCCGTGCGTTTGATTTCGGCATGGTATCGAACGCCGCCGGCCGGCGTGCTCGTTATAAGCGACGATATGGATCTCCCCTTTGGAAAGTTGCGAATGCGGCCGAGCGGCGGTCACGGCGGGCACAACGGCCTGCGCTCGGTCATCGCGACGATCGGCGAGGAGTTCCCGCGCCTTCGCGTTGGCCTCGGGCGTCCCGAGTTCGACAGCGTGGACCACGTGCTCAGTCAGTTCAACGACGAGGAGCGCCACGCGCTCCCGGAAATCATTTCGGCGGCCGCCGAGGGCGTAACGCTCTGGATCGACGAGGGGCTCGAAGCGGCGATGCGCTTCGTCAATATGTGGGCCCCTACGGACACTCCGACGGAACGTGATTGATCGCGGCAACGCGGGCTCCCGTTCCCGGCGAAGTGTAAAGGAAGAGCACCGCGCTCAGCTCGGGACAGACTTCTTCCATGCGCTGGTCGCTGTCCCGCACGAGCGCGCGCACCGCGTCGGCCGGATCGCCGGTCAGCGCTATCGCATATCGATCGGCGGAGAAATCGTAAGAGCGCAGCGCCGCGCTCCGAGCCGGAACGGCCGCGATATACACCACGGCCAACAGCGCGGCGACGATCGCAAGACGCGAGAGTGGATCGTCGTCACGGCGAAACGTAATGCGATCCGCCAGCACGACCGCGAGCGCGGAGAAGAGAATGACGATGCCGCCTTCGATTAACGCGATGGAGAGCAGGTCGCGGTGCACGACGTGGCCGAGCTCGACGGCGACGTCGTACGCGAGTTCGGGGGGCGTGTCTCCGGCGATCAGCGTATCGCTCAAGAGAATCTGGCGCGACGATCCGATTCCAATGACCGCAGCCTCGCCGATAGGTGTATTGCGCACGCCCTCGACCTGTACGCGTAGCTCGCCGAAACCCGCCCGCGCGAGCACGTCGTGCATCTCCGCGTCGAGGCGCCCGTTGAGCGGATGGATCGTCCGTCCGAGAAGCGTCAGGTACGGGCTCGCGTACGTCCAAATGACGCAGCCGGCGAGAATGGCGAGGATCGTGTAAGCGTACCATTGATGAGTTCGTTGCGCCCACCCGAGAACGATCGCGGCGACGAGTCCCGCAACGATCATCCCGAGCAACGTATGGAACGCCCAGGAGAGCGCCCACCAGCGCGTTAGCTCGACGGAGAGCTGCATCGTCTTGTCGACTCGATAAAGATAGAAGGCCGGAAGAAACGATGCGACCCGCGCGACCAGCCCAAGTGCCGCACCGAACGCAAAACGCAGAATCCAATCGGAACGGATTCGCCGGCGCAGCCAATCGCGCAACCTCGCCGCTCCCCCCGAGCTCCACAGATAAAAGAGCGCAATCGCCTCGCAGAGTTGGATCAGCACCCAGCCGGGCAGCGTCAAGTGTGCGCGGCGCAGTGCCGCGGCTTGGCGAGCATGGTCGACGAGCACCGTCGCGGGCTGATGGAGCAGCGCGCTTTGTGAGAACGCGTCCACGCGGCGATCGAGCGCATTTGGCCGATCGATTGACGCCGCTTGCGCGGCGTGGAACGTTAGCAGAAACGCGGCCGTAAAGAGCACGCCGCGGAGAATGCGCACGGCTACTTCTTTGGAAGGGGCCGAGCCGGATTGCCCGCGACGCGCTCGCCGCTGGGCACGTCCTTTGTGACGACGGAGCCGGCGCCCGTCAACGCGCCGTCGCCGACGCTGACCGGCGCGACGAGCGACGTGTTCGAACCGATCGCGACGTTGCGTCCCACGATCGTTGGATGCTTCCGTTCACCGTCGAAGTTGCACGTAATCGTTCCGGCGCCTACGTTCGTCTCTTCGCCGATCGTCGCATCGCCGAGGTAGGAGAGGTGGCTGACCTTGACCCGACGATCCAAATTCGATTTCTTGATCTCGACGAAGTTACCGACGTGGACTTTATCGCCCAGCCGAGTCTCCCCGCGCAGATGCGCGAACGGCCCGATCCAAACGTCGTCGCCGATCGTCGTGTCGGTGATGACGCTCTCGCGAACGGTCACCCGATCGCCGAGCTTCGCGTTCGACAGACGGCTGTTGGGTCCCACCACGCAGTTCCGGCCGATGCTCGAAAGACGCGCGATCGTCGTATTCGGATAGAGCACGGTATCGCCCCCGATTTCCAGCTCGGGCTCCAAATAGGTCGTATCCGGGTCGACGATCGTAACGCCCTCGCGCATGTGCGCCGCGCACAAGCGCGCGTTCATCTCTTTGCGCGCCTGGGCGAGCTCGACGCGATCGTTGATGCCCAGCACGTGAAGGTGGTCGGTCGCGACCACCGGGCGGACGCCTCTTCCGTCGCGCACGAACTCCGCAACGGTGTCGGTGAGGTAGTACTCTCCTTGCGCGTTATCCGGGCGGAGGCGCGCTACGGCATCGCGCAACGCGCCCTCGTCGAAGGCATAGATGCCCGCATTCATCTCGTCGATTGCGAGCTGCTCGGGCGTAGCGTCGCGCACTTCGACGATCCGTTCGACGCGCCGTCCACTGCGGACGATGCGTCCGAAGCTCGAAGGCAACGGCATCTTGACGGTAACCAGCGCCATCACGGGCGCGACGCCGTCATCGGCATCGAGCGAACCGGCCATTCCCCGCAGCAGCTCGCCGGTCACCAGCGGCATGTCGCCGCAGACGACGACGAGGCGTCCCGATCTCGGCTCGAGGTGTTCGAGCGCAACCCGAACCGCATGACCCGTGCCGAGCTGTTCTTCTTGCACGACGCTCTCCACATCGAAGCGTTCGATCTCGTCGCGCAGCTCCGGGTTGATGACGACGATGATCTCGCCGATGCCGGCGCGGCGCAGCGCCCGTACGACATACCAAAGCATCGGGCGCCCGCAGATCTCGTGCAGCACCTTGGAGCGCGCGCTCTTCATCCGGGTGCCTTTGCCGGCGGCCAGGACGATCGCTCGGATCACACTGCTACCTCGTCGCTTTGCAGGAGCGTCTCCCACTCTTGCAGCTCGCGCTTGCTCGGCGCACCCAAAAGGTCGATCGCGTTGCGCAGCCGCTCGCGAACGAGATCCCGTCCGAGCAATTCCATCGAATCGTACAGCGGGATCGAGGTGGCACTGCCGGTGATCGCAACGTAGAAGGGGCGTGCGATGTCGCGCGCTTTTTTGTCGAGAGCAGCGGCAATACGCCCGATCACCCGCTCGATTGCAACGGCGTTCCATGCCGCGAGTTTATCGAATTCCGCCACGCTCAAGGTGAGAGCGCGACGAATCGAAAGCGCGTCGAGTTTCGTGCTTTCAAACGAGTGCGTCGTCAGTGCTAGCCGGCCGGAGAAAAGGAAGGCCAGCAGCGGGCCCAGATCGCTCAAGCGTTCGATGCGGGGCGCTGCGAGCTGCGCCACCCGCGTCAACCGCTCCGGTGAGACGGCCCATTCCTGCACGC
>Ga0210395_10003012_pt1 | contig 12963 bp, 14 predicted proteins | sample IncBWH4OmetaG_FD_150861 | JGI IMG/M metagenome (GOLD analysis project Ga0210395, IMG submission 150861) | Forest soil microbial communities from Barre Woods Harvard Forest LTER site, Petersham, Massachusetts, United States - Inc-BW-H-4-O ...
CCGGAGAACGGGCTCGACCGGCCCGCGCCGGCTCCCGGCGACCGGGAGGGCAGCGTGGTCTGCGGCGCGCCGAGTGCGGCTGGCCCGTTCACGCCAAGCCCCCCGCGGCGATCGTGGGATGAGTCTGGCGGTACGCTCCGGCGTAGCCGAGCACCTTGGAGACGTAGCTTTGGGTTTCGGCGTAGGGGGGTATGCCGCCGTATTGCCGCACCGCTCCCGGCCCGGCGTTGTAGGCGGCCAGCGCGTCTTCGGTGTCGCCGCCGAACTGGCTCATCAGCTGGCTCAGATAGCGTGCCCCGCCTTCGATCGATTCGGTCGGGTTGAGCGGGTTTGCGACGCCCATCGAGGAGGCGGTCCCCGGCATCAGCTGTGTCAGTCCACTCGCCCCGGCGCTGCTCTGAGCGCCCGGGTCAAAGCCCGACTCCTGCTGGATCAGGCCATGCAGGACGGCGGGGTCCAAGCCATAGCGGGCGGCTGCCTGTTCGATCACGCTGTCGTATTCGCCGCCATCGCCTCCGCCACCTGCCATGCCTTCGCTCTCTGGCGCCGAAGGCGAGGAGGCGTCGGTCGCCGTGGCCGCCTGCAGTGCGGCGGCGAAGTCCCCAGCGGGCGCCTGCGAACCGGCGCTCGGCGCAAGGTTCGGCGAGGCCACGCTCGACGCCCCCGCGCTGGGTGAGCCGGTGGTTACGGCGACTGGGAGCACGTTGGCGCTCACCTGACGTGCCTGTTCGATCAGCGCCTGCAACTGTTGCACGCGCTGGGCGATGGCTAGCTCGCCTTCGGGCATCCCCGTGACCGGGCCAATCGCGCTGGCGCTCATCCCTCGCTCCTGCCGTAACGCGTCGCGGCGATCTCATCCAGCGCCCCCTGTTCGCGCCCGGCGGCGGCGCGCTCGTGCTCCTCGCGGTGGCGCTCTCGCAGGCGCTCGAGCATCTCGTGCTCGCGTGAGGCCGCGGCGAGTTGGGCGTCACGCTCGAACACCGCCGCCTCACGCTGCTGGAGCTCCCGGGCGTGGGCGCCGCGCTGTGCCTCGATGCGCTCGAGGAACGCTTGGCGGCCCAGCATCTCGCGGGCGTCGAGCGTGTGAGGATCGTCGGCCTGGGCACGGTGTTCTGTGTGCGCTTGCTCGAGATGGGCTTCGGCTGCGTGCAGTTCGGCCTCGACGCTGGAGCGCGAGGCGATCGCCTGCGCCAACGCTTGCTGGGCCTGTTGCTCTTTGCGCTCGCGCAGCGCGCGCACACGCTCCAAGCGGAAGCGAAAAACGGGTTGGCTCACGGCCCGGTTATCGGACGGGGCGCTCCTTTCTTGAGCCGGTCCGGCGCGTTCGAAAGCGGGGCGGGGGCGTGGGGCGGCGGTCCGCGAAAACGGCATGACCCCGCGCGCGCGCGCGGGGGGGTCCCCGATTTTGAACTCAGATGCTCAGCCCGAGCGCCGGTATCGCCGGGGCCTGCGTGTCGGCCAGGGCCGGCAGCGCTACGCGGCCGTCGGCCGGCTCGCCGGACACGGTGGGGTGGGCTAGCTCGACATCGGCGATGTCCGCGTCGGTGGTCTCGGTGTCGGCGGCCTCGCTCTCGCCGGCGAGCGACGCGCCCAACGCCAGCAGTCGTGAGTCGGCTTCGGCTGGCGTACTCGGCTCGTCCACGGCCTGGCGCAGGAAGCTCTCGATACGGGCGCGGTGTGCGAGGGCCGTGTCGAGAGCAGGATCGCTGCCGGCTTGGTAGGCGCCGATCGAGACGAGGTCCTCCTTCTCGCGCAGTACGGCCAGAGCGGCGCGCAGGCGCTGGCCCGCCAACGCGACGTCGGGGGCGGCGATCTCGCCGAGGAGCCGCGAGACGCTCTGCAACACGTCGACCGCCGGATAGTGGCCGGCGTGGGCGAGCGTGCGGGTGAGCACGACGTGCCCGTCGAGGATCGCACGCGTCGCGTCGGCGATCGGCTCGTTCATGTCGTCGCCGTCGACCAGCACCGTATACAGCCCTGTGATCGAACCGCCAGTGCTCGTGCCGGCGCGCTCCAGCAGGCGCGGGAGCAGCGCGAACACGCTGGGGGTGTACCCGCGTGTGGCGGGCGGCTCGCCGATCGCAAGGCCGACCTCGCGCTGGGCCATGGCGAAGCGCGTGACAGAGTCCATCATCAAAAGCACGTCATGGCCTTCGTCGCGGAAGCGCTCGGCGATCGTGGTGGCGGTGAACGCGGCCTTGATGCGCACGAGCGCGGGCTGGTCGGAGGTGGCGACGACGACGACCGAGCGCTCGAGTGCCTCGCCGAGGTCACGCTCGACGAATTCGCGCACCTCGCGGCCGCGCTCGCCGACGAGCGCGATCACGTTCACCTGGGCGCTTGTCGAGCGCGCGATCATGCCAAGCAGCGAGGACTTGCCGACGCCTGAGCCGGCGAAGATGCCCAGGCGCTGCCCGCGCCCGCAGGGCACGAGCGCGTCGAGCGCGCGCACGCCCAGCCCGACGCGCTCTGTGATGCGGGGCCTTGTGAGCGCGCTCGGGGGCGGGGCGATCGTGGAGCGCTCGACGCCTTGTGGCGCCGGCAGCTCGTCCAGCGGTGCCCCCAGCCCGTCGATGACGCGCCCGAGCAGGCCGGGCCCGACGGCGACGCGGAACGGCGCTCCAGTCCCCAGCACACGCGTGCCGGGGCCGATGCCGTGCGGCTCGCCCAACGGCATCAGCAGGGTGCGCCCGTCGCGGAAGCCGACGACCTCGGCGGGGATGGCGCCGTCGATCAGGCACACCTCTCCGACCTCTGCGCGCAAGCCCGTCACCTCGATGATCAGGCCGATCAGGTTGCTCACGAAACCCTGGCGTCGCGCCAGGTCGGCTTCGCGGATGGCCTGTGCGGCGCTTGCCAGCGACGCGCCAGGCATTTCAGGCTGCCCGCTCGGCCGCCAGCGACGCCTCGACGACCTCGCGCGCGCGTTGCAGCTGTGTCTCCACGCTCGCATCCACCTCGCCCGCGGCGGTGCGCACGATCGCCCCGCCCGGCTCGACGCGCTCGTCGGGTTGGACTTCGCACAGCTCGACTCCGCTGCCCACCTCCGTCAGTTGCCCGATCGCCGAGTTGAGCGCCTCGAGCTCGGTGGGGTTGACCAGCACCGCGATCTTGTGGCGGTCGGCGATGCGCTCCAGCCCCCCTTTGACGGCCTCGCGCACGCGCTCCTCGGGCAGCTGCGGGACGCCGGCGAGGATCTTCTCGGCCAGCTGCAGGCCGAGCCCGATCGCGTCGTGTTCGATCGCCTGCACGAGCTCGACGCGCAGCGACTCGATGGCGGCGGCGGCCTCGCCGAGCGCGCGCGCGGCGTTTGCGACCTCGAGGGCCCCCTGCTCGCGGCCGGCGCTGAGCCCTTGCGCGTAGCCCTCGGCGCGGGCCTGTGCGCGGATCTGCTCGGCTTCCAGTTGAGCCTGGGCGAGGGCTCGCGCGGGCGCGTCGCGCGGCTGCGGCTCGGAGGGCTCGAGCTGCTCGAAGGCGTAGCTGACGGCGCTCTCAGGCAACGGTTGTCCTTCGTGCACTGGCGGCGGGGATATCGTGAGCTGTTCTTCGTGCACTGGCGGTGGGGATATCGCGGGCTGTTCTTCGTGCACTGGCGGTGGGGGTATCGCGGGCTGTTCTTCGTGCACTGGCGGTAGGGATATCGCGGGCTGCTCTTCGTGCACTGCCTGCGGGAGTGCCGTGGGCTGTTCCGCGTACATTGCCTGCGGCGGGGCCGTGAGATGTCCTTGGTTCGCTGCCGGCGGCGGGGGCGGTGCCGGACGATCGGCCGCCGCGCTCGTCCGCGAGCACGCTTGGCCTAGACAACCGCCTCGCCCTCCTGCTCCCCCTCGCCGGCGATCACGATCGTGCCGGCCTCGTCGAGCTTGCGCACGACCGCCACGACGCGGCTCTGCGCCTCGTCGATGTCGCGCTGGCGCTGAGGAGGTTGGATCTCCATCTCCTCCTTGAGCATCGCCGCGCCGCGCTCGGACATGTTCGCGAGCACGACCTCCATCACGTTCTCGGGCACACCGCGCAGGGCGAGCACGAGATCTTTCTGGTCGACCTCGCGCAGCACCTGCTGGATCGCACGCTCGTCGAGCTTGACGATGTCCTCGAAGACGAACAGCATCCCGCGCACCTCCTCGGCGAGCGCCTTGTCGGCTCCGGCGAGCCGCTCGAGCACGTTGCGCTCGGTGGTGCGATCGGCGTGGTTGAGGATGCCGGCGAGCGTCTTGGCGCCGCCGCTGGCGGAGTACTTGCGCTCGACGGTCGCGCCAAGCTTGTGGCGGATCATATGCTCGACCTGCTGGATGACGCGCGTGCTGGCGTTGCCCATGCGCGCGATGCGAAGCGCAATGTCCGGCTGCTCTGACTCGGGCAGCCGGGCCAGCACTCCCGCGGCGAGATTGGTGTGCAGGCTGGCGAGCACGAGCGCAACGGTCTGGGGCGACTCGCCGCGCAGCAGCGCAGCGATCCGCTCCGGCGGCACGCGCCGCAAGAACTCAAACGGCCGCGTTTCGCTGGCGCTCTCCAGGCGCCCCAGCAGGTCGGTTGCACGCTCGGGATCGAGCGCGCGCTCGATCACTCCGCGGGCGAAGTCCAATCCGCCGCTGACCCCCCCTTCGCCCTCGCCGGCCTCGGCGGCCAGTTCTCCGAAGATCGACTCGGTCGTCTCTGCGCCGACGGAGCTGAGCCGCGCCATCTCCATCGAGAGGCTCTCGATGGCCTCCTCGTCCATGCGCTGCATGACGTTCGCCGCGCGCTCGGGTCCGAGCGCCGCCATCAGCACGGCCGCCCGACGCGCCCCCGGCAGACGCTCGCCTGGGTCGGCCGGCGAGGGCGCGGGAAGGTCGGCCGTCGAGCGCCCTGCCGGAGCGCCCGGCGATGTACGCGCCGATTCCGAGGGTGAATCGGCCATCCGCTAATCCTCCTGCATCCAGTTGCGAAGCTGCTGGGCGACCCGGTCGGGATCGCTATCGGCGAGCTGCTCGACCTGGCGGCGCAGATTGTCGGCCCCATGCCCGTTTCCGTTTCCGTTCCCATTCCCGTTGCCGCCCGAGGGCCCCACGCCGGCCATCGCCGGCACCGGCCTTGACGTGGTCTCGCGCTGCAACTCCGAGAGGCGCATCGGCGTCTCCATCTCGCGCAGCCAGACGGGCTCGTCGATCGTGTCCGATTCGCGACGGCGCAACGAGCGTGTGGTGAAGAACAGGAACAGCAGCGAGGCGATGCCAAGCAGCGCATACTTGGCGTAGCCGAGCATCGAGCTGCTGGAGCCGGCGGCGCCGGCGGTGGGACTCGCGAAGGGGATCTGCCCGATCGAGATCGTGTCCCCGCGCTTGGTCTGGATGCCGGCGGCGTTGGTGATCGCTTCGCGGATCGCGGGCACCGAGGCGGCCGGCACCGAGTGGTCGAGTAGCACCGAGACGTGCTGGCTTTCGACCGTCCCGGGGGCGACCGTGGTGTGGGACACGGTCTTGCTCACACCCAAGGTGCTGCTGGTCGTTTCGTGCTTGTAGTTGGACTTACCGCCGGTGCTGGTCCCGGTCGGAAGGTTCGCGGTGCCTGCAGCGGCGCCGGCCCCGGAGCCGCTGCCTGTGAGCGTCTCGATGTCCTTGTTCTGTTGCAGGGGAACTCCGGCCTTGCCGTAGGTCAACTGTTCCTGGGTGGTCTGGTTGACGTTCATGTTGGCGTACACCAACACCTGAGCCTTGCCCGGCCCGAGAGTCTGCCCCAGCATCGCGTCGAGGTTCGCCCCCATGCTCTGGTCGTAGCGCTGCTCGGCTTCCTGCACGCCGTTGCCCCCGCCGCCGGCGCTGCCGGCGGCCTGCGGCCAGAGCAGCTGTCCGGAGGCGTCGGTGATCGTGACCTTGCTCAGCTGCAGTCCGGGCACACTGGAGCTGACCAGCTGCGCGATCCCCTGCACCGAGCTCTGCGGCAGCGAGGTCGTCCCCGAGAGCAGCACAGCGGCTGAGGAGATCCCCTGGTTTTCGCCGAAGATCTGGTTCTGGGAGCTGGGCAGCACCAGCTCGACCTGCGCGCCCGAGACGCCTTGCACCGAGTCGATCGTCTCCTCCAACTGCCCCTGCAGCGCACGCTGGTAGGTGACCTCCTGTTGGAAGTTGCTTTCGCCGAGGTTCTGTTTTTCAAACAGTTTGAAGTCTGGCTGGGCGTTGCCGAGTAGGTCCGCGCCCGCCAGGGCAACGCGCGCTTCGGCGGTCTGGTTGGATTGGACGGCAAGCGCGGTGCCGTTGTTCTGCAACTCGTATTTGACGCCGTGCTCGCTGAGCGTGCTCGTCATCTTGCCGGTTTCGGATGGATTGATGCCGCTGACGAGCGTCGTGTAGCTCGGCGCGGAGACCATGTGCAGGAACAGATAGACGAACAGGATCGCGCCGACCGCGAAGCCGCCGAGGATCAACCATCCGCGCGTGGTGAGACGAGAGGCGAGCTGGGAGATCGGCATCGCTCAGGCCTGCGATTCGTCGGTTCCAGGCCGCGTTGTGCGCGTGGAGCGTGCGCTCATCAGACCTGTGTCTGGAAGATGTTCTGGACGGCTTCGGTGGCCTTGGTGCGCAGTTGCGAGGCCAGGTCCATCGCCATCTGCGCGTCCTCGACGGAGACGACCGCGCTCTCGGGGTCCTTGGCGGTGCCGGTCGCAAGCGACTGGGCGGCGCTGCCGGCGCTCGACTGAGTGCTTTCCAGCGAGGAGATCGCTTCGGAGAGCTCGCTGCCGAAGCTGCTCGATCCGCTGCCCGCTGCACCGCCTAAGCTGCCGCCCCCCGCAACGCTACCCCCCCCTTCGACGCCGCGAACCCCTTCGACGGAGTTGCCGGCTTCGAGGCCGCTGCCGCCTTCGAGCGCCAGGGCTGACCCTGTGGCTCCGCCCTGGCCGACGCCGCCGAGCGTCTGCGGAGAAGCGCTGTTTGAAAGGCCTTCGGAGAGTTTGCCCGCCAGCCCGCTGACCGCCGGAACGATCATTCGCGCGATCCGGAGCGCTCGAGCGCCGAGATCATTTCAGCACCCCGAGCGTCGAGGTGAACATCGACTTGGCTGTCTGCATCGCGGTCACGTCGGACTGGTAGGACTGGGACTCGGCGATCAGGTCGGTCATTTCGGTGACGGTGCTGACGTTCGGCATCTTCACGTAGCCCTGGGCGTCGGCTTCGGGGTTGCCCGGGTCATAGACCTGCTGGTCGGGGGTGGCGTCGCTGACGATCCCGCTCACCTGCACCCCGCCGGGCGGCGGCCCGCTTTCGGCCTGCTGCACGGCGCCCGACAGCGCACTGGCGAACCCGCCAACGCCTGCCTGCTCGAGCTCGACCTCCTGGCGCTGATATGGCTGTCCGTTTGCGGCCTTGGTCGTGTCGGCGTTGGCGAGGTTCTCGGCGGTCACGTCCATGCGGATGCGCTCGGCGGTGAGCCCGCTGCCGGCGATCCCGATCGCTTCGAAGAGCCCCATCAGAGCTTTCCAGCGCTCGCGCCCGTGGCGTGGCTCCGGTTCCTGCCGGCTTCGCGCGGCTCGATCGGACCGGTCATGGCGTGACCCCGATCGCGGCGCTGACGATGCTGTTGCGCGTGCTCAGCACCTGCGTCAGGGCCTGATAGTCCAGTCCGTTTTCGGCGAGCTTCGCCGATTCCTGATCGACGCTCACGCTGTTGCCGTTGGGACCGTCCTCTTCGGGCTGCACTTCGGTCTGGAACTGCACCTGTTCGAGGTTTTCGCCGCCGTTCATGGCGCTCTGCAACTCGGTCTCGAAGTTGACTTCCTGGCGTTTGTAGCCGGGCGTGTCGGCGTTGGCGATATTGCTCGTCAGCGCAGTCTCGCGCTGCCAGGAGCCGCGCATAGCGGCCTCGAGCAGCTGCTGGGTCGAATCGACGAGTTCCATATACCGTCCCTGGTGATCGGCCGCCGAGCCCGGGTCTTTAGCGCCTCCCGGGACCGTCCTTTAGCTGCCGCGTTCCATAGCAAGCGCCGGGACCCGGGCGGGTGGGGCGCCGAGGAATGTGCTGCGTGCTCAGGCGCTGCGATCCACGCGCGAGCGGCGCGGCAACTGCCCGGCGTAGCCGTCGACCGCGCGCCGCGCCCGCGCGCCGGCTCCGATCTCGGCCAGCAGCGACTCGCGCAGGCGAACCAACTCGATGCGTGTGCGCTCGTGGATCAATCGCGCCGCTCGCAATAGCGGAGCGGCCGCGGCAGGCGGGCGGGCGGGCAAGTCGCGCGTCAGCTGCTCCCAGCGCTCGCTCATCGCGGCCAAGCGCTCTATCTCCCCGCGGCCGGCCAACTCCAGTTCGAGCTCGGCGTGCGCGTGGATCGCCTCGTAGGGGCGCAGCGAGACGCGGGCGTCGCGGGTAGGTGGAGCGTCTTTCATTTCGGCGCACCCCCCGCGTGCGCGCGCGGGGCACGCCGATTCGTGGGGTTACGCGGGAGCAGGGTCGCGGGGTCAGGCGTGTGCAAGGTCGCGTGGTTAGGCGTGTGCAGGGTCGCGGGGTTACGCGTGTGCAGGGTCGCGGGGTCAGGCGTGTGCAGGGTCGCGGGGTCAGGCGTGAGCAAAGTCGCGGGGTTACGCAGGAGCAAGGTCGCGGTGTCAGGCGTGTACAAGGTCGCGGGGTTACGCGGGAGCAAGGTCTCGCTCACGCGCGTGCGACCTCCTCGGCCACCTGGGCCCAGGCCTCGCGCAGCTCCCCCAGCATCTCGCTAACGGCTTCCAGCTTGCTGGGATCCTGGCTGTTGCGTGCGGCGTTGAGATGGACCAGGCAGAACTGATAGATCGCGTGCAGACGCTCGGCTACCTCCCCTTGTTCGAAGTCGAGGACGCCGTCGAGATGGGCGATGATCAGCTCCGCGCGGCGCAGCGTGTTGTGCGCGCGCTCGATCTGGCCCTCGCGCATCGCGACATTCGCCTGTCGCAAAAAGCGCCGCGCCCCGTCGTAGAGCATCACGACGAGCTCCCCGGGCGTGGCGGCAAGCACGGCCCCTTGGCGATAGGCGTTCGGCGATGCCGTGAGGTTGCTCATGCCTTGCTGGCCACCAGTGAGGCTTCCTGGGAGGTCAACCAGTCGGCCTGCGAGGTATTCTGCGAGATCGCGCTTTCAAGCTCGGCATAGGTGGCCTGCAGCGCCTTTTCGCGTACGGCAAGCATTTCGTTCATCGTGGAGATCTGGCTGGTCAACTCGGTGATCTGCGTCGTATCGCCAGTCGTCCTGGCTTCCAGCGTCCCGCCGGGTCCGGCCACGTCTTCCAGGGTGCTCTGCAGACCCTGCGACCACTGCTCGAGCATCTGCTGCACGCCGGCGGGATTCGTCTTGACCGCTTCGGAGAGCTTGGTCGAGTTGACCGTCAACAGCCCTTCGATCGAGGCTTGAGAGGCTCCGCCGGCTGAGGCCGCGCCGGTGCTGATGCCGATATCGCTGGGGTTTGACATTTCGGCGGCGAGTCCGGCGATCGGTTCGTACATGCTCTGGCGCATGCTGGAGAGCAAGCTCTCCAGTTCGAAGTCGCCGAACAGGGTCCCGGTGCCGTATTCCTCGGCGCTCGTCGGCTTGGCGATCGGCTTGGTGCTCAGCTGCTTTTGGATCTCTTCGACCGTTGAGTTGTAGAGCTTGACGAAGGACTGCACCTGGGCTTCCACCGCGCTGACGCTGGCGCCCGGCGCCTGCACGTCGATCGTCACGGGCCCGGTGGTGGTCAACCCGTCGAGGCTCAGGCTTACGCCGGCGATCGCGTTGGTGACAGTGTTGGATGTCGAGGTTCCAGCGACGCCGTCGACGTTGTATTCGGCGTCCTTGCCTTCCTTGGCGGTCCCTTCCTTTTCGACGAGTGTCGCCCCGGGATCGCTGACCTTGATGAATTCCGCGCCGGTGTTGCCGGTCGCGCGGTTGGAGAGCACAAGCGTGTTGCCTTCCAGCACCGCGGCGTACACCGTCGAGCTGCTGTCGGAGTTGATCGCATTCGCGAATTCCTTGGCGCTCTCGCCGACCTTGACGGTGAAGCTGTTGCCGTCGATCGTGAGCGTGTCTTCGGTCGCGGGACTCGTGAAAGCGAAGGTGCGCTGCGCCGAGTTGGCCAGCTGTGTGACTTCGACCTCATAGCCGCCGATCGCGGCCCCCTCGCTGGTGGCGGCGCTGACGCGCGTCGGTTCGCTGGAGGTGACTGTCTGGGAGGTTTCAAACAGCGAGGGCATGCTGAATTCAGAGGCAGCCAGCGCCAGCTGCTGGAGGCTGCTCTGCACGCTCTGGAGCTCTTTCTGCTGGCCCTGCAGCTTTTGCTGGGCGTCTGTGAGCCGTGTCACCGGCTCACGTTCGACGGCCATCAGCGCGGAGATGATCGAGCTCGTGTTCAGCCCCGAGGCGAGACCCGAGATGGCGATCGGCGAGGTGGCGCTGGAGTTGACTGCGAGCGACGACATCGAGGTCTTACGCCGAGGGTTTTCCGGCGAGGCCTTGCACCGGCATCCCGGCGGCAAGCTCAAGCGCTTCTGAAATCGACATGCTCTTCACGGTTTTGCCCTTGCGATCGGAAAGCTCGACGGAGATCCGCCCCCCCCGGCCTTCGGAGAAGCGCAGTTCATGTCCGCTTTCGCGCATTTCGCGGCTTATCCTCCCCGCGGCCGCGACCTGGTCCAGCACCTCGGGCGGCGGCGTGCCGCTGCCGTCCTGGCCTGCGAGCAGGCGATCGCTCGGGCTGAGATCAGGCTGGGACGCGGCCGGATCGCCGGCGTCGCTCATGAATGACATCGAATGGGACAAGCCCGCAGACGAAGACGGGCCATTGAATGGCAGGATCGGCGAGGTCATATGGCGTTTTCTCCCTGAAAACGTGTGCGACGACCCGTTCCCTGGGCCGCCTCGCGATTGATATCTCTTCAAGTGATCGGCGTCTTTCGCGAAAACTTTATTGTGGGATCCTCGGCGCGCTCGTCCGTTCGATCCAAGCCGCCGCCGCCGCGCCGAGCGCAGCCTGCTCGCCACCCGCTCGACGCGGTTCCCACGCGCCGTCTGGCGGCACGCCGCGAGCGGCCCACTCCGCGAGCGTCGCTGCGCGCGCCTACGCGGTCGCGCCATGCGCCTGAGAGAGGAGGCTCGCGGCATCCTCGTTGTCGGGCTCGCGTGAGAGCGCCGCGGCCGCGAAGTCGCTCATCTCGCGCGCCATGCCTCTGGCGGCGGCCACGCGGGCAAGGCCCAGCAGCGCCCGGACGTCCGGCTCCTGTTCGCAGACGGCCATCCACTCCTGCGCCGCGGACGCCGGGAACCCGCGCCGCAGATACATGCGCGCGAGCAGCTCGCGCCGCTCGCGCTGCTGCAGCGGCGCGAGCTCGAGCGCGCCGAGCAGCACTTCGAAGCCCTTGAAATCATGCACACGAAGCAGCGCCTCGAGCATCACTTCCAGCGGCGCCACGGCCTGCTCGGGGAGCGATGTCACCGATTGCCAGGGACGGGGCGATGCGGTTTGCTTGGAGAGCTGCTCTTTGGTTTGCTGAGGCAGCGGGGATGCGGCCTGCTCGGTGACTTGCTGAACCGGCTGTCCGGGAAGGGGGGGTGTGGTCCGATCGCCAGTTGTAGGGATGGTCGGCTCGTGCGACGCGGGTGTGTCCTGTTTGCACAGCACGGCAACGTTCCCGACTGCCCCGGCAAGCTGCCGCCAGGTCGCGAACAGGTCGAGCTCGTAGTGGGCCATGCCTGCCGCTCGCGCTCTTTCGAGTGTCTCTCCTGCGCCCTCGCAGTCGCCGCCGGCGATGCGTGCGAAAAGCTCTGTACGGCGTGCGATCACGGCCAGCGGGTCGTCGTCTGCAAGCTCACGCGCCACCTCGGCCGCCTCGCCGTAGCGCCGCTGCGCCAGCAGCGACTCGCCCAGCGCCACGCGCGCGCGGCTGGAGTGCGGCTGGCGTGCGATCACCGCCCTGAACTGGAGCTCTCCGGCGGTCGTGGCGCCAGACTCATACAGGGCGGTGCCCAGCATGAAGCGCGCCGCCGGCGGTGGATCGGACACGTGCCGCTCGACCCGAGCCACGACCTCATCGGGCTCGACGCCGCTTGCCAGCAGCGCATTGGCGTAAGGCAGTACCGAGCCGATGAAGCTCGGGTGCTCGCGAAGGCACTGCTCCAGGAGGCTCGTTGCCTGCTCGAGATCGCCTTCGCGGCGTCTGAGCTCAGCCAGTTGCAGGCGCGGCAGGTAACTGCCGCTGCCCACCGTCGCGGTGTAGCGCCGCGGCGCGTCGCCCATCGCGATGCAGCGCTCCAGCAGCTCGATTGCGCGCTCGGATTGCTCCAGCGCAATCGCCGCGAGCGCCTGCTCGAGCACGAGGTCGGTAAAGCCCTGGAAGCGCATCAGCCCTTCCTCGGCGCGCGCGATCGCGTCCGCTGGACGTCCGCAAGCGCGCAGCGCCTTGACCATGCGACTCATCAGCGCCGGCGCGAACTGGTAGCTGTCGCGGTCGGGCAGATCCTGCAGCATGGTCCAGGCGCGTTCGAATTCGGCGAGCGCGGCCTGGGGCTGGTCCGCGGCGGCGTACTCGGAGCCGAGGTTGTAGTGCAGAAACGGCGTGGGCGGGCTCTCGCGTTGCTGCAGGCGCAGCAGCTCGATGTTGCGGCGCGACTTCTCGCGGCTGTCGCGCACGGCGCCGAGGTAGCCATAGTGCTCGATGCGCACGTTGCTCGACTCCACGCGCTCGGGCAGGTAGCCGGGCAGGCAGTGAGCGATCTGCTCGTGCAAGCGCCCATCGAAGCGGTACTCGGGGCGGTTGCGAAATACGCGCAGCGCATTGTGTGTGACGGCGGTCCCTTCCTCGAGGTCGCCGGTGTAGTTGGTCTCCGAGAGGTAGAAGGCCTCGCGCCAGGTGCGCCCCGTGAGCGAGCGCAAAAGCGGCGCATCCTCCCTCACGAGCACCTCGTCCGCGTCCAGGTACAGCAGCCAGTCGCCCTTGGCGGCGTCGAAGGAGACGTTGCGCGCCCGAGCGAAAGAACCGGTCCACTCGTGGAAGA
>Ga0210395_10003016_pt1 | contig 12955 bp, 16 predicted proteins | sample IncBWH4OmetaG_FD_150861 | JGI IMG/M metagenome (GOLD analysis project Ga0210395, IMG submission 150861) | Forest soil microbial communities from Barre Woods Harvard Forest LTER site, Petersham, Massachusetts, United States - Inc-BW-H-4-O ...
CGCGGCGTCGTCGACTTGATCGGGAAGGCCAAGAACGCAGCCTGGGGAGCGATGACCTTCCCGCTGCTGGTCGGCCTGATCATCTTCATGGTCGCGGTAGTGGCATTCATTGTCTACGTCGAACGCAGCGAACGGCGCATTCCGGTGCAGTACGCCAAGCGTGTCGTCGGCCGCAAGGTGATGGGCGGGCAGTCGACGCACCTGCCGTTGCGCGTAAACGCCGGTGGCGTAATGCCGGTCATCTTCGCGTCGTCGATTCTCACCCTGCCACAGACCATCGGCTACGGCCTGCGCAACAACCGATATTTTGCCGATCTGTTCCGCTGGCTCCAATTCGGCGAGCCGATCTATACATTGCTCTATGCGGTCGGCATTATTTTCTTCGCGTATTTTTATGTTTCCATCGTTTTTAATCCCAGCGAAGTTGCCGACAACATGCGCAAGTATGGCGGATTCATTCCTGGCATTCGTCCCGGGAAACGCACGGCCGACTTCATCAATGACGTGCTTACGCGCATCACGCTGGTGGGCGCGCTGTACCTGATTCTGATTTCGTTTATTCCCGAGTGGATGATTGCCGGTATCAAACTCAACCATCTCTACGGCCCGATCGGGAGATTCTTTGAAGTTCTGCCGAACTGGATGTTGAACGGTTTGGGTGTGAGCTTTTATTTTGGCGGCACGTCGCTGCTGATCGTGGTGGGCGTGGCTATGGACACGGTGCAGCAGATCGAGGCGCAGCTGATCATGCGCCACTATGACGGATTTACGCCGCGCAGCGGACGCATTCGGGGCCGTCGCACCTGGTAGTTTGCACTTCGTAGTTTGCACTTCGTAGTTTGCACCCTGGTAATTTTTTTGGGGCTGGATTTTGTGATTGTGGGGTTGCTGCACCTTTGCACCTCGGCCGTGACGCCGGGGAGACTGAGCTCGGGAGGCTTGGGCCAATCCGATGGCGCAGGAAACCTCGCGTGAGGTAGGTCCCGTGGTGTTGCTCGGGCCGCCGGGTGCCGGAAAAGGCACGCAGGCCAAGCGCATCATGGAACGCTACGGTATTCCCCAGGTGTCTACGGGCGACCTGCTGCGGGAGAACGTTGCCCGCGGCACCGCACTCGGCCTCGCGGCCAAGGCAGTGATGGCCCGCGGGGAGCTGGTTTCCGACGACGCGGTCTGCATCATGGTCCGCGAGCGGCTGCTGGAGCCCGACTGCAAGCGCGGCTACATTTTGGATGGTTTTCCCCGGACTGAGGCCCAGGCCGAGTGGCTCGATGCACTGCTCGAGCACGAGCTCTTTGACAATTCGCGCCCCACCCGGGCTTGGCCGATTGTGATCCGCCTGGACGTGGACTATAATCAATTGTTACTCCGGATCACTGGACGCCGTTCTTGTCCCACCTGTGGACGGATTTATAACGTCCACCTCCAGCCGCCCCGCGTGGATGAACTCTGCGACGAGAGTCACGCAACCAAGCTGGTGACTCGCAATGACGATCGGTTGGAAGTGCTTCAGCCTAGACTCACTGCATACCAGGAGCAGACTCGTCCGGTGTCAGACTATTACCAGCGCACCGGGCGGTTGATCCCGATTAACGGCGATCTGCCGATGGACGACGTGACGGAACAGATTTTCCGGATTTTGGAAGATCACCACGCTTGAGGATTGCGCTCGAGAGGCAAGACCGGAAATAGGAATAGAACTACGAACTTTGAACGAAGAATGGCGATTGTTTGTAAATCAGCGGCAGAAATTGAAAAGATGCGGCAGAGTGGCCGCATCGTACGCCAGGTTCTCGACTATGTCAGAACTCTGGTAGCGCCGGGTGTGTCGACGATGGACCTGGAGCGCGCCGCCGAGAAGAAGATTAAGGAACTCGGGGCCAAGCCGGCGTTCAAGGGATACTACGATTATCCGTGCGTGCTGTGCACGTCGGTGAATGAAGAGATTGTGCACGGCATTCCGTCGGAAAAGCGGATGCTGCAGGCGGGCGATATTGTTTCGATCGACTGCGGCGTTGTGCTCGACGGCTACTACGGCGACGCGGCGATTACGGTTCCGGTGGGCGACGCGCTGAAGCCGGAGTTGCAGAAGCTGCTCGAAGTCACCGAAGCATCGCTGTACCGGGGCATTGCGCAGGCGCGGATCGGCAACTCGATTGGCGATGTGGGCGCGGCGGTGCAGGAACATGTAGAAGCCGCGGGATTCAGTGTGGTGCGCGAGTTTGTAGGACACGGCATTGGGACGCGATTGCACGAAGAGCCGCAAGTTCCGAACTTTGGGGCGCGCGGACATGGAGCCCGATTGCGCGAGGGCATGGTCATCGCGATTGAGCCCATGGTGAATTACGGCAAGCCCGAGACGCGGGTGCTGGGCGACAAGTGGACGGCAGTTACGGTCGACGGCAGTTTCAGCGCGCACTTCGAGCATTGCGTGGCAGTAACGAAAGATGGTCCGGTGATTTTGACGCAGTAAAACATGCTCTTGGCCTTTGGCTCTTGGCTCTTAGCTAAAAGCCAACGGCCAAAAGCCAAGAGCCGCTAGGAGCGAATGAGCAAAGAAGACGCGATTGAAGTGATGGCAGTGGTTCTGGAACCGCTGCCCAACGCCATGTTCAAGGTGGAACTGGAAAACAAACACCAGGTGCTGGCGCACGTTTCCGGCAAAATGCGCAAGAATTTCATCCGCATTCTGCCCGGAGACAAGGTCGCGGTCGAGCTTTCGCCCTACGACCTGAATCGCGGACGAATTGTGTATCGCTATAAATGATTTTGGTGAGCTGACAGCTAAGAGCTGACAGCTGAAAGCTGGGTTATGAAAGTACGAGCATCGGTAAAGAAAATTTGTGACAAGTGCAAGGTCATCCACCGCAAAGGTGTGGTGCGGGTGATTTGCGTCAACTCGAAACATAAACAGCGCCAGGGCTAAGAAGCTTCTAGCTTCTAGCTCCTAGCTTCTAGCCGAGTTCCAAATCGCGGTTTGCTAGAAGCAAGCAGCTAGAAGCTAGTAGCCAACAGAAGCCGGCAGAGGATTAGGAATTTATGGCACGTATTGCAGGCGTCGATCTTCCGCGCCAGAAGCACATCAACATCGCGCTGACGTATATCTACGGCATCGGACATCCGCGCGCCAGCCGCATCCTCGATGAGGCCAAGGTCGAGCCCATGAAGAAGGTGCAGGACCTGAGCGAAGAAGAGGTCAACCGTATTCGTACGGTCATTGAGGCCGAAGGCCTGGTGGAAGGCGATCTGCGCAAGGAAGTTTCGATGAACATCAAGCGTCTCATCGAAATCGGCTCCTATCGCGGATTCCGTCACCGCCGCAACCTGCCTGTCCGCGGCCAGCGCACCCACACCAATGCCCGTACCCGCAAGGGGCCGCGTAAGGGAACGGTCGCCCAGAAGAAGAAGGCGACGTCGAAAACTTAAGAGCAGTGATCAGTGGCTAGTGGTCAGTGGCCAGCAAGAGCCCTGACACACTGACCACTGGCCACTGAGCACTGGACACTAACTATGGCGAAACCAGCAGCAGCGGGCGGCACAGCCGCCGCACCGGATAAAAAAGGCAAGAAGAAAACCTTCAAAAAGAAGGAGCGCAAACACGTGCCGCATGGACTGTGCTACGTGCAGGCGTCCTTCAATAACACGATCGTGACCGTCACCGACATGAACGGCAACGTTCTGTCGTGGAAGAGTTCCGGTTCGCTCGGCTTCCGCGGATCACGCAAGGGCACGCCCTTTGCCGCCCAGCAGGCCGCATCGAATGCCGCGAACATGGCTCGCGATCATGGTGTGCGCAGCGTCGACGTCCGGGTCAGCGGTCCCGGCTCAGGCCGCGAATCCGCGGTGCGCGCGCTGGCCGCCTCAGGAATCGAAGTGCGTTCCATTCGTGACGTCACGCCGATTCCACACAACGGCTGCCGTCCGCCGAAGCGCCGCAGAGTGTAAGAAAACAAGCTGCTAGCTCCTAGCTTCTAGCTAAATCCGAGTCGGGGTTTGCCCACGAGCTAGAAGCTAGCGGCTAGTAGCTGATCTTGTCCGGGATGAAGGGTGAAGCCAAACCCGTAAACCGGTCATCTAAAGGAGAAGAAACTTGGCACGTTATACCGATGCAGTCTGCCGTCTATGCCGCCGCGAGGGGATGAAGCTGTTCCTCAAAGGCGCAAAGTGTTTCAGCGATAAGTGTCCCATCGAGAAGCGCAACTTCGCTCCCGGACAACATGGGAAGGACCGCAAGGCCAAGATTGTTGGCTACGGCCTGCAGTTGCGCGAGAAGCAGAAAGCCAAGCGCATCTACTTCACGCAGGAAGGCCAGTTTCGCAACTACTTCGAGAAGGCTGCTCGCTCGCAGGGTGTAACCGGCGAGAAGTTGCTGCAGCAACTCGAGCGCCGTCTCGACAACGTGGTGTTCCGCCTGGGATTCGCCCAGTCGCGGCGCCAAGCGCGCCAGTTGGTGCGTCACGGTCACGTGGCGGTCGACAATCGCAAGGTCAACATTCCTTCGTATGAAGTGAGCGCGGGCGAAGAGATCGCGATCCGCGAGAAGAGCAAGAAGCTTACGGTGCTCGAGTTGGCCAAGGAATTCGCCAGTCACGGCACGACTGTAAGCTGGCTGGAAGTCGATCGCGATAATTACAAGGCGAAAGTGCTCTCGCTGCCGAAGCGCGAAGATATTCAGTTGCCGGTTAACGAACAACTGATTGTAGAACTTTACAGTAAGTAACGTCGGTTGAGAGACGGTGCCGTTCAGGTATCAATCTGGCGCGGAGATCAGGAAGGGCGACCGCGTGTTGCTTCACGGGGAGCCGGGCGAGATCGAATTTGTAGCCGATCCGCTCATCGACGATCCGGAAACAGAGTGGTACGTGCAGGAATACGGCGGAGGCGCGATGGTACTTGTACCCAAAGTATTCGGGCCTGTATTCATCTCTCATACCGAGGAAGACAAAGACTTGGTTTTTGTATCACGGCTGTCCGAAGAAGGTTCGGCAGCTAAGAGCTAAAGGGTAAGAGCCGATAGCTGGTTTTGGGGTCCACATTTCGAGCCAGATCAGCCTCTGCTGACGATTGACCTGAGTCCGGACCGATTCAGGGAGCCAGCTCTGAGCCAAACGGCCGAAGGAGAAACAAATGCTTTGGAAGGGTTTTCAAAAACCGAAACGTCTTGCCACCGACACCTCCAGCCTCACCGACAAGTACGGGATGTTCTGGGCGCAGCCGTTTGAGCGCGGCTTTGGCACCACCGTGGGCAATGCCTTGCGGCGCGTGCTGTTGAGCTCGATTGAAGGCGCGGCCGTCACCGCCGTAAAGATGGAAGGCGTGCTGCACGAGTTCCAATCGATCCCTGGTGTGGTCGAAGACGCGACCGACATCATCCTCAACCTGAAGCAAATTCCGTTCAAGCTCTCGGGCGACGCGCCCAAGGCGATCTACCTGCGCGCCGATCAGCCGGGCGTAGTGACCAGCGGCATGATCGAAGCCGACGGAGATGTCGAAGTTCTGGATAAAGACGTCTACATCGCGACCGTCAGCGAGGGCGGCAAGCTCGACATGGAAATGCGCCTGAAGCGCGGCCGCGGCTACACCTCCGCCGACAAGAATTTCGACGAGGATCTTGGCATCGGCTTCATTCCGATCGATTCCGTGCATTCGCCCGTACGAAAATGTAATTACACGGTCGAAGCCGCGCGTCTGGGACAGATCACCGACTACGACAAGCTGACGCTCGAAGTGTGGACCAACGGCTCCATCACGCCCGCCGATTCGCTCGGCCTGGCGGCGAAGCTGCTGAAGGATCACATGAACATCTTCATCAACTTCGAAGAAGAAATCGAAACCGGCACTTCGTCGTCCGACGATCGCAAACCCGAGATCCACAACGAGAACCTCAATCGTTCCGTCGAAGAGCTCGAGCTTTCCGTGCGCAGCTACAACTGCCTGAAGAACGCGAACATCCAGACCATCGGAGAGTTGGTGCAGAAGACCGAAGCCGAAATGCTCAAGACGAAAAACTTCGGCCGCAAGTCGCTGAACGAGATCAAAGAAATTCTCTCGTCGATGGGCCTGAGTCTGGGCATGAAGATTGACGAACACGGCAATGCCGTACCTGGACCGACGTCGAATGTCCCGTTGCCCGCGTCCGCTTACGGACCGGACGATCAACTGTAAGACGGCCAACTCTAAAGCGGGCCGGCTGTAAGACAACCAGATCTGAGGTAGCTGTAAGGTGAGTTGCGGGCTTAGAAGGAAATTCTGAGTGAGCACAAGGAGACTGCAATGAAAAACATTCTGCGGGCATCTCTGACCCTTCTGCTCTTGGGCGCGTTTCAACTGGCTGCACAGGACGTGGTGAGTGCGGTCCATGGAACGATTACCAAGCTGGATTCGGCCGCCAAAACCGGAGTCGTCAAGACCAAGGACGGCAGCGAGCATACCATCAAGTTTGTCGACAAGACGACTGTCCACGGCGTCGATGCAACGGCCACGGGTGGCAAAGACGCATTTCACGGACTGACCGAAGGCTCCGAAGTGGTGGCGCACTACACCACTAAGGGAACGGAAAATACGGCGGTCGAGGTCGATAAAGTCGGCAAGGATGGTATTAAGGCGGTGGATGGAACCGTCACCCATATTGATCGCGGTGCCAAGACCCTGGCGGTCAAGACGGCGGACGGAACGGAACAAACGTTTCGGATGTCGGATCATGCTGTGGCGGATGCAGGCAAGGACATCGCAAAAGGAACTGACAAATCAGCGAAGGTTACCGTCTACTACACCGAAGAGGCGGGCAAGAAAACTGCCCACTTCTTTGAAAAGATCATAGGATAACCTGCGGTTTGCTGATTTTCAGAAGTAGCTTTGAGCAGTAGCTCTGGGACGGGCACGGCTTACACCGTGCCGCCAGAGCCAAAAGAATCGGGGCTTTAGCCTCTGAGGGTTCGAAAATGCGTCACAAAGTTGCAGGGTACAAACTCGGACGGAACACCGCCCACCGGCGCTCGCTGCTGCGCAACCTAGTCACCTCGGTCATCGTCGAAGAGCGCATCGAGACGACCGTTCCCAAGGCCAAGGCCGCGAAGCCTCTCGTTGAAAAGATGATCACGCTGGGCAAGCGCGGCGACCTCGCTGCACGCCGTCTGGCTGCCGCCTACCTGATGACCGATGAAGCTGTCGTGAAGCTGTTCGACACCGTCGGCCCCCGCTTCGGCGATCGCGAAGGCGGCTATACCCGCATCATTCGCACCGGGTGGAACAAGGGTGACGGCGCCGACAAGGCTTTCCTCGAGCTGCTGGGCAGCGAGAAAATCCTCGACGAGAAAAAAGAGAAACGAGCCGAGGCTCGCGCAAAGAAGACTGCCGAAGCCAAGAAGGCAATGGAAGAGGCCGAAGCGCAGGCGCAGGTCGAGAGCGAATCAGCACCAGCCGAAGGCAAAGAGGAAGACAAGAAAGAGTAGTCGCTACAGCTTTCTGAGGGGCGCGGCCTGCGGGCTGCGCCTTTCCCTTTTGTGGATCGTCTGCTTGATTCGCGCCCGCTTTTGTGCAAGGGCGTTTCCCCAGTCGTACATGCCCCTTCGGGTCTCCCACTGGTAATCTTGCGATCGCTTCCACTGCTTCCCTAAACTTCATTTAATGGCATTCACGCGCACACAGATCGGCATTGCTGTCGGCACCGGAGTTCTGCTCGTGGGAGTTTTTGTCGGCTACCTGTGGTGGCTGAGCGATCAAGGACCAGTGCTGGCGCGATCGGAAGATCACGATCCTCTCACCGGGTTGCCGGTCAGCATCGAAATGAATCCGCTGCGCGACCGTTCCACTGAGAAGGCTGCCAACAAATTTCTGCGTGAAATGCGCGACGGCCACTGCGATGATCTGCTCTCCAAATGGGAGCACGACTACCACAAGAAATACGCTCACTACATCTGCAAGTCTGAGGAGCAGCACCCACTGCTGTCCTGGCAACTGGTGGACTGGGAAGATGCGCCGCCGCTGATCGTCCTGCACTATCGCGGCAAGCGTCCCAGCAACGCCACTCCAGATCAACCCGGAATCGATCAGGATCTGTTCACCGTAACGGTCGAGCACAAGGGTGGCGACTGGGTCGTTACCAAGTACGACGCCATGTACTGAAAGGCTCTCAGCTGTCAGCCCTGTTCTCAGTTCTGAAGGCTCGATGTTTCGCAACGCCAGTCTGTTGTTCGCCTGATCGAAGTCTTTTTTATCGTCCTGTCTTTTCCGTGCCTCTGTGTCCCCGTGGTAAAACCTTTCTATGTCCGCGTCTTCCCCTGACTCTCAACCGTCCGCTGCGCGCAACGTTTATGTTTTCGGCGCCACGTCATTTCTGAACGACACGGCCTCGGAGATGGCGTACTGGGTGCTGCCCGCGTTTCTGGTTTCGCTGGGCGCCGGGCCGGCGCAGTTGGGATTGATTGAGGGCCTGGCCGAGAGCGTTTCGTCGTTCGCCCAACTTTTCTCCGGATATCTTACCGACCGCATCGACCGCCGGAAGCCGCTAGTAGTTGCGGGATATTTTGTGGCCAACGCTGTGAAACCGCTGCTCGCAGTGGTGAGCGCGTGGTGGCAGATTCTGCTGATTCGTTTCACCGACCGGCTGGCCAAGGGCGTGCGCGGTGCGCCGCGCGATGTGATGGTCGCGGAATCGGTGCCGAAGGAGCGGCTGGGATCGGCCTATGGCCTGATTCAGTCTTTGGACTCCGCGGGCGCGATCGTCGGACCGCTGGCCGCGCTCCTGCTGCTGGCGCATTACGGAATCCGCAGCGTGTTTTGGGCCGCCGCGATTCCCGGCGCGCTGTGTGTGCTGGTGGCGCTGTTCGGAATCCGCGAGACCAAGCGTCGTGTGCCGAGCGACGCTGATCTCAAGTCCGCGAACGAAGCTGCAGGCAAAGATCCTCACGTCTCGCAAAAGACGCGAGACATGGGGAACCCGGCTGTGTCCATCACCGCGCTGCCCGGTTCGTTCTACCTGGTTCTGATTGCTGTGAGTATATTTTCGCTGGGAAATTCCAGCGACATGTTTCTGGTGATGCGGGCGCAGAACGTGGGCATTCCGGTGGCGATGGCGCCGTTGCTGGGGCTGGTCTTCAATCTCACGTACACGCTCGGCTCGTGGCCTGCGGGACGGTTCAGCGATCGCTTCTCGCGACGGGGAATCGCAGCTGCCGGGTATTTGATTTATACGGCAGTGTATTTCGTGTTCGGGCGCGCGCCATCCACGCCCGCCATCTGGATCACGATGGCCGTCTACGGTTTGTACTATGCCCTGACGCAGCCTGTGCTGAAAGCTTTGGTCGTTGAGACTGTTGGGCAGGAAGTGCGCGGGCGCGCGCTGGGCGTGTACGCGTTTGTGACTAGCGTGGCCACGCTAGCGGCCAGTTTGATCACTGGCGAATTGTGGAAGCACTATGGCGCGGGAGTTCCGTTTTACTTTTCTGCGGGCCTGGCTGCGACGTCGGCGGTCCTGCTGGGGATTTCAGGAATGCGCGCCAAAAACTAACCGGTGTAGCTAAGTAACAAGGTTAGCGAGGGGTGTCGGGTAATCCTTCGAACCATCCAAAGAGCGATTGAAGGTCAGGTTTTCGCAAGGTTGCCAACTCGCCGTTTTACCCACAGCAAAACCAAAATCTGCGCGGCGATCGCGGCACAGGTGTCGAGGATCACGTCGTGGACGGTGCCGGTGCGCGTTGGAATGAAGCTCTGGTGCCATTCGTCGAGGCTGGCCACGAGCGCGGTGCCCAGCACGGAAATATTCGCCCAGCGCCACGTCCAATTCGGATTTCCCAGGGCGGGCAAGGTCTCTCGCCACGCGCGAAAAAATAGGATGCTCAGCAGACCGTAGCCGAAGACGTGGCCGACTTTGCGAAGCAAGAAGTGGAAGGGCTGGAATCGTTCCAACTCCATGCCGAAGAGATAATGGAACAGGGGATAGAGGAAGCGGCTGGTGTTATTGGCAGACGCCATGGCTGTCGATTCAATGGCGATGACGATCAGCCACAGGATGGCGGCGATCCAGGCTTTGAGCACGCTGTGACGGTCGGTGCTCAAACGAGTGTAGAGCCCGCAGTGCCGGAATTCCCACACTTCGCAAAGAAGGCGAAGTGCCTGCCCTGATCCTGTCGAAGGGATGGGGCGCTCCGATTTGAGTTTGGTGCGCGTTGAAGCGCCGCTCTACTCGATGGCATAGTTCGGGGCCTCGCGGGTGATCATGACGTCGTGGACGTGGCTCTCGCGCAGGCCGGCGCCGCTGATGCGGACGAAGCGCGTTTTCTGCAGCAGTTCGGGAATCGTGCCGCAGCCGCAATAGCCCATGCCAGATTTCAATCCGCCGACCATCTGGTGGACGATCATGGCGACCGAGCCGCGGTAGGGAACGCGGCCTTCGATGCCTTCGGGAACGAGCTTGTTGAGGCGATTGCCGTCGCCATCACCGGCGGACGCGGCCGAGGATTCGCCCTCCATGCTCTGGAAGTAGCGTTCGCTTGAGCCCTGGGCCATGGCTCCGATGGAGCCCATGCCGCGATAGGACTTGAAGGAGCGGCCTTGATAGAGAATTAATTCGCCGGGACTTTCATCGGTGCCGGCGAAGAGCGATCCGATCATGACGGCGCTTGCGCCCGCGGCCAGCGCCTTGGTGACGTCGCCGGAATATTTAATTCCGCCGTCGGCGATGATGGGGACGCCCGCGTCTTTGGTGGCGCGGTAGGCTTCGGCGATGGCGGTGATTTGCGGCACGCCGGCGCCGGTGACGACGCGCGTGGTGCAAATCGAGCCCGGGCCGATGCCGACTTTAATGCCGTCGGCGCCGGCGCGGGTGAGCTCGCAAGCGCCGTCGAAGGTAGCGACGTTGCCGGCCAGCAGATCGATGTGGGGTAGTTTCGATTTCACCAGCTTCACGGCGTCGAGCACTTTGGTGGAATGGCCGTGCGCGCTGTCGATGGCGAGGACGTCGACTTTGGCTTCGGCGAGTTCCTGGGCGCGTTCGAGAAAATCTCCCGTGGCGCCAATGGCTGCGCCTACACGCAATCGGCCTTGAGAGTCTTTGGCGGCGTTGGGATACTTCAGTTTTTTCTGAATGTCTTTGACCGTGATCAGGCCCTTCAGGTTGTACTTGTCGTCGACCACCAGAAGTTTTTCGACGCGATGCTGGTGCAGAATTTTTTCCGCTTCTTCGAGCGTGGTACCGACGGGCACAGTGATGAGATTTTTCTTGGTCATCACTTTGTCGATGGGAATATCGAAGCGGGTTTCAAAGCGCAGGTCGCGATTGGTGAGAATGCCGACGAGTTTGCCGTGCTCGGTGATGGGCACGCCGGAAATTTTGTACTTGCGCATGACTTCGAGCGCGTCGCTGACCCGGTCGGTGGGCGACATGGTGACGGGGTCGACGATCATGCCGCTTTCCGAGCGCTTTACCTTGTCGACTTCGTTGGCCTGCTGCTCGATGGTCAGGTTGCGGTGAATGATGCCGAGACCGCCCTGCTGCGCCAGCGCGATGGCCATGTGCGATTCGGTGACGGTGTCCATGGCGGCGCTCACGATAGGAATGTTCAGGCTGATGGTGCGGGTGAGCTGCGTCTGCGTGCTGGCTTGCGCGGGGACGACGTCGGAGCGAGCGGGCAGCAGCAGGACGTCATCGAAAGTAAGAGCCTCAGGAACGGGAAAATGAATCATAAGTTTCTCGGGAATCCCCAGCGATGTGGGTGAAACTTTTATTGTAGAGAGGCGGGGAAGATCAAGCAAATGGTGACGCGAGAACCAGCGAAGGACTGCAACCGGTGCTACGGAGCCAACGGTCGCGAGTCCTTTGTCGCGACGACATCAAAGAACAATTGTTCGATGGTCCTCATGGGGAGAAAAAGTCGACTTGGATGGTTTGCCAGATCGTGATTTGTCAGATCGTGGCCAGCAAGATCAATCAACCCATAGGCCCGATGGAATGCTCTCGCTTTTTCGTCTTTTGCGTCTACGACCAAAGCCAGTGAGGCAATATTCTTGCTGTGGTCGAGCGCTCTTCTCAGGGCTCCCATCAGCAGAAGTTCGCCGACGCCTGCCCCTTTAAATTCGCGGCTCCGCGCCAATCGTTCGAGCAAGGTCGCGGGCAGTTTGGGGTATTTGGGGATACCCAGCTTTTGAATTGTCTCGGGAGGCAGTTCTCCGGCATCGATCGAATATTGCGATAGCGTGTAATAGCCTGCGATGGTTCTGCCGTCTGGAGTAAGCACGTAGACTGCGGTTACGCGTTTCTTGATTTCTTGATTCGCCTGTTCTTTTAAGTAGGTATTGAGACGTTCATGCTCGCACGAGAAAGCCGCTCGATTATGTTTTTTCTTGTCGAGCGGCTCGAATCTGAACTTTGGCGTTTTGAGGTTGGCTGGAGACGGCAATTACGCGATCTCCTCTTTGAGCCGCCGCGCGGCCGCGACGGCCTTGTCATTCGGCCTGGGTGGATGGAGGAGCGCTTCCACAAAAACTCGCTTTGACCTTTCGGTAAGGGTCAGTATTTCGTGCTCGCGTATCGTGTTGAGGGCAGCCTCCCTTGTGACCATCCTGACAAAATCCGAAGCAGAGGTGCCGCGCAAACTCGCCGCAGTTTCGATGATCTCTTTCTCCTCGCGAGTGACGCGGGCATCCAATCGCTCATTTCGTCTGACTGCCGTCCCGGTTGCCATAACCACCTCAATCATGACTGTACGGCATTTTGACACACACGTCAAGAGAGAGATTTGTAATGCTTGTGTTATCAATCGTTTAGCTCGGAATGTGGTTGCGCGGAGGTTGCCCCCGCGGTCTTTAAGTGACTTGTCGGCACGTGCACCTTGGTGTCCATGGTGGCGCTCACGATGGGAATGTTCAGGCTGATGGTTCGGCCTCCGCGGGAATCACATCGGAGCGAGCGGGTAGCAGCAGGACGTCATCGAAAGCTTCTCGGGAGCTTTTCGGGCGATCT